>Ga0315273_10003582_pt1 | contig 18754 bp, 15 predicted proteins | sample YL17G02_0_MG_FD_205753 | JGI IMG/M metagenome (GOLD analysis project Ga0315273, IMG submission 205753) | Sediment microbial communities from Yellowstone Lake, YNP, Wyoming, USA - YL17G02_0 | ecosystem: Environmental > Aquatic > Freshwater > Lake > Sediment | place: USA: Wyoming | collected...
AGATCACTAAGTTAAAGAAGTACGAGGTGATCTCCAAGACGGAGATCGAAGCGCTGGTGGGCGATCGTGGTTGTTCGGAGTCGGCCTGCGCTTTGGAAATCGGCAAGAAGGCGAATGCCCAAAAGGTAGTTTTCGGCAGTCTGAACAAACTGGGAGAGAAGATTATCCTGCAGTATACTTTGGCCGAAGTCTCAACCGGTGAGACTCTAATTGCAGATGATCTCAGCGCACTGCGGGTTGAGAACTTGGATCAGGTAGTGAAGCGGGTTGCGGCAAGCATTGTGCAACAAATCCCGGCGGCCAAGACGGTGGAGGTTGGTCTGGTAACCGAGCAGGAATCTCAGGAAGCGAAGACACGCAAGGCGAATTCGTCCTCGGGGATCGCCTGGGGATATCTCTACCCAAAGAAGGGCTATGATGACAGGGAACCAGTTTTCGTCTGGGACTTCCGGAGCGTTTACGAACTCCGGCATGTCGCTGTGGACGCGGTGATGGGATTCCGTCAGGGTTTTGCGCTCAATGTAGGCGTCTTGTACGTACCTGGCTTGAAGGATTTCAGTCCATTCGTAGGAGCAGGTGTAGGTTTTCATGGGGTCTCACATGAGCAGTACTATGATGGTTACGACTACTCTCCTAACTATGAACATAGCAAGCGAGAAGATGGCTTCGAGTTTCTGATCAAGGGTGGATTGCTGGCATTCCGCACTTATGACTTCAGAGTCGTGGCTACCGTCGAATACAGTATAACTTTCAACGACTACAATGATCGTGCGATTGTGTTAACGCTTGGAGTCATGCGAGGTGGCAAGAAGGTTTTTGGAATCTTCTGAGTCTTGGGAAGAAGCCTCGTCAGGAGCGCAGGGCTCCTGACCTACGAAACTACAATGATCGTGCGATTGTGTTAACGCTTGGAGTCATGCGAGGTGGCAAGAAGGTTCTTGGAATCTTTTGAGTCTTGGGAAGAAGCCTCGTCAGGAGCGCAGGGCTCCTGACCTACGAAACTCAAGGTTGTTACCTCGTAGCACGATACTGAGTACCGAGTTAGCCATCAATAGGGGATGAATATTGAATTGTTGATCGAAAATATCTGAAAATAAGCTTTACTTTTCGCCGCAAATGCCGTATACAGATATATGACCACAATCTCTCGTGTTAACTTTGCTCAAGCCTTGCCCTAAAAATCCAATCCTTGTCAAATCATTAATTCGGAGATACGCGCAATAATGCGCTTGACCACTATTCTTTCCGGTCGGATTGTCATCGACAGTTTGCCGGGGGGAAACATCTACAGGAGTGTAGAATGAATATTTTCGTAGGAAACCTGTCGCGTGAAACGGCAGACGCTGATCTCCGCCAGTCTTTTGAGGCTTTCGGACAGGTCACCAGAGCAACAGTCATCACCGACAAATTCACCAGCGAGTCCAAAGGCTTCGGCTTTGTCGAGATGTCAACTAAGGCGGAAGCTGATGCTGCCCTTGCCGGCATGAACGGCAAGGAACTGCACGGTCGCGCGCTGAACGTCAGCGAAGCTCGCCCGCGTCCCGAAAGATCCGAAAGACGTGACGGCGGCGGCAATGGCGGCGGACGTCAGAGCTGGTAATAGCTTGTAAGTCAGGATCAGTAAGATCCTAACAGCCTATAGCTAAAAGGGAAAGGGCGGGAGTCAAAAACTCCTGCCCTTTTCTTTGTTGCAGCAGATTGTAGATTCTTCGTCGTTCAGCAGTTGCCGGACTCCTCGAAATGACACCCGATGAGGTTTTTCAACAATCCCCAAAGAGTCCTTGACAGCGGTGGAATCTATCTGCACCAAAAGGCCGTGACCAGCAATGCAATAAGACGTTTCATGATGTCACTCCTTATGTGCTCAACAAATGGTCAAGACTTCTTCGAGTGCCTGATGTAAGGCGACCAAAACCCTCTCAGCGTTTCCCTCCGGCTGCGCTGCCGAGCGCCGCTGAAACTCACGGAGCCTATTGCATGCCAAAGTCGATGGAAAGCCTCGGTGCAGGATTTGTGCTATTCCAGTCGGCGGTAGTCGCAAGACGCTCATAGAAGCACGTACCATCCGATGCGGTTTCGTAATAGTAGTCCTCGAACTTGGTCAAGTAGTTTTGAACGGCAGAACCCTGTACATCAAAGTAGAACAGGTTATAGCCACCTGTGATGGTGAACGACTGCAGCGGAACGTTGGCCACTTCGACCCAATGATACCACTCTCGATAATAGGGATCGTTGCCCCATTGGCGGAAGTACACCTTGCCAGCGAGCAGCGTGTCACCAAACGTGCTGAGAGTACCTGAAACTTCCAGAGTCTGATGGTAGGTCCACGGAGTGGAATTGAAAGTGATCTCGCCATCAATGGAAAACTTGTTGCCCTCCCAGTGCACGACAGGCATGCCATGCTCTTGGCTGTTCGACATAACAAAGGCTGTGCTGAGATCGTAGTTGGTTTGGGCGCACGTGATAGAGTAGGTCATTTTGCCGTCAAACCAACAGATGATGTAGGGTGTCTGGCGCAAACGGTCCATGACTGAGACCACCACAGTGACCGTGTCCTTCTTGGTCGGATCGGCGTGGGCAGACGCGACGGCGTGGCAGATGCCAATGAAGCTGGCTGATACCTGGAAATTCGTCACATTCGGTCCGCGCGAATAAAAATACCCGGCACTGAACGGTTGTGTCTCCAGCACTTCCCAGGTGACGACCATATCGGTAGTGCCTGTCACCGTCGCTTCGAAGTGGGTGGTGTCATACGGCAATAGCCAGACAGTGTCGGCATCGATTGAGATCGTTACCTCAGCCAGCGCAAAATGGAAACCGTTACTATGCTCGGTGCCAACCGTGACGACGACATCACCGTTGGTGGCGCCGACCGGAACTGGCGTTACAATCAACGTATCTGACCATGAAATTGGCAACGCCAAGACACCATTAAAAGTAATCGTGCTCGTGCCCTTGGTCGCGCCGAAACCGACGCCTCTTACACTCACCGTCTCACCTACTGGAGCGGCAGGCGGATCGATGCCGAGTATCTTTAGGGCACGCCAGAGGACGAGATCGGCGTAGCCATAATTCCAAACGCTGACCCATTTCTGACAATCGGGTTCATTGTCCCAATAAGTATTGTCGGTGTCGGGATCGGCCGAGCGCCATTCGGCAAGCGGCATGGGGCGCGCCAATGAGGTGTCGCTCATGTGTGTATAGAGGTGGCGTCCCCAAGCGGCATTCCAATTTGTGAAAACATGCCAATCAAAGCCAACGTAAGCGCCCGCCTTGGCGACTTGGATCAGAGTGTCTTTCCAGCCGCCGAGTCCGCTATAACAGAAACCGCCGTAAACAAGAGTGGTGTCGTCGCTGAAATTGTTATGTCGGGCAAAAAACGAAGGGCTGATACAGTACCAGTTGCCGTGGAGATAAACGACAATCGGAATTTTGCCGGCTTTAATGTCGGCGAAGTACTTGTCCGTGGTTGCCTGTGAGAAGGACTCACCGGTCAACATATAGACTTCCTGAATGTTGTTCTTGTTCGGCCAGGCGATGCCATGAGTGTAGATATGAACAATGCCATAGCCTGAGAGAGACGTGAACTTATCGATCGTGCATTGGATGTTCACATATTTCTCGAAGGCATTGTACCCGGTCTTTGCAAAGCTCGCATTGGCTTGCGCTACCAGCGGATCGGCCCACGGCTGTCTTTCCCAATAGGAAGGATTCAGGAAGATTGTCTTCTTTGAGGACGGCTTATGCCCGGGACCGGGATCGCCACCGAGAGCGGAACCGAGTTTGTGTTGCGGCGACCGTCCGGCTGCATCCTCGCCATCCTCCGGATTGAGGAGAATCCCACCGCGCATGCCATTGGTATACTGGACGAGAATCCCCTGGCTGTTGCTTTGTGCCGTCTGAACATTGGGATCGGCCAGCAGGATTTTGACAAGCGAGTCCTTGGCGGCCGTCGAATCCAGATGTGTGAACAAGGCATTCAAGGTGTCGCTGTAATCAGACTGTGTGGTAACGAGCGAATCGATCTTTTTCAACTCCTTGGCGTGATCGTCACCCGGAGGGGTGGATTTGGAACTGGAGGAACAGCCATAGACGAATAGCATTAGTAGCGCCGTCGCCACTGCAAGATAGATAGAACGCATGAAAGGACTCCTTGTAGTTCTAACCCCCGACAAGACCAATACTACTTAACCAGTAAATCGGTCTGAATCAAGGAATTATTGGAAATGTATTAAGGCGATGTGGATTAATGGATTAACGGCGCCATGTGGACTGTCTCGGTCGAGTTGTCTGCTTTAATGTAATCGAAATGGCAGCAGAAAGGAAGCAGCCATTTGGGCTGCTATCCCATACAACAAGCGTTTACAAATTGGCTTTGACCGTGCCTTAGAACAGCTAGACCCGGTAGTAGTCGGCGCGCCAGTTCTTGACAGCTTTCTTGATCGCATCCTCGGACAAGCTTTCGTCGATCGCGCGTTTGCAGAGTTCGAGATATTCGGCGTCGGAAGCAAATCGCAGGCCGATGATCTGCCGGATGGTTAGTCGAGAGTCGAGCAACTTGCCGGTCATCACAAAGTGACGCAGGTTTTCCTCGGCGCGGATGGCGCGATCCTGAGCTTTCAGGGCGAAGCTACGCGCGAAGAAAAACAGAAGAAGCAGGACAATAAATACGACTACCAAGAGTGATGCAGAGTAAAGGCCGGCGTGCTGTCCGAGCGACTTGATCAAATTGATGACCGACCCGATCAGCGAGAGCACGATCAGTCCAAAGGTGACGACGTGGTACATCGGGACATACCGCCGATGGTTGGCATAGTTTTGTTCGGGCATGGTGGCTTTCCTCTTCGTTCAACTTCATTAGATTCAAGTAGGCGCTTCTAAAGCAAGTACGCAAGGCATTCTGCATTTGGTCAGGTTTTCAGTCAGAAAGCCGCGCCGGTTGGGTGGGGTCGCAAGAATGGGCACGCCAATACGATTGTCGGGAACAAGGCGGCCAGACAAAAGAACGTGGCGGATATTGGAATCCGCCACGTTTTGAAGCATCGAATAAAGCTGGGTCTCAGCGCGCCGCGCAGGGCGCCAGGCCGCCGCTGAAGATGTACGCGATCAGATACACCACATCGGAGATGTCAACCATGCTGTCGCAATTGGCGTCACCAGCAAGCAACGGCGATGGCGGCGAACCGCCGGAAAAGATGTAGGCAATCAGATAGACGACATCGGAGATATCGACGGTGCCATCGCCATTGGCATCACCCGGAACATAATCGCAAGCATTACCAATACCATCACCGTCAGAGTCGATCTGACTCGGATTGTACACGGTCGGGCAGTTGTCAAGCTGACAGGTAGTCGCCGGATAACCCGGGTTGCCGAAACCATCATGATCAAGATCAGTACAATTATCGCAGGCATCGCCAACGCCATCGCCGTCGGCATCTGCCTGATCGACATTTACAACCGAAGGGCAGTTGTCAACATCGTCGGCAATACCATCACCGTCTTTGTCAAAAGCGACGTAGGCATACAAGCGATCGCCTATTATCGAATCCACTCTGACGGTGATTCCGGTTGGGCCGTAGTAGCCATCGCTGCTGGGATTCGTCGTCGGACTGAAGGTGTTTTGGCCGCTGACGTTGTCGGAGAAGAGCGCGCCTTTACGTGATTCGTAAGGATACCACCACTGCGCCGAATCACTGACATTGCCGCCGGGATTATGAGTATAGTCGTAGGAGGGGTTGTAGCCGGCGTCCTCTACGGCGACAGTGTAGTGCGGATAACCCGGCGTGCCGCTATTGATGCGCCAATAGTCGGCTTTCAGCGAATCGTGCACATGGGTGATCAATAACCCCCGGTCGAGTGGATCGCAACCGAGTGACAACTGGGGATAGAAGTAACAGCTAAAGTCGGAATCAAACTTATCAAACTGACCGGTCGACTGAGGATTGCGGTATTCGAGGAGGAAATACTCACCTTGAGCCATATTGATCGGCAAGATGTAGAGCGAGCTATCCGGTGTCGTTTCGACGTTGCGGATCATCAACGACGGAAAGACAGATTTCTGCAGGACGATCGGCGTGATCCATCCGGCTTCTTTCTTGTTCCAGCCAGATAAGTGTGACGGAATCAGCGACTTGATCGACAAAATGCCATAGCCGCCATAGCCCATCACGCACCAGTCGTAGACCGGGTGGTCGTTGTTGTCGTTCGGCGTGTAGAAGGTCGAGACAACCAGCTTGTCATCGTAGTCGTATAGATCAGGGAGTCCGACGTTATGCGCCAGTTCGTGACAGAACACTCTGATTGAATTCAGAGTGTCGATGCCGGTGAAATCCACCGGGCTGTTAGGATCATGCAGCGGCCTCGTTTCGGGACAGGTGTTCCGACTTGAGACATATTTGCCGTCGAAAGGACCATAGCCGGTTCCCGGACTGCCGATGATTGCGTACGACCAGATGTCCTGCAAATTATGCGAGTCTTCCTGCCCGTTGCCGGAACGGATGAACATGACCGCGTCGACATCGCCGTCGTTGTTGCCATCAAACTGCGAATAGTCAATTTGCGGATCTAGTGTCGCCAGCAAGCTCTCGAAGTTAAAGTACCTGCTGTAGCTGCCGGCGTTGTGCCACTCTATTACTTCCCCGGCAACCGTCAGCTCTCCATAAGAGACCTCATGGTAGTAGTCGGCGACTGAACCGTATGGCAAGACATTGCGGGAAAACAACAACGTATCGAATGCCTCGCGTGAATAAGTGTGGGGACGGTCGTCCCAGTCAACCAGAATCGCCAGTAGCTTAAGAGTGTCGCCGGCGAAACGGAAACCATCCATCGCTGCTTTCTGCTGCGGCGTAAGCTGAAGCGGCGGAATCTTACCAAACTGCTGCGTCAGGACTTCGTCGGGGATGTCAAGTATGATGCATTTGGACAGATCGACGGCATGGCTTGATGCCGCAGTGAACAAGGCGACGATGACCATCGCCCAAACCTTAGCAGACCTCTTCATGGAGCATTTCTCCCATTACCCTTGCGGGCAACTATGTTGAAAACAGATTATGATCTCTGGCTCGTATTAGTGCGAGTACAATCGGGCTAATATACATAGGTCAAGCGAGTTTGGCAAGAGAAATAGAGCCGAATGGCCGCAATCGGTGCCGTTACCAGCCCGTCGGCGAAAACGATCTGGTGCCGCGTCTGCAGCTTTTCGCGGAGATATTGAGGAGGATATTGCTGCCATAGAGAGCAATGATGTGTATAATGACTGAGCATGTTGACTACTAAGAACAGGACACTGCTATTATGTTTAGCCACGCCGTTGCTGCTATCGATGACCCTTACTGCTGAAGGCGCCGATCAACCTGCAACCATACAGAGCCGGACACTTCCCCACGGCACCGTGGCCATCAGATGTGATTCTGTCGCGACAGCGGGGGGTGAGTTTATCGTGACTTTGGTCTTCAGCGACACGACGATGCCGGTGGCCGGGTTCAACCTGAACATCGAATATGATCGCGGCGCATTGGTGTTCGATTCGGCGACTCTCGGTTCCCTCACTGCCGGAGAATGGGGATATTTCAGTTCTCGGTCGGGATTGATCGACCGATCCGATTCAGGCAGTGCCGCCGGATTCATCCGACTGGTAGCGCTGGCCGATCAGCTGGACTCGCTGAACAAAACGCCGAAGCCGCGGTCGTTAGTGGGACCCGGCGAGTTGGCGCGGATCTATTTCTACGTGGGCGAGCGAAAGGAATATCAGGGTCGGTCGACATTTCTGCGCTTCATCTGGACGAAGTGCGACGACAACTCGTTTTCGGACAAGAGCGGCATCAAGCTCTACGCCTCGCGCGACGTTTTCGATGCTACCGGCAAGCGACTGACCAACGGTGTCGACAAATACGCCGGTGCAGCAAACAATTGTTTTTCCTCAAGAAGAAACGCCCCGGTAAGAGTGTTCGATTTTCACAGCGCGGCGGCAGTGATTAGGTAAGGCGGGTCATGTCGTCGCAACACCTGACACCCTCACCCCTTCCCCTCTCCCAGTGGGAGAGGGGTGTAGGGGTGAGGGAAAGGAACTTATGGGACAATCTCAGGACGACTGTCGCGCACAGGGCGCGGTGAATCAACAATTGTGAGATCGCTTCGCTGCGCTCACGATGAGGGTAAGCCACGTTCCTAACAGCCCCATTCTTGACATCACCTTTGCCCCGCAAAGAAACACGGGCGGGTGATTAACCCGCCCGCGGAATACTGTAGACGTAGGAAGCAGAATTGTAGTCCCCTGATCGGAAGGATTACTTCTTTTTTCCCTTCTCCGGCTCTTCTTCCTTTTCCTTCTTCTTTTCGGTGATCACTTCAGGTTCAGCCGCGGCTTCACCCTCGACAACAGCACCCTCAACGGCTTCAACAGTCGGAACAACTTCCTTGATCACCGTCGGCGGCTGTACCGTAACGACGGTACGCGCCTTGTCAGTGAGGATCTCCAGTTTGCCAAGTTGCAGATCGGCCACATGGATCGCATCGTTGATTTTGAGCGCCGTGACATCAATGGCAATGTGACTCGGAATGTCCATCGGCAGGCAGCTAACTTCCAGTTCGCGGCTGACGACTTCCAACACACCACCGCCCTTGACACCTTCAGCGGTACCGACAATGTGCACCGGCACCATGACCGTGACTTTCTTGGCCAGGTCAATGCGAAGGAAATCGATATGAACGATTTTTGAGGTGACCGGGTGATGCTGCACTTCTTTCACCAGCACTTTTTCCGGTTTGGCTTTTCCGACAGCCAGATCGACCAGCACGTTTTCGCCGCCACCTGCGTGCAGCAGTCGGGTGAGGTCACGCCCGTTCACATTGAGCATCTGCGGCTTTTTTTCCATGCCGTAGAGAACGGCCGGCAACATGCCTGACATGCGCAACTTGCGGGTGACGCTTTTCCCGGAACCGGCTCTTACTTCCGCTCCCAGCAATGTCTCTTTCATCGCTTCTCCTTTATCACAGACTAATCAAATAACTTCGAAACCGATTCCTCGTGCCAGATGCGCCGAATCGCTTCGCCGAAAACGTCGGCTGTCGATAATACGGTGAACTTGGACGGGAGGTGTAAACTGCCACGCTCAATTGTATCAGTAATAACCATTTCAGAAATATGCGAATTTTGGATCCGCTCGACGGCAGGTCCGGAAAGAACGCCGTGCGTCACGCAGACGTAGATATCCAGAGCGCCGTGTGTCTTGAGCGCGTCGGCGCCCAAGACGATCGTACCGGCGGTATCGACGATATCGTCGCGAATTATCACGTTCTTGCCCTCGACATCACCGATGATATTCATGACTTCCGCTTCGTTCACCGCTTCCCGGCGTTTATCAATAATCGCCAACGGACATTTGAGTTCTTTGGCAAAAGCGCGGGCGATCTTAATCGAGCCGACATCAGCCGAAACCGCTACCAGATTGGTGAGATGCTTGTCGCGGAAGAAATCATAGAAGGTTTTGCTCGCGTATAAATGGTCATGCGGGATATCGAAATAGCCCTGCAATTGGGCGGCATGAAGATCCATAGTAATAATCCGATCGGCGCCGGCAACAGTGATCAGATTGGCCACCAGTTTGGCGGTAATCGGGACGCGCGGCTGATCCTTGCGATCCTGGCGCGCGTAACCATAATAGGGTATGACGGCAGTAATCCGCTTGGCGGAGGCGCGTCGCGCCGCGTCGATCATGATCAGCAGCTCGAACAGATTTTCGGCAGGCGGATTGGTCGGTTGGATGATGAACAAATCCGAGCCTCGGATATTCTGGTTGATCTGGACTTTCACTTCTCCGTCCGCAAACCGTCTAACTTCACAGTCAGTCAACGGCACCCCGCAATACTGCGAAATCCTTTGTGCCAGCGGTAAATTGCTGGTCCCTGATATGATCTTTAGCGCATTCTGCATCATAACTCCCTCAAACAGAAACTTCGTATTATAAGCCCTTTGCCGGAAAAATCAAGGTGAAAATGGTCGCATAGTGGAATGGTTCATCGCTGCGGGGGGTCGGCAGCTATTTCGTTAACGCATTGCCTTTCAGTGAATTGACACGATTCTGTCGTCCGCAGCGATCATACTGAGATGGCAAGCACACATGTCACCGGTTAGATTCGAAGCAGCGCTCGTCCGCAGAAAGCTTCCGTCAAGGGCGATACTATAGGATGGTCTTCAGGAGAAGATAGCTCAGAATGCCAAGAATCGCCGCTCCGGGAATCGTGAACAACCAACCCAAGACAATGTTGCCAATGACCTTCCAGCGTAAATTGCCGAGCCGTCCGGCGACCGCAGTGCCGGCGATAGAACCGGTGGCAACCTGAGTCGTGGACTTCGGAATGCCGAATAATGCCGTTACCAGAATGACCGTTCCGGCTGAAGCTTCTGCCGCGCAACCATCGAGAGGTTCGTGGAGGCGAGTCATTCGGTGTCCCATGGTTTTGATGATTCGCCAACCACCGACAGAAGTGCCCAAGCCGATTGTGAACGCCGAGGCAAAACGCACCCACATCGGAACATGAAAGGTACTTATCACTCCAGCCGAAAGCAGGGCGATAGTCATAATGCCCATGGCATTCTGCGCGTCATTCATGCCGTGAGCAAGCGAGACATAAGCTGCGGAGAGAACCTGAAAATGCTTAAAGAACTTCGCCGTCGCACGGTACGGCAGCTTCCAAGCCGCCCAGGAAAAAAGTACCTTCAGTAGCAGACCACCGAGCAGCCCAATAAACGGTGCCACTACCATAGCGATGCCGACCTTGAGAATCCCGGACATCACCAGAATCTTGAAATTGAAGCCATTGGCAAACAATCCTACGCCGATAAGTCCGCCCACCAGCGCATGTGTCGATGACGACGGCAGACCGAAATACCAAGTGAAATAACCCCAGAGAACCGCACCCACTACCGCTGCCAGAAGCAAGGGAAGCGTGACCACACTGCTGTCGACCACGCCTTTGCCGATGGTGTAGGCGACGGCGGTGTTGAGCAGGCCGCCTATGAAGTTCAGAGTACGAGCCATGATGATCGCCTTGCGGGGCGACATGGCGCGTGTTGCTATCGTCGTGGCAATGGCATTGGCGGCGTCATGGAAGCCGTTGACGAAATCATACATCAATGCGGCGGCGATGACGAGGATCAGAAGTAGCTGATCAGACATTCTCGGCTACCAACCGTCTCAATGTGCCGGTCAGTTCGGTGCAGGCGTCAATCGAACGCTCGAGTTCTTCATAGACCTGCCGCAAAATGAAGAAAACGGCGGCATGACGGGTGTACTCGACATTGGCCGTGATGATAGGGAGTAGTGCGGCAACGCAATTGGAATCGGTAACCTCGTTGATTCGTTTCTCAAGGCTGATGCGATCGGTACGAATCTCGTGAAAACGACGTCGCAATCCTTCGTGATAGATTTCATCGGCCTGGGTCTCCAACCGATCGACGGCGCGGAAATAGGGTTCAATGCGGCGGTCGTGGGGAAGCGCTTTGACCGCTTTGGCGATTTCTTCGCACGCCTGAAGAATAATCGGCGCCAATTCCCGCATCTCTTTGTCGCTGGTGGGAAAATCATAGATCACGTAACGGTTGGCGGCATGGTTGACGTGCTTCATGATACGGAAAGTGTCATCGTTAAACTGGCTGATCTCGGAGCGGTCAAAAGGAGGTTGCTGGGAGCGGTTGAGCAGATCCTCGATCGACTCGTTGATGCGATTGCAGCGCGTCAAGCAGGTTTCAATCTTCCTGCTGATGACCGGGCGCTCACTGACGGGAGCATCAAACAACGCCACCAACATCGAACTCGCGTCAATTAGATTGTCCACCGTCTCGTTGAAAAGCTTGTAGAATTCCTTATCACGAGGAGGAAGGAGCCGGATATTCTTTATTTTTTTTAGAGAATCTAACACACCCATAAATCCGCCTTTACGTCGTTTGACGACCGATTATGTTGGGGTAGTTTATGTCGTGAATCTGTGCTTCCGCGATAAATCACTCTGCCGTCATCCCTGTCGAGTAGAGAGAAAACTGACTCAACCAGTTTGGTCACGCAAAGATAGCGAAATCGGCGCGCGGGTCAACTGAAATCGAGAGGGAAGGTCAACGAGGGAGTTGTCCCTTTTCCGCATGCCGCAAAACGGGATACCGTGCGCCTTGGGGAATCCTGAGGTGATAGAAACCGGGCGGATAAGTGACACGTATCGCTGCTGGGAATCTCGATTGTGTTTGACATTCCCTTCCTTGCCGATAACTTAAGCCATTATGAAATACCAGCGCATCAAAGGCACCGCTGATATTCTGCCTTCCGAAACGGGCAAATGGCTATATCTCGAAGAGATCATCCGCAACGTCATGGCGCGATTCAATTACAAAGAAATCCGCGTGCCAGTGTTCGAAACGACTGAGTTGTTTGCGCGCGGGATCGGCGAAGGTACCGACATTGTCAACAAAGAGATGTACACTTTCACCGACATGGGTGGTCGCAGTATCACGCTCAGGCCGGAAGCTACGGCATCGGTCGTGCGCTGCTTCATAGAGGAGTCCCTGGGGAAAAAGGCACCGCTGACCAAGGTCTATTACATCGGCCCGATGTTTCGACAGGAGAAACCGCAGAAGGGACGCCAGCGGCAGTTTTATCAGTTCGGCGCCGAAGCGCTCGGCTCGGCCGATCCACGCATCGATGCCGAAAACATTGCCGTCAGCGTACAGGTTTTGAGAGATTGCGGCATCAATCAGTTTGAGGTTGCCCTAAATTCCGTAGCAACCCCACCGCTACGTGCGAAGCATCGCGAAAGGCTGCTGGAGTTTGTGCGACCGATTGCATCACAGCTACCGGAAGTCGACCGCGAAAAAATCGATCGCAATCCATTGCGGCTGTTCGACAGCAAGCTTGAGTTGACACAACAACTGTTGCAGGGGGCGCCACTGTTGGAACAATTCTACGACGACGACGTCCGCCGCGACTTCGACATAGTCAAAGAGACGCTAACCCGGCTCGGAATCCCTTATGCCGTAGATCCGCGACTGGTGCGAGGGCTGGATTACTACACCCGAACCGCGTTTGAAATTAGATCATCGCTGCTCGGCGCGCAGGACGCGCTGTCTGGCGGCGGCAGATACGACCTATTGGTTGAAGAGTTGGGGGGCGATCCCACACCGGCCGTCGGTTTTGCAGCAGGTATGGAACGTACGTTGCTGGCGATGGAAGCAGTCGGACAAAGCGACTACGGCGAAAAGTCGCTCGACGTCTTTGTCATTGCCGAATCAGAGCCGGAACGCAAACAGGCGTTACTGCTAACAAAACAGCTTCGTGATGGCGGCAAAACCGTTGATCTTGACTATCTCGGTCGCTCGCAGAAAGCCCAAATGAAAGAAGCGGCGCGACAGAACGCGCGCTTTGTCCTCTTTGTGTTTACCGACGACATCCCCGGCGAGATGTTCCAATTTAAGAACCTTTCGACCGGCGAACAACAGAAGCTGTCAATCGACGAAATCCTCAGGCCGATCGCTTAAGAAATCAGATTCAGGAATTCCCACGTCGTCAGGAATCCCGAGGCTGTCCCACAAGTTGGAGTACAGTTGTGAGAAGAGATCGCGATGGTGGAAAATGTTGAGCAAGATCATGGCATCGCAACTCCTTACACCCTCACCCCTTTCCCCTCTCCCATTGGGAGAGGGGAAAGGGGTGAGGGAAATGAACTTATGAGACAGCCTCAGGATTCCTGCCGGCGCGCTCAATCGGATTCAGGACAATGTCGCGGCTGAAGCCGCTCCTACAGCTACGGAAGCTGCTTTTCTGCGCCGGCTTGTAAGAGCGACTTCAGTCGCGACCCAAGACAATGCGCCAAACAAAAACGGGGATCGGTTCTCACCGATCCCCGCTGGATCTTATAACTCAGGCCCCTATGGGGCGAGTGTTATTCGACTACCAACCGCGACGTCCGCCGCCACCACCACCACGATTGCCACCACCACCACCGCCACCAGGACGACCACCACCGCCGCCACCGCCACCCGGGCGACTTTCACGTGGGCGAGCTTCGCTGACGTTAAGCGTGCGACCTTGCAATTCCTTGCCGTTCATGCCGGCGAGTGCCGCCATGGCTTCGGTCTTGTTGGCCATTTCCACAAACCCAAAACCCTTCGACTCACCGCTAAACTTGTCGGTGATCACGGTTGCCTTGGTGACCTCGCCAAACGCTTCAAATGCCTTGCGAAGTTCTTCTTCTGCCGTTTCGCGCGACAGGTTGCCGACGTAGATATTCATTCTACTCTCCTAATTTGTCCGCTGCTTCTTGAATACAACTATAGACCCAACAAGGTACGGACGAGTTGTTGCGCATGATTGCGCTTATCTCCGAATTGAGACTTTTATTGAGATTGATGCTTATCTTCTAATCCTACAAAAGCTAAAAGGGAGATCATTGACTTGCCTAATATACTGATTTCAATTCAATATGTTCAATTTATTTTTTCGGACATTTTCGATATTTCTACACCGGTATTCCTACAAAGTTGCACTCCCACAACCGGTTTTTCTACCAACCTCGGAATATCTTCCCCCTTCTAACTCACAGAACTACTATATCTTGTGGTAATCCGACTTTGAACGTACCGTCCGACCCAGTCGGATTTTTTGGGCAGGGGAAGGCCAATCTGCTCGGGTGCTACAACCGCTTGCCGGAGGCAGAGTCCGAATTACTCCGGGCACGATGATATTGCAGGGATATATGGTATCACTCGCCCGCGAGCTTTCTTATGTCACTCTGGCAGAGGAACTCGATCTGCACGCCGCATCGCTCCAGCGCATCCCGGTGAATCCACCAACCGGGATCGACAGCTTCAAGTACAACAGGACTCGGGGAACATGCACACGCGACGGCCACAAACTTGCGATCCTGAACATCAAAGTCTTTGAGTGCTGGGTCCAAGGGGAATTCGTCAAAACCGGAACCGTTAGGACCAGTAGGGTGAATCGATACCAGTAAGCACTTGACCTTATTTGATCGGTTGGTTAGAACCCATTTGAGAAACACATCTCCTGGCCCCGGCTGACCTGCAGATCGCAAGTTATTCTGATATTCTTCGATAATCAGCCACGCATCGTCGAGCACGATCTGCCCTGTGACCATTACCGATTGAAGTCTTTTTGCGCAACTAACAACGCAATCTGCCGACGCCTGTTCAGAATTTCCATTTGCGACCACTGGCACATTTGTGTCAACGACCGCCATCATTTTGGGCTAGATCCTTGTCTTCTCCTGGCCGCCTCAGTCATGGCTACTAGCTCACCCATTTCGTCACCCCAGAAATCCTCAGGCCAGTTCGTGATGCTGCCGAACAGATCAATATTAAGTTTCTCGATGCGCGACGAGCTATTGTCCATTCGGCAGAAATAGAGAGCAGTCATGTCGGAGGGGATTAGGTCTTCAGCAATCCTTCTCTGGATTCTTCGAAGGAGGTGCTCGCTGTGGCTCTCAACAATAATCTGTATCTTTCGTCTTTTCACTACATCTACCAGCACGTCAGCCAAGTCCGCTTGAACAGATGGGTGAAGGTGAATCTCAGGTTGTTCGAGCAGCAGAGTCGCACCTTCCGGTACGTAATAACACAACACCAACACTGGGAGAAGCTGAGAAACGCCAAAGCCTACGTCCGTTATGAGCACTTCCTCACTATGCTGGGACTTCTTGACGCGCACTTCGTATTCCTTGCGGTTTTCGGCCAAAGGCTGGAGTTCGAAAGAATGAATCATCTTCATCTTTCTGAACCATGACGCAATCCGCTCCTCAACGGTAAGTCGTGGCCTTCGACCTTGCCCCTGAGATACTGTCTTACCCATCGAGCGAGAAGCTAACAATGCCGGTATGGCCTGTTCACCTCGTCTGCCGACGTCGACTGGGGTGACACCAGCCCAGACATAGCTCCTCTGAGGATATTCCCGCAAGGGTCCTAGATGAAACACTTGCGAAAACAGACCCTCAAATGAGAGTACAAAATCAGGTAGAAAACCCAGATTCTGGTAGTAGCCTACGGCTTCATCAGGAAAGCCATAGCACTTCACTGGTGGAGGTAGGGACCAGGCACGCCCCTGAACTCGCTTCGCAGCGTAACCTCCTGACTCGAGGTTGTATCTGTCCTTATCTGCTTTCTTGTCTCCCTCTCGACGACTCATCCCGAATTTCTCCTTTTCGAAAGTGTAGCGGAATGCGTCTACTGTCGCGATCCCTGACCGAGACGAAATCGACGTCTCAAAACACAACGATTGGACTTTGAACAGTTCTCGAAGTCTCTCGGGATCCCTAATAACGAGTGGCTGCGGCAGGCCCCAACGGATCATGAACTCTAGCGACCTATCAGATTGATGCCCGTGAATGAGATCCGAAAAGGTCCCAACGTCTACAAGCGATCGACTGTCACCCGTGTGAAGGACACGTTTGCGATCTGGTAACTCTGTTGTCTGTTTCAGCATCAGGAGCATTTGCAAAATGCTCGTTTTCCCGGAACTATTCGTGCCAAAGAGTCCTGTCAACGGAGCGAGTTGAAGTTCCCCGGTGTCTTTCCAGGACTTGAAGTTCTGAATGCGAATATGATCAATCATACCGTTTGTTCCCTATTTGTATGATTCTCCACAAATACGGCAGATGCGAACACGCCAAATCAGATTTGAATATAGCGAACCCTTGAGAGGGTAGCAACCTAAAGCGACTCCAATTTCCTAATTTCCCCCCCCCCCTTAAAATTCCACCCTTCCCTCCAGCGCCTTCGCCAATGTCTGGCTGTCGGCGAATTGGAGGTCGGTGCCGACCGGCAGGCCGCGGGCGATGCGGGTGACTTTGACGCCGAGCGGATGCAGCAGTTTGGCGATGTAGATCGCGGTGGCTTCCCCCTCGGTGTCGGGGTCGGTGGCCAGGATCACTTCATCAACCTCGCCTCGCATACGTTCAAGCAATTGCCTGATCTTAAGGTCATCCGGCCCGATCCCATCCAGCGGCGACAGGACACCCCCGAGGACATGATAAACGCCGCGGTAGCCCTCTCCCCTTTCCAGCGCGATCAGATCGTTGGCTTCCTCGACCACACAGATTTGCCTGGGGTTGCGTTTGGCGTCGATGCAGATACGACAAGGGTCGGCATCGGTGAGGTTGAAGCAGATATGACATTCCTTGACCTTGATCTTGACATCCAGAATCAACTGCGCAAACTCGTCGGAATCGGTTTTGGGGAGTTTGAGGATATAGAACGCCAGCCGCTGCGCCGTCTTGCGGCCGATGCCCGGCATACGGGAGAGACGATTGGTCAGTTTTTCGAGCGTATCGGAGGAGGTCGGTGATTTCATGACTCGCCTTTCAACGGCGCACCCTTCGACCGTTCGACAAGCTCACGGCTCACGGTTCAGGGCATACGCCGCGCACAGCGGGCGCGGAAACCGCGCCGCTACGCAATTCAATCTTGCGCCTTGAAGGTAAGAATCTCAGTCTGCCGAAGCAAGGGGGTTTTGGGGATATCGGGCGTCGTCAGGAATCCTTCCGGACACCCTCAACCCTTCCCCTCTCCCACTGGGAGAGGGGTGTAGGGGTGAGGGAAACGTACTTGCGAGACAACCTCAGGGTTCTTGCCGGCGCGCTCAATTTGCGCTGTTGCCTGAAACATCAGATGAAACTTGCGAGTCCAAATATCGTACGAAGTGGTATAGACCGTGAATGACGTAGCTTCAACATAGACAGAGGTTTCCCGAATGAAAAAGATATTGTTGGCTGTGGGAGTGCTTGCCGTGGTCGTGGTGATCATTGTGCTCGCATTCGGCAACGGCAAATCCAGCAAGACAAGCGATGTCAAGCTGGTGAAGGTCGAAAAGGGGGAGATTGTCGAAAAAGCCATGGCGATCGGCACCATCCAACCCTACAAAGAGATTCAGGTTAAATCGAAAATCTCAGGCATCGTCAGAAAGCTGTACGTGGAAATCGGCGACTCGGTGAAAGAAGGCGCGCTGCTGCTCGATATCGCACCTCAGCCGACACCATTGGAGTACACCGAAGCCAAGCGTGCGGTTGAAGTGGCGCAGCTCAATTTTGACAACGCCAAGACGACTTATGACCGCAGCAAGGAACTCCACGACAAACAGTTGATTTCCGAATCGGAGTATGATTCCCGCAGAACCGAATATGAACAGAGCCAATTGCAGCTACGGTTGGCGCAGGAAAGGCTGCAATTGACCGAGCGAGGGTCGCTCAACAGCGCCAGCCTCAAAGTCGAAAGCACCATCCGTTCTCCCATCACCGGTTCCGTGCTTTCCAAAAACGTCAACGAGGGTGATCCGGTAGTGCCCCTCACGTCCTATCAGGACGGCACGGCGCTGATCACCCTCGCGGACATGCATGATCTGATCTTCCGAGGCACGGTGGACGAAATCGACGTCGGCAAGATCATAGAAGGCATGCCGGTGTCGATCAAAGTCGGCGCTCTGCCCAACGACACGGTCTCAGGAACCCTCTATAAAATTTCCCCCAAAGCCCGCAGACAGGAACAGGCGACGGTGTTTGATGTCGAGGTCAAGTTTCCCGGCGCCGAGCGTGCCCGTTTGCGCGCCGGCTATTCGGCCAACGCCGAGATTATCATCAAACAGGCGAAAGACATTCTGACTCTGCCGGAACGTGTCGTCGATTTCCGGGGTGATTCGGCGTTTGTAATGGTGCAGGATTCAGCGGGGGGCAAGGATCGCCGCGCGATTGAAACCGGACT
>Ga0315273_10003583_pt1 | contig 18750 bp, 9 predicted proteins | sample YL17G02_0_MG_FD_205753 | JGI IMG/M metagenome (GOLD analysis project Ga0315273, IMG submission 205753) | Sediment microbial communities from Yellowstone Lake, YNP, Wyoming, USA - YL17G02_0 | ecosystem: Environmental > Aquatic > Freshwater > Lake > Sediment | place: USA: Wyoming | collected...
ATCCAGGCCTCGTCCCACCAACCGTCAAGAGTGCTCAGGTTCAGCACGCCGTTCGCAAGAGCTTTCATCCCGCTGGTGCCGCTGGCTTCGAGAGGGCGCAAAGGCGTGTTCAACCAGACATCCACTCCCTGTACCAGGTATCGCGCGACACTCATGTCATAGTCTTCGAGAAAAACCATGCGGCGGCGCATCCCGGATTCGCGGGCGATTTCGACTATCTGGCGAATAAATTCCTTGCCCGCGTCGTCGCGCGGATGAGCCTTGCCGGCGAAGATGACCTGCACCGGCCGGTGGGGATCGTTGAGAATCCGCTTCAGCCGTTCGCGGTCGTGCAGCAGCAGCGTGGCTCTCTTGTATGTGGCAAATCGACGCGCGAACCCAATGGTGAGTGTTTCCGAATCCAGCACTTCGTCGGCGCCTTCGATTTCCGCGCGGGACACTCCTCGATGAGTCAGTTGGGCGTGGAGTCGCTTACGCGCATAGGCCACGAGTCGCTCGCGGCGTCTCTCGTGCGTTCTCCAGAGCTCCTCCGCGGGGATGGAATCGATCCGGCGCCACACGCTCTGTTCCGCCGGCTGGTCACGCCAGCTGGGACCGAGATAACGGTCATAGAGTTGGTTCATCTCCTGAGAAATCCAGGACCGGAAGTGCACGCCATTGGTCACGTGCCCGATCGGGACTTCCTGCTTCGGAACACCGGGCCAGACCCCGTGCCACACATCCCGCGTCACTTCGCCGTGCAGCCGGCTCACGCCATTGCTGAAGGCCGCCATGCGCAGAGCCAGGACTGTCATGCAGAACTTTTCACCGCCGTCGGCAGGGTTGCGCCGGCCAAGGCCCAGGAATTCGTCCCGGGAAAGATTGAGCTTCGGCATGTATTCACGGAAGTACCGGTCCATCAGGTCGGCCGGAAAGTAATCGTGCCCCGCCTCTACCGGGGTGTGGGTGGTAAAGACCATGGCTGCCGAGGCGAGCTCCCTTGCCTCTGCGAAGGACAGTCTCTTCGATTCCATCAGGCGGCGGGTCAATTCGAGCGCAAGAAACGCGGAGTGGCCTTCGTTCATGTGATAAACAGTCGGGCGAATGCCCAGCGCATCCAGGGCGCGATAGCCGCCGAGGCCCAGAAGCATTTCCTGGCGAATGCGGTTGTCGAGATCGCCGCCGTACAACTGATCGGTAATATCGCGGTCCACGCTTCGGGTGTTCTCGGGAATGTTGGTATCGAGCAGATAAAGCGAAACCCTCCCCACCCGAACCTTCCACACCTGGGCGACGACTTTGTTGCCCGGATAATTCACCGCGATAGTCAGCGGCTGCCCGTCTTTGCCTCGTTCCAATAACGGCGGCAGGACATGAAAATCATTGTCCGCATAATCCTCCTGCTGCCAGCTCGCGGCATTCAAATACTGCCGGAAGTAGCCCTGCTGATAGAGCAGTCCGACGCCCACCAGCGGGACACCGAGGTCGCTCGCCGATTTCAGGTGGTCGCCCGCCAGCATCCCAAGCCCGCCGGCAAAAATGGAGAGACACTCCGTAATGCCGAATTCCGCCGAAAAGTAGGCGACGAGCGGCTTGTCGACATTCCCATGAGTTTTCCTGAACCAGGTGGATTTCGCCTCCATGTAGTCGTCGAACGCGCCGCAGACTCGCTCGAGATGGGCGAGAAAAGAATCGTCCGCAGCCGCCTCTTCGAGGCGCTTCTGATCGATGGCGCCGAGCATCCGAACGGGGTTGTGACCGCTGGTCTCCCAGAGATCGGTGTCGAGGCGCCGGTAGAGGGCGAGCGTGTCGTGGTCCCAGGACCAGCAGAGGTTATAGGCGAGCTCACGCAGGCGCTCGAGGGACACAGGCAGCTTCGGTATGACTGTAAACGAATGGATCGGTTTCATGGAGAAGGGCTCCGGTTGGACAGTGAGAGGACTTGAGCGTTCTGATCAGCCTCCAAAATCGAGACAAGGTCAAACGGGGGAACGGGCATCCCGCACCCCCGCCATTCCCTTATCGTCCGAGCGAGCTATTTAGAGGAGGGTTTCATTACGCCAACTGCACCGCAGCCAATCCGGCCGCCGGCGTTGCCCACCGGCTGTCCGAAATCATCCGGCTTGGCATGAACGATCACTCCATGGCCCAGGATTCCCGAGGGGGTCGCGCTGTCAAAAATCACACCGCTAATCGTCACTTCATAATGAGCCTTTCCGGCGGAATCGGCTTCGAGATTACCCAGATCGCCTCCATTGTCACGGGCACTCCCGTTTACCTTTGGCGCACTGCTCGTTCCCACTCGCGGCCATTGAACTGGCTGATGCTCATCTCCAAAACAGTGCCCGGGTCGAGACAACGAGCATTGATACTGCGACTGAAGGGATCTGCACGCGGTAGGTAGAAGGACTTGATGCCGCAAACTGAACAGAAAAAATGCGTCGCCGTGTGAATGTTAAAACTGTAGCTGGTCAGCGCCTCACTTCCCGAAAGGAGCTTGAAGCGATCTGCCGGAACGACAAGGTGCAGGTAACCCGCCTTACTGCAAATGGAGCAATTGCACTCCAAGACCTGAAGTTTCGCTGGTGCGCTCACCTCGAATCTGACGCGCCCACAGTGACAACCCCCAGTGTGTGTAATCACGTACTCTCCTGGTGTCTAACTTGCAATAGTCCGCATTCCTGCCGTATATCACGGCCGCTCTAGGTTAGCGATGCCATGGCAACAATGAGTTGGGAGATCCCCGGATTTATTATTCGGCAGGAAACCTGCTAACTGGTTGTTTTTGTTTCTCCGCTGGACGCCTGGATAACAGGCGGTGAAGAAAGCACCCCCCCCCCCGCTCGCTATGCTCGCGTCCCCCTTGTCAGGGGGGCAACACGGTCAGCCGGCGATGAGCTCGGAGAGCCGCGCCTGATGGCCGGGCTCAGTCGCGCTTGCGGGATACGACATAGGATTCGTCGAGGAACCACAGGCTGCCGTGCTTCTGGAGCACTTCGCGCGTGGCATCCAGGTAATGCGTCTTGCCGAGCACCTCGCCCAGGCGCTGGTCGTCGATCTGCGCGACGTAGATGGCGGCGTTCCAGGCCGCGAACAGGGTCGAGGTGCCGATGCTCGACGAGATCTCGGTGGGCAGCGTGTGCATGTCGTAGCGGAACAGCGCCCGCGCGTCGGCATAGGCGTTGAAGTTGTAGCGCCGCGATTCCTTGCCGAGCTCGGTTTTCACGGCGCGCAACAGGTCATGGCGGCTCTGCGTATAGGAGTTCTCGCCCGGCCATACCTTCTGGATGATCTCGATCCCGGGATCCTGGCCGTGGGAATGGATGCCAAGCAGGCGGCCACCCTTGCCGAGGGCGCGCACCAGCGGCACGGCCACCTTCTGAGCCTTGAACTCCAGCGGCGCGCGCAGCCGGTAGGGCTGCGAGGCGATCACCATGTCGTAGTCCGCGCGCCCCGCTCCTCGCTTCGGGATCACGTCGTTGAGCAGGAAGCGGCAGTCGTCGCGGTACAGCACCAGCGCGGCCTCGTGCCACACCATCGAGGTGGCGGCGGCGACAGCACGCGGCGCGGGCCTCGGCGGGGGCGAGGTTTTGTTTGTTTTCCTTTTTCATGGTTTTGTTCGTTATTTGATTGCTTGGCTCACTTCACCATCAGCCGAGCGCCGTTTACGCCATTGCAAATAAATCGTTGTGACAACCATGAACACAACCAGGTATGGAACCAGCACCGGCAGAGCTTTATGGGGACTGAAGTTCAAAGCCGCAATCGTCATGGCTAATCCGGGGTGGCGGGCCGCACATTCCATCGCCAGGGTGGTTCGCTCTTCGGCGTCGCGCGGGGCGAGCCAGTGACCGATGGCAATGGACACGGTGACGACAACGGCCATGACCAGATAGGACCAGAGATCCATCTTCAGCAGGAGGCCATAGGTCATCATTGCAACGAAAATAATCAAAAGAAGCAGCGCGACTCCGCCAACCTTGGCCAGCGTCGGACCGATCGTGTCAGCGGCCTTGGGGAAGAAGGAACGGATCAAGATACCAAGACCAACCGGCAGGAGGACCGTCATCCCGACCACTCTGGCCACCGCAGACACGCTGACCTCGACCTGGAAACCCAGCGCCTCCGAGAGCAGGTAAAGGGTGGCCGGCACGGTGAGGAGCGCGAGCAACGCGAGGTACAGATGAAGGCTGACGATATAGGCGGGACTCCCTCCCTTCTTGGCAATCTTAACGATCATCATCGGGGCCGCCGGACATGCCACCAGGATCGCCAGTCCGACCGCGACGGCTGGCGAGGGCTTGAGCAACAGAATGATCGCCAGCACGGCGATGGGGACCAGAAAAAGGACCGCCACAAGAGACCGCAACATCAGCAGAGGGCGCTCCCTGAATAGACGCAACTGGCTCGGGACGATGCTCAGCCCCTGGGCGAACATGCCGACCACCACGGAAAGTGGCAGGCCGATCTTGACTATGCTGAGGATGAGTTCTTTCATGTCTGAGCTCATTGTTTCGCGAGGACAATCCGCATCTGGGCTTCGTAGTCCTCGACGTGTTCGCCGCTGATGTCCACAATCACGCGCTTGATAGTGCCGGTGAACCGGAAGGGTGGTTGATACTCCGGAGTCACCGGCGCGCCCGTGTCGGCTCCCACCAGCATCGCGCCGCCCTGCGCCAGCCGATTCGGCGTCGTGACCGGAAGCTCGCCACGACCGACCTCCTTGCCGTCCACGAGGAGCTTGACGACGCCCGGCGAGCCCTTGCCCTTCGTGAAGTCGGGCTTGCCGGTCGGCGCGAACTCCATGCTCAGGAAGTGATGGCCGGCCGGTACGGCGGCCTGCGACTTCGCATAGTAGAGTTCGACTGCGACGTAGTTATGAACAAAGCAGAGCTTGCCGTCCTGCACGTAGAACGAGATGCCGCCGTCGTTGCCGCCCATGCTGAGCAGGACTCCTTCCGCTCCCTTCTTGGGAATGTCCACCTCCGCGGTGATGGAATACGGCCGGTTGAGGATTTTCGGTGCGGCGCCCGCTGGAATCGACTGAGTGCCCGGATAGAGCACGTAGCGGTTGCGGCTAACTGCGATCTGGGGACGTTCCTCGCGGACGCGCTGCAGGCCGCGGCTGTCGATCGGCAGCACGTTGTACTTGCCGGCCTCGTTGTACCACATGCCGATCATCGCGATCAGGCGGGCCTTCTCCTTCTCTGCGAGGTTGTTGGTCTCGGCGAAGTCCTCCTTCAGGTTGTAGAGTTCCCAACCCTTGGCGTCGAGCTCGGTGAGCATGTCGTACGTAATCGGGGTCCCGAACGTCCTCCCGGATTCTATGAATGAAGTTCCCGGCCAGGGGCAAACCGCGCGCCAGCCATCGTGGTAGAGCGATCGGTGCCCCATCATTTCGAAGTACTGGGTGGTGTGTTCGTCAGGCGCCTTTGCGTTGTCGAATGTGGGGACGAGACTGATGCCTTCGATCGGAGACTGCGTCACGCCCCGAATGGATGCCGGCGGCTCGAGGCCGAGCGCATCGAGCACTGTCGGCACCATATCGATGATGTGGGTGTACTGCGTGCGGACCTCGCCGCGCGCCTTGATGCCCTTGGGCCAGGAGACGATGAACGGGTCGCTGACGCCGCCCCGGTAGGTCTCGCGCTTCCAGCGACGGAAAGGCGTGTTGCCGGCATACGTCCAGCCCCAGGGGAAATGGTTGAACAACTTCGGCCCGCCGATGTCGTCGATGACTGCCAGGTTCTGCTCGATCGTGTCCGGAACGTTGTTGAAAAACTTGCACTCGTTCGCCGATCCGTGCGGGCCACCCTCCGCGCTGGAGCCGTTGTCGGAGATCAGCATGATCAGGGTGTTGTCGTACTCGCCGAGGTCCTTGAGAAACTGAACGAGCTCGCCGAGGTAGTGGTCGGTGTGGGTCAGGAAGCCCGCGAAGACCTCCATCATCCGCGCGTACACACGGCGTTCGTCCGCCGGGAGGGCATCCCAGTCCTGCACATCCGGGTCGTGGCGGGAGAGCACCGCGTTCGCGGGGATGATCCCAAGCTGCTTCTGCTTGTCGAAGACCTGCTTGCGGTAGGCGTCCCAGCCCGCGTCGAACTTGCCCTTGTACTTGTCCGCCCACTCCTTGGGCACATGGTGCGGCGAATGCATGGCGCCAGGAGCGAAATACATGAAGAACGGCTTGTTCGGCGCGACCTGCTTGGCGTCGGCTATCATCGCCTTGGCCTTCTCGACCAGGTCCACGGTGAGGTGGTAGCCCTCCTCAGGGGGTTTTTCCGGTTCGGTCTGCGAATTATCTCGGCAGAGTTCCGGATAAAATTGATGGGTGTCGCCGCCCAGGAAACCGTAGTAACGCTCGAACCCGCGACCCAACGGCCACCGATCGTAAGGGCCGGCCGCCGTCATCGTCTCCTCCGGAGCCAGGTGCCACTTGCCGAGGCAGTAGGTGTTGTAGCCCCGCTGCAGCAGGATCTCCGAGAGGAAGCCGTTCTCGAACGGGATGTAGCCGTCGGATCCTGGGTACCCCGTCGAGCCGTTCGTCAGGCAGGCCAGGTGGTTGGAGTGGTGGTTGCGGCCGGTGAGGATGCAGGAACGCGACGGCGAACACAGCGCCGTCGTGTGCATGTTGCTGTAGCGCAGGCCATTGGCTGCGAGCGCGTCGATGTTGGGCGTCTCGATGGGGCTGCCGTAGCAGCCGAGATGGGCGAAGCCGGTGTCGTCGAGGACGATGTAGAGAACGTTCGGAGCTCCCTCCTTCGCCCGGTTGGGCTCGGGCCACGCGGGCTTCGAGACTTCGGCGGTGCGGCCGATAACGCCGGGGAAAGCGGTTCCGGGTTTGTATTCTTTGAGTGACATTTCATATCCCCTTTAGTATGTTGACCGGCAGCCTAAACCGGGCTGCCGGTCATGCGGTGTGCTTACTACCGCGCCATGGCGATGCGATGGATCGGGGCCAACTATGAAGCCGACATGGGCGACTGCATTCTTTCCAGCGCCTGATCGATGGTGAAGCTGCCGGGCTTTTGCCGCGGTGGAAATTGCGCGAACGTCGCCAGGAATCGCCCTACGATCGCCTGGATTGGAACAGCGAGAAACGACCGCTCATACCACCATCGGTCGTAGCCGAAACCGACGTCGCCACGCTCGAATGGATCGATCTCAAGATCGAAGAATATGGGCGCGCGCAACGTCGTGAACGGCTCGCGCCAGACGTTGATCCCGGTCGCGCGCTGGATGGTGAAATGTACCTTGACCCGCTCGTAACGGAACGCGAGCAGATCGCCGTCGTCGCTGAAGAAGAAGAATTCCTTGCGGGCCGTGGCTCCGTTGCCGGAGAGCATTGCGGTCTGGTCGTACCCGTCGAGATGCACTTTGTACGTGGTCTCTCCGATCTTGTGACCTTTGAGAAGCTTCTCTTTCACGTCGGATGCGCCCGCCGCGGCTAGCAAGGTGGGCAGCCAGTCTTCGCCGGCAAACATGCCGTTGATGGTCGAACCGGGTTGGACGACGCCCGGCCAGCGGATCAGGCATGGCACGCGAAACGCGCCCTCGAAGCCGGTGTTCTTCTCGCCGCGGAACGGCGTCATGCCCGCATCGGGCCACAGGCAGAGCATCGGGCCGTTGTCGGTCGTGTAGATCACGATCGTGTCGTCGGTCAGCCCCAGCGCATCCACCTTATCGAGCAGCTTGCCGATGAGCGCGTCGTGCTCGACCATCGCATCGGCGTAGAACCCCAGCCCCGTCTTGCCCTGATTCTCTTCCTTGACGTGGGTGAAGTTGTGCATGCGCGTCGTGTTGAACCAAACAAAGAACGGCTTGTCATTTTTTTGGGCGCGCTCCAGATAATCGCTGCATGCCGCGAGGGTCTCTTCGTCGATGGTCTCCATGCGCTTCTTGGTCAACGGGCCGGTGTCCTCGATGGTCTGTCCGCCCTTGCCGTCGGCTTTGCATTTCAATACCCCGCGCGGACCGAACTTCTTCTTGAACTCAGGGTTCTTGGGATAGTCGGAATTCTCGGGCTCTTGTTCGGCGTTGAGGTGATAGAGGTTGCCCATGAACTCATCGAATCCATGCACGGTCGGCAGGAATTCGTCCCGATCGCCAAAATGGTTCTTGCCGAACTGCGCTGTTTGATAGCCTAACGGCTTGAGCAGCTCGGCTATGGTTGGGTCTTCTTTGCGAAGTCCCTGATTGGCGCCCGGTAGTCCGACTTTTGTCAGGCCGGTGCGATAGGGCGATTGCCCGGTGATGAATGCCGCGCGGCCGGCGGTGCAGCTCTGTTGCGCGTAATAGCTGGTGAACTTTGCGCCTTCTTTCGCCAAGCGGTCGATGTTGGGCGTGTTATAGCCCATCATTCCCTGATGATATGCACTGACGTTCCAGTATCCGATATCGTCACCAAAAATGACGAGCATATTGGGTTGCTTCTTTTTTTGCTGCGCCATGACGTTTTCCTTTCGTTTGGTCTGTTCGTTGCTTACGAATTCCGTGTGACATCCTTTGCCTGGCGTTCGCCGCCGCGCCCGACAATTACTTGAGGGTAACCTCCACGCTCTCGATCTCTCCCTCAAACCGGAACGGACGCCTGTCGAAGTAGTCGAGCGAGACCGGCGAACCAAGATCAACCCCCACTCCAAAAGTCTCGCTCGCGCTGAAGGCGGCGGGCACGGTGCGCTTGACGGTGGTTCTGGCGACTTCCTTGCCGTCCACGGTCAGAACAACCTCAGCGGGCGAGAGTGGACGGCGCTCCGTGAGCGTCGTCAGAACCTCGATGCGATGTTTGCCCGGGGCCACTTTCCCTTTGCTGCGCGCCTGGTAGCGCTCGATGATCATCATGTTGTACTCGTACACGAGCTGCCCCTTGTCCATGAAGAGCGTCAGTCCCCCGGACGCGCCGCCCAGTGCGTACAGGACGCCTGAAGCGTCCGCCTCGACTTCGACATCGATCACGACTCGGGTATTCTCTCGGCCCAGGCCGGGTGCGGTGAACTCCGGCATGCGGGTCGTCGTCCTGTCGAACCGCCAGCTCGTGTAGGGCGTCTTGATACGGTCTTCCGGATGAATGCGCAGCCAGATGCCCGCGCCGATGGGAAACACTTGGTTCTCCTTTGCTTCTTTCAGGAACAGCGTTTTCATCCGTTCCAGTCGCTTTGGATCCTTGCTGGCCAGGTCGTTAGCCTGTGAAAAATCGGTCTTCAAGTCGTAGAGTTCCCAGACGTCTTTGTTCGAGTCCCAGGTCGCCAGCCCGGGGCTTACCGTTAGCCACGGCGTCAGCGGGCCGAAGGTGCAGGCATACCAGCCGTCGCTGTAGATCCCGCGGCTGCCGTTGTTGTCGAAGTACTGTGTGCGCTTGCGCCCCGGCGCCTTGGCGCTTGCAAAGGTGTAGACCATGCTGGCGCCGTCGATGGGATCCTGCTTGAAACCGTCCACTACCTTAGGCGGCTTGATGCCGAGCACATCGTAAATCGTCGGCACGATGTCGTTGACATGGTGGAACTGCGAGCGCGGCGTCTTGTCGGGCTTGATGCGCTTCGGCCACGAGACGGCCATCGGGTTGCGCGTGCCTCCGAAGTGCGAGGCGACGAGCTTGGTGTGATGGAACGGCGTGTCGCCGGCCCAGGCCCAACCGGCGTGGTACATGTTGTCGACCTTGGGCCCGCCGAGCGCGGCGAGCCCGCCGATCTTGTTCAACGCGTCGATCTGTTGCTGAACCGTGTTGGGGATCTGGTTCTGGGCCAGCAACTCACTGATGCTGCCGTTCTGACCTTCGGCGCTCGACCCGTTGTCGCCCCAGATGTAGAAGACGATCGTGTTCTCGCGGATGCCGAGATCATCGAGCCCGTCGATGACCTTGCCGACCTGGGCATCCACATGCTCGGTGAAGCCGGCAAAGACTTCCATCAAGCGCCGCTGGAAGGGACGTTCTGACTCCGGGATGCTGTCCCACGCCGGCATGGTGTCGGCGCGCGGCGTGAGCTTGGCGTCCGCCGGAATCCAGCCGAGCTCCTTCTGGCGCTTGAAGATACGCTCGCGCATCGCGTCCCAGCCGTCGTCGAACTGCCCTTTGTACTTGTCGGCCCACTCCTTGAAGATGTGGTGCGGCCCGTGCGCCGCGCCGGGCGCCCAGTACATGAAAAACGGCTTGTCCGGAGCATAGGCCCGGCGGTGCTTCATCCAGGTCAAGGCGCGATCGGCCAAGTCTTCGCTCAGGTGGTAGCGCTCGTCGTGCGGCGGCTCGACCGGATTGACGTTTTCGTAGAGCCGCGGCTCCCATTGCGAGGTCTCGCCGGCCATGAAGCCGTAGAAGTAGTCAAAGCCGTGGCCAGTGGGCCAACGGTCGAACGGACCCATCGCGGTGGTCTGGTCGGCAGGCGTGTTATGCCATTTACCGAAAGCGACGGTCTTGTAACCGTAGTGGCGCAGGGTCTCGGCGATGGTAGCGGAGGTTTTGGGGATCACGCCCACATAGCCGTCCCAGTCCACGGCGCGCTCGGCAATGGTCCCGTTACCGACGCGTTGATGATTGCGCCCCGTCAGCAGTGCGGCCCGCGTGGGCGAGCAAATCGCCGTGGTGTGGAACCTGTTGTAGCTGATGCCCTGGTTCGCCACGCGCGTCAGCGTGGGCGTGCGGATCACGCCGCCGTAGGTGTCAGGCAGGCCGAATCCCACATCGTCGAGCAGTACAATGAGGATATTGGGCGCATCCTTAGGCAGGCGCCTCTTTTCGACGCGGCGCTTATGCTTCGATTGCTGTAGGGTGACGCCGGCAATGCTGGCCGACGGTGTCGGTGGAAACGGAAGGATAGTGCCCTCCGCCATTTTCGGGGTTTTCTTGTCACGTTTCTTTGATGCCATGTCGTCTCTCCTTGTCGTCTCTTTCAGGCCGCGCCAAGATCGTTGAATCTTGTCTTGTGACTCATGAGGTTGTTGCGACGTGACCCCTCTTTTAGTAGCAGCTTGATTTAGAGCCCGTCGCTGCAAACTGTACTCGATTCCTTTGCGCCTGAGTTCGCGAGCGAATTCAGGCGCGCCGCGTAGACGGCCGGCGGCACCCCGCCCAGATCTTTCTTGGGCCGATCTTGGTTGTAGTCCTGACGCCAGACCTCGATGGCCATGCGGGCGTGCGCCAAGCTCGTGAACCAGTGCTGGTTCAGGCATTCGTCGCGCAACCTCCCGTTGAAGGATTCGACATAGGCGTTCTGGTTCGGCTTGCCCGGTTCGATGAAGCGCAGCCTATAGGTGGAACAAGCTGCAATTTTGTTTCGGATCCTGGCCTCTGATAAGAAACATTATGTCAACTTCGGCCGGCTGAAAACGCCGCACCAGCTCCGCACTGCCCACCGGCGGACCACCCGCCAGCGAAATCAGCCACGGCGTGCAATCGTATCCGCGTCGCCGCGAAAACTCCTCTGCCATGCGTGGAGTCCAATTTTGCCCGGCTACTTCCCAGCTATCAATGTGGGTGAGAGACAGCGTCCGAGCGGCAACGGGGCCGACGTCGTCCAGGAGCTTGCCGATGAACGCCTCGAAATGCCGTCGCATCGCCTCGGCGCTGAGCTTGTCGCACTCCAAGCCCAGTCCGGCCTCGGGTGCGGGAAGGTTCATCTGTCCCGTCGACGTATGGCCGATGCGCTGCACGATCCAGTGGCCCGCGGGCACCTCCCAATCCAGCTTGCCGGCGGCGTCCATCTTGGACGTCAGGTCAATGATTCGGTCGGCCGGGATCGGATCGGCCGGCGCGGCGGAAGCCGGATAGGCCAGCACTCTTATGTCGCGGTAAAATTTCTGCACGGCCGCGGGCAGCGTCTCCTCGCAGCGACGCGGCCCGTGCACAGCGAGGCTCGTCGACACGAGTTTCTGCATGGAAAACTCAGGCGTGTTCCAGGGACCTCCGCTGCCGGTCCAGCCGGCGTCGTTGTTCATGTTGATTTCCATGCCGAGGCGCCCGGCCTCCGCCACGGCATGCCGGAAGAGCTCGCGCCACGCCGGACTGCCGAAGGCCACTGGGCCTGTCGGCGCCATCTGTTTCGGTCGGGCCACCTCCATGATCAACACGCCATGGATGCCCACTCGCGCCATGGCCTCGAGATCCGCCGCAATGCCCTCGCGGGTGATGTTGCCGTTGATCCAAAACCAGTAGGTCCACGGTTTGGCGGAATTCGGCGGCCGCTGAAAACCGGCGATGAGCGGGTCGCTGCTCGCTGCCACGTCGCAGCAACAGCACACGCAAGACACCACTACCGTCATGAAACGTTTCATGAACATGGTGTCCTTATCTTCTCCTATCGGAAGATCTCGACCAAGACAGGTCCCACCAACCCGGCTTGGTCCTGCCCCGGGTACACGTACCGCGTCGGAGCCTCGCTCCGGAAATGGTTAGCGACCGTATTGGCGACTTCGACCTCGATCGTATTGGCGCCGGGCTTCACCGCGTGAGTGATGTCGAAGCGGAACGGTCGGGCAAGCCGAAGGCCGGTCTCTTTGCCATTCACCTTCACTGCGGCCGAGACATACACTTGCCCAAGGTCCAATTCGATACTGCTGCCATCCGGCATCTCCGGCAGCACAACCCTCTGCCGGTAGATCCCCAGGCCGCTGAAATCCGCGAGACCGTATTTCGCCCAATCATCCAGCGCTACTTCGGCCGGCCCGCACCGCACCGCAACGGGACCGGAGAAGGCCGCGCCGCCGTAACGGCCCGGCTGCTGCTTCAAACGCACGATCACATCGCGAGTGTTCGGACTTGCGCTCCTCAAAACCACGCGGCCGGAGGAGACGGCCACCGACTCGCCGTCCACCCACGCCCGGGCGTCTCCGATGACTGGAAGCGAGAACTCCCTCGCTCCCACGGGCAAAGAGAAGCGGTACCAGCCCACCCGTGCGTTGTCCCACGGCCGGGGGTCCCACAAGAGACCTGCTTCCTCATGGAACCAGCGCAGACGGGGAATGTAACTCATGTCGCGGGTTGCCGCCCGGCCGCCCGGCTGGCCAATGGACCAGTAGGTCAGCGCTCCGGATTTCGCTTGAACCATCACCTCGTTGTGTCCCCGCTGCAGCGCACAGGGGGCGCCGGAGGAGGCATCGATCTGTTTTCCGTTCACCCAGACTCGTTCAATGCCGGGGCCGGAGACGAACTCGGCTGATCCGGCTCGCTCCGCCACTACCGTGGTCCAACACAGAGCTCCAGCCTCGCGCGCCGGGAACTGGAGGAAGTTCTGTCCGACCTCGGCATTAAATCCGTGGTCGTCAGGGTGCGTGCCGGGCTTGCCGATTTCACGGGAAAAGCTATAAAGTTCCCAGCCGCGGCTGTCTTTGGCCGATGGGGGAGCGTTGCGGCGTGAGACGTCGCGGCTCATCCAGCATTGCGGGCCATAGCCCCAATCCTCTTGCGTCCAGCCAACCAAACTGATGCCGGGAACGGCCCAGCCGAATGCGATGCCGTCTTCACCGGCGTTCTCCTGCCGGTAGTGGAATCTCCGCACTTCCGGCTGGAGCAAAAAGTCGCCCGCGGGAAACCGAAAGTCGCCCCAGCGGTTGCTCAGGGAGGGCTGCGGCTGGAACTCCCAGGCGCCGTTCAGAGCAATCTGGCGCATACGTACCTTTCCGGCATTCGATTCTCCGGCCGGTAGCTCACCGCGATGGAGCACAAAGACCCGGTGCTGAAAAGGGGCAAATTCCAGCGTCACCACCGCATAGTCGCCATCGCTGCGAACGCCGGCCACCGCCGCCCGGGTTCCGCTATAGGCGTTCCATTCTTCGAGTCGGCCCAGTCCCCTGAGGCGGATCGTCACCGTGCGCGGTCGTTCGCTGGTGTTCTGGAAGAGGTAGCTGTCCCGGTTCTCAATGCGCCGGTGCGCATGAATGATGCCCGGCACATCCACGACTATGTCGGGCTGAATGAGGTCTCGCAGTGCGCGGGAAAGCTCGGCGCCCCCGCCGATAAAGAACATTCCGGCGCCGCCCGTCGAGCCGCGATGGACCAGCGGCCCGGTCTCGGCGGCCCGGTAGCCCCCTCCCAGAATATGCCCCATTGTCTCCCGAAGATACTGGTCGCCGCCCCCTGCTTCGGCCGTCGCCTCCGGCAAGCGGTCGGCGAAGACGACCACCCCGCCGGCATCGAACAACTTGCGGGCCGCCGCCAGCGTCGTCCTTGGCACGGTGGTGGCCGGCCCGATCAGCAACACCGGGAAGCGCAGCTTCCCAACCCGCAACTGCCGGTCGCCGAACTCGGCGCGGAGCAGGCTCTGAGGGTCGATGAACAACAGGTCGGAGCCGGAGTCATACAGGTTCCGCGCCAACTCCACGTGGCGCTGGCTGATGGCCTGTCCCAGCGGCGTGATGCCGGCATCCGCCTGCCACTGGGCGTGCATCGTGGTCACCGGATACAGCATCGCCACGTCCACCACAGGCACTCCCTGGCTGAAAAGGAAGCTGAGGCGCGTAATGGCGTCGTTGAAAGTGCCCGCGTGTTTCCAATAGGGCTGCCGGAAATGCGTATCCGGCGGAGCCTGTTCGTACCAGCCACCCAGCGTGCTGTAGTACAGGCCATGTTTGTCGTACAGGTTTGCTCCGTAGCAAAAGTTCTCCGCGGCCATCGCCATCTGCAGCTCCGGCTGCAACCCCCAGCCGGTAGTGTGAAATGCTTCGCACCAGACCCGCTTGCGTTCGTAGAAGGCGGCGATGGAGGCCGAGAGCTTGGCATTCAGAAAATTACGTTGCCCTGCGGGCCCCTGGCCACCGTCGTCATAGCCCGGGACCTGGTACCAGCGCATGGCCCGGTAGTAGTCGCCGTAGTTGGTCGTCTGGTCGGCGAAGCTCCTCCGGCCCCAGTTGTCGAAACTCATGATAATGCCGTTCTTTTCGCTCCAGTCAAAGACGGGCCGAAACCAATTGTCCTCCACCAATTGGGTCATCACGTCGTAGTAATCGCACCGGATCTTGTCGGTCTCGGGCCCGATATCCTCCACCAGGCCCGCCAGCAGCCGGACTGGGTCGTACCCTTTGCTCTTCCGGAAGTGCTCGAGCAGGACGGGGCCGCTCATCACCCCGCGAAGGATGTAAAGCTCGTCCTGGAAAATGCCGGTCAGAACCGACTGGTCCAGACGACCCCATCGGCGGCGATATTCTTCGTGGTGCAGATCAAGATACCGGTCCACAACGGCTCGGGTCGCATAGTTCAATCCCTTCTGTATGTAGCCGACGGCAGCGACCAGCCACTTGCCGTCCGGCAGATCCGTCTCAACGGAAGAGGCGCCGCTGTCGGCCCGCAAGGGCCTCGCCGCCGACAGGTTGATCCGTCCGTTTGCATCCACCGGATAGGCTGCCAACTGGAGCACGTGCATTCCGCCGGGCCATTCCAGTCTCGCTTTGGCCGGACCCGCAACCACTTGCTTGACGTAAGCGAATTGGTGACCCAGGTACTCCGGTTTCGTCTTCGCCTCCTCCTGGATTCGGAGCTGCCAAAATCCTTTTACGGGACGGCAATAGGATTCATCATGGACCCAGAGAGTCATGCCGAGTCGCTTGATCTCGGCGCTCACATGGTCCATAAAGGCCCACCATTCCTTGCTGAAATAGGGCACTTGCGCCCCCATCGGCGGCCCATCCGGATACTTTGCGATGTAGCAGACACTGCGAATCCCACCGCGCTTCACCTCCTCCAGTTGCCATGTGAGGCGTTCTTTGTCCAGACGGTCCCCGTCCCACCACCACAACGGCACGGGACTGTAGTCGCGGCCCGGCGACTGAAAGCCATCGAACACCGAGTCAACGGTCTGGCCGAACAGCTTCAGCGTGGCCCCTTGCTTCGCCAACATGACGGCGCCAGTGGCGGTCTTGATAAATGTGCGTCTCTTCATAGTCGTTCGCCTCTCCCTGTCAGAGGTGCCTAACATAAAGCATCCCCGGAGTTCAGGGACAGTTTGCTCGCCGCGAAAATCAGACCTGGATAGGTCCCGGAAAGGTGCCGGACCGCTCTTCTTTAAGAGGCGACCCTCTTCGAAATTCAAAAAGCGTAACGCGGGGAGAGCTGGATCTGCCGGGCATCCCTGGCGGTCATAACCTCCCCGAACCGGGTGTTGGTCTGCCGCCGGGAGCTATGTTGGGATATCTTCCTCGATCACCTTGAAGCCCACCAGGTCTCCCAGGCGCTTGAGGCCGCGCAGGTGATTACCGTAGAACACCGCCCGATGCAACATGGGCATTGCCCCGGCATACAGCGAGAGGTCGCCAGGGCTGCCGGGTTGCACGATGGCGCCGCCGCCCCAGTTCAGGAACAAGTGCCGGGCATCGCGGACGGACTGGGTAAACTGCGTGCGGCAGGCGAGCGGGCTGGTGCTTGTCTCAGTGATCTTCCCGGGAACCGCCAGCATCGTGTCGAGGTTGACGAGCTTGGCCATCGTGATCGGTTCCCCTACTTGCCACTGCACCTGCAGGGCGACCCCGCCCCCGCTGTCAGTCTGGTTCCGAATAAGGAACGGCATGCGGCTGCCGTCAGGCCTCCGCGTAAACGAGGTGCAATGGAACTGGACAAGGGCATTTTTCGCTTCGTCGATTACCGGGTCGGTGATGAATCCAGGCGTGCGGAACGCATGGGCGAACAGCAGCATTGTGAGCGTGGAATCGATATCGCCTTCGCAGGCGCCGACCAGCCCCAGATCGTTGAGCTTGCTGAAGGTTAGGCAGCCCCGCGGATTCCCCATGCAGGCGGCGCTGCAGATCCCCTGAGCTTTCTCTTCGATCATCAACTTCTTGACCGCCAGGTAGTACGTCGCCGAATCGATAATCTCTTGACGCGTGGGCTCAAGAATTCCGATGGCCGGTTTGATCCAGTAGCGCTCCGCCTCGGCTTCGGCGTCCTTGGGATCGATCGACTTTGCCAATTCCAAAATCTGCTCGTTCTTGATCGTCACCAGGTCGGCTCCCAGCTTCTTTTTAACCTCTTCGGGCGAACAGGCGGCCTTGGTGCCGCGCGGGCCGTTCACAGCCAGGATTTTCGTCTGCTTCATCAAGGCAGGCACCCTCAGCAGGCTGACAGCTTCGTCGAGCTCCTTCCAATCGGTAGTGGAGAGCAGCACGACTTTCCTGTTCTTCCATTGCTGGTGCCACATCCAACCGTGCCCGCTGAACGGCTGAAAGAAGGAGACCGCCGGCTTGTCCAGCCCGAAACTGAGCTTCTCCAGTGTTGCGTAATCTCCACCATGACCGGAGAGCCAGATCAGCAGCATCGCGTCGGCCGACGCTGCCTTGGCGGCCACTTCTGCCACGTCGGCCGTCGGGATGGTCTCACCGCCGACAAATCTGACATCACCAAGCTTTTTCTCGAGGTCGCCGAGGTAGTTGTTCATTTTCGTGACCTCCTCCTCGCCCCAAGTCAGGTATTGGACGCTTCTGCCGGCGGCGTTTACCCTTGCCCCGGACCGGCCGATGAAGAGCTTGTAGATTATCGCCGGCCTCAGTCGGGGCCACTCTTCCCTTTCCGATGCCGCAGCCGCACCGCCGGCGGATTGCCCGGCCAGCATGAGACCGGCCGTCGTGGAGACTCCCAAGAATGTCCTGCGGTTTACTTTATTAATGCTGCCCATAATCCTCCTCCTGTAAGAATCTGTCGGCCGGGTTTCAGCCCGGCCGTGGACCGTATCGATCTCCACACAATGGGTTGCATATTAGCCCGCATTATTCACGAAGGTTCGTAGCGAGGCCGCGCGGATGGGCGTTATGACGGGCACCCGCAGGGCCGAGCCCCCGAGACGTAGTTGAACACTACGTCGCATGGGTCGAGGCCCGAGGACGCCCGTCAGACTGCCCATATCCGCGGCCGCAGTAGAAGCTTCATGAATAATGCGGGCCAGGTCCCGGCCACATGGCCTGCTTCAATCTCTCCCAATGGCCGGCCAGTCAAAATGTAGCGATCAACCACCCAATCGTTTACTGCCACCCTGCGGAGCGGCGCCCTGCGGCGCAGAGCTGCCAACGAAAGGAGTTGGTCGCCATGCCCAATATATACTTTCTCGGGACGGATGTCTTTGGCGCTTTAACGACATGGGATCGAAGTAAGGCAAGGCGCGCCGGGGCGAGAACATCGCGGATTACGGCGGCATTCTTCCGGGCATCACCGCGTTCAAGAGGACCCGGCAGTACAAGAAAGGCGAGACGATGGGCGGCCTCGCGCCGATGCGGCGCTACTTCCTCGGCCCTTCGCTCGGCCGGATGCAGCCTTAAGGTCTGTCATGGAATAACCGATACACTTTGGCGCGCGCGCCGGGCGGGCAGATGCAAGGCGCCGCGACGCAGGCGATGCGGTGTCATCGTCGAGGAGGAGCGACAAAGCAGACGAGGCCACCCCGCCGCCACCCAAAGGGCGGCGGGGCTCGCGGGCGATCTCTGCGTCGCTCGTCGTTGACGATGTTCCTACATCGCCTTCCTCCTCGCTCCTTGACCTCGCCTCGCGGGCCCCTCCGCAAACGTCACCGTATTTATGAACAGGGGTACTTAGCTTCGGATTCCCTTTAGCAGACGCGGACGGTTTCCATGCGCAGCAGCTTGCCCAGCTTCTCGATTTTGTGGGCGACGTGGCCGAGGCCGACGGCGCAGTGGTGCGCCGGGCCGTGCACGTTCCACTCATGGACGAACCGCAGCGCGCCGATGCTGAAGCGGTACCGGCTGTTCGTGTTGCCGATTTCGAGGATCGGGCCGGGCACCGATTCGGCCTCGGCGACCAGAAACTTCAGCCGGCCGTCCACCGTTTGCACGACCGTCAGAAGCGTG
>Ga0315273_10003584_pt1 | contig 18746 bp, 16 predicted proteins | sample YL17G02_0_MG_FD_205753 | JGI IMG/M metagenome (GOLD analysis project Ga0315273, IMG submission 205753) | Sediment microbial communities from Yellowstone Lake, YNP, Wyoming, USA - YL17G02_0 | ecosystem: Environmental > Aquatic > Freshwater > Lake > Sediment | place: USA: Wyoming | collected...
TTCTCACGTGTCCCCGATTCCAGCGCGCGCGATCCGCGTCACCGTGAGCTCGCGCGATCAACGTCTATGGGCCGTTGCCGCCCGGGCCGGCGCCGACTTAGTCGTCACCGTCGGCGGCGGCGAGCGCCCGCACGTCGGCTGCGTGGTCGTGGCGCAGTCGCACGCATCGGCAAAGGAGCCCGGCCGCATCCGGGTGACCTCGTCGGTCCTGTCGATTCCGCATCACCGGGAAGAGGCTCTCGCACGTCCGCTCGCGGAGGCGCTTGCGCGCGAGCTTGGCGGTGTCATCACGGTCACTGCGGGTGTCCACGACGACAACCTCACACCCGAAGGGATCGCCAGCTACCTGCGGCTCGCCGAGCGCCTCCGCGACCGCCTGCTGGCAAGGCTGCGTCAGACCGCCCCGACGACGCCCAGGCGCTGACGCAGGAACGCGACGATATCTCCAGTGTCGGTGCCCGGAGGGAACACCCGCGCGACGCCCGCCGACGCCAGCGCCGCCACGTCCTCCGCCGGGATCACGCCGCCGCCGAACACGAGGATATCGCCCGCGCCCGCCGCACGCAGGGCGCGCACGACGGCCGGGAACAGCTCGCGATGGGCGCCTGACAGGCTCGACAAACCCACGGCATCGACGTCCTCCTGAACGGCCGCCAGCGCGATCTGCTCCGGCGTCTGCCGCAGGCCCGTGTAGATCACCTCGAACCCGGCGTCGCGCAGCGCCCGTGCGACCACCTTCGCCCCGCGATCATGACCGTCGAGCCCGGGCTTGGCGACGAGAATCCGTTTGGGGACCGACATCGACCGCCACCTCCGCCGGTAGTATGGAACGAAACCCGGACCGCTGCATCTGGACGTGGAAGCGGAGCCGCGGCCGTCCCGACAGCGGGGCGAGCGTAGGGACGGAGTTTGCCTCCGCCATTTTCGGACCGGGGGCAGGCACGCTGCCCCCCTACGCCCGCTCTCCCCTCCGACCGCCCATCCTCGAGTCGGGGTTGCTTTCCTCGGACACCGCCCGTAAGCTCCGGCGAGTCGCAGGAGGACAGCTATGGAGCCCACCAAGCGCACGCTGCCCGAAAACGCGTACCGAACCCTCAAGCCAGGCGAGACCTACGAGCCGGTCGTACCGGCGAGCGAGCAGATGCCCGAGTTCACCACCCGCTCGCTGCTCCTCGGCCTCGTCATGGCCGCGCTCTTCTCCGCGGCGGCCGCCTTTCTCGGCCTCAAGGCGGGCCAGGTGTTCGAGGCGGCGATTCCGATCGCGATCATCGGCGTCGGCATCGGCGTCGTGCTGCCACGCCGCTCGACCTTGCTCGAGAACGTCATCGTGCAGTCGGTGGGCGCGGCCTCCGGGCTGGTGGTGGCGGGCTCGATCTTCACCCTGCCCGCGCTGTTCATCCTCGGCCTCGACGTCAACCTGGTGAAGCTCTTCCTCGTCGCTCTGCTCGGTGGCACGCTCGGAGTCCTCTTCCTGGTGCCGCTGCGGCGCTACTTCGTCAAGGAGATGCACGGCGAGTTTCCGTTCCCCGAGGCCACCGCGACGACCGAGGTCCTGATCGCCGGAGAGGCCGGCGGCAAGCAGGCCAAGGTGCTCGCCGTCGCTGCCGCGGTCGGCGGGTTGTTCGACTTCGTGATCATCCATCTCGAGGGGTTCGCGGAGGTGTTCACGTCGCGGTCGCTCCCCTTCCTCTCGGGCCTGGCGGAGAAGGCCAAGATCGTCTTCCGGCTCGACGTCCTCGCGTCGATCCTCGGCCTCGGCTACATCATCGGGCTGAAGTACTCGGCGATCATCTGCGCCGGGTCGTTCCTCTCCTGGTTCCTCCTCGTTCCAGTGATCGGCCACTTCGGTGCCCACCTCTCGGTGACGATCCCGCCGGTGACCAGCGACGGATCGCTGATCAGCGCCATGACTGCCGAGCAGATCTTCCGCAGCTACGTGCGTCACATCGGCATCGGGGCGATCGCGGCGGCGGGGATCATGGGCATCCTGCGGAGCTGGCGCGTCATCGTCAAGGCGTTCGGGATGGGGTTCAAGGAGATCCTGGTCCGCAAGGGCGGCGCGGCACCGGCAACCCTCGAGCGCACCGATCGCGACCTGCCGATGGGCGTGGTCGCCGGCGGCCTCGGCATCGTGGCGCTGGCGACCTGGGCGTTCTTCCGTTTCGGCGTGCTCGGCGGCGAGGCTCGCGCGAACACGCTGTCGCTAATCGCCCTCGGCGTGGTCATCGTCATCTCGTTCCTCTTCACCACGGTCGCGGCGCGCGCCATCGCCACGGTCGGCACCAACCCGGTGTCGGGCATGACCTTGATGACGCTGATCCTGACCTCGGTGTTCCTGGTCCAGGCCGGCCTGTCCGGCAAGGGCGGCATGCTGGCAGCGCTGCTCATCGGCGGGGTGGTGTGCACGGCGCTGTCGATGGCCGGCGGCCTCATCACCGACCTCAAGATCGGCTACTGGCTGGGGTCCACCCCGGCAGTCCAGCAGCGATCCAAGCTCCTCGGCACGATCGTGGCTGCCGCGGCGGTCGGCGGCGTCATCCTGCTTCTCAACCAGGCGTACGGCTTCGTTCCGTCGGTGGACCACCCGGCCGAGAAGGTGTTTGCGGCGCCGCAGGCAAACGCGATGGCTGCCGTCATCAAGACGCTGATGTCGAACGAGCCGGTGCCCTGGCTGCTCTACGGGATCGGCGCCCTCATCGCGATGTCGATGCAGATGATCCAGGTTCCGGCGCTGGCGTTTGCCCTCGGCATGTACATCCCGCTCGAGCTCAACGTGCCGCTGGTCGTCGGCGGCCTCGTCGCCCACCTTGTGCAGAAGTCGGCGCGGGGCGACGAGAAGGTCGCGGCGGCGCGAAATACGCGAGGAACCCTGATCGCATCGGGGTTCATCGCCGGCGGGGCGCTGATGGGCGTGATCGCCGCGGTACTCAAGATACTCAACTTCTGGACCGGCGTGAACGTCGGTGTCGGCCTGCTCGGCCACGCCACGGGGCGCACCGCAGAGATCCTCGCACTCCTGCTCTACGTCGGCCTCGCGATCTACATGTACCTCGACGCAAAGAGAACCACCGGCGAGGAATGAGGCCGTGGCCCGTGGCCCGTTAGGGAATCGGCGCTCGCACGGTGGTATTCCAAGGTTCGCGACGGAGCGGTGCCGGATCGCTGACAGGGCCCCGGGCAGGTGTATGAACCCTTGTACAGACCCTGACCGCAGGTGAACGGCCTCCCCGTCAAAGCGCTTTCACACGCGCTTCTGCCGCACCGTCCTAGCAACGCCTCTAAGTTCTTTACGACCAGTAGTTAAGAGTGCCAAACCAGCTTGGCCTCCGAGTTGCTCTCGCCCTCCCTGGCGGCGGTCCATGTACGGGCACGCCCCAGGGAGGAAGCTCATGCAACTGAGAACCGAGTCACGCCCTGACCTGTTGGCGCCAGGCCCAGCCCTCTCGGGCCACGGGGCACGGGCCACGGGCCACGCTTCTCGTCCACGGCAACGGGGATTCACGCTGTTCGAGCTGATGGTCTCGCTGTGCATCCTCGGCCTCATGGCGGCGATCGTCGCGCCGAACCTCTTCGAGGTGCGCCGGCGTCTCGACCACCAGCGGTTGGCCCGCCAGATCGCTCACGACACCATGCAATGCCGTATCGCGGCCCTTACCGGCTGCCGCAATGTCGGCCTGGTGTTCGCGCAGGAGCACGGCAAGTGGTACTACACGATGGTCGGCGACCGGGACGGCGACGGCGTGTCGCGCAACGATCTCCGGGCCGGGGTCGACTGGCCGCTCGGTCCCAAGACGTGGCTCGAGTTCATGAGCTACGACGTCAAGGTCGGCGTTCCTGCCGAGTGGCGCGTACCCGATCCCGGTGGCGCCGGCCTCCTGCCGCCCGACGGCATGCGAACAGGGAACAGCAACATCATCAGCTTCTCCCGCCTCGGCCACGCCACGCCGTGCACCGTCTACATCAACGACGGGCGCGAGCGGGTGCTGGCGATCCGGATCAACGGCTCCAGCGGCGTGATCCGCGCACTGCTGTGGCGTCGCGGATGGGACGCATGGCAGGAGGTGGTGCTCTGACGGGAACGGCCGAGGGTGTTCCCAGATGACGCACCTGTGCCCGCACGGGCGGGGCTTGGCTGCTTCCCTTTCCATCTCCAGGAGCGTAAGCTATTCAACAGAAGTCTCTTCCAGGGGCCGGCACGGCGCTTGCAAACAACCGGGTCATGGAAGAGGAGGAGGCTCGGCCCGTGAGAACCGATCCGTCTGAAAAGGGTTTTTCTCTCGTGGAGATGCTGGTCGTCGTCGGCATCATCGGCATCGTCGGTCTGATCGCCACCGTCCAGATCTCGAACGCCGTCAACAAGGCCAACCTCGAAGGGGCGAACGGCGAAATCCGCGCCTTCCTCGACTCGGCGAAGTCCGAGACGGTAAGAAGCAGCGGCCCCGTCACCATCGACTACGGCGTCGTTCCCAACACCTACGTCATCCGGAGCCTGCGAGGCAAGAGCGCGCTTCGCCTGTGGGACAACACGAACACGGTGCGAAGGGCGATGCTGCTTCCGAACTACGTCAAGTGGTCGGTCAACCCGGGCACGGCACCGCCCGCGTCGTGGCCGGCGTCACCGACCCCGGTGCCGAGCTCGACGTTCGGGCCCGGCCTGTTCTCGTGCGACACCATGGGTCGGACCCGCGTCAACGGGTCCCAGGCGACGTCCGCGCAGACCATCTCGATAACCCACCGCGGCATGCTCGACGAGGCCGGGTTCGGGAAGGTGAGGCCGCGCCTCCGCTACGACATCCAGCTCTACCCGCTGTGGACCTTGACCGTTGTCAAGAGCCCGTACTAGAGGGAGGTGACGCATGCCCGGCACACAGCCCAGACGCGGCGACCGAGGCCTCACGCTGATCGAGGTGCTCGTCGCCATGGCCCTGTTCTTCATCATCACGGTCGCGATCCTGCAGCTCTACGCCGCCTCCGTCGCGATCAACCTCGGCTCGCTCGCCCGCACCGACCTGATCTACAAGTGCGAGCGCGTCGTCGAGACGATCCGCTGGGTCGAGGCGCTCAAGCACCAGGACTCGCCTCCCGACCTGAGCGGCTACAACATCAACCTCGTGTCTCAGGCCGGCACGACGGTGTCGCTGCCGACTGATCCTACCAACAACTTCTGGGGCGCGAACGGCGCCAACGTCATCGACGCCAGCTCCAAGTACCTTTTGTCGTACACGGTGACCAACAACGTCGACTTCTGGACCGTGACCGTCACGGCCGAGCCCAAGAGAACAGGGCTCGTCTACATCGGCGCCGGGATCCGAACGAAGGTGGTGCGCTATGTGGCCCAGCTCCCCAAGACGTGAGTCGCGCGGCTTCACGCTGACCGAGCTGCTGGTGACCATCGCGGCTCTCGTCGTCGTGCTCACGCTCTCCGCCCAGTTGCTGTTCGCGACGCGGCGCGCCTCCGACCGGCAGCGCCTGCAAACCGAGCCGCGCCAGATCGCCAGAGGCGCCGCGGACTACGTGAACTACATCGTCCGCACTGCCTCAGATCTCAACAACGTCCTCGGCGCCCGCAACCCTCTCGGCATCATGGTCTGGTACCGGGACGGCAACAACACGGCGTTCCAGGCGTCATACAACAACCTGACCGCCACGCAGGCGACCAGCGGGCTGGGAGACCAGGGTACGGACATCATTACCGTCACTCACGCCGACAGCGCTGTGTTCGCGCCGCTCATCGCCTGGCGAGGCAATCAGCGCGCCGAGAGCGCCTACTGGCAGTTCAACCAGAGGTGTCCGGATTCAACGGCCAACCTGGCGGCTTTCAAGCAGCTTACCGGCGCCCACCCCGGCGCCGGGGGCGTCGACGTCAGCGACCCGATCATCATCGTCGACGCCAACGGGGCAGCCGGCACCTACCAGATCACCGACTACAAGACCGGCTTCAACGCCGACAACTGCAGTGCCAAGGGCAGTCTCCCTGACGACACGACCGGTGCGACGTGTGCAGCCAACCAGGGGTGCATGGCCGTCGCCGCTAACCCTGCGCTCACGGACCGGATCGACCCGTACGGCGGCCAGCCGCCGGGCATGTCCGAGCCGATCCGCCTGCACCTCGGCCCGCGGTTCATCGCGCTGCGCGTCCGCAATCGCTGGCTGGAGCAGAAGTTCGGCCTCTTCAACCCGAACACCGACAACCCAGGCAGCGCCTTCCAGCGCCTACTGCCCAACGTCGAGGACTTTCAGGTCGCCTGGATCTTCAACAACGGCGAGACTCACAACAGCACGGTGGCCAACCGCCTGACCACCACCAGCCAAGTCCCGGCTCAGGGCACGACCGGCGCCTACGACGCCATCAACGTCGCCGGGATGCGTGTCACGTTCACCACCCGCTCGGCTGTGGTGATCCCCGGCGAGATCAACAACCGCTACCTCCGGCCGGCTGCCGAGGACCGCGTCGCCGCGACCGCGAGAGACCAGTTCTTCCGCGTCCAGCTTTCGGCCACGTCGATGATCCGCAACCGCTGGGTCGGAAGGTGAGGAGGCGCCAATGAGAGCTAACGAGCGAGGAATCGCGATCATCACCGTGGTGCTCATCCTGCTGCTGCTCACCGTTCTCGGCCTCACCGCCTCGGTGATGATGACGCAGGAGGACACCACCTCCGGCCGCATGGACCAGCAACGCGCGGCGCTCTACATCGCCGAGGCCGGCCTGCGGCGCGGCGAAGACGTGCTGCACAGCGTCTCCTACACCAACATCGCGCTCAATCAGTTGCTCAACCACACGTCCAGCGCGGCGACGGTCGCGGCGCAGCCGCAGGTTCCGCAGCGCCCCGCGAGCAACCAGGACTTCACCCTCACCAAGCTGGGGACCTATCTGACCACGACCCCGGGCGGCGGCACCGAGCTGTCGAACCAGCCTCTGATCAGCGGTTCGACCGGCACCGGCGGCCGCCGGGCGTTCTACTCCGTCTACGTTCGCAACAACCCCGAGGACACCAGCCCGACGGTCAACTCGGACACCATCCTGCGCCTGATCTCGGTCGGCTGGATCGCCCAGGACGGCCGTCCGTTGGCGGTCAAGGTGCTCGAGGAAGAGTTCAACTACAGCGGCGTCTCGCAGAGCCCGTCGTCGCAGAAGCAAACCAATCAGGGGGGCACCGGCTCGGCCCTCTACGGAGGGTAGCGCCATGACGACGCGGACCTACCGTTCTTGGAAGCCTCTGGAGGTGGGTATGACACACGGCACTCTCGTGCGCTGCTTGCGCTTCGCTTTGATCTCCGTCGCCGCCGTGGCGTTTGCCGTCGCGGCCGGCGCGCAGACGATCGACCCCACCAACGAGGGGTTCGACCCGATGCGGCAGATTTCGACCCAGTTCGTCCGCCCGAATATCCTGCTGGTGTTCGACGTCTCGGGCTCGATGGCGTGGGACGAGATCAGCCAGCACAGCGTCGGCGTCGACACGACCGGATCGTGGCTCACCGCGTCTTGGGGGGTCGTCGGCTCGAACAGTTGCAGCGGTACCGGCGCCAACATGAAATGCAAGACGTGGACCGCGACGCTGACGGTGCAGCAGACGCACCCGAGCCGCATGGCCAAGGTCAAGAACGCGCTCGGCAACGCGATCACCATCATCACGCCGTGGACGCCGCCCGGCGGCACCTGCACCGACTCATCGAAGCAGTGGCCGGCGTTGGCCGCGGCCTGGAGCGGGGCAACGGGGCCGACCGAGACGCTCAACAACACCAGCCAGACCGCCTGGATCTACACGTTCGCCTGGGCCAAGACAACCTCGAGCATAGTGCTGATTCCCGTCGGCAACCCGTTCGTCACGACGGGGCTAACTGCGCAGCCGCCGACGGTAGGTTGCGACTGCGTGTCCACACCTCCCAGCGACCTGATCGGCAAGTCGGCGAACACCGTGAACTGGGGTCTCGAGATCTTCTCGGGCGTGGCCTCGAGCTGCACCAACGCGACCCTGGTCACCGCGCCCGACTCGAACGACACAGGCAACGTCGATGTCCTGGAAGCCTGCCTGAAGCCCAATAGCACGAGCACGACCTTGGGCGGCACCACGTACAAGGGTCTGTTCGCGAGCGGCGGCACCCCGACAATGGGCGCGCTCGCCTACGCATCGAGCGTCCTCACGGCCGTCGCCGGCGGCGGGTCGGTGACCAACGCCAATGGCGGCACCGATGGCACGTACACTTCCACCAACTTCCCGACTTCTTTCCTGAACAAGTCCTTCAGCATCACCGCCGACTCCAAGCTCTCCTGCGGCCGCGTCTACGCGGCGATCCTGGTCACCGACGGGCTGTCGAACACCTGCAACCCCAACGGCGGCAACTGGGCCGAGCCGTGCTCAGGCTGGCCGTGCCCGGGCACCGGCTGCCCGGACGGCGGCTCCTCGGGCTACACATGCCCCAACCCGGACCCCACCACCAAGACGCTCACGCTCACGCAGCAGGGCAAGTTCATCGGCGAGAAGACCGACGCGCTGTGGTGGCTCACCGCTGCCGGGCGCAGGCTCTACACCCGGACCTGGGTGATTGGCGTCAGCGATGCGGTCGGGCCGTGCGAGCTGAACTACGCGGCGTACCGGGGCCGGACCGACGCGAACAGCCCCGAGGGCGACGCCGGGTTCGACTACGCCGCAGACCGGTACCTCCCCGAGGGCAGCCCCGGGAACTACGACAGCCAGTCCTGCCCCAGCCGCGTGCCGCCGCACGGCAGCTACGCGTACTTCGCCACGACGGCCGCCGCCCTGCAGACGGCGTTCACCGCAATCATTGCCGCCGTCGGCACCGGCGACTACACGACCTCAGCGCCTTCGGTGACCGCGTCGCCGTTGCTCGCCGAAGGGCTGGTAGGCTTCGTCTCGAGCGCCGCCTATCCCAAGTGGCAGGGGCACCTCTACGCCTACGACATCAAGGCCAGTTGCAGCGACACCAGCAAGTGGGACTGCACCCAGCCCTGCGGCTGGGTCGATCCTACCGACTCGAGCCGCAAGAGCAACTGCTTGTGGGACGCCGGCGAGGTGTTGAGCATCGGCGGCCTCAACGCCGACGGCAGCCGGAAGTCTCCCAACAATGGTCTCACCCGCAAGCTCTACACCTGGAACCCGGCAAGCAGCAATGCGATGGTGCCGATCGCTGCCGCCAGCGCCACGGTGACCACCCTCAACGCGATCTGCGGCGGCTGCGGCATCACCACCCAGGTGGCCGACTTCATGCTCGGCAACAACGGCAGCGGCTCGGCCCGCACCTGGAAGCTCGGCGGCGTGATCAACTCCACCCAGGCGGTGATCGGGCCGGCGCTGGTCTGGAAGCAGGGTCTGCTGCAGAGCCATAGCGACTTCGAGACCACCTATCAGGCCCGCCACCCCGTCATCTGGGTCGGCTCGTCCGACGGGTTCACCCACGGGATCGACTCGGTCGACGGCGCCGAGCTGGTGGCCGTGATTCCGCCGGAGCAGCTCGCCAAGCAGGTCAACCTCTACACCAAGTACCTGACCAAGCCCGCCGAGTTCGTCACCGGCGAGCCGAAGCTCCCCGATCAGCACATCTACGGCGTCGCCAACTCGCCGCGCTTCGCCGACGTGTGGTTTAGCGGCAGCACCGAGTACAAGACGCTGCTGTTCGTCACCCAGGGCCTCGGCGGCACCGGCCTTGGGGCCATCGACGCCACCCACCCGTTTCCGGGCCGCGACTACGACGGCGACGGCGACCAGACCGACGACATCGAGCGGGCCGACCCGAACTACGGTTTCGGGATCGTCACCAACCCTCCGCCTGTGCAGGTCGTGTGGAGCAAGAACCGGAGCAACTACGCCCACCTCGGCAACACCTGGAGCGTCCCGGCGCTCGGCGGCTCGGCGGCGACGACCTGGCAACTGATCATGGGCGCCGGGTTCGACAACGCTCTGGCCACCACCGACACTCCCTACGTCTACCGGCTCAACCCCGTGGATGGCACCAGCACCGCCACCCAGACGCTGACCAACCAGACCAGCGGCGCCTACGTCCGCAACCAGTCGTTCGCCGACTCGGTGCTCTGGCAGACCACGGCGCCGTACTTCCAGCCCGACAACCTGGTCAACCAGGGGATCCAGGTCGACCTCAACGGCCAGCTCTGGATCTTCGAGCCGAGCAACTGGATCGCCTCGCGGCTGTTCAATCTCGGCAGCAATCAACCGCTCTACTACTCGCCGGCAGTGGCGGCATACCCGTCCAGCGCCAGCCCGACACACCAGCTCTACGCCTTCGCCAGCGGCACGTTCTACGAGAAGAGCCCCAACGTCACCGGAAGGACTTCCACCTTCGTTCCGGCGCTCTACATCGGCGTCAAGACCCGCTCGTCGGGCGTCTCGTCGTACTCCGGCGTTCAGATTCGCAACATCCCCAAACCGACCGGCCAGTCCGGCTTCCTCGGCAGCAAGACCCAGATGACCGCGCCGCCGATGATCTTCGTCGCCAAGCCCGGCTCGACCTCCAACCCGTTCGCGCTCTTCCTCCTCTACGATCCCGAGGCGGGCACCTGTATCGGCACGTCGTACATCATCCGCCTCGAGTTCACCCCGGCGTCGCTCGGCTCGATCGCCGTGCCCGCGGCCAACGTCTACGCGGCCGGCGCCGGCGCCTCGGCAGGGTTCGCGATCGCCGGAGAACGGGTGGTGGTCAGTCGCTCGTACGTCGGCCAGGACGGCCGCGCGTTCATCCAGGAAGTCCCGAACCTCCGCATCCCGCAAGGCGGGTTGTCTGGCAGCATCTCGTGGTGGCTCGAGCTGCAGTAGCTCGCCTGCCGCGCGCAGTACAAGAAGAGGCGGGCTTCCGGGCCCGCCTCTTCTCTTCCGTCACCTTCTCCTGTGGGCGTTGCCCGTATTCGACGGGATCCCCCGCTGCGTTCGAGCCAGGCTCGAGGACGGGCGGGAGGTATCCAACCCCGAGCCCCGTGTGCTTCTAGGATCTTAGCCCGGCTGCTTTTGCTCGCTGCTCCCGCGCTGCACCTGCAGACTCGTCGGCGGCGTGGTCAGCGACGGGATCGCCATCGGGTCCGATGGCATCGCGTTCGGCGAGGAGCCGGGCGGCACCGTGTAGCCGGCCGGCTGCGTCAAGGCCGGCGGCTTCGCGGCCGGCGCCTTGGCGCCCGGCGAGCCCGGCGCGGAAGCGCCTGCACTCACCGTCGGAGTGGGCTGCGGCGTCACCGTCTGCCAGTGGAACGAAAACCCGATCTGAATCGGCTCGACCGGGCAGGCGACCCGAGTAGTCACCGCGCCCTGCTGGGTCGGTGCCAGCGTGCCCGTCATGGAACCGGTTCCCGAGCCCACCATGGCGCCCTGCGCGTCGAGCAGGCGGACATCGGCCGAGACGCCCGTCACCGGAGACGCCCCGCTGTTGATGACCGTGGCGGTGATCTCCCAGGTGCCGTCCTCCGCCTTTAGCTTCGAGTAGTCGACGAGGACAACCTGACCTTCCGGCGATCCCCGCTGAGCCGGCTTCGCCGCTCCGGTCGCGTCACCCTCGTCCGGCGGTACGACGTGCTGCACATCGTCGTCGGTCACCACCACCACCGGCTTTCCGGGATGGGACTGCGCCCCGAAAAACGGGCTGTGCGGACCCACTGGCGCCGCCACGGGAGCAGGTGCCGAGGTCGCGGGCGCCGGAGCTTCATTGGCCGCCTTGGTCGCGTCGAGGTCCACCGCCACGACCGGGTACGACTCGACACGGCCGTTGAGGTGCTTGACGACGACGTAGTTTCCCTGGCGCTGGAAACCGGCGACGTCCAGACGCTTGCCACCCTTGAGGACGACGGTGGCGGCGTCCGCGCCGAGGGCCAGCGCAACGGTCGCCACGACGAGCAAGAGCTTCTTCACGTCCCACCTCCCGTGGGTTCATCTCGGATGATAGCCCCGCGCGCGAGGCAAGGCCAGACCCACCCGACGCCCGAATGCACGACGCCCCGGCTGGCGAGCCGGGGCGTCATCGGAAAAGCGCAAAAGGCCGCGTCTTACTCGAGGACGACGAGCGTGACGCGCCGGTTCTGCGAGCGGCCGGCGGCGGTCTTGTTGTCCGCGATCGGCTTGTACTCGCCGTAGGAGATCACGTTCATGCGGTGGAGCGGCAGCCCCCCCTGCATGTTCAGGTAGCGCATCACTTCCTCGGCGCGAGACTGGCCGAGCTGCAGATTGACCTTCTCGGAGCCGACGCTGTCGGTGTGGCCCTGGACCTCGACGTAGAGGTTCTTGTTCTCGCCCTTCACGCGGGCCGAGAAGGCGTCGAGAGCGGCCTTGGCCTCGGCCGAAAGCTCGGTCTTGTTGAAGCCGAACTTCACGGCCTCGTCGGTCAGCGTGACCTCGAACATGAACTTGCCCTTGGCGAGCTTCCCGGCCTCGGTGGCACGCGCCAAGGCTTCCTTGGCGGTGTCCGACAGCTTGGTGAGCTGCTCGCTCTGGGCAGCGTCGGACTTCTTCAGGTTGGCCACGTCCATCTGGGTAACTTCCACCTGCTTCTGGACCTCACCGATCTTGGTGTCGCTCGCCTTGGTCGCCTGCGCGACCTGCTCCTGGACGAATGTCTTGGTGGCACAGCCACTCACCCCGAGGGTCACCACCAGAACCAAAGCCAGGCACACCCACATCGCTTTTCTCATTCCCGGACCTCCTCCCTACGCGCGGTTATTGATCTGTAGTCCTTCGTTCCGTAAAACACTCGTCCTTTATAGCACAATCTCGGCCAGTACCGTCAACCCCCCGTCACAAGCGGCTCTCGCTCGCCCCCCGATCGGGGCGTCAGGAGAGCGGCGAGTTACGGCAGGGTGCCGCGGTAGCTCAGCCGCGTCACCACCTGGAGCTTCCCGTCGACGGACACCGAGATCGAGCGCTGCTTGACGACGCCGATCCCGGATGGCTCGAAGGCGATGATGTAGCGCTGGGTCAGCTCGCGCCTGAGGTCGCGCGCCGCCTCGGGTAGCCCCGCCGCGTCTTCGACGCGCAGGTAACGCCCGCCCGAGGCCTCGGCGAACCGCCGCAGGAGATCGTCGTAGCTCTCCCCCTTCCCTTCCGGCGGCGGCGGCTCGATCCCGAAGACGTAGAGCGGGTCGCTGAGCGACATCACGACGCCGAGGGCATCCGCAGAGGAGAACTGCGAGGCGGTGTCCACGCCGTCGGTGAACAGCAGGATCGCCCGGCGAAAGTTCTTCGCCCCCTCCATCGACCTCGGGGTCACGGTGAGCACGTCGTACAGCGCGGTGGTGCCGAAACCGCTGAGCGGCTCCAGGATCCTCTTGAGCAGCGTCGGGTCGGTCCCGAACGGCAGCCGTCGCTTGACCTCGGCCGCGCCGAAGGTGATGAGGCACGCCTCGTCTCCGGGCCGAAACTGGCGGACGAACTCGAGGATCGCCTCGCCGGACTTGCCGAGCCGGCGCGTCCCCATCGAGCCCGACGTGTCGAGCAGAAACGTCAACGACAGCGGCAGGCCGCCCTCCCGCCAGAACGACTTGATCGGGAACCGGATGCCGTCAACGTAGAGGCGAAACGACTTCTGCTCGAGGTCCGCGACCACGTGGCCCTTGGCGTCACGCACCGTGATCGGCACGAGAACGGCCGCCACCTCGGCCTCGTCGCGGAAGTCCTGGGCGACGGCCGGGCTCGCAGTCGCCAGGACGGCGGCCGCTGCCAGCATGAAGACGAGGGCGCCCCGGAGCATGGGCCCCGGGGTGCCTGCGGGAGATGACGCTCGCATCTCGTCAGAAGACGAAGGTCAGGCCGAGCCCGAGCTCGCCGAACGTGATCCAGTCGTCGTTGCGGCAGTCCCAATCGTGCCAGTAGTCGCAGTGATGATGCGTCGAGTCCTGCACGTTGACGCTGTGCCAGCGCGCGTCGAAGCGCAGTGCGACCTGCGGAGTGAAGAACAGCTTGAACCCGCCGCCGAAGTAGCCGAGGAAGCGGTTGTCGGCGCTGGCCCCGGCGAGCTTGGGGTCGAGCCGCATGCCGCCGATGCCGCCGGCGATGAACGGCACGAGCCGGGAGTGGCCAAAGCTGCCCTCGACGCCAACCTCAGCGGTCGTGAGGTCGATCTCGCCGACCTTCTCCTGCCCGCCGAAGAGCTGATCCTGACCGGTGACGAGGTCGGCGTGCGAGCGGGCGAAGAACCCCTCGAGCGCCACGTTCGGGCTGAAACGGTATCCCAGCCTGAGCCCGTAGGCCGGGGCATCGTCGATGGTCACGTCGAAGTCGAAGAGGCCGGTGGTGCCGCGGGCGAGTGTGTCGCCGAACCAGTAGCCGGCGGTCGGAGTGAGCTCGACCGAGCCACCGCTCCCCTGAGCCAGCGCCCACGGGGCCACCACGACAAACACCAAACCGATGATCCACTTACGCATTTCATTTCCCTCCGCGGCCACGAGCTTGGGCGAGCAGGCTCTCCGCCTGCTGTCGCAGTTGCTGGATCCCCTCCCGAGAGTAGCCACCCCAGACGTTGACGATCTTGCCTTCACCATCGAGGAGTATCGTCGTCGGCAGGCTCCGGATGCCGAGGGTCGCCTCGGTGTCCTCATCGAGGAAGAACACGGGAAGGCTCAGGTTGGCGCGTTTGAGGAACGGTCCTACCTGCTCCCGCGGGCTGTCCACGTTGACCGCTAGGACCACGATCCCCGCGCCGGCCATCTCGTTGTAGACCTGCTGGAGCTCGGGCAGCTCGAGGCGGCATGGGCCGCACCAAGTTGCCCAGAAGTTGAGGATCGTCGCCCGGCCGAGCGCGGACTTCAGATTCTGGACGCCCCCCTTTGCATCCAGGAGCTGGATCTCCGGAAACGGTCGCCGCTGCGGCGCTTCCGTTCCGGCGAAGCACACCGCGCCGGCGACGCCGGTCACGATCGCGAGAGCGGCAAGACCCCTCATGGGCGTCATGCTAGCATGACGTTGACACCCCGGCGCAGCTTGCGCTATCTTTCACAACCATGACGGAGCACGAGCTTCACCACATAGCCGTGATCGGCGCCGGAATGATGGGCCGCTCGATCGCCACCAGGGTCTCGCAGAGCGGGCTGTCGGTCATCGTGCGCGAAATCAACGCCGACCGCGCGGCGGAGGTCCGCAAGATCCTCGAGGACTCCCTCGACCACCAGATCGAACGCTGGTCGATGACGCAGTCGGAGAAAAAGGCGACGTTGGCGCGTATCGAGTTCACGACCGATCTCGCGAGCATCAAGCCGGCGCAGATCGTCGTCGAGACGATCCAGGAGGACTTCAACGCGAAGAAGGCGCTCCTGTCCGAGCTCGACACCGTGATGCCGCCGGAGATCCCGATCATCGTCAACACGTCGAGCCTGTCGATCACCGAGCTGGCGCAGGGTCTCGCCCACCCCGAGCGCGTCCTCGGCATCCACTTCCTCTACCCCGTGACGACGACGCCGGTCGCCGAGCTGGTCCGCGGGCAGGTGACCTCGACCGCCGCCTACACCACCGGCCGCTCGTTCGTTCGCGTCCTCGGCAAGGTGCCGATCGAGGTGTTCGAGTCGCCCGGGTTCGTCACGACCCGTGTGATGCTGCCTCTGATCAACGAGTCGATCCATGTCGTCATGGAAGGCGTGGCGAGCGCCGCGGAGGTCGACCTGGCGCTGCGCCTCGGTTACGACTTCCGCACCGGCCCGCTCGAGTGGGCCGACCGGGTCGGCCTCGACAAGATCCTCAACTGGATGGAGCACATCTTCAAGGAGACCGGCGAGGCGCGCTTCCGCCCGTGTCCGCTGCTCCGTAAGCTCGTGCGCGCCGGGTACTACGGCGCCCGCGTCGGCCGCGGCTTCTTCACCTATGGCGAGGACCGCAACCGGCTCGACCGCCTCCCCGACGATACGCCGCGCCTGGCCTAGCCGGTCCGACAACTGGAGTCACGTCATGAAGATCCTGGTCCTCAACTGTGGTTCGTCGTCAGTCAAGTTCCAAGTGATCGAGACCTCCCTGGAGATGATTCAGGCCAACACCGACCGCACCCTCGCGCGCGGCAGCGTCGAGCGCATCGGCATGTCCGACTCCCGTCTGACGCTCGAGGCGCCGGGCCGGAAGCTCTATCAGGAGATCTCCGAGGTGCTCGAGCACCGCGCGGCGGTAGAGCGGGTGTTGCGAGCGCTGACGCACCCGGAGCACGGCATTCTCGCAAGCGCCAACGAGATCGAAGCCGTGGGGCACCGCGTCGTGCACGGCGGCGAGAAGTTTGCGTCGTCGGTGCTGATCACGCCCGAGGTCGAGGCGATGATCGAGGAGTGCGTGGTGCTCGCGCCGCTGCACAACCCGCACAACCTGCGCGGCCTCCGGGCCGCCAGCGCCATCCTGTCCGAGGTGCCCCACGTTGCGGTGTTCGACACCGCATTCCACCAATCGATGCCCCCCCGCGCCTACGTCTACGGGCTCCCTTACGAGCTCTATACCAGGCATAGGATCAGGCGCTACGGGTTTCACGGCACATCCCATCGCTTTGTGGCGATTCACACCGCCCGCCTTCTCGGGAAGCCCCTCGAAGAGGTCAAGATCGTCACCTGCCACCTCGGCAATGGCTGCTCGATGGCGGCTGTCGACCTCGGGCACTCGGTCGACACGACGATGGGGTTCACGCCCCTCGAGGGCCTGCTCATGGGCACCCGGAGCGGCGACCTGGACCCAGCGGTGCTGCCGTGGGTCATGGCGATGGAGGAGCTGACGCTGGCGCAGCTCAACGCCATGCTCAACAAGCACTCGGGCCTGTACGGGGTATCCGGCGTGTCATCGGACATGCGCGAGCTCCTCTTCGCCTGCCGTGACGGCAATCAGCGCGCTCGGCTCGCCTTCGACATCTTCTGCTACCGCATCCGCAAGTACATCGGCGCCTATGCGGCGGCGATGGGCGGCATTGACGCCGTGGCGTTCACCGGCGGCATCGGCGAGAACTCCTCGGAGGTTCGCCTGGATGCCACCAAGGGCCTCGCGTTCCTCGGCCTGGAGCTCGACGAGAGCGCCAACGCCAGCGCGCCCCGCGGCGAGCAGGTCATCATTTCGACCCCGACCTCGCGGGCGGCGATTGCCATCATTCCAACCAACGAGGAGCGTGTCATCGCGCGTGACACCGCCCGGGTGCTCGGTGGCGAAATGCCGTCGTTCTCCGTGCCCGGCACCGAGGCGCCCAGGTAGATACTGAGTTCAGAGTTGAGAGTCGAGAGTTCAAGAACGAAGGAAGGGACCGGAGGACCTGGGGCGACGGGCTCCTAGGCCTTCCTCAGCACCGGTGCTCAGCCTTCGACTCTCAACTCTCGACTCTCAACTCTGGACTCTCAACTCTCGTCTTTCGACTTTCGCGAGGAAAGTGCGCGTGGCCGCCCGGCCGGCCTCGACGGCTTCGTCCACGGCGTGATAGTCGGCCCAGTGCAGGTGATTGACCGCTGGGGCGATGACCGCGTCGGCCTCGGCGAGAAGGCGCCGGCGCAACGCCTGCCACCCCATCGCCGCGGCGCGGAACATCGCCCTGGGCACGCGGTCCTCGTCGGGGCGTCCGACCGGCATCTTCTCGGAAACCTCGACCGCCACGACCGGGCTTCCCAGAGCTCGCGCGGCGCCGACCGGGATCTCGGCGACCGCCCCGCCATCCTGCAGCCGCCGCCCGTCGACCAGGAATGGCGCGGCAAGCCCGGGCATCGCCGAGCTCGCCGCGATGGCGAGCCGGAGCGGGCCGCGGGCGATCCGGACCTCGTCACCGCTGGCGTTGTCGCTGGCCACGACGACCAGCGGTACGAGCAGATCCTCGATGGCGCGCTCGGGGACGAGGAACGAGACGCGCTCGAGGAGCTGGTCTTGCGTGAGCACGTGACGCGTCAGCAGGGCTCGCCCGAGGGCGGCGGCGTAGAGGCCGCGATGCAGCAGCCCCTTCAGCCCGCGCTCGTCGTGCTCGCTGCCGAAGTCGAGCATGCGGCGCCCGTAGCCGGTGCGGACGAACTCGTGCACCCGCTCGACGGACCCGCCGGCGCCGAGTGTCAGCCACATCGCGGCCGTCAGCGCACCCGAGCTCGTGCCTGCGATCCCCCGCACCGGCACGCCGGCGGCTTCCAGCTCGGCAAGCACGCCGAGATGCGCGAGCCCGCGGGTTCCTCCCCCGCCGAGCGCGAGCACCACGCCGCCCCTCACAGTGATCGCAGCGGCGCTCATCAGGACATCGGCGGCGACGGGTGCAGCGCGAGGCGCGGTACCGGCAACCGGCCATGGTTGCGCAGCCGGTCGACGTTCAGCACCATGGCCTCGAGGACGCCCTCGGCGACCCGCTGCGCCTTGTCGGAGATGTGGTTGAGGTCGTCAGTGAACCCACGGGGATCAATGTCACCGAGCCGGTCACCGGCCTCGACCGGCACGCCGTCGCGCAGCAAGCCGCGGACCACGCCGCCGATGCGTGCGACGACCGGGTACTCGGAGTCGACCGGAATACCGCGAAAAAGATCCTCCCGCACGAACAGCAGCACGAGCACGCCGAGCTTCGCGCCCTGCTCCACCCGGTCGCCGATATCATGGGTGGTGCGAAAGATCCCGGTCCGCTGCGCCTTGATTACGCGCTCCGCCGTAAAGCCCATGATCTCCGCGGGCGGCGCCGGCTCCAGCGACTGCCCACCGGAGAGGACGCGGCCGAGCTGCGGACCACGCACCGTCTCGACCACTGCGTGGCAGTCGTGGCTGGCCTGATAGCCGGGGCCAAGAGCGATCACGAGCGGCGCCATTTCCTTGGTCAGTCCAACGTTGGCGCGT
>Ga0315273_10003585_pt1 | contig 18742 bp, 3 predicted proteins | sample YL17G02_0_MG_FD_205753 | JGI IMG/M metagenome (GOLD analysis project Ga0315273, IMG submission 205753) | Sediment microbial communities from Yellowstone Lake, YNP, Wyoming, USA - YL17G02_0 | ecosystem: Environmental > Aquatic > Freshwater > Lake > Sediment | place: USA: Wyoming | collected...
TTTGTTTTATCTTATTTGCACCCGGCGATGAATCGCCGGGCTATTGTCACCGATGCCCTCTCACGGGGCATCAGAATCGGTTTAAGTTAGCGCTTATGCCCCTGGGGGGAGAGGGTTAGGGTGAGGGGGAAATGATCTAATCATCACCCCCACCTTAATCCTCCCCCATCCCCGCCATAATTCAGCGGGATCTTCGACAAGGGGGAGGAAAGTTTTTTAGAGAATTAGATGCCCCGCAGCTCTGCTGCGGGGCACTTGACTAAAAATCTTCCGCAATTTTCATGGTAGACTTTATAAAGGCATTCTGTTCTTCCTTCTCCTCTTGGCTCAGGAAGAGATTTTTCAATTCACGAAGACGCATGCGGGGGTGATCTGTCATCTCACCTGCCACAACTTTGTAGTCTTCAATCATCTTTTCAATGGTTTCTCTTCTGAACAGGTCAGTATCATATTCCACGAACCCCTCAAGGCTTTCGCCCTCCCGGAATTCGAAATCAAGATCAAACCGGCTTGCGTAAGACTCTTCGATGAAAATGGAGGTCTTCACATTATCGATGTCAAGCCTGATCGGTTCATTGTTGTGAAAAATAGCCATGACATCGAATAAGGGATGGCGGCCCCCGTGCCTTTCAGGATTAAGCTCTTCGATCAGCCTGTCAAAAGGGTATCCCCTGTGCCTGTAAGCTTCAAGGGTTGTCTTCCTTATCTTCTCAAAAATATCCTGTAAGGTATCATCGCTCTTCAGGATGTCTCTTAACGGCAGCATGTTGAGATAAAAACCGACTTGGGTTTCGAGGTCCACATGGTCTCTTCCGGCGATGGGTGACCCGACGGTGATGTCCTCATCGGAGGTATAGCAGTAAAGCAAAGCTTTCAATGCAGAGAGAAGAGTCATAAACAGGCTGGCATGGTGTTTCTTGCTACCCCTGGCCAGAGTATCAGTTAACCTCTTGTTCAGAATAAAAGCAACCCTGCTGCCATGATATGTTTTCACTGATGGCCTGGGAAAATCGGTAGGGAGATGGAGGACAGGAAGAGGCCCGTATAGTTTATCGTGCCAGTATTCCCTGTGGCGTATGCCCTCGGGACTTGATAAAAAGGAATTTTGCCATGCCGTGTAGTCTTTGTACTGGATGCGCAAAGGCGGCAATACCTCCTCTTCGGTGTCGTGGTCCGAAGCATAAAATTTGTAAAGAAGAGAGAATTCCTTTGCCAGCACAGAATCAGACCACCCATCGCTGATGATATGGTGCATCACGATCGATAGGATGTAACGCGGCTTCTCGGTCTGGTTGTTTGTTAACTTCAGCAACCTCACCCTCAGTAAAGGACCTCGTGTTAGGTCAAATGGTGCGTTGCTTGCTTCCCTGACATAATCCTTTGCTGCCTTTTCCGGGACATCTTCTCTGCTTAGGTCCACCTCTTCGAAGAAGGACCCGGCATCGATCCCTACCTTCTGTTTGGGAACCCCATCGATGGTGACGAAATTGGTTCGCAAGGATTCATGGCGCTTCACGATGTTTTCAAAAGCCATGCGTAATGCGAAGACATTCAACTCCCCCTCCAGGAGAAATGCCCCGGGGACATTGTATGCAGCGAAATCCTTCTCCATCTGGTCAAGTATCCACAGCCCCCTCTGAGCGTGAGAGAGATCGTAATATGCCTGTTTCGGCACGGGTTCGATGGGCGAAAAGACCGGTGAATCCCTGATGATCGGGGCTTTATCCACACCGACCTTTCTTGCCAAGCCCTCTATGGTTGGCGAGGTGTAAACATCCTGTAGGTTCATCTCGACATCCAGATCCCTGTGGATCCGGGAGATGATCCGGATCATCTTGAGGCTGTGGCCGCCCAGATCGAAGAAGTTATCACGAATCCCAATCTTCTCCTTGCCCAGGATCTCTTCCCAGATCTTCGCCAACTGCCTTTCCACCTGATTGCGCGGCGCTTCGTACCCAACCCCCGTATCCAACACATTGGCCCCCGTGGGCTCCGGCAAAGCCCTCCTGTCTATCTTCCCATTGGGCGTCAATGGCATCGCCTCCAACCAGACAAAATGCGACGGAATCATATATTCCGGCAGCACCCTCCCCAAATGCGCCTTCAACTCCACCACATTCAACTCACCCTTCCCAACCACATACGCCACCAACTCCCTCGCCCCATCACCCCCCCTCGCCACTACTACCGCCTCCTGAACCAACCGATGCTGCACCAGGGCCTTCTCCACCTCCTTCAACTCTATCCTATAACCCCTCACCTTCACCTGATCGTCTTTCCTGCCCAAAAACTCTATCTCCCCATCCTCCAACCACCTGCCCAAATCCCCTGTCCGGTATAACCTCCTCCCGGCTTCAAAAGGATCCGGAATAAACTTCTCCGCCGTCAACTCCTCCCGGTTCAGATACCCCCTCGCCACGCCTTCCCCTGATATCCCAATCTCTCCCACCACTCCCACCGGCATCAGCCTGTTACCATCAGATAAAATATAAATCGCCTCATTCAATAACGGCCTCCCGATGGTCAGCTCCCCTTCACCCAATCTCTTGCTGCTCGACCAGACCGTCGTCTCAGTAGGCCCATACATATTATAGATCTCCACCCCCGAAACGGACTTCAACCTCTTCCATAAACTCTCCGGCAACGGCTCTCCCCCTTCCAATAAAACCCTGAGCCCTTCCAGAACCCCTGTGCCACAAACCTCCAAGATAAGGCTCAAACGGGAAGGCGTCGCCTGAAAGACCGTTACCCCCTCCTCCCTCAGCACCCTCGCTATCCGCTCAGGATCCCGACCACACTCCTCCGACCCAACCACCACACAAAGTCCGCACATCAAACTGCATATCAACTCCACGATCGACATGTCAAACGTTACGGTCGCCAAAGCCAATATCCTGTCCGCTGAACTCAGCCCAAAGGTCCCCACCATGTTCGCATTAAAACTCACCACATTCCGGTGCTCCACCATTACCCCTTTGGGTCTCCCCGTGCTCCCTGAAGTGTAAATCACATACGCCAAATCCTTCCCAACCACCGCAGGGACCGGGTTAGAAGTCATCGCCACCTTCGCCTCTGTCACATCAACCACATGCCCTCCTGAGTAAGCCCTCACACGCTCCAAATCAAACCCCCGGGTCAAAACCACCCGACACTGGCTGTCCTCAAGCATAATGCGCACCCTCTCCTCAGGAAAGGCAGGATCAATAGGCACATAAGCCGCCCCAGACTTCAAAATCCCCAACAACCCGATCACCAACCACTCAGAACGATCCACCATGATCCCCACTAAATCGCCCGGCCGAACCCGATACTCCTGCCTTAAATAATGAGCAAGCTGATTCGCACGCTCATTCAGTTCCCCGTATGTCAGCCTCTTCCCCTCATAAACCACTGCCGGATCGCCCGAAGCCCTCTCCACCTGCCCCTCAAAAAGATCTACTAACGTCCTGTCCCGTGGAAACAAGGTGAAAGTCGGGTTGAAGGCCTTCAATAACTCAGCTCTCTCCCCTCGAGAAGCAATATCGATCTCTTTTATCGCCACGCTCACATCTTTTACTACCTCATCAATAATTGTTCTCAGATGTCCCTCAAGCCTCTCCATCTGTCTCGAGTTGTAGATATTTCCATTCCATCTCAAATCGAATCGGATGGTCTCCCCGGGAGTGACAATGATTTCAAAATCATAATTGGTATGTTCGACGAAATCGATCCGGTCAATGCACAATCCGATTGACTGTGTTTCGGCCCATCCCTCCAGTACATGATCAAGGGGATAGTTTTCGAACACCAGGACGTGGTCTATCAAACCCTTTTTGAGGGGGCTATCGGCTTGTGTATCGGCAAGGGAGTGATGATGATGGGGTTCGCCATTCAGGGAATCCTCCTGAGTCTTCCTCAGCAATTCCCTGAAGGTCATCTCCGGTTTTGTCCTGATCCTTACGGGAACGGCATTGATGAAAAGTCCCACCATCTGCTCAAAATCCCTGATCTCAGAAGTTCGGCCTGAGACGACGGTCCCAAAGACAACATCCGCCATACCATTGTATCTACCAAGCAGAGTCCCCCACACGCTGAGGAACACAGTATGAAGGGTTACCCGATTTCGAGCAGCCAGTTCTCGAAGTCTTAAGGTCGTGTGGCTGTCCAGCTCAAAGGAGCACTTCTGCAAAATATATCCCTCATTCTCTCCTGTACGGAGCCTGCCGGGTAAAGTCGCCGGCTTCTCGTAACCGGATAAATAGCCAGCCCAATACGCCCCAGATGCCTTTCTCTCACGTTTCTCAAGCCACTCTATGTATTGTCTGAAAGGAGTGACCTCACGGACCACGGGGGTTTCTCCTAATTTCAAGGCGCGATAAATCTCAAAGCACTCCTTGAGGACAATACCCATACTCCAGCCATCCATTAGAATATGGTGGAAGCTCCAAATGACCTCAAAGGACTCCTCGCCTAATTGAAAAACCTTTATGCGCATCGGCAAATCCCTGCTCAGATCAAAGGTGCGCTCCCTGTCCTTTTCTTTAAATGTTTTCAGATAGGCGTCCTTTCTTTCTTTCGCCATAGAGCGGATGTCCTCAAAACCGAAATCAATCAGCTTTCGCTTCAATGCTTTTTGAACAGGTCTCGGAGTGTTCTCGTAAATGAACACGCTCCTCAGGTTATCATGCCGGTTGAGCAGTTGATTCCAACTGGCCTCCAAAAGAGGAACATTTAGGTCCCCGGAAATGGACAGGGACATCTGTTCAAAATAGACAGTGGACCGCTTGTCATACAGGGCATGGAACAGCATGCCTTCCTGCATGGGCGTTAAGGCATAAATGTTGGTTTGGTTTCCTTCAACCGAGATATCATTTTTTAAGGTTGGTAAGTCACTGGATGAAGCTGAACCTTTCTCCACGCCATTTCCCGCACCGGCAATCCTTACAGAGAGTTCTTTAATGGTCGGATATTGAAAAATATCCATCATTCCCAACTTCACATCCCCCCGGTTTAAGCGGGCCAACATCTTGATGGCCTTGATGGAGTCACCTCCAAGGTCAAAGTAATTCTCATTAATCCCTATCCGCTGCCGGCTCAGTATCGCTTCCCAAATTTTTACCAACTCCCTTTCTACCTCATTGCGCGGGGCTTCGTACCCAATCCCCGTATCCATCACATTGGCCCCCACAGGCTCGGGCAAAGCCCTCCTGTCTATCTTCCCGTTGGGCGTCAATGGCATCGCCTCCAACCATACAAAATACGACGGGATCATATAGTCCGGCACCATCCTCCCTAAATGCCCCTTCAACTCCACCACACTCAACTCACCCTTCCCAACCACATACGCCACCAACTCCCTACCCCCGTCACTTCCCCTCGCCACTACAACCGCCTCCTGAACCAACGGATGCTGCAACAGACCCTTCTCCACTTCCTTCAACTCTATCCTATAACCCCTCACCTTCACCTGATCGTCTTTCCTCCCCAAAAACTCAATCTCCCCATCCTCCAACCACCTACCCAAATCCCCCGTCCTGTACAACCTCCTCCCACCCTCAAAAGGATCAGGAATAAACTTCTCCGCCGTCAACTCTTCCCGGTTCAAATACCCCCTCACCACTCCTTCCCCTGATATCCCAATCTCCCCCACCACTCCCACCGGCATCAACCGGTTATCATCCGATAAAATATAGATCGCCTCATTCAATAACGGCCTCCCGATGTTCAACTCCCCATCCCCCAACCTCTTGCTGCTCGACCAGATCGTCGTCTCCGTAGGCCCATACACATTATAAATCTCCACCCCCGAAAGGGACTTCAACCTCTGCCATAAACTCTCCGGCAACGGTTCACCCCCTATCAATAAAACCCTGAGCCCTTCCAGAACCCCTATATCACAAACCTCCAAAATAAGGCTCAAACGGGAAGGCGTGACCTGCAAGACCGTTACCCCCTCCTCCTTCAGCACCCTCGCTATCCGCTCCGGATCCCGACTACACTCATCCGACCCAACCACCACACGAATCCCACACAGCAAACTGCATATCAACTCCAAAACCGATATGTCAAACGTCATGGTCGTCAAGGCCAATATCCTGTCCGCTGAACTCAGCCCAAAGGTCCCCACCATGTTCGCATTAAAACTCACCACATTCCGGTGCTCCACCATCACCCCTTTGGGTCTCCCCGTGCTCCCTGAAGTGTAAATCACATACGCCAAATTCTCCCCAACCACCGCAGGGATCGGATTAGAAGTCATCGCCACCTTCGCCTCTGTCAAATCAACCGCATACCCTCCCGAGTAAGCCTTCACACGCTCCAAATCGCTACCCCGGGTCAAAACCACCCTGCACCTGCTGTCCTGAAGCATATATCGCACCCTCTCCTCAGGAAATGCAGGATCAATAGGCACATAAGCCGCCCCAGACTTCAAAATCCCCAACAACCCTATCACCAGCCACTCAGAACGATCCACCATGATCCCCACTAAATCGCCCGGCCGAACCCGATATTCCTCCCTCAAATAATGAGCAAGCTGATTCGCACGCTCATTCAACTCCCCGTACGTCAGCCTCCTCCCCTCATAAACCACTGCCGTATCTCCCGAAGCCCTCCCCACCTGCTCCTCAAAAAGACCCACCAACGTCTTATCCCGAGGAGAGGCATATGTTGTATCATTGAACCCCACTAAAAGCTGGTGTCTCTCGTGCTCCGATAACAAGTCGATATCCGCAAGAGAGATTCCAGGATCCTTCACGACTTCCTTTAAGAGGTTCAAAAAATATATTGCAAATCTCTCTACGGTTTCTTGCCTGAACAATGTTGTACAGTATTCGAACCTGAGATTTAAAATCCCCTCTGCTTCGATGACCTCCAGAGAAAGGTCAAACATAGACGATTTCCCTTCGTAGAGGTAGGGGGTGAAAATTAGATCCTTCAACCGGAATACCCTCTCATTGGCGTTTTCAAAGATAAACATCGTATCAAAAAGGGGATTGCGGCTTAAATCCCGCTGTAAAGGCAGTTTCTGGATCAGGGTTTCCAGGGGATAATCCTGGCAGTCGTAGGACTTTGATAAATTTCCCTTTAACTCATTTACAAACCCTCTGAAGTTCATGCTACCTGCTACTCTGTTGCGTATGGGCAGGGTATTGACAAACATGCCGATGAGATTTTCAAACTCCTGATGCTGCCTCCCATCAATGGGAATGCCGACAACCAGATCTTCCTGACCGGTTAACTTGAAAAGGAACGCATAATAGGCTGCCAGCAAAACCGTAAACAGAGAAGCCCCTGCCTCTTTGGCCAACCCTTTCAGTTCCCTCGTTTGCCGAGCATCTATTGTGAAATGGAAATTTTTTCCTTCAAAGCTCTGCCGGAGAGGTCTCGGATAATCGACTGGAAGATTGAGCACAGGGACCTCACCGGAAAACCTGCTCAGCCAGTAAGCCTCATGCCGTTTGAATGCCTCGCTATTGATGTATTCCTGTTCCCGGAGGGAATAATCTCTATAGTGCGTTGCCAATGGGGATAACTCTTTCCCCTCATAAAGACTCATGAGCTCTTGTGCCACAATGTTCAGAGAACGTCCGTCCATTACGATATGATGGGAATCCACGATGAGGAGATGGCGTTCTGGAGAGAACGGAATCAGACAGGCTCTCAAGAGCGGAGGCATGGATAGGTCAAAAGGCTTGATAAAATCCTGTATCAGATCTCCTAATCTGTCTTTAGCCCCTTCTTTATACTCACCCTCTTCTTTCAATATGATCTTGAATTCGATGTCGTCATAAACCCTTTGCACGAGATCATCGTTCTGAACCTCAAATCCAGTTCTAAGGCTGTCATGTCTTCTGACTATCTCTGCAAACGAATGCTCCACTTTTTCCCTGTCGATCTTTCCGTTTATGAGGAAAGCGGTATATACATTGTAAGCTGTTTCACTGCCTTCCATCTGGTTCAGGACATAAAGTCGCTTTTGGGCGGATGTCATGGGGTAGAGGCGTGGCAAAGTATCTCCTGAGACAACGGGGGATGACTTTGCCGCCCCGGCTGTTGCCTCAAAGCGAAACCCTCCTGCCCTCATCTCAATGACGCTCTCCTTAATCGCCCGGATGATGGCATCCATGTCGGCATCGCTATGAGCTGTCGAAAGGAAACAGATGCGTCTTTCCCAGGTGTAAATCCCTTTTTCGATGAGAAGATGGAAGAGGATATCCATTTCTATAGGCTCTAACAGGGGGCTGTATTTCCCGAATGATTCAAACCGGAAAAGAGAACCGAAATAGACCATACGGATAGGCACATTTTCCCTTTCAAAAAAATCGTTGAGTTCAGAAGTCAAACGCGCTGTCTTCCGGTTTACCTCTTCTTGAAGCACAGGACCATGTTCTTTCATGTAAAGAAGGGTGGCCTTTGCAGCGCTCAGGGCCAGGGGATGTTTCACATAGGTGCCACCAAAATAGATCATCTCCCTTTGGGGATAAGATCTGTCCCCATAGTTCCACATCCCTCCGTCGATGGCATCGAGATACTGAGCTTTTCCTGCCACGATACTCATGGGGAGTCCGCCTCCAACGACCTTGCCATACGTCACCATGTCCGCCTTTAGGCCAAACCACGCCTGAGCACCGCCGGGGTGAACGCGGAATCCTGTAATCACTTCATCGAAGATGAGAGCCGTCCCTGTTTCCAGTGTTCGTTTGCGCAGTTCACGGAGAAACTCTTTAGGTTGAAAACCTGGCCTACGGCTTTGGACTGGTTCAACCAGGACAGCAGCCAATTCGTGGCCGTGGGATTGCATCAGATCCAAAGCCTCAGAAGTCCCGTAATTGAGCACCAGCACATCTTCAATCATGCCCTGTGTCGTCCCTGGCCCCATGGGGAAGGTAGATCCCTCTTCGGATACGGCCAGGACACCGTCAAAGGTTCCGTGGTATGATCCCGCAAACAAGGCAATTTTGTTGCGACCCGTAACGGCGCGTGCAAGACGGAGGGCAACCATCACTGCCTCTGAACCGGTATTGCAAAAAGTCGCACGTTCGACCCCTGTAAGTTCACAAATCAACTTAGAAACCTCACCCGCCATTGGAGATTGGGTGCCAAGTTCATACCCCGCCTTGACCTGCTGTTCAACGGCCCTTGCAATGAAGTCAGGATTATGCCCGAAGAAGATCATGCCACACCCCATCGCTATGTCGATATACTCGTTACCATCAAGATCCCAGAATCGCGCACCTGAGGAACGGACAGAGACGATGGGATACGCGATCTCTTTCAATGAAAAACGAAAACTCAAAGTATTTTTCCAGTCAGACAGGGGAGCCCGATATCGATGAGCTAACTCCTTTGATTTTTCTGTCCGTCTGTTATAACGGGTGATCAGATGTTCAATAAATTTCCTCTGGACATCATTTAAATCCTTATCCTGCTCCAGCCGGATGGATCTGAAATTGACCTGTTTAGCCGGCCTTGCTGGAACTTTTTGCGGTCTTAAAAAAGAGGGCGTTGGTGTCTGAGGGCTTAAGGTTTCCGGTTGATCGCTGACGGACAATGACGGGTGGTTTCTCAGGAATTCAATCTGATCAGACATGAGTTTGGATATCGTTTGAAGCTGCTGAGTGAAGATCCTCTCAATCTCCGGACCTGTTTCAAAAGCCGCAGGGGCATGAAACGGGATGCCCTCATCGGTCTCAACCGGTGAAGGCCTTTTCTTCATTTGTGATACTTCCTCCCTTTGACGTTTATCTTTAGCTTGCCATTCTTCAGGGGGTATTTGGTTGTCGATATAGACCGCCATTTTGTTTACGGTATCGAGTTGCTCGTAAAAGCTGCTCGTTGCTATCTCGATCCCCAATCGACTCTTGATGGCATGTTTGATCTGCATGAGCATAAGAGAGTCAAGTCCCAGTTCGAACAGATTCACATTGACATCAATTTCAGCAGGGTCGATTTCAGAAACCTTGCTGATGATGGCTCTTAGCTGAGACTGAATCGTATCCAATCGTTTAACTGAAGGCGTTTTTAAATCCATGGCCAATTCCGCTTCCTTGTGCTTCACTTCAACCTCTCCTTCGCTCTCAGCAGCGATGACACACTGCAGGTGGCTGTTTTCGGTCTCATCGGGTAAACCGAATTTCCGGAAATGATGGAAACCTGCCTTTTCCAGTTCATCCTTCCACCCCGAAAAGGACAATGACGGGCAATGGTCTATCCGTTTCTCAGAATCTTCAAACAGCCACCACCCGTTTGTTAAACCAAAAATCAGATTAATAAATTCCTCGAACCGTACAACTTCACTCAATATCAAAAGCCCGCCGCTCTTCAATAACTTTTTCACCTGCCAAAGCGTGCGATCGATGCGGCTGGTGGCATGAAGAACATTCGATGCAATAACGATATCATACGTCCCCTTTTGAAATCCCTGGGGTTCTATATCCTTTTCAATATTCAGGATCTTGAAGTCCAAAAATGGATAACAGCTACCATACTTCTGCTTGCCGTACTGGGTAAAGACCGATGAAAGGTCTGTGTAGCTATATCTGAGACGATCAAACCCGCTGATGCTTTCTAAGACAGGACTGCTCGCGCTTCCGGTTCCGGCGCCGATCTCGATTACGTTTATCACGGAACCGGAGGATTCCCTCCGTATCTTCTCAATGTGCTGATAAACCTTCTGGGAAAGGAGCAGGTTAAAGTAGTTCTGAACCTTATTATTTCGGTAAACATGTTCTACCTGCTCCATTGAGCCACCGGGAAAAAGCACTTCCATAGGACTCATTTTCCCAGTAAGGATGGATGGATAATTCTCCAGACAGCAGACCAGGAGATCAACGGTATTTGCCATATCCGGGAAATTTTGGGAAATCCTTTCCTTTTGTTCTCCAAGGTTTTGGATTTCATTTTTTAATTCTATCTCATCCCCCCTCCCCGTGGTGGTGATCTGTCCATTCTCAAAAGCAATAAAACCCGCCTTTTCCAGTATGAACAGGAGTGCCTCATAAAAACGAGTGTATTCGGGTATGATCCCCATCGTCTCCTTCAGACTACCCCTGGAATGTCTTTCGCCACCCTTCAGGAAGACTCCCATCTTCTGGAAGGTCTTTAATAGATAGAGTTGGGAAAATCGATTTATCTTGTTATAGGCGGTTTCCGCATATCCGGCTTCCAGCCCCGACTTGTTCATAACCTCGTCGAGGCCTGCTGGAACAATCTCTGCTGCTTGATTCCTATCCCTCAGGGTTTCATTAGAAAACGCCTTTCCCCCATTTCTCTTATTTACGGGATCCATCCAGAATCTCCGCCGCTGAAATGGGTAGGTGGGAATGGCAACCTTCTGCCGGTGATAGGGTTTGTCAAAACCCAACCAGTCAATTTCCATCCCGTTGATATATAATTTTGCCAGTGTTGCAAGGAGCTGTTTCCAATCACTCTGCCCCCTCCTGAGCGACGTCAACCAAAGCCCCTTACGATTGGGCAGGCACTGTCGCCCTAACCCTGACAGGATAGGTGAAGAACCTACCTCAAGAAATACTTCATACCCTTTCTCTTCCAGGGTTTTCATGGATTCATAGAACCGCACAGGGTTGCGAATATGTCTCGCCCAGTAATCGGGCCAATCTGTTTCTGCGCCATCGATCGGTTTGCCGGTGATATTGGAGATCACCGGAATCTGCGGTTTGGAATATTTTATCTGCGATGCCAAACGTTTGAATTCATCAACCATGGGATACATGGAAGGAGAATGAAACGGGTGGAATACGGTCAACGGTTTGGCCTCCACCCCTTCTTGCTTCAGGATTTCTATGACCTCCTTAGCAGCAACTTTTTCCCCTGATATGACAATGCTTTTAGGGGCATTGAGAGCCGCAATGGAGACCCTGTCCTGATAAGGTCTTATAACCTCTGCAACCCTCTCTTCCTCTGCAAACACAGCAGCCATGGACCCTTCCGGCAGGGCCTGCATCAACCTTCCCCGGGCTGCCACCAGCCTAAGACCATCTTCAAGGTTGAACACCCCTGCCACACAGGCAGCCACATACTCGCCGATACTGTGTCCAAGGACAACAGAAGGCTGGATACCCCATGACTCCCACAGTTCATAAAGGGCATACTCCAAGGAGAATAGGGCGGGCTGTGTATATAAGGTACTGTTTAAAACATGGCCTTCGGTCTCTTTTGAATAAAGGATGTCCAGCAGCGTTTTCTCCATATGGGACTTCAATATTTCATTACACCTGTCCAGCGCCTCCTTGAAAACAGGCTGTGTCCCGTATAGTTCATGTCCCATCCCTTTGTATTGAGACCCCTGGCCCGTAAATAAGAAAGCCATCTTTGGGTTCAGTAAGTCCCCACCACTTTCTTTATAAAGACCTTCAACAGCTTCGCCTTTCATATAACAAGACAGAATGTTTTTTATTTCTTTCCTTGTCGCCCCTGCGACGGATAACCTGTGAGCAAAATGGTCTCGACCGGTATTTGCGGTGTAACATAGATCTGCAATATCCCCGCACTTTTGATCAGACAGGCATTTCACATGGGCACCTGCGAGTGCCTTTAAGGCCTCCTCATTTTTTGCAGAGATGTTTAAAATATGGATGGGCCGTTCTACTTCGGAGACTCTCTTTGGCATCAGAGGGGCTTCTTGCAATATTACGTGGGCATTGGTCCCGCTGAAACCAAAAGAACTTACTCCCGCCATACGGGGTTTATCAGAGCGGAGCCATGGTTTCACTTGTGTTACAACCTCAATGGGAATCCTGTTCCAGGGAATATGAGGATTAGGTTTATAAAAATGAAGATGGGGAGGTATGCTTTCATGAATCAATGAAAGGATCGTCTTGATCAGGCCTGCCACTCCCGCCGCCGCCTCAAGATGACCTATATTGGTTTTTACCGAACCGATCATCAAAGGATGGTCACGGTCGTGCCCTCTTTCAAATACCTGTCTGAGGGCCTCCACCTCGATGGGATCGCCAAGCGCTGTGCCTGTACCGTGGGCCTCCACATAACTCACGTCGGCCGGGGTCAAACCTGCATTGTCAATGGCCCGAAGGATGACCTCCTGCTGTGCAATACCGTTCGGGGCAGAAAAACTGCTGCTCGCCCCATCCTGGTTCAGGGCTGTCCCTCTTATGAGGGCTATGATACGGTCTCCATCTGATTCAGCGTCTTGCAGCCGCTTGAGCACCAGTACCCCGCAGCCTTCCCCTCGCACATATCCATTGGCAGATGCGCTGAAGGTCTTACACCTGCCATCTGGCGATAGAATTCCTGCCTTAGAAAAATACACAAAGAGGTGAGGTGTTAAGAGACTATTGACACCGGCCACCAGCGCCATTTGACATTCCCTGTTTCTCAATGCCTGGCATGCAATATGAAGAGCAACCAGTGAGGATGAACATGCCGTATCTAAGGAGATATTCGGTCCACGCAGACCGAGAAAATAGGATAGTCGGCCTCCTGCCGAGCTATACATAGACCCCGAAGCTGAATAGGCATCGATATTGTTCAAATTATCAGACCAAAGATGTGCCCCTTTATAGTCATCGGTACTCATACCGAGATAGACCCCCACACCCCTGTCCTTCAGACTATGGGGTGATATGCCTGCATTTTCCAGGGCCTCCCATGAAACCTCGAGCAGCATCCTCTGCTGGGGATCCAGAGCATTTGCCTCCCTGGGAGAAATTCTAAAAAAAGTTGTATCAAAACCAGTAATATCAATACCGTGAATGAACCCTCCCCATCGTGTCACCATCTTCCCGGGGGCCTCCGGGTCGGGGTCATAATATTCATTTACATTCCATCTTTGGAGAGGAATTTCAGAAATCGCATCTCTGCCGTTTTTAAGCAAGTCCCAGAATGCATCGGGGTTATTGGCATCTCCCGGAAACCGGCATCCCATTCCGATCACTGCCACAGGTTCATTATGATCACGATGCACGTATTGTTTGGGAGATGACTCGACCCTCTCAGAAGAATTTGTATCTTTATCCGTCAGCATGGAATTCAGGTATCCGGAGAGTGCTTCCAGGTTGGGGTAATTAAAGACCACCGTTGGTGGAATGGATAATTGCAAAGCTGAGGTCAGAACCTGGCTCAACTGGAGGGCCATCAGGGAATTGAGGCCCATCTCAAAAAAACCTATCTGGATGTCATCGGGCAGGGTTATCTCTCCATCTGATATTTTGGCAATGGATTCCTTAATTAAATTGACCAGGATTTCTCTGCGCTTATCATGAGGGGTAGCTTCCAATTCCTCAAGGATTCTGTGTTTCCCCTTCACGTTAAAAGAATCCTTCAAAAATCTCCCAAGTTTCGCATCTGTATCCCGTAATTTATCCCAGGGCACTGGGTATCCTGAGGCAGAGAGTATTGCCAGGGAAGTCAACAGTTCTAACTTTTCTTCCTTCCCACGTTTCAAGGTACTAACAGCCAGATAGTCATGCCTTTTATTATTTTGAAAGCATTCGTGTATAAACTGTAAAAGGACTGGATGAGGACCCACCTCTATGAATACATCATTCCCGTTCCTTATCATTGCATCAACAGCAGATGCGAACAATATCGGTTCCTGGATGTGTTTAGCCCAGTAGGAAGCGTTGTAGTCATTATTACCGGCCAAGGTTCCGTGAAATGTTGAATAGATGGGCATCTGCCGAGGGTGCAGCTTAATATCGCTGATGGCCCGGCAGAATTCCTCTGTAAAAGGAGTGACTTTGGGGGTATGAAAGGGGATGTCTATTTTAAGCATACGACAGAAAACGCCCTTGGCCTCAAAAGATTTTATCTCTTCCATAAGAACTTGTTCTTCACCGGATAAAACTGTTCCATTAAGGCTGTTTATCCCTGCAACATAAAGCCGACCCTCATGATGCCTTACTATTTCCTGAATTTCTTGAAGAGGAAGACCAATATGGGCCATCCTGCCTTTGCCAACGAATTGTCGCAATAAAAGACAGTGATGCCAGATGACTTTGACCGCATCGTCCAGATTGAGTATCCCTGCTGTGTATGCAGCAGCAACCTCTCCAGAGCTGTGTCCTACAACCGCATCGGGCTGGATCCCCCAACTGAGGAGTAATTTCATAAGGGCAACCTGGAGAGCAAAGATACAGGAATGTGCAATTAATGAGTCTTCCATACGGGAACAGGCCTCATCCTTGGCAATTTCCTCTTCAATCGACCAGTCTGCATACCGACTAAACAGCCTGTCACATTCCCGTATTGCTTGACGGAAAAGCTCTTCGCTTTCGAGGAGTTGGCTTCCCATTGTCTTCCATTGAGAACCTATGCCTGAAAATACAAAAGCCGTTTTCCCCCTGTAGATGGGTGCTATGCGGTTTTCGGGATTGTTAATGATCATAAAGTTATACTTCTCTTACAACGAATGACAAGATGGTGATATATCCAAAGTCCCATGGCATGAATTAACGATGGGGGTGTTCTCTAATCGCATATTGATGTTAAATTCTTATTAAGATATTGAATTTAGAGAGGAGGGGGGGAGATCAATTCACTTCGTTGTTCAGCAGAAAAAGTTCTTCTGAATTTAGCAGACTTTGATTGGGAAACAGTCCCGAGTAAAGTTTTCCAAAGCCACTCCTTGCTCATATTAACGAGTATAGTTTTATTATGTAACATTCAAAATACATCAGGAATAGCCTGGGGTATCAACGAGCAGAGACCTTTAGAGACCTCCGACCTTACATTGACTCGAGCTCGAAAATTCTGCCCCCCATCCCCCTAACTTTACTCTAAATTCCTTTCTATAAAACTTAACTTATATCATCTACAAACACAAACAGCTTTTTTGGAAATAACGATCTATCCTTTCACGGGCTGAATCCTTTGATTGCCTCTGAACTTAATTGGGTCAAATAAACCGTGACAAAGCAGCTTTTTATCAAAATATACCAGAATACCCCCTAGCTCTGCTGGGGGGATGAATGGCCTACCCTCTCCCCTGGGGCCTGCCTTCGCCGAAGCGGCTTCGCGCAGGCAGGCCCCAGGGGAGAGGGTAGGGGTGAGGGGGAAATGATCTAATCATCACCCCCACCTTAATCCTCCCCCATCCCCGCCATAATTCAGCGGGATCTTCGACAAGGGGGAGGAAAGTTTTTTAGAGAATTAGATACCCCGCAGCAGAGCTGCGGGGTACTTCACTAAGTCTCAAATTGATGGTCCAAATCATCGATCTGAACTATTTAGACACTAACTGGTACTTTTTAGAGGAGCACCTTTTTTCAGCTCCTCTGTTACCTTTCCCCCTTCTTTGAACTGTTCAACAAAATAATCCCTCAGGGTTGCTGGGTCAAAATCAAGCAATGTTCCTCCTGATTCGAAATGTTGGACAAATACCTTCCCCAATGCATAGGTGGTTGCTCCAGCGAGAGAAGACATTGCCAAAACTCCCGAAGTCTGACCAACAATGGGAATGGCCTTAACCAGGCTCGCAATAGGACCCGCCATTGATACGGGAATATATCCTCCCAGCATGGAGGCAATTATATTCTTACCTTTTCCCTTGATAAACTTAACATTATAAAATTTGGAGAATTTGTATAATAGTCTTAACTGGAGACTCGTTAATGCAACAAAGTCCACTGCCGGCAGGGGGATCAAACCTATGACCATGGCTCCGAGGGCATGGTTTTTTATTGCTTTGTTTGTCCAGGCCTTTCTCCCATCCAAATCCATTGTTTCAAATTCGGCCGCTTCCAATCTCTTTTCTTCTTTTTCTTTCGTCTCCATATCTTCCTCCTTGTTTAAAAATATATTTTTGAAATATGACATCTTTACCCTTTAGCTTCTTGGCCCCCGTGGTATGGTTTAAAGGTATAAACCTGAGATTGCCTAGTCCAACAAGTATTAACACCCGCGGCACAGCAAGTGTCACAGTATTGAAGGGGGCAGGTCAATTAAGATACACTTTAAAATACTTTACTGAGGGATATTTGTCAAGTAAAATCCTCAAAATTGTTACGGAAGAATCATTTGTGTACTTCTTGTAAGAATCATTTATGATGGACTCGTAAAAAGTCAGTAGCTTACATTTGTTAAAAAATAATGATACAAAGCTACGTTTTTTTGTTGTAATTATAAGGGATTTGTGGTAAAGTGTTGTATCAAAACAACCTAATTTACGAGGAGCCCATGATCAATATCAAAAACCACAAAACCCTCAACATTTTCGATCCATTTGCCTTTCTTGGCCCCAAACGCAAGAAACTGATAGACACCTCTTGGGCCAAACTGTTTCGCGATCAAATTCTCCCTGAACTTCCGGTAGACAAGATCTTTAAAAAATATCACTGGTTCATGGGCCGTCCGACCAAAGAGCTTTATGCCATGCTGGGCGTGATGATCCTTCAACAGATGCATGACCTCACCGATGAGGAGACGATTCACCAGTATGCGTTTAATCTCGAGTGGCATTATGCCCTGGGGATCACCGATGAATCGGATCAGGAGAGTTACCTTTGTCCCAAAACCCTTTGGGCGATGCGACACCTGCTGACCGAGCAGAACCTGTATAGGGTTCTGTTTGAGAGCGTGACCGACAAGCTGGCCCAGGTCTTCTCGGTGGATACGAGCAAACAACGGTGTGATTCGGTCCATCTGTTCTCCAATATGCGTCATCTGGGTCGGATCGGCTTGTTTTGCCACACCCTGAAAAAGTTTCTGGTCAATTTGAAGCGTCATCACAAAGACCTCTTTGAGGCTCTGGGTCAAGAGTGGACGGACCGGTATCTGTCCAAACAAGGGGAAGCAATCTTCTCCATGGTGAAACCCTCCGAATCGATCCGGACCCTGGAGAACTTAGGGGCTGACCTGTTTTTCCTGATCGAGCGTTTCAAAGAAAAGGAATCGATCACCGGAATGAGCAGCTATCAGCTTCTGGTCCGACTTTTCAAAGAGCAGTGTTCCGTTGAACAAAACGCAGAGGCCCAGGGTCCACGGGTTTTGATCAAGCCCAACAAAGAGGTCCCATCGGATTCTCTCCAGAATCCTTCGGACCCGGATGCCAGTTATGATGGCCACAAGGGACAAGGGTATCAGATGCAGGTCTCGGAGACCTATTCCGAGGAGGAAGAAGAAGAGAAAACCCTGTCTTTGATTACGGAGGTCATTGTCGAGCCGGCTCATAAGAGTGATACCGATGCCCTGATTCCCTTGATCGAGGCGACCCAGAAACGGGGTCTGGGACCTAAAAAAACGCTGGTAGACGCCGCCTATGGCAGTGATGAGAACTGCCAGAAAGCCAAAGCGTTGGGCGTGGAAGTGGTTTCGCCGGTCATGGGAAAACCCTTGGAAAACACCCTCACCCTGACCGAGTTTACTTTGACTTCTGAGGCCACCGTCAGCGCTTGTCCCCAAGGACATACTCCCGTTAAAGTGAAACACAAAAAGAGCAAGTATATTGCTGTATTTGGAGTACAAACCTGCTTGGGTTGTCCACATTTAAAGGACTGCCCGGTGAAACCTGGGAAGAAGGGCTATTATCTTCGCTATGATGACAAGATCCTTCGCCTCGCCCAAAGAAGAGCCCATGAGCAGACCCCGGAGTTTCAGGAGGTCTACCGATTCCGAGCAGGGATTGAAGGGACGATGTCGCAGATGGACCGAAAGACTGGCTCATTTTATACGGCAGATAAAGACCTCAGGGGAAAATAGCTTGACCACACTCATCCTCCAGATCTGGCGAGAAGTGGCGAGTCGGTGAGGACAGAGAGAGCTACACTTGGCATTCCGAAACAGG
>Ga0315273_10003586_pt1 | contig 18737 bp, 19 predicted proteins | sample YL17G02_0_MG_FD_205753 | JGI IMG/M metagenome (GOLD analysis project Ga0315273, IMG submission 205753) | Sediment microbial communities from Yellowstone Lake, YNP, Wyoming, USA - YL17G02_0 | ecosystem: Environmental > Aquatic > Freshwater > Lake > Sediment | place: USA: Wyoming | collected...
CAGACCCTCGACATCGAAGTAGTCGAACACCCGCCGCGTCACGGTCTTGAAATCCTCGAGCGGCATCGTGGTGTTGAGTTCGGGCTTCAACAGCTCCCTGGGGCACACCACGCAGTGGGAGTTGCAGAGCTTGGTCGTCTCGATGGCGATGGACTTGATATTCCGGGGGACCGAGTCGGCTGGACTCATGCTGGAGGCTCGCGAGGTAGTGTAGGATTCATTGTTGTCTCCCATCCGGGAGTCGACGAGACCGGCGGCGGACAGGCGTGAGACGATCGTCGTTGTCGAACGCACACGAAATCACGTGCTTCGCCGGCGTGAATGGCCTTGGCCCGCGGCACCCACAGGAGCGAACACGTGAACTACTTTGTGCACGAATCCGCCTACGTCGACGAACCGTGCCAGATCGGTGACGGCACGAAGATCTGGCATTTCTGCCATATCCAGAAGGGCGCCAGCATCGGTGCCAACTGTGTTTTCGGGCAGAACTGCAACGTGGCCAACGACGTCGTCATCGGGTCGAACGTGAAGGTCCAGAACAACGTGTCGATCTACACCGGGACCGTCATCGAGGACGATGTGTTTCTGGGGCCGTCATGCGTGCTGACGAATGTGACGAACCCTCGTTCGCAGGTGAACCGGCATTCGCTCTACGAGCGCACGCTCCTTCGGCGCGGATGCTCGATTGGCGCAAACGCGACCGTGGTATGCGGCACCACGATTGGCCGTTACGCGTTCGTGGCCGCAGGGGCGGTCGTGACTCGCGACGTGCCCGACTACGCGCTGGCGGTTGGCGTGCCGGGCCGGGTCGTCGGGTGGCTTGGTCGACATGGTGTCCGGCTGCCGGCGGCGGGTGCCGACGGCATCATGGCCTGCCCCGAGAGCGGATTGCGCTATCGGGTTGTCGACACGAACGTCGTCCGCTGCCTCGACCTCGACGAGGAACAACCGTTGTCGCCGGACATGACCGTCGGGAGCCGCCTCTACCGTGATTTCCGCCCGCGAACCTAGGAGCATTCCCATGGATCGGCGCCACCTTGATCCTGGCGACGAAGCGGCTTCGCGGAGCCTGGGGAACGGCGCGACGCAGCAGCCACCGCCCGGATCTCCTCCACTGACGGCGGCGGGGTGGAGGTCGGAACAACGATGGCGGCGGCTGTCCGGAGAATGACGCCGAGGTCCGACAGGAACGTCCGCCGTTTGAGGTATTCGACATATCCCGCGAGCTTGTAGGGCTGAAGCGCGTCGAGGTAGAAGCGCTCCCGGTCGCCAGGCACGCTGGCGATCACGGCCTCCTCGTTGATCAATCGCAGTGTCACCGGGTCGGTGATCCCCGGACGGGCTCGAAGCACTGCGCGCCACGCCGGGTTCGCGAGATCGACGTAGCGCGGGACTTCCGGGCGGGGACCGACGAACGACATGTCCCCCCGCGCGATGTTCCACAACTCCGGGAGCTCGTCCACTTTTAGCCGACGCAGCCATCGCCCGAGCGGAGTCACCCGCGGGTCGCCGCTGGCCGTCACACCGTGAGGCACGTCATTGACCCGCATCGTCCGGAACTTCACCAGCGTGAACGCCTCGCCGTTCCGGCCGACGCGGGGCTGACGGAAGATCGTCGGCCCAGGCGAGGTCAACCGCACTCCCACCGCCACCAGCGCCAGAACCGGGGAGCACACGAGAATCCCCAGGGCGGCCGCCACCGCTTCGACTGCGCGAGGAATCCCCGACGGAAGGAAGTCCAGGTCAGCGCCGGAACTTGTCGACCACATCACGAACCGCCTCAATCACGTCGTCGACATCCACATCAGACAGGCGGGGATGCAGGGGCAGACTGACGAGACGCTCATAGTTGGCAGCCGCGACGGGAAAGTCCGCGGTTGAGTACCCGTACTTCTTCCGGTAGTACGGATGCAAGTGGACCGGGATGAAATGCACCGACGTCCCGATGTTTCGCGCCTTCATCTCCTCGATGAACTGGTTGCGTCCGATCCTGAGCGTCTCGAGGACCAATCGCAGCGGGTAGATGTGCCACGCCGACTCGACGTCCGGCCGCTCCGTCGGGATCTGCAACTCGGGGAAGTCAGCAAATGCAGACTGGTAGCGTCGCACAACCTCGCGCCGACGGTCCTGAAACCGCGGCAGTTTCTTCAACTGCTGCAGTCCGAGCGAGGCGTGGATGTCGGTCATGTTGCACTTGAATCCGGGCAGCACCACTTCGTAGAACCACGAGCCCTCGGCGCTGTATCTGTTGTACGCGTCCCGGCTCATGCCGTGGAGGCTCCAGATCCGCGCCTTCGCGATCAGGTCTCCGTCGCCTGTGAGCATGCCGCCTTCGGCCGTGGTCATGTTCTTGGTGGCGTAGAAGCTGAACGCGGTCGCCGTGCCAATCGTGCCGACCAGACGACCCTTGTAGCGGGCAGGCAAGGAATGCGCCGCGTCCTCCAGCACGAACAGGCCACGGGCCGCGGCCAGGTCGAGCAGTGGATCGAGTTCGCAGGGGTGGCCGTAGATGTGCACGGGCAGCACACCTCTTGTGCGGGGTGTGACGGCTCGCTCCACGGCGCTCGGGTCGATACACAGGGTGTCGGGCTCGACGTCGACCAGAACGGGACGTGCCCCAAGGTGCTCGATGACATGCACCGTCGAGCAGAAGGTCATGGCCGTGGTGATGACTTCGTCCCCGGGGCCCACCCCGAGCGCCGCCAGGCCCACCTGCATTGCGTCGGTCGCGGAAGACACGGCGAGCGCGGCTGGCGCGCCGATGAACTGCGCGAAGTCGTACTCGAACTGTCGCGTCTTGGGTCCAGTGGTGATCCAGTCACTCTTGAGCGTGTCCACGACCTCGGCAATTTCCTCCGGGCCGATAGCGGGCGGCGAGAAGGGCAGGAATGAACCGCGCACAGTCAGTCCCCTCGGATTGTGAGAGCGTACTCGTTGAGCCAACGCCCGCGGCGAGCTTCAAAGCTTCGGACACAGGTGAAGCCGAGGCGCAGATAGAAGCGGTTGACGGCGTCGTTGCCGTGAGCGTCGGTCGTGAGCATGACCCGGTCCGCACCCAACGCCCGTGCGGCTTCGATGAACGCATGAACGAGACGGGAGCCGATGCCACGTCCCTCGCCGCCCGGCTTCACCGCGAGCGACGACAACTCTGCGGTCCGTGAGCCGGGCGGCTGCCGCGCAGTCCCGTGCGCGCGACGGTAGTTGGCGAACAGGGCCATCAGACGCCACGGCTGGGTCACGATCCCGGCGCAGGCAGCAAGACCCAATTGAGTGCGGCGGCGACTCAATTCCCGGTAGAACGCGGCAGGATCGACGAACCCCGCGACGAATCCGACGCAGCCGCCTTCTCGGTCCTCCGTCAGCAGGATGCCCCGGGGGGAATCGACCACGCAGCGGTAGTATGCCCGGAGAAAGCGGCGACCCAGTTGGGTCATGAAGAAACCGGGAAAGGCCTCGAGGTGAACGGTGACGACACCTTCGAGGCGATCCGGCCGACTGACAGGCGTCACGCGGCTGTGCGCCCAGCCATCGCGTTGTACACGCGAAGAACGCCCTCGACGCCACGCTGGAAGCTCAGCCGCTCGCTGTAGAAGCGCCGGCCGCTGGCCGCGAGGTGGTCGCGCTCGGCCGGCGGCATTGCCGCGAGCCTCGCCGCGGCATCCGCCAGGCCGATGGCCGACCCCGGTTCGAACGTCACCGCTGCCCTCGCTTCGACGACCAACCCCGTCGCTTCGCCTCGCACCCCCATCAGGATGGGCCGCCCGGCGGCAAGGGACATCTGGGTCTTCTGCGGAATCCCGATCCGCGAAAGCGGATCATCGCGCAGATGCACGAGCAGCGCGTCTGTCTCTTCATACAACGATGGCATGGCCTCGCGCGGCATCGATCCGATGAAACGCACGTTGGTGATGGTCTCCCGCTCCTGCCTGGCACGCAGGCGCGTGAGCTCGACGCCAGTACCGGCGATCGTGAACTCCACGGCGATTCCACGTCCGGCGAGAACCCGCGCCGCGTCGAGCACGACGTCGAGCCCCTGGATCGCACCGACATTTCCGGCGTAGAGGACGCGCAGCGGCTGGCTCCCGGTCCGCGCGTCCGTGGCGTGACGCTCACGCGGTACCTGCGTCTCGTCGCACCAGTTGTACACGACATCTATCCGGTCTGCCGGCACTCCGCGTTCGGAGAGGACGCGCTTGTAGCCGTGCGAGAGGACCAGGAAGCGGTCACTGCGCCGGTAAGCCCACCGGCAGAGCGCCGAGGACGCCGCGACGACGAGTCCTTGCCGCCCCATTCCGGACGCCGTAACAGACTCCGGCCAGAGATCCTGGACGTCGAGGAGTACGCGCGCCCCGCGCAACGTCCTCACCGCCGCCGCGGGAATCGCCAGAGTCATTGGACCGACGTAGACATGCACGATGTCCGGTTTAAAGCGCCCGAGGATTGCGGCCACCGTCGCGCTGGCGGCGAACGAGAGGTAGGTGGCGGCGCGGCGCACCGCCGAACGGTCGTGGCTGGGGAACATCGCCACGCGGGTCACGGGAACGCCGTCCAGCACCTCGTTCAGCAACGGACTCACCCGGTACCCCGGGTAGATTCTGCCGCCCGGGTAGTTGGGAAACCCGGTCAGCACCCGCAGATCGATCCCCGCGGCCCGCACTGCCTTGGCGAATTCCAGTCCCTTGAGATGGTTCGGCTCGGGCTGGAAGAGCTGCGTGAGGAGCAGGACGCGCACGCTTCGTTCTACTGCTCCCGCCACACCAGCCGCCGCACGTAATCCGTGTAGCTCAGGATGATCCGGACCACCTTCTCGGACACGTTCGGCACGTCGTAGTCCCGCACCACGCGAAGCGCGCGCGCGCTGCCACGTGGCTGGCTGGCCAGGATCTCGAGCCCCTGCTGCACCCTCGCCCAGCTGAGCCCGGTCATGATGACCGCGGCCTCCTCCATGCCCTCGGGCCTCTCATGAGCCTCGCGAATGTTGAGCGCACGCAGGTTGAGTATGGATGCTTCCTCGGTGATGGTCCCGCTGTCGGAAAGCGTCGCCGTTGCATGCAGCTCCAGCGCCACGTAGTCGGTGAGCCCGAACGGCTTGTGGAGTTCGACGAGCGAATCCAGCACCACGGCCCCGGCGTCGACGCGCCGCCGGGTGCGCGGGTGGGTGGTGACGATGACGCGTTTGCCCGTGGTCCGGGCGAGGTTGTTCAGGATCTCGACGAACCCGGCGAAGTTCCGCTCGGACTCGACGTTCTCCTCTCGATGGCAGCTCACCAGGAAGTAACCGTCCGGCTCGAGCCCCAGCCGCGCCACGATCTCCGACCGTTCGACCTTGGGCATCACATGCTGCAGCACCTCGAACATGGGGCTGCCGGTGGTGATCACACGGTCCGGGGGCAGGCCCTCGCGGAGGAGGTAGTCCCGCGAGATGGCGCTGTAGGGCATGTTGATGTCGGCGATGTGGTCGACGATCCGGCGGTTGATCTCCTCCGGAACCCGCATGTCGAAGCAGCGGTTTCCCGCCTCCATGTGAAAGACGGGGATCCGCCGCCGCTTGGCCGGGATTGCGGCCAGGCACGAATTGGTGTCTCCCAGGATCAGCACGGCGTCAGGCTTGACCTCGCCCAGAACCCGGTCGACGGCGATGATGACCTGGCCGATGGTCTCCGCCGCCGTCTGCCCGGCCGCGCCCAGGTAGTGGTCTGGCGGCCGCAGTTCGAGGTCGTCAAAGAACACCTGGTTCAGCTCGTAGTCGTAGTTCTGCCCGGTATGGACGACGACGTGGTCCATGTCACGATCAAGGGCAGCCATCACGCGAGACAGCCGGATGATCTCGGGCCTGGTGCCGAGGATGGTCGTCACTTTGAGCCTAGCCACGCAGCACCTCGAGGATGTGGGCGTCCGGCCGTTGCGGGTCGAGGATCTCGGACGCCCAGAAGAGGACGATCATGTCGGTGCGTCCCACGTTTTCAATACTGTGCGTCATGCCGGGCGGGATGTCGACGACCTTGAAGTCCGTCCCCGACACGCGGTGTTCGGTGACCTCGTCGCCCAGAATCGGTCGAAACCGGATCAACGCGTCGCCGTCGAGCACGCAGAACTTCTCGACCTTGCGATCGTGGTAGTGGTTGCCCCGGGTGCACCCGGGGTTCGTCCGGGAGACGAACATCTGCCCGAAGCGGGGCGACTTGAGCAACTCGGCCAGGGTGCCGCGCGCGTCGGTGCGCTGCTGGAGCGGGTACGCCAGATCGCCGGGCGGCAGGTACGAGGTGTAGGTGGCGAGCAGCCGGCGGGTAAAGGGATCGCTCGCGTCGGCCACCAGCAGGGTGTCTCTCATGGCACGAAAGGCGCGAATCCGGTCGGCCAGTTCGCCCAGGCTGGCAACGAACGTCGGGCGGACGTCGCCTCGCGCGAGGCCAGCCGCCCGGCCCTCCAGGTGGGTCATGAACTGGGCGACAATATCGTCGATGTAGACTAGTTCGACGCTCCGGGACGAGTCGGAAATCGTGACGGGCAGGCCCCGCGTGATGTTGTGGCAGAAGGTGGCCACCACCGAGTTGTAGTTCGGCCGGCACCACTTGCCGAAAACGCCCGGGAGCCGGTAGATCACCGCTGGCGCGCCGGTTCGGGCGGCATGGGCCTCGAGCGCCCGCTCAGCGGCCAGCTTGGAGCGGCCATACGGGCTGTCGCCGCTTGCCTGGGTTGAAGACGAGAGCACGGTCAATGGCCGCCCCGCCGGCCGTTCGGTCGCGGGAAGTTCGTCAAGGGCTCCGAGTAAGGTATTCAGAGATCCGACGTTGCCGGTGAAGAACTCGGCCTCGCGCTCGGGGCGGTTGACTCCGGCCAAGTGGAACACCACGGCTGCGCCACGCACGGCCGGGACCAAGGCGCCCGGCGGGGAGTCGATGTCGATGTCGGCCACGTCGACCCGCGCCCGTCGCAGGGCTACGACAAGGTTTCTGCCGATGAAGCCGTCCGCGCCTGTCACGACTGCTTTCATTCTTGCGCCCTGCTATTCAATGATCCTCTCGCCGGCCAGGCCGCGCTGGACGATGTCGAGCGAGAGCAGCATGTGCACCGTCTCGTCCACCGAGAGCCGTTTGGTGTTGTGGCTGTTGTAGTCGTCCTTCACCGACACTTCATTGCGCCCGGTGTCGAAATACACACCATAGTTGAGGTCGCGGTTGTCGGCCGCGACGCGGTAGTAGTTGCCCATGTCTTCCGCCACGGCGATCTCCTCGCGCGTGAGCAGTGTCTCGTACAGCTTCTCGCCGTGCCGGGTACCGATGACCTGGACGGGATTGTCCGCCTTGAACACCAGCTTCAACGCGCGGGCGAGCGTGTCGAGGGTGGCGGCCGGTGCCTTCTGGACGAAGGTGTCGCCGGAGTGTCCGTGCTCGAACGCCCACAGGACCAGGTCGACGGCGCCGTCGATCGACATCATGAACCGTGTCATGTGCGGGTCGGTCACGGTGAGCGGCTGTCCGGCCTGGATCTGACGGATGAAGTGCGGAACGACGGAGCCGCGGCTCGCCATCACGTTCCCGTACCGCGTACAGCAGATGACAGTGCGCTCCCCGGCAACCCTGGACTTCGCCACGGCCAGCTTCTCCATCATCGCCTTGGAAATGCCCATGGCGTTGATGGGGTAGACCGCCTTGTCGGTTGAGAGCACGATGACACGTTTCACCCCGGCCACGATGGCCGCGTTGAGCACGTTCTCGGCTCCGAGCACGTTCGTGCGCACGGCCTCGATCGGGAAGAATTCGCACGACGGCACCTGCTTGAGTGCGGCGGCGTGGAACACGAAGTCCACCCCGGCCATTGCATCCTTGAGGCTCTGCTCGTCGCGGACGTCTCCGATGTAGAACTTGATGCGCGGGTCCGACCAGCGACGTCGCATGTCGTCCTGTTTCTTCTCGTCGCGCGAAAACACGCGGACTTCGGCCACGCCATCTCTAATCGCGCGGGCCGCCATGGCATTGCCGAAGGTTCCCGTGCCGCCAGTGATCAGTAGTGAACCAGAGCACCTCACGCTATGACTCCCCTCTTCATTCGGCCCGAGAGGCCTGCGCCGCAAGGAGGCGCTCGTGTTCCACGAGTTGCGCGTCCGTGAAGCGCATCCGGAGGACCCTGGCAGGCACCCCGCCGACGATTGCGTACCGGGGAACATCGGCCCTCACCACGCTGCCAGCGGCGACGATGGAGCCTCGTCCGATGGTGGCCGGCGTCAGGATGATCGCCCCGTGTCCCAGCCACACGTCGTCTTCGACCACGATCCTGTACTGATCGCCGCGGCCCGAGTCCCACATCGCTTTCCCGACCACGTCGAACCTGTGGTCGTCGCTGTTGAGGAACGCGACGTTGGCGGCGATCATCACCTTGTTGCCGATCTCCGTGTCCGCCAGAAACAGGCAGCCGGGCCCGATCCCGACCCAGTCGCCCAGCACGATGTGCCGGTGTGGCGACCAGAAGCTCGCGCTCCACTGGCAGTGGACGTGCCGGCCGCGCCTGATCCATGGGTAACGAATACGGAAGATCAGGAAGTTGCGGATGGCATTGAGCGCGCGTTTCACTCCTTTCGCAGGGCTCATGCGGGGCTCCTGTCCGGGAACCAGTTCCGAATGGTCTCCAGCAGAGGGGCGACCTCGCCTTCCCAGTTGTGTCGTGCGAGGAAGGCCTCCCGGGCCCGCCGCCCCATCTCCCGGCACATTTCGGGATTGTTCCGAAGGCGGACAATGGCATCCGCAATACTGGCCGGATCCTCGAAATCGGCTAGTAGCCCGCATTCCTCTCCTCGGATGACCGGGGCGATGCCCTCGTCATAGACCGGGGCAAGAACAGGCAGGCCGGAGGCCATGTACTCGTAAAGGCGGTTCGGTTGGGTGCCGGCCCCTAGCAGCCGCCCGTGCCCAATCATGCCAAGGTCGCACGATTGAAGTACCTCTGGCACCTGCGCCATCTGAATCGGAGCCCGAAGGTCCACCACGTCACTAAGACCCAGGCGAGAGACTTCGGCCTCAAGTTTGGCGCGGGCGCTCACGGGTGTCCGATCGACCCATTGGAACATCACGACCCGTAGGCCTGGCACTCTTGGCGCAGCGAGCGCCAGAGCACGGAGGACGGTGGCCGTTCCGTTGGAAGCGGAGCTCTTGCCGTGCATGATCGTGAAGTTCCGCCTTGTGGCGCTGCAAACGTCGGCTGGCTGTCGGTCGGCAAACCACTTCGGCGCGCAGTTGCGAACAACCATGCATTCGCGAGCCCACGCGCGATAGGGCGCCAACACGCCCTCGCTGACACCTATCACCAAGTCACACTGCGAGCACGATCTCGCGATCAGAGTCCGAACGGCAAGGCTAGCGAGGGGACGAGCGAATCGTGGTGCCCAGTTCTGGACATGCAGTCGATCGTACAGTTCATGCATGTCGAACACCGCCCGAGCTTTGAACTTCTTCGCCAGAGCAACGGCCACAGGCGCGGAATCTGGCTCGGTCGCGAGATATATGTCCACTCGCTCGACGCGGGCGGCGGTTCGAGCCAAGCTTCGCGAAAACAGCCTCGCCATACGGCTCTGGGGGCGCGCAAAGAGCCGGTAAGAACAACCCTCAAGCGGCGGGGCGCCCCCGGGGCCCTCGACATACCGGTAGTCTGGCCCAACCCATGTGATCCGAACACGGTCCCGAACGAGAGACTCGGCCAGTTTTCGTCGCAGCCGAACATCGTCAACCGCGTGCGCGGTGGTAAGGATACACACGTGGATGGGACTAGAGGTATCGTGCATTCTTCTTGATCACCGAAGGAACCCTGCTCGGCGCAGCATGTCACGGCCAGTCGTCAACGCGCTGGCGACCAGGGTGGACGTGGGGTATTCGTCGTGGCTGTGCAGCGGGAGAGCCATGATCTGGTTCCACTCGTCGACTGAGAACTTCAGCTTCCGGAGGATTAAATCGAGGTCATCTCTCATCATCTCTTCCGTGTACGTCGTTGACTGCAACTCCTCCAACGCGGCATCCCGGGAGATCTGTCCATCGAGAATCAAGCTGGACAGGTGGGCCAGTCGCTTGTCGTAGCCGAAACGCTTCGGCAGCCACCATCCCTGAAAATATCGGGTCCACCTCGACTCGAAGTGCTTGGCACCGTAGTACTGCCAGCCGAATTCCTGCTCGAGCGTGCGCATGGCGGCCAACTTGTTGTACGGCAGCAGATCCAAAGGCTTCGCGACCCGCATGCCCCCCATCAGTGTGTACAAGATGCCATACCGTGTGCTGCTCATCCTCGGAAAGGACCCCAGCGGCTTTTCGCCAAGCCGCCTGTGGACCGCAGTCATATGGCGCAGGTCCTTTGAACTGTAGCCCCACGCCGGCGGCAGCACGGACTCGCAGGCGAAGTTCTGGCCGCTTAGCACCCATTTGATGCGGTGCTTCGCGGCCAGGCCATAGAAAGCCGCAAAGATGACGTGGTCCTGCGGTATGTCCTGGTTCGGGACTCCCGCCTTCAGGAATGCCCGCTGCAGGTCCGCCATCTCCTCCCAGTCGATGACAACGGTGATCAAATCGAACCGGCACGACTTGACGATCCTCTCGATGTTCCGGACGGCTATATCCGAGTTCCAGCCAGCATCCGTATGGACGACCAGGGGACGCAGGCCCTCGCGTTTCGCGATGAAGGCCAGATAGGAACTGTCAACGCCGCCGCTCAGGCCGAGCGCGCAGTCGTACTCTCTGTGCTTGCCATCGGCCTTGATGCGATTGATGAGCGCCCCAAACGCCCGTTGATTCCCGGCCGGCGACCATTGTGAGAGAATTCTGTCGCGGAAGAACGGAACCCAGCTTGACACCCCATTCTCGTCGAATGTGATATCGGGATCCGTCGTGTCCATCACCGTCACTGTGCACTGCTGGTAGCCTGGCTGGTTTGGCCTGATGATGTCCTTAACCATCAGTAGGCCTCTCTGGCCAGATCAGACTGCGATGGATAAGTGATGAGCACGGCCCGGTGTTTCCCGACGAAGACGAACAGGCTCCCGGCGGCTGCCGCCGATGCCCGGCCGTCATGAAACACTTCGCGAAAGTGGCTCAGTCTTCCCGCACCGCCACACGCGACCAGGGGAACCGGAATTGCGTCGGCGACTCTCCGCGTTATCTCCAGGTCGTATCCCTCCATGAGCCCGTCGCGGTCAATCGAGGTCAGCAGGACCTCCCCGGCGCCGGAATCGCTCGCTCGCTTCGCCGCCGCGAGAGGGTCGAAACCCGTTGCCTGCCTTCCGCCATTGACGAATACCTCGTACCGGCCGAACACCTTCCGCCGGACGTCTATCGATACGATCACGCTCTGACTGCCGAACTCTCGGGCCGCCTCTTCGACTAGTTTGGGGTTCCTGTTCGCCTCGGTGTTGAGAACGACCTTTTCAAAGCCTGCCTTGAACAGTCGGCGCATCTCGTCCATCGACTTGATCCCCCCGCCGTATGCGACCGGCATGAAACACTCGCCAGCCAACTGTTTCAGCAGATCGAAGTTCGGCGGCCGGCCGGCCGGTGTCGCGGTGATGTCGAGGATGACGAGTTCGTCGGCCTCCTTCTCGCTAAAGAGACGGACGGTGTTAAAGCAGTCGCCCAAATACACCGGGTCGACGAATCTGCGTGTCTTGACAAAACCGCTGTTCCGGAGCAAGAGGCATGGAATGATCCGCTGCGTGTTCATCGGGTCGAGCTACCGGCTAGGCGCACTGACCGGCGACCAGGCGGCGAACGCCCGGAAGAACTCGAGACCGAACCGATGGCTCTTTTCCGGATGATACTGCGTGCCCAGGATGTGCTCCCGGCAGACGCCGCTCACGAACTCGTGCCCGTAGTCGGTAAGCGACAGGACGTCGCTCGGATCGCTGCACTGCAGATGGAAGGAGTGAACGAAGTAGAAGCGGCGGGGAGCCTCTGGATCAGCGAAGATGGCTGACGGTCGGCAGACTCGAATGCTGTTCCAGCCCATGTGTGGGACCTTTCGTCGATCGGCGTCGTCGAAACGAAACCGAACGCTGTGCGCGTCCAGCCAGCCCAGCCCACGTTCCTGGCCCTCTTCGCTCGCGGTGCCGAACAACTGCATCCCGAGGCACACGCCAAGAATCGGCACCTTGTCCCCGAGGACCCTCTGCTCTAGGACTTCAGCGTAGCCCAGGTCACGCAGCTTTCTCATCGCGTTGTCGAACGCGCCGACCCCCGGCAAAATGATCTTGTCTGCACGCAGGAGATCAGCCGGTTTCGTCGAGACCTCCGCAGGAACCCCGATCTTCTTCAGCATGTTCAGTATCGAACCGATGTTGCCCATGCCGTAGTCGATCACTATCACAGGATGGTCCCTCGTTGCATTTCAGCCACAACCGTAGGCTGTCGCTTCGTGGTGACAGCGCGGAGAACCGTGGGAGAAAGCGAAAGGAAGACACAGAGCAGCATCCATCCGTTCGACAGCAGTTGGGTGAAGAGCGACGACTCGGAGAGAAGGACGCCCTGAATCAGCATCAACGGCACCGCAATCTCCGTCCGCACTCTGGCCGCCAGTGCATCGGTCACCCAAAAAACGGCGGCGACGACACAAGAGATCACGAGGACGCCACCAAGGCCGGCAGCTACCAGCCCGTCTTGCGCCCAGGGATGGCTGGGCGCAGAGGTTCCGGGAAACCCCCAGTAGAACGCTGCAACAGCCCAAGGGAGGGCCTGGTCGAACGGGTACTGAATGTACGAAGCAACGCCTTTCACGTGGGACCAGTACGTGTAACCGTTGGCTTCAGCGAACCTGGCGTAGAAGACGGTGCTGACTCCCTGGTAACCGAAGTACCGCATGACGAAGAACGAGAGCACGTGTTCTATGGCATTCGGGACCCCCAGGAGCGTGTTCGCGATCAGCGTGGACGAAAACAACAATCCGCTGGTCCAGTACGTATACTTGACCGCGACTCGCCCATTGTCCCGGCGGCAGGACAGCCACGCCAATATCACGAAGGGCGGCGTGAGCAGGGCGAACTTCGCCGCTGTTGCGGCGTAGATCAGCACCTCTGCGAAACACCCTAGACCGAGAAGCAAAAGCCTCTTTCTGATCAAGCCGATGAGAATCAACAGCGGAGCGACAACGTACGTAACCCAGGCGAAGACGTAGCCTGAACCGAAGAAGCCCAGGATGCCGCTGGCTTCCTCCTTCGCACGTCGCGAGGAACTGGCGTCGAAGAAATTGGAGAAAGTTAGATTCGACAGCCCCCCGCTCAGGGCAAAAGCCACGCACAGACCGCAGAGGGTCACTAAGACTCCGACAAACAGCCTCCACCCTAATGGAGGCACCTTGACCAATCGGACTGGCAGACGAAACGACAGTGCGAGCAGGCCAAACCCCACCGCGAGAACGAGTTGTATTGATGGACCGCGGTCCCAAGAGCCGCTAGTGAAGAGCAGGCAGAACTCCGAGGGGAGATAGAAGAGGTTGTAGAGAACGAAGAACACCAGGATCGTTCGCCGCCCCGACCGCAGGGGCGCGAGCAACGCTGGACCCAACACGAGGGCGTACGTGTAGACCATGGCCCACGCACTGAATGGCACCAAGGCGAATCCTAAGTATTCCCAGAGCGTCGAGAGGTACGTCACGTAGACCAGGTGGAAGAGCACGGCCAGGCACAGGACACGCAGAACGGTCTCCCTGCGGGTTGCCGTGTAGAAGACGCGGCGGCGGCTCGTCATGACACGAGCGCTCATGCGAGTGTCCGTAACAGCGACGCGATCGCGATACCCGCGATGGTCCAGTAGAAGGCGGCGACGGTCGCGGGGCGACAGCACTTCACCAGGAGTCGCATGGAAACGCCGGCCACGCGACAGATGACGAATAGATAGACCAAGTAGAACATGAACCCCGACACGGCGTAGCCTTCGGCCACCCGGTGCCCCCCGACCGCCGTCGCGGCTACCAGAACCATCGTCACGCGCAGAATGAGACCGCTCGTTTGCAGGACCATGGCGGTCAACTGGTGCGATGTTACATACAAGACCAGCGAGATCGGAGAACTCAAAAACTGGAACACGAACCAGGGCGTCATCCAGGCGATCAGCACCCCGGCACGTTGCCAGCCCGTTCCGAAGACGGGTTCACAGACCCACGGGGCGAGGATCCCGCCGAAAATCATCGGCCCGACACCGACGATCGCCAGTTTCCCGATCACGTCCGCGGTGAACGCGGCCAATCGGCCTTCTCGATGCTCGGCGACGGCATGGGCATAGTAGACTTGGGACACCGACGAGCCAATCAGGGACAGTGGCGCCTGCATGAGGCGCATGCCGAGCATGAGGAAACCGACTTCAGCTCCAGGCGCCTGCTGGGCGACGAGAATGAAGGGTACATGTATCGACGCCGCATTGGCGAACGCCTCCGGGGCGGTGTACATCGGAAACCGCCTGAAGTCAGCTGCGGCTGTCCTCATGCCGCTCAGGCTGATCTTCCGGAGCGCTCGGCTGTCCTCCTTGAGCGCGCCTCTGCCAAGCCCCAGAAATCCGGCGCAACTCGTGAACAGCTGACCGCAGATCAGGCCGATCGCCCCGGCTCCGCCCCACCCCAGCAGAAGCTGGGTCGCGGCACCACCTGAAGCCTGCGTGAGGCGGGTCCGAGCGATCCTCGGGAATGCCCGGTGCCTGACAGCCCAAAACTGGAGGGTTGCGTACGCTCCGGCCCCACCGAGGCCAACGGGGAGCAACCAGAGAAACCCCGCCAGCGCGCGCTGGTGAACCAACTCGGCGATTTCGTCACGGAGGAGCGCCACGGCGATCGCGCTTATGCCAGTGGTGAGTGCCACGCAGAGGAGCGCAACGCCAAGCAGATTGGCGGCAGTCTCATCCTGCTTGGGGATCGGAATGGCGGTCTCATACTGCCCCCCGACGACTACCGCCAGCACGCCCAGAATCGCCGAGAACACGGCGAGCATGCTGAAGTCGTCGGGCGTGTAGATACGCGTGAGGACGGGCATGACGAGAATCGGCAGCGCCTGCGCCAAGGCCGTGCCGCCAGTCAAGACCGCAACTGACTGGAGGAAGTCCGTGTCGAGCAGCGCCCGGAGCCTGAGCCTGAGTGATGCGAGCAACTCCGCGGTCATTCTGGCAGCCTGGACGCGCCGCACGTTGGCCCGGCGGGTCCGCAAGGGAACATCCCGGCCCGCCGGGCCGCCGCGGACCTGACACAGTTCCTGCTCCCGCCTGCGAAGGGTGGCGCCGAGCGCTCACGCCGACCGTACCTCAATTGCGCGGGGGCTCGCCCGACACGCGCGCAGCCACCGCTGCCGCGACATGCCGCGCCGTGTGACCGTCACCGTAGAGGTTCGGCGGCAGGCCGTGTTCCGGCCACCGGGCGCGATCGGCGGCAGAGACGATTCGCTCACACGCGGCTCCCGCCAGGGCATTGACGCCCGCATCGACGAGTTCCACCCATTCGGTCCGGTCACGCAATGTGACGCATGGGGTGCCGTGAAACGCCGCCTCCTTCTGCAGGCCGCCGGAGTCGATGAGCACAAGTCGAGCGGCGCTCACGAGCGCCTGGGTGTGCAGGTAGGGCTGGGGATCGACAATCACCACTCCGGGCAGGCCCAGTCCACGTACCTGCTCGCGCGTGCGAGGGTGCGCAGCCCACACGACCGGCATCCGCCGCCCGATCTCGCTGAACGCCGCGACGATGCCGTCCCACCGTGCGGCGTTGTCGGTGTTCTCGGCCCGGTGAACCGTGGCGAAGGCGAATCCCCGCGTCGTCAGGCCGAGCTCACGACAAAGGCCCAGAGCCTTCGCCGCAATGGCCTGCCGGTGATGCTCGACCACGTCGAGCATCACGTCCCCGGTGCGAACCACTCCATCGACGATGCCTTCGGCCCGGAGGTTGGCGACGGCGGCGTCGGTGGGAGCGAACAGCAGCGCGGCGATGTGGTCCGTGAGCACGCGGTTGACTTCCTCAGGCATCGCCCCGTCGAAGGACCGCAGACCGGCTTCAACGTGCGCCACGGGGATCAGCAGTTTCGCCGCAGCGAGGGCGCCGGCCAGCATCGAGTTGGTGTCCCCGAACACGACGACCATCGCGGACTTCGTGTCGGTCATTACCTGCTCGATGGCTTCGAGGATCCGGCCGGTCTGGGCGCCGTGGGCCGCAGACCCGATCTGCAGATTCACGTCGGGCGCGGGCAGGCTGAGTCCCTCGAAGAACGCGGTGGACATCGCCCAGTCGCAATGCTGCCCCGTGTGCAGGAGCACCTCGTGCAGGCCGGCCTCGCGGAGCGCCGGGGACACCGCGGCGGCCTTCACGAACTGCGGACGGGCGCCAACGATCGAGACGACCGTGGGTTGGGGGGTCATCCCGGCCCTCCAAGCTGGGCAAGGAGCGGATGCCTCGGGCCGTCGCCGCCAGGCTGCACCGTGCGGATACGGTGAACCAGTTCGATGGAGGAGCGTGCGTCGGCAATGCCGTGGCCCTGACCGTCCAGCGTGCGGGCGTAGACGCGCGTGTGGAGGTCGGTGAATCCCTCGGTGAACTCTATCTCCTGGTCATCCACCGTCATCGAGCGGAACGTCGTCCGGCCGGACGATCGAGCGTGCTCGGGCAGGTCGCCGGGAGACACAGAGAGGAACCACCGCACGGTCGCCCTCTGCAACTCGAGGCAGCCAGCCAGTTTCTCACGCTCGCGAAGGTGGACCTGGCTGTCTCGCACGGGTCCAAACAGCCACACCAGGAGATCGAAAAGGTGAATGCCGATGTTCGTGGCGGCTCCGCCGGAACGCTCCTCGATGCCCTTCCACGACACATGGTACCAGGGTCCGCGGCTCGTGATGTACGTGAGGACGACCTCCCGCTGACGGGCGTCGGACTCGGCTTCCATCTTGGCCTTGATGGCGAGGAGCGCAGGGTGAGAGCGAAGCTGCAGGACCGTGGCAATCTGGCAACCTGTTTCTTCCTCCAATTCCTGCAGCGTGTCCAGGTTCCACGGATTGATCACGAGCGGCTTTTCGCAAATGACATTGGCGCCGTTTCGCAGCCCGAGCCGGATGTGCGCGTCGTGCAGGTAGTTGGGGGAGCAGACGCTGACCCAGTGGACGCGCCCTGCCTCCGGACCCCGCCGGAGTTTGTCGAGGTGCCGGTCGAAGCGCTCAATTTCGCGGAAGTAGCGGACGTCGAAGCTGAACTGATCGAGAATGCCGACCGAATCGCTGGGATCCACCGCAGCGATCAGCCTGTGTCCGGTATCGCGGATGGCTTTCAGGTGCCTCGGCGCAATGTACCCGGCGACGCCGATGACTGCGAAGTTCATTGCGGTTTCTCCGGCGGCCTGCCAGTCTCCTGGCCTGCTCGCGGCAAGACGAGTGCGTCGACGCGGCCCGCGCCCAGGATCAGGCCGCCGGCAGCCCACTGAAACAGCCCGATCTTGGCGCCGAGCGCGACCGCGTCGGCGAGGCCGAAGGCCGTCACGGCCACCAGCGAGAGGGCTGCTCCGACGGCCGCCGCCGACGCCAGCGTCCGTGGACCGCTCGCGATGCGGACCGCGCGAGCCAGCAGAAACCCCAGGATGCAGACGTATGCCGCCAGCCCGAACACGCCGATGTCCAAGGCCACCTGCAGCAGGATGTTGTGGGCATGACCGACGCTGGTGCTTGCAACCGGCAACGGCAATGCGTAGACGGCGCGAAACTGGTTCAGGCCAATCCCCAGCCAGGGCGATTCGCTCAGGCGATCCAGCCCAGAGAGCATGATGATCCCCCGGAGGTGTACTGTCGACCACACCTTGTCGGCGTGCAGGAGGAAGGTTTCGCGGGCGAGCAGAAACACGCTGGCACCGGCCACCAGAACAGGGGCCACCACGGCGGCGCCGAGGACCAGTCTCCAGACACGGGACCGCAGGCCGAACACGAGCAGTGCAACCAGCGTCAGCCACACGGCGAGCCATCCTGACCGTGATTGAGATACGGTCAGGACCAGCAAGCCGGTTACCAGCACGACACACGCCAGCGGCAGGAGAGCAAGCCGATCGAACGTCTGATCTGTCCTCAGCACGAGGATGCTGGCGCCGAGCGGGGCGATCAGCAACGCGGATGCCGCCAGCGCGTTGGGGTTGACGTGCCCCTTCTCCAACCCGGCCAGTCCCAGACTCACGGTAGGCAGGAGGCGCGTCAGGGGCGCGGCGAACGGGGCCAGCTTCTGGAAATCGGCGCCAATCACTCCCACGACAAGCACGACGAGACCTCCGCCGAGGAACGCCAGCATCGCGACCCGCAGGCGATCGTGGGAGTCGGCGAACCTCCCGACGAGGGTCATGGAGAGCAGTCCCAGACTCACGCCGGCAAAGTGCGGCGCACTCGTGTGTGCGTCGGGAGTTCTCGCCCACGCCAGCACCAGCGTTCCGGCGAAGACGACCACGAATCCTCGAAGCCAGGGCCAGTCGGCTGCCAGCACCAACGCCACCGCCAGCGCTGCCATCGACAATGAAGGCAGCGCCCAGTTCCCGGTGGCGGCAGCCGTCTGGATCGGGAACACCCAGGCAACACAACCTGCCAGGAACACCAGGGCTGCGGCACCCGAAACAACGGTCTTCCGGCTCGTGTTCGCCGTCATCGCGGTGCGGTCCCGCCGCGGGTCGCGTGTGGCTGGTCGAGGCGCACGGACTTCGGGAACGCCGCCCCGCCCGCGGAAGCGGCGCCCTGACGCACATAGCTCGGCACGGCCAGCGCCAGGCACACGTGCAGTCGTTC
>Ga0315273_10003587_pt1 | contig 18736 bp, 14 predicted proteins | sample YL17G02_0_MG_FD_205753 | JGI IMG/M metagenome (GOLD analysis project Ga0315273, IMG submission 205753) | Sediment microbial communities from Yellowstone Lake, YNP, Wyoming, USA - YL17G02_0 | ecosystem: Environmental > Aquatic > Freshwater > Lake > Sediment | place: USA: Wyoming | collected...
CTCATTCAACACCAGCCAGTACAACCCCAGGTGCTCTACCGCCTGTGCGAATTGCGTGAAATCCACCGGCTTGCGGATATAGCTGTTGGCGCCCAGGTCATAACTTTGCGCCACATCCTGTTCTTCCATGGAGGTGGTCAGGATCACCACCGGCAGGCGGCTGGTGCGCGGGTCGCCGCGGATCTGGCGCAGCACTTCCAGCCCGTCCATGCCCGGCAGTTTGAGATCCAGCAGCACAAGGGCGGGGATATTGCTCATATCCCGGCCGGTGTGCTTTCCAGTGGCAAACAGGTAATCCAACGCCTCCTGCCCATCTTCGGCCACCACCAGCTCGTTGGCGATGCGGCTCTTGGCCAGCGCCCGTCGGGTCAGTTCAACATCGCTTGGGTTGTCTTCGACCAACAGGATAATTTTAGGGTTCATGGGATCTCCTCCAGGGTAAAGTAGAAGCTGGCCCCCTGGTCCACGGCCGCCTCCGCCCAGATGCGCCCGCCGTGCCGGTGCACGATGCGCTGGACGGTCGTCAGCCCAATCCCCGTGCCCGGAAAATCGGAAGCCTTATGCATGCGCTGAAATGCTCCGAATAGTTTCTTCGCCAAAGCCATATCGAAGCCCGCCCCGTTGTCGCCCACAAAGAAAGCCCGACGGCCCTCGACCTCGGTTTGTCCAAACTGGATGCGCGCTTGCGGGGTCTTGCCGGTGAATTTAAAGGCGTTGCCCAGCAGGTTCGTCAGCGCGATCTCCAGCAGTCGCGCGTCGCCGTTGGCGTTCAAGCGTGGTTGGATGGCGAACTCCACCTGCCGCTCCGGCTGTTCTTTCTGCAATCGGTCGGCGATCGTCCCGGCCATGGCACTCAGGTTTACCTCTCTTAGATTCATCTCGGTGCTCGACAGGCGCGAAAGTTGCAGTAGATCGTCGATCAGACGCCCCATGCGCTGGGCTTCAGAGCGCACCCGTTCGAGATAGGTTTTTGCCTGTCCATCCAGCTGGCTGCCGTAATCTTCCAGCAATGCCAGGCTCCAACCGTCAATGCCGCGCAGTGGGGCGCGCAGGTCGTGCGAAACCGAATAGGAAAAGGCTTCCAGTTCCTTGTTGGCAGATTCGAGTTGGGCGGTGCGCTGGATCACACGGTTTTCCAGCTCGTCATTCAGCCTTCGGACCAGATCCTCCGCCCGCACCCGCGCGCTGATATCCACCACCACGGCGCGGCACGTTTCATACGCATCATCATAAGTGGCCTCGATCTGCGCCCACAATGATTCGGTTTTGCCTCGACAGAGCAATTCCAATTCACAGGTTTGCTTTTCGCCGTCTGCGACAAATACTTTTTCAAGGAAAGCGGCGAACGCCGGGCGCGACTTGGGAGATACAAACAGCCCAAATCTCCGCTTGAGCAGTACCCCGCGCTCCGCGTCAGCGCCCAGCAGACTCGCCCCAGTCAAGTTGACCCTGCTGATCGCGCCGTCACGCGTCAGCGTAAAGTAACCCACCGGCGCAAAATCATACAGGTCGGTGTATTGACGATGAAGCGCTTCCGCCTCCGTCCGCGCCTGCACCAACTCCTCGTTCTGCATCTCCAGCTCGATCTGGTGCACTTGCAGTTCATGAACAAGGCGTTGGGACTCCAACTCTGTCGGCGGCTGGGTCGCTTTCTTTTGCTTGCTCAGTTTTGCTTCGGCTTGCTGGCGCAGGGTGGCTTTTTTCATGGTTTCTCTCTTATGTTGCGAGGGGATTGCTTCGTCGCGAAGAACAAGAGCGCTCCTCGCAATGACACTGGTTCGCAGTGACACTGGCACGCAATGACACTGGTTCGCAATGACACTGGTTATTTAAAGAACTCATCAAACAAATCTTTCCATTCCGAATTCATGCTGTTTACCAGATCAATCTTTTTCTTTCGAGAACCTGCTTTAATCTGTTTTTCCCGAACGACACTTGCGCCGCACTGCGTTCGTTGCAGTGCAGGTGTGGCGGCGCTTACATCATCACCGCATTCAAAATACACCAGCTTGTCAATATTATATTTGCTGGTGAATTTACTGCCTGTACCAGATTTATGTTCAAGGACTCGACGCGGTAAGTTATTCGTCACGCCGGTATATAAAACAGTATTGTGAGGGTTAGACATAATATAGACACAATACTGCCTGTCGCTCATATCCTCATTCCTCTGTCATTGCGAAGGAGGATGCTCGCGAAGAACAAGAGCGCTCCTCGCACATCGTCCCGACGTTCTTTCGGGAATGACAATATTCAATCTTCACTTCTTCCTCTCAGTGGTCAACTTCTCAAGATAGGCATTGGCGATCACCAACTCAGCGGCGCGTTTTTCCTTCTCTTCGTTTTGGAAGGCGAGTTCCTTGTTGGCAATCACCAACTCAGCGGCGCGCTTTTCCTTCTCTTCGTTTTGGAAAGCGAGTTCTTTGTTGGCAATCACCAACTCGGCGACCAGTTTATCCTTGCCTTCCAACTTCTTGATCTCGGTAATATCGCTAAACGTGATGACCACCCCGTCGATCATATTCTCCAGCGTACGGTAGGGCAGGATGCGCGCCGCGAACCAGGAACCGTCGAGGGTGGCGATCTGTTTGTCCACTTTGACCAGCGTGCGCAGGACTTCGCGCGCGTCGTCTGCCAGTTGCGGATAGAGCAGCGCCGAGGCGATGTCGGTGATCGGGCGGCCCACATCGGCGGGGATCAACTGGGTGATCTGGCTGGTCTGGCTGGTGAAGCGCCGCACGCGCAGATCGTTATCCAAAAACAACGTGGCGATGTCGGTGCTGTCGAGCAGGTTCTTCATATCGTTATTCGTGTGCGAGAGTTCATCCAGGTTGGCTTGCAACTCGTTGTTGACCGTTTGCAATTCCTCGTTCATGGATTGCATCTCTTCCTTGGAAGTGGTCAACTCTTCGTTGGTGGATTGCAACTCCTCGTTGGCTGATTTGAGCTCCTCCTGCGAGGTCTGCATTTCTTCGCGGATGGTTTGCACTTCCTGATGGGCGTGGTTGAGTTCCCGTTCCAGATCGTCCATGCGCACGCTTTTCTTTGTAACGTGACTTGACTTGCCGCCCGCTTTAACAATGATCGGAGCAACCACATCCGTAAAGACGATCATCACCTTCCCGCTCAAGGCATTTTTTTCATGGATGGGTTGGATGGTAACGTTGATGATTTGCGTGCCGCCATTGGTGCCGACTGCAATATTATTGAGCGTGACTGTCTCTTTTTGGCGGACCGTTTTTTGGAAAACGCCCATCAGTTCGTAGCGCAAGCCTTTGCGCGCCATGGCAAGAATATTCCAGTTGACCTTGCCCGCCGCCGCTTCGATATATTTTCCCGTGCGTCCGCTGATGTAGAGAATGTCGCCATTTTCATTGGTCAGCACCGCCGCTGGCGAATAGGTCTGCAAGAGCAGGCTGTCTGCCAGCGTTTGAATGTTCTCGGGCGCTTTCAGCGCTTTCTGTGCCTTACCCTCGCGCGTCGAAGAAAACAGGATCGGGAAATCAACTGCCTGTGCGGACAGGCCCGCTCCCAGCCGCCGATAGGTGCGGCTTTTACCATTCAGCGCCGTGAACAGGTCGTTAAATCCGCCCACGGTTTCAGAATTGCCCAAAAACAAAATGCCGTTCGGGTTCAGGCTGTAATGAAAGAGCGGCAGAATTTTCTTCTGCAATTCAGGCGTCAGATAGATCAGCAGGTTGCGGCAGCTCAAAATGTCGAGTTTGGTAAAGGGCGGATCCATGATCAGGTTCTGTTTGGCAAAGATGACCATCTCGCGGATGGGGGTTGCCACACGATAGCCGCGCTCGGTCTTAACGAAGAAGCGGCTCAGGCGTTCTGGCGAAACATCCGCGGCGATATCGGCCAGGTACTCGCCCGCGCGCGCTTTTTCGATGGCGTGCGCATCCAGGTCAGTGGCGAAGATCTGCAGGGTAAAGCTTTTCGCCAATTTCTGCGGCTTGAGCGAATCCAATACCTCTTTGAAGAGTATCGCCAGCGAATAGGCTTCTTCGCCCGTCGAACAGCCCGTCACCCAGGCGCGCAGGGTCTGCACGGAGGTGCGCTCCGCCAGCAGGGCGGGCAGGGCTTCGGCTTTCAACTGTTCCCAGGCGGCAGGGTCGCGGAAAAAACTCGTCACGCCGATCAGCAACTCGTTGAAGAGCGTTTCCACTTCCTGTGGATTTTCGCGCAGGAAGCGCACATACATTGCGATGTTATCCATGTGGTGCAAGCCGATGCGCCGCTCGATGCGCCGATTGACTGTGGTTCTTTTATAGAGCGAAAAATCATGCCCCGTTTGCGAGCGCAGGATCAGCATCACTTTTTCAATGGAACTCTTCTCCTGGTCTTCATCCAGCATGTTCGGTTTGATGAAGAGCGGCGCGTGGTGAATAAAGGCGTTGATACTGGCGGGTAGTTCGTTCACGGGCGCGATCACATCTGCCAGCCCCGCATCAATCGCGCTGTGCGGCATGCCGTCAAATTTTGCCGTTTCGGGTGACTGCACAAAAACACTGCCGCCCTTTTCCTTGATGGCGCGCAGTCCCAGTGTGCCGTCTGAGCCCATGCCCGAAAGGATCACGCCGATGCTGTGTTCCTGCTGGTCTTCTGCCAGGGCGTGGAAGAAGAAATCAATCGGCAGGCGCAATCCGCGCGGCGCGAGCGGCGCCAGCAGATGCAGTACGCCGTGCAGGATGGATAAATCTTTATTGGGCGGGATGACGTAGATGCAGTTCGCTTCCACCCGCATCCGATCCTTGACCTGAAAAACCGGCATGCTTGTGCCACGCTGGAGCAGTTCCACCAACATACCCTTGTAATTTGGGTCAAGGTGCTGAACGATGACGAACGCCATACCGCTCTCGACGGGCACGTTGGCGAGGAAGATTTCCAGCGCTTCCAATCCCCCGGCAGATGCGCCGATCCCTACAATTGGGAAAATGATTTCTGGCAGAATGCTTTTCCCCGCTGCCTTTGAACTTCTACCCCCCCCCCCCCCCACGTTTTCGCATAGCCTCGTTCACTGAACTGGGCTTCTTTTTAGCTTGGGGGATTTCTGGCGGTACTGCAAGTTTCTTTTTTGGAGACATCGTGAACCTCACATGAGGAAAGAACCTGGATTCCAAAAATCTCTTTATTTCAAAACCTAATCTAATTGTACATCTTTAATGCTATTTTATCTCTCCCAATAGCAACGAGTGTCAAACCAGGTTGGGTTTAATAGAGATTAACACCCGCGGCAGCAGCTCGCAAGCGTTCAGCCCGGTATTCTATTCTCAGATCAAAGAGGACCTGGTGGAGAACGCTTTGCGCATGGCGCTGTACCAAAGGCATCCCGGTACTAATCTGCTGCATCATTCTGATCGGGGTAGACAGTATGCCAGCCATTCCATTCGCGCTATCCTGGCAGCCAACCATATTCAGGTCAGCATGAGCAACAAAGCCGATTGTTATGACAATGCTGTGATGGCGAGCTTTTTCGGTACCTTGAAAAACGAATGGGTACATCACCAGAAGATCAAACCCGCTATCAGGCTCGCACAGATCTATTCTCGTACATCGAAGGGTTTTATAATACCGTCAGGCTTCATTCCACCCTGGGGTACCTTTCCCCGGGAGAATTCGAAGCCAAGTTCATTCAATCCCCTTAACTTTGTGTCTAAAAAAAAAGGGTCAAATTCAATTGACATCATAAGATACTGGCGGCTATAATGAAATAAATCGAATAAATTACCCTTCAGCTAAAATGAAATTCTGGGAATACCAAATTTGCTTCACTCCGTTCGCATTCAGCCCCGCATAGTTTTTCGAAGTAACCGTGTGCACGCACCCATATCCCCCAGGATATAGTCGGCCAGGCCTCAATCATGCCAGGGCTGCCTCTCCCGAGGACAGCGTCGAATTTCGTGAATTCATATTAGTATGATACCGATCTATCTATAATTGGGGGGGGAATTCATTTGGGCGTCAGCCCAGCGTGCGACAGGTACCGGATCTACCGGATAGGCGACCTGATGGCGGTGTCATCAGCGAACGAGAAGTTGTATCAATATGTGTCGCCGGTGGATATGAAACTTGGTGTGCGAGTTGGAAACCCAGGATGCCAATGGTGTGGCGGCACGCATTTCATCCAAAGTGCCGGACTTCATAAAATCGATCTTTTCAGAAATTGGAGAATCCGATGAAGAATAGATATTTCCCGAATATCGTATTTACCATAACCCTTATCCTGAGCGCCTGCGGCCGGCCCACCCCGATTCCGTTGGGTCCATTATCTATCACATTAAACCCGAGTGCTGAAACGGTCTATTTTGGAGGCTGCGATCCGCACACTCTTCAAATTGATGCTGCCCTCAGTGGCGACACCCAAGCAGTATCCCACCTCAATCTTGAATGGGGGTTTTCCTTATCCGATGGTTCCGTGCTACCCGGAGCAAATGGGAGCGGTGATCTCCCGATGACAGCTGTGACTGAGAGTACCTACTCCTGGAGTTATGATTTTGGAGACGGGGTCGGCTGGGGACCGTTTGATCTTATTCTCAATCTGGAAGTCCGGGCTGTGGATTCCCGCGGCGCAGTCCTTGCGTCCGCTTCAATAAATGGAATGCAGTGGCTGACCTGTGCACCCTTGGCACCTGCCAGCGGAGAGACCCTGATCCGGAATACTGAAAACCCGCAAAAAGTATTTTACGGGGAACCGGCTAATTGCCCTTCCCAGCGCACCACCAGCACGACAACTTTTACCGCTGAGGTTTTCGATCCCGAGGGCAAGATAACCAGCGTGCGAGTCATTTCCCGGCTGATAGACTCCGGCTATTCGACGGTCTTAACTCCGCCACCCCTGCTCCTTTCAGACGCCCTCAGCGTTTCACCGTTCGGAGGCCGTCTTTTCACCGGCACCCTGGATATTAATCGACTCACCCCGGAGGTTCTGCTTGCCGGTGGGGTTGGGATTTTGTCCTGGAATGTTGAGGGTCTCGCCGCTGCTGATGCAGTGGTGACAACCAGTTCAAATAACAGCTTGTTCATTCACTCATGCCTTTCCTCGGGAAGCACTCTGGGGCAATCAGCTGAAGAGGCCTCCCAACCCACGCTCACCACCGCGCCATCTGTAGCGGAACCAGCCACTCCCACTCTGACAGCCACCGAGAAAGCCACTCCCAATTCCCAACTTGCTGCCCAGGTGATCCCGACCCTGAATGCCTATTGCCGGAAAGGTCCAGGGACGATGTATACCAAGATAACGTTTATCCAGACTGGGAAAGCCTACAATGTGATCGGACGGAACAGCCAAAATACCTGGTGGCAGATCCAGGTGCCGGGCACCAATGATTGCTGGGTGGGGGATGCGAATGTCGGCAAGCAGGGACCGGTGGAGCAGGTCTCGATCGTCCAGGGGCTGCCCCTACCCGGAACGCCAGCGAGTTTTGTGAATTCATATGTGTGTGATATCACGCTGGGAACATTGGGTGTGTCATTTAACTGGGCGGCAGCCGTGGGTGTGACGGGTTACCGGATATACCGGAACGGCGACTTGCTGGCGACGGTGGCAGAGAACGAGACGTCATATCATGATGATGATGCGCCGCTGGAGCAGGACCTGGTATACGAGTTGGAAGCCTTTAATGCCGATGGTGTGGCGGCGCGCATCTCATCCAAAGTGCCGGCATGTAGATAGCCGAACAGAATGTAAAGTCCCTTCTCAATGGAGGGACTTTTTTGTTGTATGATTATTTACGCTCCCACGACGATTCAAGAGAACGCATGAATATCTAACATTAATTCGATAATTGTTGGATATAATTAATGCAACTGTTCAATAAAGGGGGGAAGTTGGGTGTTTTTGGCGGGCGAAGCCCGCCAAAAACACCTAACACCCCGGATTTTTGAGAAGATACCAATTAACCCATTAAATAATATCAACCTCCAACCGGGAGTTGGAATGGACAAGCAAAGATATCTTGATCTGTATTATCAGATGGTGCTGATCCGATGGCTTGAAGAGAGGGGGGCCGAATTGTACCAGGCCGGCAAGATCGGTGGGTTCATGCACCTCTACATTGGGCAGGAGGCCGTCAGCACCGGCTTGATGGCTGCCCGCCTTCCACAGGACCGGGTAATCACTGCCTATCGAGACCATGGTGTGGCCATAAATTGTGGTGTCCCGGTCAACCAGGTGATGGCGGAACTGATGGGCAAATCCACCGGCATCTCAAAAGGACGCGGAGGCTCGATGCACATGGCGGACGTGACCAGGAACTTCTGGGGCGGGCATGCCATTGTGGGGGCGCACCTGCCGATCGCGGCTGGGCTGGCACTGGGCGACAAGTACGCCGGCCGCGATGGCGTGACCATCTGCATGTTTGGCGAAGGGGCCACCAATATCGGCTTCTTCCATGAAGCGTTGAACCTGGCAAAGGTTTGGACGCTGCCCGTGCTATGGGTATGCGAAAACAATATGTATGGAATGGGAACGGCGGTTGGGCGAGCTTCAGCGGTGTCTGAGATCCAGCAGAAGGCCGAAGGCTACGGGATGGGGCATGAGCGCGTAGACGGGATGGATGTGCTGGCAGTCTTCGGAGCGGCCAAGAAGGCTATTGAGAAAGTCCGCAGCGGGTCCGGACCGAGAATGCTGGAGATCATGACCTACCGGTTCCGCGGCCACTCAATGGGAGATCCCGAACGCTACCGAAAGCAAGAGGAGGTCAAGAAGTGGGAAGAACATGACCCGATAGGTGTTTTTCATACCTATCTGACCATTAACAAAAAGGCAACTACCAGGGCACTCGCGAACATTGAGATTCGTGCGAAGGCGGATATTCAGAAAGCGGTCGAGTTTGCCGAAGCCAGTCCAGAGCCGGGTCTCGATACACTTTTTGACCACGTCTACGTGGAGGAGATGTAGCATGGCCCATCTCACGATGCGCGCAGCCATCTCACAGGCGATGTGGGAGGAGATGGAAAGGGATCCTAACGTTTTTATTATGGGCGAGGAAGTCGGTGTTTGGGGTGGTTCCTACGCGGTCACGAAGGGTTTTTACGATCACTTCGGTGGAGAGCGTGTCCGCGACACACCCATTGCCGAGGCTGCCATCATCGGCGCGGCGATCGGGTCGGCCATGACCGGCCTGCGGCCGATCGCTGAACTCATGACCATCAATTTCGCTTTCGCGGCTATGGACCAAATCGTCAACCAAGCCGCCAAACTCCACTATATGTTTGGTGGACAGTTCGTTCTGCCGCTGGTGATCCGGGCCGTGGGCGGCGGTGGACGCCAATTGGGCGCCACCCATTCACAGACCCCGGATGCGGTCTTTGCACATTTCCCCGGTCTGAGGGTCGTCTCACCCGGGACACCGGCAGACGCCAAGGGTCTTTTGAAAACAGCCATCCGCTCCAATGACCCGGTCCTGTTCATCGAAAACGCCACGATGTACCAGGTGCGGGGTGAAGTCCCGGGTGGGGATTATGTTGTCCCGATCGGCAAGTCCATAATCCAGCGTCCGGGCAAGGATGTCACCATTGTGACCTATTCAAAGGGCCTGGAAATTTCGATGCAAGCTGCTGAGGAACTGGCCAAGGACGGCATCGAAGCCGAGATCGTGGACCTGCGTTCGCTGCGTCCGCTCGACATGGTCCCGGTGATCGAGTCTTTTAAGAAGACCAATCGGGCGGTCATCGTTGAAGAAGGCTGGAAATCATTTGGTGTGGGGGCGGAAGTATCCAGCCGCATCTACGAACAAGCCTTTGATCACGTGGACGCGCCGGTGGTACGTGTGGCGCAGAAGGAAGTACCTCTGCCTTATAATCGGGCTCTGGAGCAGTCCGCTTTACCGCAACCTGCCGACGTGGTGGCGGCTGTAAGGGAGGTGTTGTAATGGCCGAAACCATCCGCATGCCCAAATTGGGTTTTGACATGGCCGAGGGCACGCTTGTCCGTTGGGTGAAGAAAGTCGGCGAGACCGTCAACAAGGGCGAAGTGCTGGCCGAGATCGAGACCGACAAGGCGACGGTGGAGGTCGAATCTTCGGCATCGGGTGTGGTACGCCTCCTGTTGGTGGACGAAGGGGCGATGGTGCCGGTAAATTCGCCGATAGCGGTGGTGGGCATGGCAGATGAAAGGATCGACGACCGTCTGGCGCAAAAGGCAGAAAGCAATGAGCGGAAGACAGTCGACAAATCGATGCAGTCCGGACCTGAACCTGTTAGGGTTTCCTCTTTCTCCTCTGATTCTTCCCGCTCCATTGGATCATTTGTAAAAGCTTCGCCCCTGGCAAAAAAAATTGCCAGCGAAAAGAAAGTGGATATATCTACCGTCAAAGGCACCGGTCCGGGTGGACGGGTCGTGCGACGCGATATCGAATCAGCGCTGGAGGGCGGACTCCCGGATGGACCTCAGACCATTGTCAGAACATCATCGTCCGTTGTCTCTCATCTCCAGCCAGCAGTTGATGAAACTCTGAATAGGTCCAAACTAAGCCAGGCGATTGCAAGGCGCATGGCCGAATCAAAGGCGAGCATCCCGCACTTTTATGTGACCCACGAATACAAAATGGACGCGCTGATGGAATTGCGGGCACAGTTCAATAAGATCGTGCTGGAAAATGAAAAAATTTCGGTCAACGATTTCATTATCAAGGCGGTGGCTCTCACTTTGCGCCAGTTCCCCAACCTGAACGCCTCGCTGAACGGAAATTCTGTCCTTCGACATGGATCGCTCAACATCGGTGTAGCCGTTTCCGTTGCAGGAGGCCTGCTGACGATCGTCTGCAAAGATGCAGATGCGAAGCCCTTGCGCCAGATCGCGGGAGAAGTCAAAGCCATGGCTATGAGGGTGCGCGAGGGGAAAGTGAAACCCGATGATATCGAAGGCTCGACCTTCTCCATCTCCAACCTGGGCATGTACGACGTGGAAAACTTCATCGCCATCATCAACCCGCCCGAAGCCGCGATCTTGGCTGTTGGTTCGGCGCGCCAGATCCCGGTTGTGATAGGGGCGGATGGCGTCCGCCCGGACCTCGGGATCGGTTGGCGCATGAAAGCCACCATCTCGGTCGACCACCGTCTCAGCGATGGGGTCGAGGCGGCAAAATTTATGCAGGCGCTGGAGGTGTTCCTGGAAGAGCCATTGAGGTTGGTGGTCTGAACAGTTACGGATGAATTGAATGAACCCGGATGGGAGAGACCCAATCCAACAGTGTTTAACTGAGGTTTAATTCTGTTGTGGCCATCCATATTCTGAACTGTGTTTCGATGTCACCCTGGTGGCCGCGCTGGCGCCCGGGCGGTGTTTGCCTGCTGGTCATATGTGGCTCGACTTTTTCGAGCAGGAAGCTATGAAATGACCATTCATGTTCTGAACGGATTCACCTGCAACGCCCGCCTCCCGCGGCACTGGGAATGCGGCACGCTTGACCTGCTGATCGAAACGAACGATGGCCTGCTGCTAGTGGACACAGGCTTGGGCACGGATGACTACGTCCATGACAGCGGCATCCTGAAGTTGTTCAAGGTAATCACGCGCATGCCGCTCGACCCGCAGGAAGCCGCCGTCCATCAAGTCCAACGGTTGGGATACAAACTTGAAGATGTGCGTAACATTGTGCTGACCCACATGCACTTTGACCATTGTGGCGGCCTGCCGGACTTTCCCTGGGCTAAAGTCCACGTTCATCGCAAAGAATACGAGGCTTTTCTCGGGAAGCGGCGTCAGTTCTCGGATCTGGCCTACGTCCGTCGCCACATCGCGCACGGGCCGAACTGGGTTCTTTATGACGATACAGGGGAGAAATGGTTCGACTTCGACGCCATCCGCCTGCCGTTCGAGCCGGAGATCTGGCTGGTTCCGCTAGCGGGTCACACGCGCGGCCTGTGCGGGTTGGCCGCCAAAACCGCGGACGGCTGGATGTTCCAGGCCTCCGACGCGGCAGCCCTGTTCAATGAGGAAGCCCCAGCCTGGCTGATCAGGCTGGTACTCGGCCCGCACCAGCCGAGCATTCGCCAATTCGCGGATACCCATCCCGAGGTTCGCGTGGTGACCGGGCACATGTGGCTGGATTGGTTTGAGAAGAACAAAAATGCCTGAAACTCACCCAACAGGAGATAAGAATGACAGTTGATGATCTTCGCAAATCCAATGATGAGACCCGTTCCTCCTGGGATGCCAACGCTGCTTTCTGGGACGCGCGGATGGGGGAAGGGAATGATTTTTTCAATGTTCTCCAGTGGCCGGTCATTTTGCGCTGGTTGGAGCCTCAACCGGGTCAGTGTATTCTTGATATCGCCACCGGAAACGGGCTGGCCGCCCGCCGGTTGGCCGCCCTGGGGGCACGGGTTACTGCCTTTGACTTCTCAGCCGAACTCATCAAACTGGCCCGCAATCACACCGCTCACTCTCCCCTTATCTCTTACCACGTCCTTGATGCGACCGACGAGTCTGCTCTTCTCTCGCTTGGTGAACAACTCTTCGATTCCGCTCTCTGCAACATGGCGCTCTTCGACATGGCCGATATCGAGCCGTTATTCCGCGCCCTGCCGAAATTGCTGAAGCCTGGCGGCTCGTTCTTATTCTCTCTACGCCACCCGGCCTTCAATAATTCTTCCAGCATACACGTTGTTGAAGAGATGGAAAACCAGGGCGAGATACAGACCATTTACTCGGTAAAAATCTCGCGCTACATCACTCCGTATTCTGCCCATGGCATTGCCATGCGGGATCAACCCAGGCTGCAACTGTATTTCGAACGCCCATTACAATATTATATTAACCTTGGCTTTGCCAATGGTTTTGTAATGGATGGCTTCGAGGAACGTGCCTTCCCGCCGGAGGCAGCTCAGAAAACCCCGCTTGGCTGGGGCGGAAACTTCAGCGAGATCCCGCCTGTCCTAGTGGCGCGGATGAGGCTCGTATAGCGCCATCCATCACTTTCGAACCATCGCCTGCCGTCCATGGTCTATTTCCTCATCGAGTTCATCGACGAACTCATCTTTGGTGTGACCGGCGCGGCCTGGCCGCTCATGCGCACAGACCTGCATCTGAATTACGTTCAGATCGGACTGGCGCTCAGCCTGCCGGGAATTATCGGTAACATTATCGAGCCATTCCTGGGCATCCTGGGGGATGTCTGGAAAAGACCTGCGCTCATCCTGGGTGGCGGGATTTTCTTCGTACTGACCTGTTTCCTGACTGCTGTCAGCCACAATTTTGTTTTCTTGCTGATCTCTTTCGTCATTTTTAACCCATCCTCGGGCGCTTTCGTCAGCCTTTCGCAGGCCACGCTTATGGACACGGACCCTGCCCGCTGCGTACATAACATGGCGCGATGGACCTTCGCCGGTTCGATGGGTGTGTTCTTAGGTCCGCTGATGCTGGGCGGGGCTGCCTATATCGGATTCGGCTGGCGGGGTGTTTTCTTCGTCCTTGCCGGACTGGCGCTGCTGGTCCTGGCAGGAGCCTGGCGCCTCCAGCCGCGACCTTATGCAGCCCAACCGCCCCAGTTAAAGCTCGCCTCGGTTTGGGAAGGGATCGGCGATGCCTTCAGCGCACTTAAACGCCGCGGGGTGGTACGCTGGTTGGTGCTGCTCGAATTTTCCGATCTGATGCTGGACGTTCTGTATGGATACCTGGCGCTCTACTTTGTGGATGCAGCCGGTTTCACGGTTGCCATGGCCGCCCTGGCCGTCGCCATCTGGGCCGGATTCGGGCTGCTGGGTGATTTCCTGCTCATCCCCCTGCTTGAGAAGGTGCACGGACTGAACTATTTGCGTCTCAGCGTGATCGTGGAACTTATCCTGTTTCCGGCTTTCCTCATTTTCCCGCACCCTTGGGTGAAACTAGCCATTACTGGTTTGCTTGGATTGTTCAACTCCGGCTGGTATTCCATCTTGAAAGGGAACCTGTACTCCTGCATGCCGGGTCAAAGCGGTACGGTGATGGCTATCGGAAATATTGCTGGCTTTTTCGGAAAATTCATCCCCTTCGGAATTGGCCTGGCGGCCGAGCATTTCGGTCTCGGACCTGCAATGTGGCTCTTGTTGGCCGGTCCCGTAGCCCTGCTGCTTGGCTTGCCCGGATGTCGCGCCGCATTGGGTAAATGACGCTGGAACAAATGACGCCGGTATACTCTCTTTATTTCCACATCCCTTTCTGCGTCCACCGCTGCGCCTACTGCGACTTCAATACCTATGCCGGGCAGGAAGCATTTATCCCGGCATATGTCGACGCCGTCTGCAGTGAAATTCGCGCCGTGGCCGTTTCTGCACGCCAACGCCTGACTGCCCATACCATTTTCTTCGGAGGCGGGACCCCATCTCTGCTATCCACGGCCCAGTTTGAATTCATTTTGAAAACGGTCCAGGACTGTTTCCACCTTCCCCGGGATGCTGAAATTTCCCTCGAGGCCAACCCCGGCACGGTTTCGCTGGATTCCCTGCAGGATTTGCGAAGCCTCGGTTTTAACCGTATCAGCCTGGGAGTCCAATCGGCGCACCCGGACGAACTCCGCCAACTGGAACGCATCCACGATCACTATGACGTGATCGAGGCTGTCAGGTGGTCCCGGCGGGCCGGGTTCGACAATCTGAACCTGGACCTGATATTTGGCCTCCCGGAGCAATCCATGGATCGCTGGCGAGCCACCGTCAAATTGATCCTTGGCCTCCGCCCGGACCATCTCTCACTTTACGCCCTGACGGTGGAGCATGGCACGCCGTTTGGTCGCTGGGCGCAGCGCGGGCTACTGTCGATGCCCGATCCCGACGTGGCGGCGGACATGTACGAATGGGCAGGCGAGGCGCTGGAAGCGGCGGGTTTTGAGCAATATGAGATTTCCAATTGGGCCAAGCCGAACCGACAGTGTCGCCACAATCTGCAATACTGGCGCAACCAGCCCTATCTTGGGTTTGGTGCAGGGGCGCATGGGTCGGCGGGCGGACTGCGCATATACAATATTTTACGAATAAAGGCGTATATCGAACGCCTCCACCCTGATCACCTGATCCCAAATAACCCTTTTCCACTTTCCCCCGCAACCGTCAGTCGAACGAATATTTCTGTTCGGGTCGAAATGCAGGAAACCATGCTGACCGGCCTGCGGCTGACGAGCGAGGGCGTATCCGAGGAAGATTTCGCAGACAGGTTCGGGGTCCAGATGCGGAATGTTTTTAGCATGGAAATTAACGAACTGATCGGGCTGGGGTTATTGGAATGGGTGAGAGACGATCCTTGCGAAGGAAGCGAACCTTCGCAAGGGTTTCTGCGTCTGTCTAAGCGCGGCCGGCTGCTGGGCAACCAGGTCTTTATGCGTTTCGTGGATTAATGGACCGGATAGGCGTATCTTCTCAAAAATCCCCCTTTCCCAGGTCACAAAGCCGCTGAGGGTGCCGGTGGACGCGGGCGGTGGATGGGCGTCTTATGGCCTATTAATTTGAATTCTGGTTTGTGTATACCCGGTCGTAAAGAATTAGGGGAGTGCTCGCAGGGTGAAAAAAAAGCCGGTGGTGGCAGAAGTTCATTTCATAGATTCGCCCAGCCTGATAGGATCCAATTGCCCTACCGAGCGCCAGAGTTCCTTTCCCTGTGCGTCGAAGAAAATGAAAGTGGGCGTGTACTGGAAACCGTAAAGCGGTGCCAGCATGCGCCCTGTTTCGCTCTGGATATCCAGCCGGATGACGACCAGGCGGCCTTGGTATTGTTTTTCGATCCCATCCACGATGGGCTTCATCGCTGTGCAGGCAATTCAGTACGGGGATTGGAATTCGAGCAGGACCGGCGTGCCCGTTCCGATGCCCGCCTGGACCTGGGCAGCGTCGAGCACATGGACGGACTGGCGCGGGTGCAGGAAGGTCCACGCCACAACCGGTCCGAGCACCAGCACGCCAAAGGCCAGAACCTTGAGCCATTTTGGGTTTTGGCGCAGCAGGATGAACCCGGCGACACCCACCAGGAAAGCGGCGATCCAAACCGCGGAATATTGATTGAAGATTTTCATTTTTAATTTGCCAGCCAGCCAGATTCCTCAAGGGGTTGCAAGAATTCTTTGACGGTTGTGGCAACTTCCCGTATAATCAGGCGGCTGGCATCATCCTATCCTTTACGAGAGGTCATCACATGAAAGAGTATACTACCGAGTTCATCCGAAACATTGCCCTGGTGTCACACGGTTCGGGAGGAAAGACCATGCTGGCTGAGGCCTTTTTGCACGCCACCGGAGCCATCACCCGTTTGGGAAAAATTGACGACGGTGCCACCACCTCCGATTTCGAAGATGAAGAAATCCGCCGCAAACTTTCGCTCTCCACGAGCGTCATTCCCGTGGAGTACAAGGATCACAAGATCAATGTTCTGGATACGCCGGGTTACACCGACTTTGTCGGAGAGGTCATTTCAGCCCTGCGCGTGGTCGACGGAGCTGTGATCCTGGTTGATGCCGTGGCTGGTCTGGAAGTTGGAACAGAGATCGCCTGGGGTTACTGCGACACATTCAAACTTCCACGCTTCCTGGTGGTCAATAAGATGGACCGAGACAACGCCGACTTTACAAAGACGCTGGTATCGGTGCAGGAATTTTCACCCACACGCCTGATCCCCGTCCAATTGCCGTGGGGCGAACGAGCGGCCTTCAAAGGCGTGATTGACCTGATCTCGATGAAAGCCTATGCCGGCGAAGGTAAGACCGCCGAAGAAATCCCCGCGGACCTCAAACCAGCTGCTGAAGAAGCCCGCACCAAGCTCATCGAAGCTGCCGCCGAAGGCGAAGACAGCCTGCTGGAAAAGTACCTGGAAAGTGGCGAGCTGACCACCGAGGAATTGATGCGCGGCCTGAAAGCCATTGTCCGTATGGGATTGTATATCCCGGTCTTCGTGGCCGCCGGTGGACACGAAAAGGGTGTCCTGCCTCTGCTGGAAGCTGCCATCAACTTGTTCCCCTCTCCGAAGGAGATCAAGGAAGTGGTTGCCCAGGGCAAGGGTGGCGAAGAGCAACTCACCGCCTCCGATTCTGGTCCGCTGGCCATCTATGTCTGGAAGACGACCGCTGATCCGTTCGTAGGAAAATTGACCTATTTCCGGATCTATTCCGGGTCGCTCCAGGGCGATTCCCGCATCTGGAACCAGACCAAGGGTGCCGAAGAGCGCATGGCCGGTCTCTCCATCATGCGCGGCAAGGATACGGTACCGATCAAAGTGGTACATAGCGGCGACATTGGCATCGTCGCCAAGTTAAGCGTCACGTCCACCGGCGATACTCTGAGCGACAAAGGCCATCCGTTGACCCTGCCGGTGCCCAAGTACCCGAACGCGCTTTTCCGCGTTGCGATCAAACCCAGGACGCAGGCTGATGCAGCCAAGATCAGCCCCACGCTCACGCGTTTAAGCGAAGAAGACATGACCCTTTCCTGGTACCAGGAACATGCCACTGGTCAGACCATCCTGCAGGGGATGGGCGACCAGCATATTGACGTGGCCATCCGCCGCGCGGAGGGCAAGCTCCAGGTGGGTTTGATGACAGCCGAGCCGAAGGTACCGTACCGGGAAGGTATCACAAAGAAAGCCGACGCCATGTACCGCCACAAGAAGCAATCCGGCGGCTCAGGCCAATTTGGCGAAGTCTCGCTGAGGATCGAGCCGTGCCCGGAAATGGAATTTGATTTTACCGACGAACTGGTCGGTATGAATCTTTCGAAGTCATACCTGCCGGCCATTGAAAAAGGCATCCATGCGTCCTTGCAGGCAGGAGTGATGGCGGGGTTCCCCTTGAGCAACGTGCGCGTCATCGTCTACGATGGTAAGGAACACCCGGTCGACTCCAAACCGGTGGCTTTCGAAATCGCCGGGCGCGAAGCTTTCAAGCTGGCTGTCCGGGATGCCAGCCCGGTGCTGTTCGAGCCGATCATGAATGTCCGCATCGTCATCCCGGACGCGAACATGGGCGACGTGATGGGTGACCTGAACAGCCGTCGCGGGCGTGTACAAGGCACCGAATCAGAACGTGGACGTACTGTGGTCGTAGCCCAGGTCCCGCAGGTGGAGATGCTGCGCTACACCACGCAGCTGCGCTCCATCACGGGTGGGCGCGGCGTCTTTACCATGGAATTCGACCGTTATGAAATTGTCCCGAACCATCTGGCACAGGAAATCATAGCTACCCACCAGAAGGAACTGGAAAAAAGCAAGGCAGACGAATAGGCCCGCCTGGGGCGGGGCTGGTCCGCGCTCTTTTTCTTATCCGGGATCATGCAATATGCCTGTGCTGTAAAACTCAACCCAATAAATAGAACCGGGCAACTCAACTTTTCCACCCGTTTTAGACAACACAGCCGCACCTTCTCGATGAATGTGTCGCTGTTTCTATAGATAATTGGCTGCCACTATAGGGCCCTCCTTTCCCCCCGCCACTTTTATCCGCTGAACCTGGATCCTCTCAGCCAGTCTTATTATAGATCCTTTTACAGGCTGAGAATACGGCCAGAATGAGATTCATATCCAATGGCTTGGTAAACACCGTTTTGATCCCTTCTTTCATACCTTGCTGGATGATCTCATCCGCCGAATAAGCCGTCATCAAGAACGTGCGCATGTTGGGGTGGGTCTTCCTGGTCGCCCGGTAGAGCTCCACCCCATTCATATCCGGCATTCTGACATCTGTCAGCATCACATCCACAGAATGATCCCGCAGGATCTGCAGGGCTTCTGCCCCGCAGTAAGCGGCATGGACTTCAAAGCCTTTGACATCCAGGA
>Ga0315273_10003588_pt1 | contig 18731 bp, 9 predicted proteins | sample YL17G02_0_MG_FD_205753 | JGI IMG/M metagenome (GOLD analysis project Ga0315273, IMG submission 205753) | Sediment microbial communities from Yellowstone Lake, YNP, Wyoming, USA - YL17G02_0 | ecosystem: Environmental > Aquatic > Freshwater > Lake > Sediment | place: USA: Wyoming | collected...
GATACCGATGGATCTTGATCTACACGATAGGGCTCGTAGCCAGCGTCTATGATCGCTGGTTTGAAAACATCCTCATATCTCTTATCGAACTTGCCTTTGTCGAACGGCTGAATCACAAAACATGTTGCCATTCTGTCCTCCTATGCCAATACTTCTAGTAGACTGATCATTTATCAAGTATTAATTATGCGTTCTAACATAGATATTCGCTACCCGCACTCTGGGCACTCCGTGTTCAAGGCGTCATACATCTCGCCTACAACCCTCTTGGTCCGGTACTCTCCCCACGTCTTCTCGTCGTGCCGCTTCACGATTGGGAACGTCTCCATGACGTACTCCATGTCCTCGCGACCGATGCCATACAGATGGAAGAACGCTGCATCGAGCTCGCAGCGGAGCCGGAAGCGGCGCTCCTCGTTCCACCTGAACGGCGGACCCGAGTAGCCGCAATCGCGTGCGAAGGGCTCGAGGTCATGCGCAGTGTATACCAGCTCGAGCAAGCGAGAGAGAATCCAGTCCTTCAGGATTTGCTCCGATGTCCATGGGCAGGGCTCGTCGTAGGTGGCTGGCGGAAGGAGGGGGAGCTGCTTCAGGTAGAAGAAGTTGAGCGTCGTGCCACCTATCTTCTGGCGGGCTACGTAGTCGAGCACGAGGGACGATAAGTTCGCAGCCAGCGCGCTCGTGTGGCTTGGCGATGCCGGCGCGAGCATCAGCGGGATCTTATTTCCAACACCCACCCTTGGTAGAACCGACGCGATCACCGTACGCTCGTCCGTGCTGCGGCAGATGTCGCGCCACCCCAGCAGCCACCCCCGCTCCCACCGACCCTCGAGCCGGTCCTTCACATCCGCCTCCTCCACCCAGTAGCGAGGAAGCACACTGTATCCGAAATCGCTCTTCTCGGCGGTGGTGACGTCCCGTGTGTCGTCTCCGTCGTAGGTCGCCCAACGGTTGTCGAAGTGGTGCAGCATCTTCGCTTCGTACAACGGGAGGTACGTCTCCTTACCCTTGCGGAAGCGGTTGCCCTCGAGCTGGAAGCCGTCCGCCTCCAGATCTTCACGACTGCGGAAGAGTCCGGAGTCGTTCGACATGTCGAGCATCCGCAGGAACGACAGCCCCCACGGGTTCTCCTCCGGCGGTCCCTCCTTTATGAGCACCGGCACCCGCCGGTAGATCGCCCGCGTGAGCTCGGCATCCCGCCGCGTGCGGAAGATGGGGCAGGTTCGCGTGTTCGGGTTCATGAGTGTGAAGTCTTCCGGCGTCAGGCGGAAGCGGCGTTCGGGGTCCGCGAGATCCTCGCCACGGTACGCGAAAAATCGGAACTCCGCACCCGCTTGCGCCGGACGCTGTGGGCCTGTGATGGTGAGGAGGCAGAAGCGGTAGCTGCGATGCACCCCAAGAAAGATCCCTTCACGGTTCTCGAAATCGAACAGGGACACCAGGGCCTGCTGGTCCACCAGGTCTGCGAAAAAGATCTTCGTCGTATCGTCCGTCGCGATTCCGGACGGTACGATCATGCCCATGCGTCCTTTCGCCGACATCAGGCTTCGCCCCATCTCCGCGAACACCGAGTACGTGTTGATGTCCCCGCGACCGCACAGGGGGTAGCGGCCTGTCTCTCGCACCAGAGCGCTCTCGCCCTCGGCTACGCGTCGCGCCTCCAGGAAATCCTGGTGCAGCGTAGGGTCATCCTTGAGAAGAGCCTCGATCATCCGCTTGCGCTCCGCCGCGTTCTTCGCCTTGGCGATGTCGGGCCGGCGCTCGGCGAACCACTCGGCCTCCTGGAGCTTGATCCGCTCCCACGGCGGGTTCCCAAGCACCACGTCGAAGCCGCCGCCGTCGCGTCCAAAAACCTCAGGGAACGCGAGGTGCCAGTGCAGGAATTGGTGCGCATTCGCAATCCGATCTACTTCCTGCAAGACCGCTGCTGGTACGCTCTCCGGGGTCTGGCGCAGGTCGTTCCACAGGCCGTGCGTCAAGGGCGGGAGCTTCTGACCCTTCACGCGCGGCCACACGAAGGCGGCACACCAGGCGTCCGCCACAATCCGGGCGTGCTGGTAGACATCGGAGCGGAGGTGCTGGAGGTAGTGCGACTCCATCTCCCGGATCCCCTCCAGGGTGGAGTCATCCACGCCAAGGGCCTGAAGGCTCTCTATGGTCGGGAGCGCCTCACCCCACAGGCCTCCGGTCTCGTCCTTGAGGCTTTGCTGGCCATGAAACTCCTCGCGGTTCCGCCTCCGGTGCTGCGTGGCAACGCTCTTGTCATCCCCGGTCAGGGCGCTGAACGCCTCCTCCGGGATGCCCTTGGCCATGAGATCCGGCGTGGTGCCGAGGAGGCTGTTCCCGCACTGGATGTGGGCATCCAGGAACGACAGCGGCTTGCCAGGCTCCAAGGCTTCCATCCACAGGCTCACCTTGCAGAGCTCCACGGCCATGGGGTTCACGTCCACGCCATAGAGGCATCGGCCAATCACGTCGCGGAGCGCCCTGTGCATGGCCTCCGGCGCCGGCTCCTCGTCTCCGGTGCGCACGCTCGCCAAGCGACGCGCAATCCGGTGCGCTGCGGCGATGAGGAAGTGGCCGGAGCCCGTGGCAGGGTCGCAAACCGTGAGGGCGAGAATCGCCGCCTCGGGGTTCGGGTCCTTTGCTGCCTCCGCCAACACCGGGTCGAGGGCCGTCTCGAGCAGGCTCTGCACCAGGGCGTGGGGCGTGTAGTACGAGCCCGTGGTCTTGCGCTCATGCCCGGCAGCCATGGAGAGAGAGAAGTGCCCGGCCTCGGCATCCACCTCGGGGTGCAGCTCCAGGAGGGACTCGTACACGCTGCCAAGCTCCTCGCTCCCGAGGTTCCGGTAGTCCACGCGCCAAAGATCTTTGCCCCGCCGCGTGAACCCCAGGGCACGCACCGCCTCTAGGAGATACGCGTTGGACAGGTCGCTCCCCATGAGGTCCGGCAGCGTCTCGTCGGACCAGAGGTAGCTCCCCAGGACGGGCAGGCCGAGCTCCGGCGCGCCCAGGCTGCCCAGGAGGCACATCACCATCCTGAGGGAAGCGAAGAGGTCGGCGTGCGCCGTGCCCCGGATCTCTTCGGCGAGCAGGCGCAGACGGTGGGTGGAGTAGAAGTCCCGGTAGGTCTCCCGCGCGGCGACCGGCACGTCACGGGGATGAAGCGCGTCTCGATCCTCCGCCACGAACAGGAAGAGCAGGCGGTAGACCAGCCTCAGGATCTCCCGATAAAACTCCTGCGTGGAAAGCGCGCCGCTCCGCAGGCGCTCGCGGAGCTTGCCATTGGAGCGGTGGGAAAGGAAACCGCGCCCGAGGTGCTCGATGGCCTCCTGCACGCCCTTGCGCAGGGTCTCCAGGGCGCGAGCGCCCTGCTCCCACCCCAGGCCCGACCAGCGCTCGAGCCAGCACTCCTCGGGCCGCTCCGCCTCCACGCGGCTCTGGTGGCAAAGCATCCAGAGCACCACGAAGTCCGGGTAGAGCTCACCCTGGAAGATCGCCTCCAGGTCGATCTCCACGTAGGCCTGCCGGGTCAGGCTCCGGTTGTCCCTGAGGATGCGCAAGAGGCGGCCGTTGGACACGAAGCCCCACAGGTGTTCGTCGGAGCGGTTCAGGAGCTCCTGCACCAGGCCGTGCGGGCTTGCCTGCGCCGCTCCGGCCACGCCGCTTGACCGCCTGTCCAGCTCCACCCCGGAGCCCACGAGGTGGATGGGCGCCTTTCCCCAGAGGTGGCTCACGGGGTAGCTCTTGCCCTGAACCTCCAGGCCCCGCGCGGGCTGGAGCCTGCCGTAGCCAAGCTCCTGGAAAAGCGGGAGAAGCAGGCGCTCGCGCGTGAGCCCAGTGGCAGCCTCAGCGGCACCCACGCTCGTCCGCGCGTCCTGGAAACGCACCCACTCGCCGCGCATTCGGTTCCACGAGCGCGTGATGGTTTCGCCCAGGCGCTCGGCGCCGAGGTGGTAGTCCTCCGCGCGCAGCCCCGGAAGCCCGCTCCGCGATGCGGCGAGGCCCGCGATGATGTCGGGCGAGATGAGCCCGCCCTCGGCGCGCACTGCGAGGAAGCCGTTGTGGCGCGCGCCCCTCATGCCGCGCCTCCGGACACGGGAAGCAGGACGTAGACACCCAGTACATCCGCCGGCGTGTGCGCCTTGACCCTGGTGCGGACGCCCTTCCTGCGGCTTGCCGAGCGCACCCGCTGGTGCGCCGCGGACAGGGCCTCCGCCCGTGCCTCGCCCTCCTCCTGTATGCGCGGAAGGAGCGCCGCCATCCCCTGGATCGCCAGGGAGACGAAGCTCTCCGCCTGCTCCGGGACGATGTTGGCATCCGGCCGCGCATGGAGCAGCCGTTCAGCCTCCACGGCATCGATCCACCCCGCTTGCCCCGGGGAGCCGGTAAAGCCGAGGAGCCGGCACTCCTCGCAGAGCTCGGTGCGGCTCTCCGTCCCGGTCGTGGTCTCCAGGTCAAAGCGGTAGCGCACCAGGAGGAGCGTGGTCCGTCCCGTCACGGCCCGGGTGCGGATCGCGCCCGCTCTGCGCGCCACCCCGTCCGCAAGCGGATCGAGGGCTGTGTCCATGAGGTGCGCGGCCAGGGTGCCGACAAGGGGATGGGTGCGCACGAGGTGCGTGACCCCGCGCTCCACCGGAAGCTCGAAGCGCGCCGTGATCGTGAGGTCCTGCCCGAGCTGATCGCGCAGGGCCCGGGCGGCCTTGGTGGCGTCGATCAACAGGCTCCCATCGCGCTCGCTCACCCTGCCCCCGCATGCCTCCACCGCGTCCCACACGAAACCCCTGAGGTCCGCGGCGGATCCCACGGCTGACCTGGCTTCCTGGATCTCGGGCGCGACATCCTCGAAGCGGATGGACTCCTGGGCGAAGATCGTGCGCGAGCGCTTCTCCCGCTCGGCCACGGTCTCCCACTGGGTGTGGAGGCGCACCTTCTCCGCCTCGAGCTCCGGGAAGAGGTACTGCTGCTCGTGCGAACCCTTTCCCCGGAGGATGAGCCCCTGCATCAGGGCCTCCATGACCTCCTCGCTCCGCACCGGCACCGGCACGGAGATGCCCAGGCCGCTTCGGATGATTCTATGCTTTCGAAGGAGCACATCCAGCACCAGGCCGTCGATCCGGTTGTCCATGGAGAACAGGGTCAGGGCGCGCACCGTTTTCCTGGGCTGCCCATAGCGGTCCACCCGCCCCTCGCGCTGCTCGTGCCGCGTGGGGTTCCAGGAGAGGTCGTAGTGCACCACCGCGTCGAAATGCTCCTGGAGGTTGATGCCCTCGCTCAGGCAGTCCGTGGCCACAAGGACGTGCCGCTCCGCCTCGCCCAGGGCAAGCACCCGCCGCTCCCGCTCCTCCGGCGGAAGCTCGCCCGTCACCGCCTGCACGACGACATCCCCGGGAAGGCATTTGCGGAGCTCCTCCGCCACATAGTGGGCCGTGGGGATGAAGCGGCAGAAGACCACGGGACGGAACCCCTCTTTCAGGAGCGCCCGGATCTCCTCCTCCGCGGTTTTGAGCTTTGCGTCCTCCGCTCCGGCGAGTCGCTCGGCCTCCCGCGCCATGTCCAGGAGGCGCCGCCGCTCGGGGCGCTCCGTCTCCCCGTCCCCGGGGTCGCCGCCCGGCGCCACGTCCATGCTCTCCGCCTCGTCCACGGTGTCCAGGTCCATGACGGAGCGGATCCCCACCTCGTCCGCCTCATCCTCTGTTTCGGTGGCGGCCGAGGCTGCCCGGGTGCGGAGCGTTGCCGCGGCCGCCGCAGGGCTCGAGCCCATAGAACGGAGGAGCGCCAGGACGGACCACCACCGCACCCGACGGGCGAAGGCTCCGCCCTGTACATCCTGCACGGTCTGCATGGCATAGGCGAAGGCGCGGTCGAAGAGCGCGCGGTAGCCCGGCGAGAGCCGGTAGGGGCGCTCCCGCTCCTCTCGTTCCGGGAAGGGGGTGTCCGTCTCCATGAACTGTCGGATGTCCGCGCGGCGTCGCTGCACGAACTGGCGCGCCAGGCGGCGTCGATCTGTCTGGCGCGTCTCCTCCGCAAGGTCCCCGGTCAGGGACAGAAACGACGGGTCCAGCAGCCCGAGGAGGGAGTGGAACGCCTCCTCGTTTCCGCTGTGCGGTGTGGCCGTCACGAGGATGAGGTGCCGATCCCCCGCGGCTACCTGGCGCACGAGCTCGTGCCGCTGCTGGCGCGGCCCGCGCCCCTCGTACCCCGTCGAGCAGGTGTGCGCCTCGTCCACGATCACAAGCTCGGGGCACGCCCGGAGGAACTCCGCGCGCCGCCTCTCGCTCTTGATGAAGTCCAGGGAGACCACGGTGAAGGGGTAGCGCTCGAACAGGCTCTGCCCCACCGGGCAGGGGCGTTCGAGACGGGAAGCCGTTCCGGGGAGCACGAGCTCCGCGTCGATGTGGAACTTGCTCGTGAGCTCCCGCTGCCACTGCTCCGCCAGGGGAGGCGGGCAGAGCACCGTGGCCCGGCGCACCTCCCCGCGATCCACGAGCTCTCGTAGTATTAGGCAGGCCTCAATGGTCTTTCCCACGCCCACGTCGTCCGCGATGAGGAGGCGCACCGGGTCCAGGCGCAGGGCCATGAGAAGAGGCACGAGCTGGTACGGCCGCGGCTCCACGCCGATCCGCGCAAAGGAACGGAAAGGCCCGGTGCCGGAGCGGTTGGCCAGGCGCACGGCGTCTCGAAGGAGGCGGCAGGAGCGGAAGTCCCCAACCTTGGCGGGGTCCGGCAGGCCAAAGGTCGCAGGCTCCACGCGCTCCAGGCTTGTGAGGATCCCGGTCTCCTCGGCTTGCGCCCCGCCCAGGGGCCGGAGCTTGAGTAGCCCCTCCGTGGAGCCCGGGAGCACTACCCACTCGCGCCCCCGGGCCTTGACCAGGGTGCCGACGCCGTGGCTCATGCGAGCCGTCCGAACACGCTCGGATACCGCCTGACGATGGCGGCCCAGTCGTCGTGATGTCCGAAGCGGATCACCATGTACCCGTGGTCCTCCATGCATGTCGTCTGCCCCGCATCCCTCTCCGCGCGGCGGGGGTCGTCGTGCGGTGGGCCGTCCACATAGATCGCGGTCTGGTGGTCGGCGTACAGGAAGTCGGGCCGGGTGGAGCACTCCGCGACCAGAGGTTGCGCCGATGTGGGGAGCGCGAGCTCGTGCCCGTGCATGAAGTCGAGCCAGCGCCGCTCGAGCCCGGAGCCGCACTGGCGTGATAGCCACTCGAAGTGCTCGCGCCGGCTGCGGGGACCGGCGGAGGCCTGGACGCCCGCGGCGCGGAGCGCGAGGAGAGCGTCCTTGGCCACGGCGCGGTCGAGCAAGCGGTGGTCGGGCTGGTTGGTATAGCTCATGAGGCAGTCGTAGCAGGCCGCCTCGCAGTCTTCACGCGCGCGAGGCGCGCGCCGGAGGTCCGCGCCGGTTTCAGGGTCGTAGTGGAGGATGCGAAGCGCCTCCGTCGCCAGGCTGCCGAGCGCCTGCGGGTCCTCCACCAGACGCCGGAGCACACCGGCCCCGCCTTCCGCCGCCTCGTAAAGCAGGATCTTCCTGCGGTCGTCGGCCGACGGCAGGGGTTCCGCGGCAAGCTCGTCCTCCTCCAACTGGTATGTGGCGAGAAGCGCGTTCTTGAGCGCCGCCTGGAGTGTGGGCATGAACCGTTCGGCCCCATCCCCGCCCGGGAGCGCAGGCTCGAAGAGAAGAGCGTTCCGGTGATCCTCCACGTACGGCATGACCCGCGCGGTGCGTTCGGACATCGGCGAGTCCTGGTCCTGCTCGTCCTGGTCGTTCCTGCCCCAGTAACCTCGCTCGATGTCCAACGTGAAGCCGGGCGCCGTGTCCGCGCCTCGGCGTGACCAACCCCGGTTGATGCGCCACAGGGTGGCCGCGGGTCCGTATGCCAGGCGCGCGAGCACCGACCCGTCCGCGGCCGCAGCCTCCGCGCGCCGCTCCATCCGCTCCCCCGCGTGCTCGGCAAAGCGGAGGACCGTGCAAATCTCGTAGCCGAATCGCACGCGCTCCTCCTCGTCGCTATTGATGCGGTCCACGCGCCGGGTGGACACGTTCTCCAGGCGGAAGAGAGAGCGCTCGGCCCGGGGCAGGAGCGCACCGCACTGCTCGCAGTTGTCCGGGCCGGGACCTTCGGCGATGGGATGCAGATACCCACAGGCCTCGCAGACCTTGGCGCTCTGGAGGGCCACGAGCTCCGGGTCCCGGCGCAGGGGCATGATGACGCGCTCGATGCGGTAGCGCGCGCCTTCGTGGTACAGGAAGGAGCGTGGCCCGAACTCGGAGATGGCAAGAAACCTCGGCCGGGAGATGAACTCGTCGCGGCCCGTCCGGCGCCTTCGCGCGGGCACGTAAGCGGACAGGGGCAGGCGCGGGAAATTGTACCCCGGCAGGAACCCTTCGCTGGCAAGATAGCGGTAGGTGTAGAAGTCCGCCTCCATCACGTTCTGCGACTGTGCGAGGAGCCCGATCTGTTGCTCGGCCTCGGCGCGGAGCGCCCGGGCTTTCTGCTTGTCGCCCGCGGATCGGGACGCGTCCAGGATGACGCGGTTTTGCACCGCCTGCTGCCGCACCGCCGCGCGGTAGAGGGTGCGCCAACGGTCGCAGGCGCGATCGAACGCCTCAGGAACCCGGTCGAGCACCTCGCCGCACCACTCCTCGGTGAACCATACCGCGCCGGCCAGGTCCGGCCGGATGGAGTCCACGATCCTGCGTGCCGCCTCCAGGGCAGAGTCGCGGTGTCGTTGTGCGAAGAGATCGTCGCGGACTCCCGGCCGGATCTCCAAGGTAGGGTCCTCCCCCTGGCAGTCCAGGATCGTGCTCAGGCTCCTTTCGAACTCGAACTGAGTGGCCGTGAGCCACAGGGAGTGCACGTGCGAGCGCACCAGGTCCTCGTTGCCCAGGTCGATGCGCGGCGGCGTGACGCTCCCTGCAACCATGAGCAGGGGGCGGCGGAAGAAATACTGGTCGTGGGAGCGGAACGTCGAGCAGTAGGAGAAGACCAGCGCCGGCTGCCCGCTCCTGCCGGCGCGGCCGGAGCGCTGCGCGTAGTTGGCGGGCGTGGGCGGCACGTTCCGCATGTTCACCACGTTCAACCGCGCGATGTCCACGCCAAGCTCCATGGTGGCCGAGCAGTACAGCACCGGGAGCTTGCCGGTCTTGAAGGCCTCCTCGCGCTCCTGGCGCAGCTCCGGCTGCACCTGCGCCGTGTGCTCACGCGCCTCCAACCCCAAGGTCTCCTGCGCGACCTCGCGGTACAGGCGCACGAAGAAGGGGTTGGTCCGCCCGCCGCCTTCGGCCATGCGCGGCATACGGATGGGATCGCGGAGCGGGCTCTTCCCGTCTCCGGCCTTCCAGATCAAGGCTCCGGCCGGCACCTGGTAGCCCGGAATGTCGTCGTCCCGGTGCGCGGGCTCCACCAGGCCGTACCGGCTGAGCGCCTTCAGGAGGTCCCGGATCACGACATCGGTTTCCTGCATGGAGAGTCTGTCCGCGTGGGCCGGGAGCGTGGCCGGCCGCCGGAGGAGCTGCCCGAATCCGCTCCGGGCGCTCAGGCACACCGTGCCCTCTTCCTCGCGGGGCCGGCGCGATCGCGGGAATACTATCCTGCCGCGCTCCATGGTCTCGTTCTCGTCGATACCCCACGGCGGTCCAAGACGTTGGTCGCTCTGGCTTTTAATCCGCTCCTGGGCCACAGGATCCAGGGCGTCGATCCTGATGGCGAGCTCCTGGCGCATGAACGCGAGGAGAATGCGGCACAGCCGCTCGCGCACCGCGGGCGTCGCGCTCACCAGGGCTCCGTGCTTATCCTGCCAGACCTCCGTGTCCGCACACAGCTCGGACAAGGAGAGGTAGTCCACCGCGAGGAGCCCGCACTGCTCCAGGTTGGGGGCGGTGATGCGCCACCCGCGCTCCTGGTCGCGGTAGATGCGGTACGAGAGGGCGCCCCGGAGAGCGGCATCCGTGGCGACGGCGGCCGCGCCCTTTAGCCCGGGCTCGCGCGCGTAATGCTCGTCCGTGACCCCCATGCTCTTCAGGGCAAGGAATACCCGCTGCTCGAGCTCGTCGTGGCTCACGCCGTCGGGTCCCGCCGTGGAGACAGCCCGGTAGAGCGCCGCGCGCAGGAGCCCCACCTCCACGAAGTCGTTGAAATGCCCGGCCTGGAGCGAGGCGTCCTGCCGGTTGTCCGTGAAGGAGAGGAGCTTTTGCGCGTCCACGGGCAGGCTGCCGTCGCGCTTCAGGTGGCGGATGACGGAGAGGCTCAGGATCGTGGTGGCCGTGCTCCGGCCCTCCGTGGCCAGGGTGGCGAGTTTGGTGTAGTCCCCCACGCGGGAGGAGCCGTAGCTCACGCCGCAACGCAGGCAGAAACGAAAAGGCGCCGGGATGAAGCTCGCCGCGATACCCCCGGACGCCTCGGCTCCGTCCGTACCCACGGAGATGCGTCGCGGCAGGCTTTTCCTTTGGCTCGCCTTGACCTGCATGCCCCCTCTGCGTTCCTCCAGCCACTCCTCCGGCACGCGCTCCAGGATCGCCTCCGCGTCGTCCGGCCAGGGGTTGTCCGCGCTTAAGTAAAGGAAGCCGGACTCACGCTCGGTGTTCTCGCCCCGGACGATGTCCCCGAGCTGACGCGGGACGGCTGTGAGGCCGCCCAGGCCGCTTTCGAGATGTACGCAGTAATACTCCTGCCCGCACTCGCGACAGAACACCAGCGGCAGAAGGATGCGCTCACGGTCGCCGGGCACGTACTTCTGCCCGAGCAGCGTGAGGTAGCGTACGTCTTCCGACTCCAGCGAGGCGTGCACCGTGTCCCCCCGGCTCATGAACTGGTGAAGCCGGAAGGCGAACGGCGGGAAGCCGGTCTCCGGGTCCGCGACCTCAGGGTTGTAACTCGCCAGGAGATGCCTCTCGATAGACTTCCCGCAGGCCGTCACGTCCGCGCCCGTTGCTTCAGCAAGGAGCTCCGCTGCGCCCCCCTTGCCGCTCAGGCTCCGAGGCTCGGCTCGGAGGAGGCGGGTGCCGCCCTTCTCCACAACGAGGCCGAGCTCCCCCTCGATCCAGCTCGAAAGCGGGTCGTCCAGAAACGCCGTGTAGGTCGCATGCGGCTTCGCCGGCCCCTGTTCCACGCACCGTCTGAGATCGTCGCGCGCCTGTCTGCTCGTGAAGTCCCGCGTAGGCGTGGCGCGCTTGAGAGTTTCCCCAACCACGTGCTCCGGCTTCACCGCTGCGCCAAAGAACTGGGTAGCCACGCGCGCCACCTCGTTCCGCTGGTCTTCCGCCCTGCCCGGACCCGCAAGGGTCGCGGAGGTACCCACGCACTGGAGCTCCTTCACGCTGAAGGCCTCGCGCAGGCGACGCACGAGCATGGCCACGTCCGCGCCCTGGCGCCCCCGGTACGTGTGTAGCTCGTCCAGGACCAGGAAGCGCAGGAGCTTGCCGCTCCGCACGAAGGCGCGCTCTCGGGGCCGCGTGAGGATGAGCTCGAGCATGACGAAGTTGGTAAGGAGGATGTCCGGGGGGTTGGCCAGGATGCGCAACCGCTCCTCCTCGCCCTCCTGCCCGGTGTAGCGATCGAAGGTCACCGGGGGACTGCCGGCGGGCATCCCCCGTATCAAGAACTTTTCGAGCTCCCCCTTCTGGCTATTGGCCAGTGCGTTCATCGGGTATATGACGATGGCCCGCAGGCCCTTCCCAGACCCGCCCCGGAGAACGTGGTCCACGATGGGCACCATGTAGGCCAGGCTCTTCCCCGACCCGGTTCCGGTGGTGAGCACGTAGTTGTGCCCGCCCGCTGCGATCCGGATGGCCTCCTCCTGGTGGCGGTGGAGGCGCAGCATCGTGCCCCCTCCCGCCTCGGTCTTCCCCACGCGGAAGATGCCCCGACACTGTTCATGGAGCACGCCGTCGGCTACGAGCTCGTCGATCGTGTGCCCGCGCTCAAAGGAGGGATTCAACTGGATGAGGGGATCCGGCCACAGCTCGCCGTCGTCGAGGTGCTGGTTCACCTCGGCGCGAATCCTGTCGTCCCGGATCACGAAGAAGCTCTTGATGTACTCTTCGTAGTCGCGGATGAGGTTGTTGCGAAGACCGAAGATGTCCAGGCGATCACCTCACGGCTTGACGCTCGTTCAAACGGCTCCGATTCGGTGTAGTCGACGTGCGCGGGGCGAGCTTCCGGATATTCGACCCGTGATCGATCCTATCACATTTGAGGGTCATTGAGACAGTCGATAGAATGCCGCTCAACATTGACAACTCCCGATCCGATTCATATACTAGCAAACGAATGGCGAACCCATTACAGCTTTCGATCGTCAACTTCCACCGCAACTCCTACATTATCGTCGAAGGCAAACAGGACGCCGTCTGCTTCTACATCATCCGCAGCGGCAAGGTAGGGGTCAGCAAGGAGGTCGCCATCGTCGAGGAGGAGGGGGGCAATGTCGTGGGGCCCGGCGACTTCTTCGGCGTCGTGTCCACGATGTCCTCCCACAGCCACATCGAGACCGCCCAGGCCCTGACCGAAGTCTCCCTGATCGCGGTGCGCCGCGACCAGTACGACCTGCTCATCGAGAAGAACGCCCCGGTGGCTATGAAGATCATCCAGGGCTTCTCCAAGCGCATGCGCTACCTGGACGAGGCGGTGACCCGGCTGACTTTCAAGAGCACCGGCACCGAGCACCCCAGCCACCTGTTCAAGGTGGCCGAGTACTACGCCCGCCAGAGCCAGTACAACCAGGCCTACTACGCCTACTACCGCTATTTACAATACTGCCCCCAGGGGGAGTACGTGAACATCGCCAAGGAGCGGATGTCCAAGATCCACCCCTACGCCAAGGCGGTGTATCTGGAGAAGAACTCCAAGGACTTCTCCCGCTTTTACCCGAAGAACACCATGATCTGCAGCGAAGCGGAGCCGGGCGACGAGCTGTACATCATCCAGAAAGGCGCGATCCGGGTCAGCAAAATCGTGGACGACAAGGAGGTGCTGTTCGCCCTGCTGAAGCCGGGGGACATCTTCGGGGAGATGGCGCTGCTGGAGAACAAGCCCCGCTCCGCCTCGGGCATCGCCCACGAGGACTTAAGCGTGATGGTCGTGAACCGGGCCAACTTCCAGCGCATGGTCCAGACCCAGCCCCAGATCATCACCCGGCTCACCCAGCTGCTGGCCGAGCGCATCTGGATGGTGTACCGCCAGCTGGCCAATACCATCATGGGCAGCCCCCTCGGCCGGCTCTACGACCGGCTCTGGTTGGAGCTGGAGAAGAACCGCGTGCAGGCCGCCGCCGGCGCGCCGCACACCTTCGACTTCGGCCCCAAGGACCTGATCAACATGGTGGGCATGTCCATGGAGGAGGGCAAGTCCGTCCTGACCAAGCTCTTCGAGAACAAGAAGATCAAGGTGGCGGACAACCACATTACCACCACCGACAACGACGAAATCCGCAAGCAGGCCGAGTACTACAAGAAAATGGAGAAGATTCAGAAATCCCGGCAGGAAGGTTCCCTGCGCTCCCGCTAAGCTGCCCCTAATATACGCCGGTGACCCGCAGGCCCGACCAGTACGCACTGTAGCTCGTGAGGCCGCCCGCCGCCTCCTCGTGGACGCTCTGCAGGGAGGGGATGTCCGCCCGGCGCACCGCCCGGCCCTGAGGGTCCATGGTGTTGAGCTCGATGAGCCCCTTGGAAAAGGCGACGCGGTCGTAATCCAGGCTGCCGAAGTAGTAGGTCCGCGGGTTGGCTTCCGGGGGGATGGAAACGCGGGTCCTGCCTTCCCCCAGAAACAGGTCCACGGGGACCCAGCCCACGGTTTCCAGGTAGAACTCCGCCCAATAGTGCCGGGAGGCGGTTTCGCCGCGTTCCAGCAGGTAGCCGGCCACCGGCCGGGCGGGAACGCCTGCGGCGCGGGCCAGGGCGCAGAAAAGCACCGCGTAGGAGTAGGCGTCGGCCTTGCGGGTTTCCAGGGGGCGCATGGGGTCCCGGTCGCCGGTCGGGGGCACGGGCTCCAGGCGACCCAGCAGGTACTCGTACACGGCGCGAGCCTGGCGGTAGGGATTGCGCTCCGCCCCGATCACGCTGCGCGCCAGCTTCACCACCTGGTCGCTTGAGGCCGGCACCTGCGGGTCGGCCGCCGTGTAGCGCTTGTACAGCTTGCTGGTCGTCTCGTACTGGGGCACGCGGTCGATGTTCACCTTGGTCTCGACCGAATAGCGGTCGACCATGTAGCTCTGGGAAACCCCGTAGCTCTCCCCCGGCACCAGGTTCTCCAGGCGGTACAGCTTCACCCCGCGCACCTCATCGAACAGCGGCTCCGGCTCCTGGGTCACCAGCTGGATCCCCCGCTGCTCGGGTCCCTCCAGCGGCTTGGGCACCCAGAGGTAGAGGCTGTTGGGCCCCTTCCCCGACACGCCCCGGACCTGGATGGAGTACTCCAGCGCGTAGGTCCGCTTGAGCGGGAACAGCTTGGTGCCGGCCAGCCCGCCCACCTCGACGTACAGGGAGTTGCTGCGGCCCTTCTCCGTGGCCACCAGCAGGTGGCCCGAGGAGGCGCCGTCGGGGATGCGCACCTGGAGGTCCTGGTCGGTCCAGGTCTCGTAGTCCTGGTCGTGCTCCAGGGCCGGGGTGAGGGAGCCCCCCTCCCCTTCGCTCTCCTTGTCGTCCTCGCTGGAAACCCAGGTGAACAGGACCTTGGAGCCGCCCCGGTCCTGGCCGAAGTTCATGCCGTTCAAGTCCAGGAGGGTGCCCACCGAGCCGCTCAGGGGCTCTATCGAGCGGAGATAGGGCTCGCCGGCCTTGACCGCGCCGGAGATGACCACCGGGATCTGCTCCCGATTGGTGAACAGAATGCCCCGGCTCCTGCCCCTCTTGGTGATAACGCGCACCAGCCCCGAGGACGCGTCATCGGGGATGCGCAGACTGATCTGGTTGTCCTTCCACTCCAGGTAGTCACCGGAGACCAGCGGGGAGCCGCCCACCGCCACCTCGCCGCCTTCGCGGCTCTTGCCGAAGAACCGCCCGGTGATGACCATGACGTCCTTGGGGTAGCCAATCCGCGGGGTGATGGATTCGACCACCGGGGGGCGGCCGGCGATGCGCGAACTGAGCAGCAGGAATACCACCAGCACGCCGAAAACCGCCGCGTACAGGAACTCCCGCTTTCTATAGAAAGGTATGGAGGGTTTTTTGGGTTCTTCCATGAGGCTCTATTCGCCGGCGGAGGCCTTCTGCTTCTCCAGCAGCTCCCGGTAGGGGAAGATCTCCACCTCGATCTGGAGGGTGAAGGTGTCGCCCCGGCCCACGTTCGGGGACAAACCCAGGGGGAAGAACAGCACCTTCTCCCCCGCGTCCACCGGCACGCTCTTGAAGGTGGTGAAGTAGCGGGTCTCCTGGGCGCCCGCCATCCACACCTGCCCCTGGGCCACCAGGACCAGGTCGCCGCCCTCGCCCTGGTAGGGAGTGAAGACCACGTCGATGTGCAGATTGTCGCCCACCAGGCGCACGGCCACCGAGCGCCCGGGGAGGGTGACCTGACTGCTGGCGCTGTTCCACGCGGGAGCCTCGCCGGGCGGCAGGACCTTGGCGGTGATGTTGAGCTGCAGGGCCCGATCGATCAGGCTCTGCAGATCCTGGTCCTGGAAAATGCGGTCCAGCTCGCTATCCTGGGCCCGGGCCTGCAGCCCCGCGAAGGCGAGGATTAGGAACACCAGCGGCAGCCTGGGCTTCACCATCGGCGCCCCCTGCTGTAGTCGGCCTCCCGCACCAGCTGCGGCTCGCCCACCATGATGAGCTGGGAGTCGGCCGGCAGGTGGATGACCAGCTGCGAGGCCCGCGAGGGCTGGTCCAGGGTCCGCAGCAGCTGCTCCAGATCCTCGACGGGCGCGGCCACGATCACCTCCGTGGTCCCGGCGGGGCCATGGCGGATGCTCATCCACGGCAGCTTCGGTCGCCCGGCAACTGCGGCCAAGGCAACCCCTAGTCCCAGGATGGCCAGGGCGGCGGCCGCGGCCGCGGGCAGCGGCAGGGCAATGCGCCGCCGCCACACCGGGACCGGCCGCACCCGCCCGCTGTGTGGGGGCAGCGGCGGCAGTCGCGGCTCCGGCGCCGGGTCGCGCGCCAGGCGCTCGCGCAACCGCCCGAGGCACGCCACGGCCTCCCGGCAACCCGGGCAGGCCTCCACGTGGCGTGCGATCGCCTGGTCCCAGGGGGCCCGTACCTCCCCGTCCACGAAGGCTGAGAGGGTGTCCCCCGTGGGGCACTTCGCGCCAGCCCTGCTCATGCGAATATCCCTTGCATCATAGATCGTCCTCCAGGAGCTGCGCCAGCCGCTCCCGCGCCCGGAAAACCCGGACTTTCACGTTCCCCTCGCTGATGCCCAGGACACGGGCGATTTCCCGGTATCCCAGGTCGGCGTACTCCTTCAGCACCAGCACGCTCCGCAGGTTGTAAGGCAGCCGGTCCAAAGCCCTCTGCACGAGCGAGCGGGCCTCCTCCTGCAGGACCTCCGTCTCGCCGGACTCGGTGTACTGTCGGGAGTTGCGCGCGAAGCGCTGGTAGGCCTTACTCTCTCTGGACCTCTTCTTTTCATGATTGAGCGCCAGGTTCCGCAGAACCCGGATCAGCCAGTACTTGGTCTGCTCCAGATCGGGCAGGGGCTCACCCCGCTCGAAATACTTGATGAAGGTTTCCTGACAAACGTCCTCAGCTTTGCTCCGATTTCCGCAGATTCGGTAGGCGACCCGGAACAGGGTCGGATAGAGGGTCTCATAGACGTGGGCGACATCCGCATGCAACATATTAAACAACGAACCTCGGGGAGACGTTACAGTTTTTTCCAGCGCACCCCGTCGGGGGTGTCCTCCACCTGGATGCCCCTGCGCGCCAGCTCCTGGCGCAGGGAGTCGGCCCGGGCCCACTCCCGGTTATGGCGGGCGCGGGCGCGTTCCTCGATCAGGGCCTGCGCCTCCGGGTCCAGCGGCTCCTCCCGCGGGGCCTCGACCGCTTCCAGGCTCAATCCCAGGACCCGGTTCATGGCCAGGGCGCCCCGGACCCTGGCCGCAGGGGGCAGGCCGGTGTCCCGCAGCAGATTCTGCAGCGCCGCCAGGCCACGGGGTGAGTTCAGGTCCTCACAGAGCTCGCCCAGGAAGGCCTGCACGTACTCCCGTTCCGGCCCCGGCTCCTGGTCCGCCTCCGCGGGACCCGCCTCCGCCAGCAGCCGGCCGAGCCGCTCCTGCAGGGCGCGCCGCCCGCTGCGGGCCGCTTCCAGCGCCTCGTAGCTGAACTGCAGCTGCGAGCGGTAGTGCGCGCCGAGGCACAGGTAACGGTAGTCCAGCGGCTCGAAGCCCTTTTCCTTCAGGGAACCCAGGGTCAGGAAACCGCCGGAGGACTTGGCCATCTTCTCCCTGGCCAGCACCAGGAATTCGGCATGCAGCCAGTAGTTGACCCATTTTCGCCCCGTGGCCGCCTCGGACTGGGCGATCTCGTTGGTGTGGTGCACGGGCACGTGGTCCACACCCCCGCAATGGATGTCGAACTGCTCCCCGAGGTACTTCATGGACATGGCGCTGCACTCGATGTGCCATCCGGGGTAGCCTCGCCCCCAGGGGGAGTCCCAGAGCATGGCCTGGTGCTCGAACTTGGAGCGCGTGAACCAGAGCACGAAGTCCAGGGGATTGCGCTTGCCCGCGTCCACCTCCACACGGGCCCCGGACTTCAGGTCCTCCAGGTTCTGCCCAGCCAGGCGCCCGTAGTCGGGCAGGCGGCCGATGTCGAAATACACGTTGCCCCCCGCCTGGTAGGTGAAGCCCCGAGCCTCCAGGCGGCGGATCAAGGCGATCATGTCCGCGATGTGGTCCGTGGCGCGGCAGACGACCGTGGGGCCGAGGATGTTGAGGCCGGCGCAGTCCTCGAAGAAGGCGCGCGTGTAGAACTCGGCAATCTGCCAGACGGACTGCCCCTGCTCACGCGCACTCTTCAGCATCTTGTCCTCGCCCTGGTCGGCGTCGCCGGTCAGGTGCCCCACGTCGGTCACGTTCATGACGTGCCGCACTTCGTAGCCCAGCTCGCGCAGCGTGCGCACCAGCAGGTCCTCGGAGACGTAGGTGCGCAGGTTGCCAATGTGGGCGAAGTTGTAGACCGTGGGGCCGCAGGCGTATACACCCGCCCGCCCAGGCTCGAGCGGGCGGAATTCCTCAAGCTCCCTGGAAAGGGTGTTGAAGAGACGCAAGGACAAGCAGCCTCCTTTTCTAGCCGTCCTGGAACTTTTATAGGATTCCCGTTACATTATGGCCGTGTTTACGATAGAGAAAATCCGTGAAAAAATCAATATGAAAGGAAGTATCCTCCGGGATGAACCCATGAGCCGGCACACCACTTTCCGGATCGGTGGGCCGGCCGACCTGTTCCTCCAGCCGGAGGACTCCTGCGAGCTGGCCCCCCTGTTCGCCCTGTTGGCGAGCGAGGGGGTCCCCTGCTTCCCCCTGGGAGGGGGGGCCAACATCCTGGTGGCCGATCGCGGGATCCGCGGGGCGGTCGTGGACCTGTCCGGCCTGCGGGGCAGCCGCCGGGCGAGCGGCCCCGGGGGGGAGCCGCTCCTGGAGTTCCTGGCCGGAACCCCGGTGAGTGCCGCCTGCGAGGAGGCCCGCCGGCTGGGCTTGAGCGGCCTGGAGTTCCTGTACGCCATGCCCGGCAGCGTGGGCGGCGCGGTCTGGATGAACGCCCGCTGCTACTCCCGCTCGGTCAGCGACTT
>Ga0315273_10003589_pt1 | contig 18729 bp, 17 predicted proteins | sample YL17G02_0_MG_FD_205753 | JGI IMG/M metagenome (GOLD analysis project Ga0315273, IMG submission 205753) | Sediment microbial communities from Yellowstone Lake, YNP, Wyoming, USA - YL17G02_0 | ecosystem: Environmental > Aquatic > Freshwater > Lake > Sediment | place: USA: Wyoming | collected...
ATTCCAATCCGCCTAATTCCCGCATGCTTGACGGCTACCCCAGCCTCCATATCTTCCAGAATGAAGGCTGGGGGGTTCTTTTTCCTGCTGTACTATTCCCAGACCAGTTTCATATTTGGAATTGCTGGCTACCCACATCAATATTCAAAATTGTTAGGCTGGGGATGAAAAATTCGGTAGTGGTTGATAAGTAAGTGACAGTTCTAAACGCGGATTTCGCTAACGGGCGAATGACGCGAATTTTCAAAAAATATTGGCGAAATTCGCCAAATTTCGCGCCATTCGCGTTAATAAAGCAGTTCAGTTGCAGACTTGAAAATTGCCATCACTTACAAAGTAACCACTACCAAAAATTCGGCACGGTTCTCACACTGAGTAAAAAGCTGTTTTACAATTTTTATTACAAGTATTCCTGCGCAAGACCTTAAATATGGCATATTTCAACGCAAAAGGCGTTTTATTGCCACATATGGTGGTGCAAATCTGGTGCAAATTGTAAAGGTGTTTTTGCCACAAACTGGGCTTTTCTGAACCGTGCCAAAAATTCTTACGAAATGGAACGTCTTTCGATCTCAATCGTGCAGGCGGCATCCCCACGTGCAATACAGGCTGTTTCTTCCACATTAAATACCTTCCCACTACTCACCCAGTACAAAGACTCTTGCAACAGACCTACTGCAAGATGGCAGACTGGTTCCGCTTCATGCCTGCCCAAACACAACGGACAGCGATCTATTTGCCACAAGATCTTCGTTTCTGTTTCTTCCACGCGTACAGTTTGGTCGGTCTGTTTATTAAATAAATCCGCAAAAGATTTCGCCCCCACACGTAATTTGGTGGGAAGCGGCAACAAGCGGAAGGCCATTTCCGTGAGACCTAATTGCGATCCAAATTCTTTTAGACCGTATTTGAAACAAGCGCGTCCAACGCGCAACGCAACCCCGCGTCCGCCACGCGGACCGTAAGCCTGCTCCAGCGCGCTTTGGAGTAAACTCACAGTTTGAAAGGGAAAAGTGAGTTCCAAAGAAGATGGCGGATAATTATCAAGAAGAGAATTCAATGATGCCAATTGCAAAGCAGCCTGGGTCCCAGTACGTCCAAGCACTTCTTCCATGGCTTGCAGAATGATACGCCCCATTTTTTGCGGATAAAAAAGTCCTGTTTTTGTCATAGCATGGCGGAAATCGATGAAGCCTGTGGTATAGATTGTCTGGAAATCGATTCATCGAGAAAGGCTTTCAACCGCTGGCTGAAATCTGTGGGTTCCTCAAGCATGGGAAAATGACCTGAAGTTTGGAATCGTTCTATTCGCACGTTTTTAATTCCATTTTGCATCGGTTGCCATTGCAAAGGATCGACAATGATGTCTTTATCGCCATACATCCCCAAGGCAGGAGCCTGCACCTTGTCAAGCATTGGCCTGAGGTCCGTGCGGCGAAGCGATGCAATGGAAAGCAGGAAGGATTCAACGGTGGTACGCGAAAGATCACGGTCCATCATGGCCGGAAAACGCGGGTCCCGGCAAATAAACGGAGAAGCAATCCGCATCGCGCCACGGAAGAGGCCCATCATATTGAAAAGCATAAACGCTATCGGACGGCGGCCGGCCAGCTTCAAAGGCCAGGCAAGAGATGAACCAACCATCGGGGAGCCCACCACAACCACTTTGCTAACGCGTTCAGGATATTTAATGGCAACCGAAAGGCTGACTGTACCGCCCATGCTATGCCCCACCAAAGGCGCGTGTTCAATGCCAAGTTGCTCCATGAATTGATTCACCAAACCGACAAAGTCCTGCACCGCGTAAGTATCTCGCTTTTTCCCGGATTCACCAAAACCCCAAAAATCCAGCGCATAGGTACGATAAAACGCGCCCAGATAGGCCATCGTCTCCTGCCACAGGCCCCACGAACCGAGCCAGCCATGCAGAAGAATAACAGGCTTACCGCGCCCGTAAACCTCGTAATGCATCATTCCTTGATCAGTAGTTATAGAAGACACAGGATCAACTCACACAAAAATTCACCGCAGAGGGCATCATACAGCACACTCCACGGTGATAATTTTACCAAAATAAAATCCCTTATTTTCCAGAATCCATTTCTGCAATGATACCGTACAGCAGTTCCAGAAGGATATCCTTGACAGTATTACGGTCTGTTGCCACGCACGGAAGCAATTTAGTGCGGCCGTCGAGGCGCAGGGCATGACGCACATCTTCCATTTCCCAGGCATCTTCCTTATCCTGCTTGTTGGCGGCCACAACATAAGGTGTGGGAGCATAGGCGCGGAAAGTTTCAAGGATCGAACGAGCCTCGCGGAAGGTTTCAGGGCGAGTACTATCCACCATGACGATGAACCCAAGCATGCCTTCCGAAAGGATCTCCCACATAAAATCAAAACGCTTCTGTCCGGGAGTCCCAAAAAGGTACAACACCAGGTCTTCGTCCACGGTGATGCGGCCAAAGTCCATTGCCACTGTCGTCGCCTGTTTTACAGAACGTTCATAATCCGTTGAGATCCTCCGCTCTGTTGAAACCACATCAATTTCACTAACTGACTGAATGAATTGCGTCTTGCCAGCGCTGAAAGGTCCCGTGACTACCATTTTAACAGTTTGCATAATTCCGTATCCTTCCCATGAATTACATCGTGCGGATGCGTCCAATCAATTTGTTGATAAGCGTCTTCTGTTCTTCTTTATCTTGTGTCGGGAACGTTTTCGGGTTGGGCGGAGGCGCTGTGCCTTCAACGCGCACCATCTCCACCAAACCGGCCTGCAATAAACCATAAACAATACGGCGGGTTTCCAGGTCACTCATCTTATTCGTCCTGGCGATCTGTTTCATCGTATTCCTGGGATTGATGAATGAAACCACCCGCCATTCTTCCACGCTCAAGTTAACGTGCTTCATTGGCCTGTCTGTGAACTTCAAGGCCATCTCAAGGCTGGGAATCTCATCCTGCAATTGCTCCAGCTCACGCAGTTCACGCGACCCCTCAATGATAATATTTTCAAGGTCAATGCGCACATTGATACGATCAGCAGGCGGAAGCATTTCTGCGTCAAAACGAAAGATACCTTCCACCCATGTGAAAAGACGGCGCACCACATCCGTAAAATAGGATTGCAAGTTGAGCAGGATATCTTCCTGTGAGACATAGCCTGCATTGATCAGCAACAGGCCAAGCTCCTTATCGGTCATCTGGCCGGCACGGTTGGCAATGGCACGATATTGGTTTTCATTCAGCTTATTCGCCTTATGCAGAACACCCGCCAACCCTGAATCTTCGTTACCAATATGCGCGAAGGCCAATTTACCCTCGCGGAATGCGACATGCGCCTGTTCACTGGGACCATCCAAAATCAATGTACCTGTCTTCCCAGCCAGATTAATTAGATTAAGTAGTTGTGTAATCGTAAAATCGCGTAGGTTGCCGCGCAGGGCCATAAGTTCCTCAAAGTACCCTAATTGAAAGGATAGGATTTCGAAAATTATACATGCAAGACCGTCATGCGTCAATTAAGTAAGTTTGCACAATTGTGAGGTACATATCTCCCATGATATATTTAGAGACTTCTGAAATCGGAGATTCCATGCGAAAAGAACTTCTAAATCTCGTTCTCATTTTGACCTTTAGCCTGTTTCCCGCCTCCCGCGTTTTTGCCGCGCCCCAGATCGATGTAATAAATAACGAAGTTACCTTTGGCTTTCCTGAAACGGCCACATTCAGCGCCACGATAACAAGCAATGCTGAAATAACGTCCATTGTACTTGAATATGGCAATGAACAATTAACCTGCGGTGAAGTTGTTGCCAAAGCCTTCCCTGAGTTCAGTCCATCCACAACCGCAAACGTTTCATGGACATGGGATATGCGCCAGAGCGGTTCCCTGCCTCCCGGCGCCAAACTTTGGTGGCGCTGGCATTATACGGATCAAACCGGCAAAGAATATATCAGCGATATGCAAACCGCAACCTGGCTGGATAATAAATATGAATGGCAAACCATTACCAGTGGTTTTCTGCGACTCCATTGGTATGATCTCGATCAGACAACCGCACAGGATTTTTTGGAAGCAGGAGTGGAGAGCCTTACTCGGAACGCACAGCAAGCGGGATTAAAACCGGGCGCCCCCATTGATATTTACATCTATTCCACCTATCAGGATTTGCAGGATTCGATTCTCTTTGAAGCATCCTGGACGGGTGGGCAAGCTTTCCCCGAAAACAATATCGTCATTGTCGGCCTCTCACAATCCGACCACCAATATGACCGCGACACCGTCATTCACGAATTAACGCACGTACTCGTCGGCCATCTCACTTTTTCATGTCTGGGCGGTGTACCCACCTGGCTTAATGAGGGTCTGGCTGTATTCAGCGAAGGAAAACTGGATGTTTACAAACAATTCCTACTCGATCAAGCCATCAGCCAGAACAGCCTGCTCTCTGTGCGTTCATTGAGCGCGGGCTTTTCCGAAGTACCCGACAAAGCCAACCTCTCCTACGGCCAATCCTATAGCATTGTCAAATTTATGATCGAAGCCTACAGCCAGGACAAGATGAACGCGCTTCTGACAACATTGCGGGATGGAACAGCCATTGATGACGCGCTGATCAAAGTCTACGGATTTGACGTGGACGGGCTCGAAGATGAATGGAGACAGGCAATCGGCGCGGGACCTCGGCCTGCTTCCGCACAACCAACCGCTTTGGCAACCCCAACCTTTGTCCCAACGATCGTCCCAGTCTCTGGCGCGCCACTGGCGGTGACTCCAACTCCGTATGCCGTGCCAACATCTTCGCCGGGTGGCATATCCCCACTTTCGAGCGGACCACCGCTTGGTTTATCAATTGCATTGCTGGGCTTCTGTTGTTTACTGCTTCTGATCTTTGGAGTGATCATATTAGGCTTGGTTGTACGCAGTCAAAATGTGAAAAGAGGTAAGGATGATTAAAAGAACATTGGCGCTATTCGCACTTTTTATTCTGGTTGCCATAACCCTGACGAATCAGGCATCAGCCAGTGAAAAGCTTCAAGTACCGCTGAATCAGGCCCTGGTGCTCGCAGGAGGCGAGAGTACGAATCCCCGTAACTATGATCCCGCCACCACTTTATCCTCCGGCGATAAATTAGTCTTTAGCGGATTGGTATCCTTTGACCCGAATCTGAATCTGACTCCCGATCTCGCTGAGACATGGGACATCAGCACGGATGCCACAATCTTCACTTTTCATTTGCGCGCAAACGCAAAATTCCATAATGGCCGCGCCGTCACCGCACAGGATGTGATCTATTCCTGGGAACGCGCCGCCAGTCCGCAATTGCAATCTGATACCGTGCTGACGTATCTCGGCGACATCGTGGGCGTGAAAGAAATGGTTGCGGGGCAGGCAGATCATATCGCGGGGCTAAAGGCTTTGGACGATCACACTCTGCAAGTTATGATTGACGCGCCCAAGCCATATTTTATTTTGAAGCTAACTTTCCCGACTGCCTTTATCGTGGATAAGGATAACGTGGAAAGCGGCCCGGAATGGTATCGCACACCCAACGGCACAGGGCCATATCGTTTAACCGAATGGCAAAGCTTTAAGCAAATCGTATACCAGGCAAATCCCGATTTCTACCTCGGTGCGCCTTCCATTCCTTATGTAGTCGTAAATTTATATGCGGGCGACAGCCAGCGTCTGTATGAGTCGGGCGAAGTGGATATTACGGGTGTGTATTCCATAGATCGCTTTACCGATCCTACAGAGCCATTGCATAATGAACTGCTGACCGGTGTCAGCCTTTGTACGAGTTACACAGTATTCGATGCTACGCGCCCGCCATTTGACGATGTAACCGTGCGTAAGGCTTTTTCGATGGCCTTTAATAGACGGCAATACATCGATGTGGTTTTTAGCGGCCATGCACTACCAGCCGAGGGACTCTATCCGCCGGCGCTGCCCGGCTTCAATACACAACTCAAAGGATTACCTTACGATCCCGAACAGGCGCGCAAACTATTGGCCGAATCAAAGTATGGTGGGCCGCAAGGTTTGCCGCCAATCGTTTTCACGAATGCAGGGATCGGGACTTATGTAAGTGCGGATGTTTCGGCATTAGCAGAGATGTGGGAACAGAATCTCGGCGTGACCATAACCATTGAAAATCTGGAACCGAATTTCTATTATGACCAGATCTATAAAGGCGTTCACGGTCAACTGTTCAGCGGCGGCTGGTGTGCGGACTATCCCGACCCTGAAAACTTCGCGGATGCCCTGTTTCACAGCGGCGCACAACAAAATACCGGCGGCTATTCGAACCCTGATTTGGATACATTACTCGAAGCCGCACGCGTGGAACAGGATGTGACCAGGCGCATCGGGATGTATCAACAAGCCGAGCAAATGCTGGTGGATGACGCCGCGGCGTTATTTACCATCCACTCGCTTTCGTATCAATTGGTGAAGCCTTACGTGAAGGGCTATGTCTTAACCCCGATCTCGATTCCGATTCAGAGATATATGTGGTTGGAAGGAAAGTAGACGGTCTACGGTCTTGCCTCCACCGCAAACTCAACGCGATCTATCGCACCGGCTACACTTGAGAGCATAAACACAAACGGAAGATTATTCCCTGCTTCGAGAGCCGCATTGGATTCCCATCTTTTAACGCCGACCACGCGTCCGGCGCGATCATACGCGACAGCCGCGACCCAGACCTGGGACGCGGTCTTTGATTCGGGAGGCAGATAAACCTGTCCATTCACTTGCGCCGAGCGGCCGGACGAATCAATTTGCACGAGTGTATTCTGAATGGTTGCGGGCAGATAGCGGACATCGTTCGGCAACAAGCGGATGGCGGTCAGGATCTGGACTTGAGGCTTTACGTCCGCAGGAATATTGGGGACAAAGAATGTGATCAGAGGCAGAGATGTATTCGGCGGCAGGATGTTAAGCATGGAAAGCGCGGCTTGAGATACAAGTTCTTGTCCGTTTGAATCCACGAGAGTCACTTGCGCGGATACGTTTTCCATAAAGTCTGAAAAATCGTTATGCACCAGCACAAAGCACCACATGGCCTGGTCCGCTGTGGGATAGCATTCGATCTGTTTAACGGAAGCAGGCACAGGCGTTGGAGTGGATGCGCCAGTCAAGTTGGCGGGATTGCTCGGTATCTTAAGTTCAATCCCAATGGGCATCGCGTTCGGGTCAACATCTGGATTCGCCGCTTGCAGGGCATCCAAAGAAATATTGTATTTCTCGGCGATCTGGCTCATCGTATCATTGCCAGTGACTTTGTAAAGAAAAGGTGTGGGGCTGGGCAAAGGTGTTTCGGCGGGCACAAGACCATCAAGCTGGGCAGGAGTTGCGCTGGGCGTACCAGTTGAATATGGCACAGGAGAATCAAAGGCAGGCTGGTTGGTTGATTGGGGCGCGCAGGCCGCCAAAAGTAAAGCTAGAAAAAGCAAACAGTTTCGCATGGAATGATTATAATAGAGGTAACAAAAAACTTCGGAAGTCTGGCTTGGCGCGCTACAACAAAGAGTCGTTCGCGAAGACTTCCGAAGTTTGATATAAACATCACTGGAGGCAACATGGAATATCGTCATCTCGGACGCGCGGGAATCCGCGTGAGTGAACTCTCTTTTGGCTCATGGGTCACGTTCAGCAATCAAGCGGATGTGAAAGCCGCGGTGGATATGATGTCCGCGGCGTATGAGGCAGGTGTGAACTTTTTCGACAACGCCGAAATATACGCGAAAGGCAAATCGGAAGAAGTCATGGGTGAGGCGCTCAAAGAATTGAAATGGCGTCGAGGCAGTTATCTGATCTCGACAAAAATTTTCTGGGGATTATATGATGGCGTGAATGAAAAGAACACGATTAATCGCAAACGTCTGATCGAAGGCATCAACGGCTCGCTCGCGCGATTTCAGCTTGAGTACGTTGACCTGATCTTCTGTCACCGCCCAGACCTCACCACCCCGATCGAAGAAACTGTCTGGGCGATGCACAATATCGTCGAATGGGGCAAAGCATTATATTGGGGCACATCGGAATGGTCGGCGGCAGAGATCGTGCACGCCATCGAGTTTGCTGAAAAGAATCATCTGCACAAACCAATGATGGAACAGCCGCAATACAACATGTTCGAACGCGGACGATTTTCAAACGAGTATGTCCGCTTTTATAAAGATTACGGTTACGGCTCGACTACCTGGAGTCCGCTGGCCTCGGGTTTGTTGACAGGCAAATACAATGATGGAATTCCCGAAAACAGTCGCGGTACTCTCAAAGGTTATGGCTGGCTGCAAGGTCATCTCACCGATCAGCAAAAGATCGCCAAGGTCAAGGCGCTCGAACCAATTGCGAAGGAACTCGACTGCATGCTTTCGCAACTGGCATTGGCGTGGTGTCTTAAGAATCCTTTAGTCAGCACGGTCATCACAGGTGCGAGCCGCGTGGAACAAGTCCACGAGAATATGAAGGCGGCGGATGTGGTTGCAAAAATCACACCAGAGATTTTAGAAAAGATTGACGTGATCTTCGAGATCAAGAAAGACGAAGAAGAGGATTAGCGAACAGACCTCCGAGTTCTTTGCGAAGCACCCTTTAGGGCAGAGAACCCGGAGGTTTTGCTTATAGACCCGTAAAATAATTTTCCTCGACATCCTGCCACGTTTCTTCGGGCAGATGCATAAATTTTGTCAACAACGGATGCACGCGCGCCAACTCTTCAACCATCTTTTGAGCAACACGCCGTATCGAAAAATGCGCGTTAGCCGCAGAACGCAATTGGCAGAAGTGGAACGCTGAACGCAAATTAAAGGCCGCCAGCACGCGCCGATTAAATCCATTGGGAACAACATACTGAGCCAGATCTGGACTAAACGCATACAGCTTCTCATACATCTTCGCGGCGGACTCCATCGCCGCCTCATACCGGGACCCGAAACCAGCTTCCGTTATCAGGCGCGGCAGCGCGTACCCCAGCCGCGTGGACAGTCTTTGCGGCGTCTGTGTCATCATGCGGTGACGTTTGAACTCGGCATACGCGCCCTGATCCATCACCAGGTCAAATGTATAGGTGCAATACTCCAGTTCGCGCAACGGCTCATCGAAACGGCCCAAATGCTTGAACAATCTTTCAGCAAGCTCGGCACGTTTCGCTTTTTTTAGCGACTTCACATGCTTGAGTGCATCGTCAAATGTCATTTCGCCGAAGCGATACAAGGCCGCCGCTAATACCTTCTTCTCGCCATCTTTGTCGTAATCAATCAGCGTACACCAATCTTGGGATTTACGATTTACGATTTGCGATTTACAATTTGCGACATCGTGCCCAAAGGGTATTGACGATTCCTGATTTCCAATTTCCAATTCCCGATCCCCAAACTCTTTGCTAGTCTCAACCAAATAAGGTGCAACCTCCGCATACTTGACCAGGGTCGGCACCTCTACTTTGGCTACTTCTTTTAGTTTCTCACCGATCTGGCGCACCTCTTGAAGTGGATGGGAGAGCATTTTACGAATGGCGCTTTCCAACACGCGCGCATTGACGGTCATGCCTACATTGGCGAGCGCCGCGGCTGGCAGGATAAAACGGCAGACATCCACATATTGCGAGCGGATGCGGCGATCCCAGGCTTCATCGCTCTCATTCTCGCGGCGCGGCGAACGCCCTACGATGAGACTCTTTACCGGCTCGAGCGAGTCGATGTAAGTCCTGAAAAGCGAACGGATGGTCTGAACATATTCATCGCGCAAAGCATGTCCTTCCAATTCAGGAGGAATGGTAAAGTCCTCCCCATCCCACTTTTGATAGCGCGTGGATTTTTCGGTGTAAGAAGCCAGTCGATTCGACTCGATACTCTCGATCGCCATGCGCGAAACGTTCTCAAATGCAATGTGCAGAACGGCATGTTCCGCCACAGACGCGTGGCCGTATCCCACCACCCACTTCTCATGGAACTGCGCCGATTTCTCGTCGCTGAGTTCTGCGGCAATATCGCGAAACGATTCGGGCGAACGCGATGTCTTTGCAAAGGCGACCGCGATGGTTTCAGGTGAAAGTTGTTTGGGAGATAAAAGATAAATTTCGCGATCACGCATGTGAGGCTCCTCTATTAAAGCAGTATTATCACAAAGACACAAAGTCTCGAGGACATTTACCCGCATCGCGCAGGAACTTTTACCTGTTCCGGTAAGTAAGTATCTCTCGCGTCCGGGCTATGTCCGCCCAGATCTGCTCGACCAGGGCATCCACAGAAGAGAACTTAAGCTCATCTCTTAAGCGTGACACAAATTCAAGCTTCAATTCCTGACCGTATATCTCACGGTCAAAATCAAGCAGATGCGCTTCGACATTTATTGTTTTTTTATCAGGCGTAAAGGTTGGATTAAAACCAACATTCACCGCGGCGCGATATGGGGAAACATCATCCCCAACGTAAGCCCAACAGGCATAGATGCCATTTGCAGGAATTAGTTTTTCAGCAGCATAATCAATGTTGGCAGTGGGAGTATCAATCGTGCGTCCACGCGCGTCGCCATGGATGACCGGCCCGCGCAAGCTATAAGGATATCCCAACAACCTGGCGGCCTCGGTGACATTCCCACCGCCTACCAGCTTGCGGATCTCCGTGGATGAAATCACGCGGCTTTCGGCGCTCAAAGCGGATACCACTTCGACGGTGTATCCGAGTTCCCTGCCGATTTCCGTTAAACGCGTGGAAGTGCCTTCGCGGCCTTTGCCAAGTGCGACATCGTAGCCAAGCACAAGATGTGTTACGCCAAGATGTTTTTTGAGCAACATCATAAAATCATAGGCAGTCGTGTTTGCCAGCTCGCGGTCAAACGGGTGCGTGATGACCACGTCCACACCGTGCGCGGCAAATAAGTCTGCGCGCTCTTCGGGAGTGGATAAAAGCCTGAGGTTCACGCGCCCGACCAAAGTCACAGCTGGATGCGGGTGGAAAGTCAAAACAACAGCAGGCGCGCCATCAGTCCGCGCGCCTGCTATGAGAATCTTTAATATTTCCTGATGTCCGCGATGAACGCCATCGAATACGCCGATCGTCAACCAGGAATTCTGCAATGATACGTCTTGTAACGATCGGAAGTGTTGCATTTATTCTGTGAAAAATACCTTCTTGGGTTGCCATTCAGGGGAGCCATCTTCGCCTGTGACCAACTCCATCAACGCGACAAGTTCGCCCTGTGTACTGACACCGCGCACTCTACTGCCAGGTTCGGCTTCGCCAACAGCTTTTACACGATGACCATGACGCACACCTTCCACCTCATCGGGACTGAGTTCAATGGCAGGCCAGTCGCCAAGCGCTTCGGCGGCGGGGATGAGATATTGATACCAGTTGCCGGCATTGAAAGATTCTTGCAGTTTTCGCAAAGGCGTAGCATCGCGCAAAGAGAAACGTCCACTCTTTGTACGGCGCAAGCCAACGAGATACGCGCCACAACCGAGCTGCACGCCAAGATCATTGGCAAGCGAACGGACATACGTGCCTGACGAGCAATGTACATCAATCACGACTTCCGGCGGCGCCCATTCCAACACTTCAAGATGATGGACCATTATTTTACGCGGCGCGATCTCCACTTCTTCGCCTTCACGCGCCATCTCATAGGCTTTTCGCCCCTGCAGTTTGACGGCAGAATAAGGCGGCGGGGTTTGTTCAATTTCGCCGATGAAGGTCTTAAGCACTTCTTCAAATTGCGCTTCGGTAACATTCACAGGTTGGTCTGAGCGCGTAAATTTTCCGTCGGCGTCAAAAGTATCTGTGCTGGAGCCTAAGCGGATAATGGCCTGATAGCGTTTATCAGACGCGGAAACGTATTCGCTCAAGCGCACTGCGGGGCCGACTAAAATGACCAGCACACCGGAAGCGCGCGGATCCAACGTTCCAGTATGACCGGCGCGGCGCAGATTCGTTCCGTTTCGAACAGCCTGCACCACATCATGGGACGTCATGCCAACGGGCTTATCTATAACCAGCACACCGGATATGGCATTTTGTACATCTTGACTACTCATGGTATTTTCCTCCTGAATATGTATTCCATCTGATTATGACACACTTATCTGATTTTTGGTAACAGAATTACAAATCCAATTTTTCACGGGTAACGCTAAGTACGGTAGGCTGAATCTCTTTTAAAGAACCGGAAATATCTGCACCCGCCGCGGCGGCATGACCACCACCGCCAAAATGTTTGGCGATCGGCGAAACATCCACGCCTTTTTCAAGCGCCCGCCAGGAAACCTTAACTCTATAGTCGCTTTGTTCCACAAATATCATACCTACTTTAAATCCGTCCACCGCCGAGATAGCATTGATGAGGTCTGCATCATCGTTGCCGGAATAGCCGGCGGTTTTGCGATCTTCAAGGGTCAGCGTGGCCCACACCATGCCATTCTTGCGCTCTAATTTAGATAACCCTTGACCCCAGTATCTGGTTGCTTCATACGAACGACGGATCAGTCCGCGCATGTAGATTTCGGGCATGTCTACGCCTGTTTCCATCAAGGTCGCGGCCTGACGCATACTCTCCGGTTTAATGTTGGATGTGCGGAAACCAAGTGTATCTGTAATAAGACCGGTGAGCAATGCCGCGGCGACTGGTTTGGTGATCTCATATCCCCACGCGGGAAGATGGTTGGTGAGGATGGCAGAAGTTGCCACCTCCTCGCCTTCGATAAGATTGAGTTTGCCAAATTTTTCGTTTGTGATATGGTGATCTATATTGATGTCAGGCTGATCTAAAGATTCAAAGGGTTTGCCTGTGCGCTTGAAATCGGCGCAATCCACCGTGATGAATGTATCAAATGTCCCCACGATTTTGGTCTTGACCTGATCTGAGCCTTCAAGATATTTGAACGAAGAAGGCACACCATCAGCCAATACCATTTGAACATTTTTACCCGCGCGCTTGAGAGCAAGTCCCAGACCAAGCAGGGAGCCTACTGCATCGCCATCCGGGCGGACATGTGAGGTGATTAAAATATCCTTGGCTTTTGCCAATCTTTCCATTATTGCCCCTGTGATATTTTCAGTCATTCTTTCTTAATCCTCCAGCATTATTTCGACCCTCATCCCCAACCCTTCCCCCGAAAGGGGAAGGGCGTCCCCTCTCTCTTTGGGAGAGGGCTAGGGTGAGGGCAGTTATTTTATTTCTTGTTCCGCAATTCAGCAAGAACCTTTTCAATTTGATCTGCGTTCTCGGGCGTCGGGTCCCAGTGAAAGCGGACGTGAGGAAAAGTTCGCAGTTCTACGCGGCCAGATAAAGTCCGGCGAATGAATCCGCTGGCCGATTCAAGCCCGGCTAAAATTTCCTTGCTGCGTCCCGCGCCTTCAATGGCAGAAACATAAATATCCGCATAAGCCAGTTCCCTATCCACTTTTACATCGGTAATAAAAATTTGGTGCAGACGCGGATCATTAAGCTCGCGAATGAGCATCTGCGAGAGCTCCTGGCGAATACGGTCTGCAATACGTTGTAATCGAATCCCTGATGGCATATTTAATTTACGATTTACGATTGGTGGTCGAGTAGCCCGAATGTTCTTGGAGGGCGTATCGAGACCACGATTTACGATTTTTCAATTATATAACAGACCAACTGATCGCCGGGTTCAATATCGTTGAAGCTTTTAAACCCAACACCACATTCAAAACCCTGACGGATCTCTTTTACATCTTCCTTCTCATGGCGCAGGGATGAAAGATCGCCTTCGTAGATCATGTCAGTGCCGCGGAAGAGGCGCACGCGCGCGCCGCGTCTTAGTTCGCCTTCCAATACTTTACAACCAGCCACCTTGCCAAACTTGGAAGCGGAGAAAGCGGCCAGCACCTGAGCGCGGCCGAGCACCTTTTCCACAATGACAGGCTCAAGCATACCCTTAAGGGCCTTTTCGATGTCTTCCGTCATGCGATAAATGATCTCGTACAGGCGGATATCCACGCCTTCTTTTTCAGCCGTACGGCGCGCCTCTACATCAGCCTGCACATTGAAGCCAATAATAATGGCTTTGGATGCAGAAGCAAGCATCACATCGTTGTTGCCGATATTGCCTGTATCTGCATGAAGAACGTGCACACCGATCTCACCCTCGCCAAGTTTATTTAGCTCTGAAACAATTGGGTTAAGTGAACCTTGCACATCGGCCTTAATGATCAAGTTAAGTCCCTTGGCTTCACCGATCTGGACATTCGCGAACAAATCTTCGAGCGTAACCTTCTTCCTGGCCTGCACTTGAGATTTAGCGGTATTCATACGTTCAGACACAATCGTACGCGCTTCTTTTTCGGACCGCACCACCTGAAACACATCACCCGCCGAAGGGACATCGCTCAGTCCCATCACTGCCACAGGCGTGGACGGGCCAGCCTTCTTGATCGTTTTCCCTTTGAAATCTGTGATGGCTTTCAACTTGCCGTAAGCTGTTCCAGCGACGACAATGTCGCCCGCTTCAAGCGTTCCATTCTGGACCAGGAGAGTTGCGATCGTTCCTTTGGCTTTATCCAGCTCTGCTTCAATGACCGTGCCGATCACTTTGCCAGACGGGTTGGCACGGATGTCAGCGCTATCTGCCACAAGCAAAATGCCTTCGAGCAGATCGTCAATGCCCTGCTTCTGCTTCGCAGACACAGGAATGACCATGGTATTCCCGCCCCAATCATCAGGGACAAGTTCAAGCTCCGCCAATTGCTGCTTGACGCGTTCGGGATTTGCATTGGCTTTGTCAATTTTATTCAACGCCACCATAATAGGCATACGTGCGGCTTTCGCATGCGCAATTGCTTCCCTGGTCTGCGGCATCACACCATCATCCGCCGCGATGACCAGCACCACAATGTCCGCGCCTTGTGCGCCGCGTGCGCGCATCTGCGTGAACGCGGCATGACCGGGCGTATCCAAAAACGTGATCAAGCGTCCTTTTCTCTCAACCTGGTATGCGGCAATGTGCTGTGTAATGCCGCCTGCTTCACCCGCCGCCACTTCCGTTTCTCGAATGACATCGAGCAGGCTGGTCTTGCCATGGTCAACGTGGCCGAGGATCGTCACGACAGGCGCACGAGGCTTCAATTTCGAAACATCCTCTCCCGCGATCATCTGACGCCAGACAGGCACTGTACCTGCTTCTTCTTTTGTCTCTTCTTCAACTGCTATGGAGACTGCATCAAAGCCATATTCGGTCACCACGATCGCAGCGGTATCAAAATCCACCGACTGATTAATGGTCGCCATGACACCGTTCGTCATCAATTTTTTGATGATTTCAATGGGGCTTTTTCCGATCATCAGCGCCAGGTCACGAATGGTAATACTGGCGGGTAATTCAAGCTTTTTTTCGTTGTTACTCATAGGCCACCTCCGAATCACACAAATCAGCAAATGAGCAGTTTACTGATTTGTATATTTGCTCATTCACATTGACGAGGCCTGTGAGCGACTATTTGATCACATCACTTTGACTCGTCAAGCTCTGCATCCTGCGGCAGAGTATTCATAAAATCTTTCAATCGAGCGCGGTCATCCACCGATAAATCCGTTTTTAGTGCGTGCGCCAGTCCGCCTTGAATGCCGCGTTCCCAACACTCCCGGCGGTCATGCAGATAGGCTCCCCTCCCAGCCAACTTGCCTGTCAGGTCTATCTGCACCCGTTCGGATGTGCGAACAATCCGCAACATCTGCCGTTTAGGCATCGTTGTGCGACAGCCCACACAAGTCCGTTGGGGCACATGTTTCACGCGTGGTACAGGTTTCTTAGACACGTTCCTTCATTCAAAGAAAAGGTTGATGGACAGAATTAAACCGGCTTACTCTTCCTCGTCAAAACCATCGTCGCCGCGTTTATGCTTCTTACGTCCAACCACCGCGCCAAGAGTTTCATCGAGCACCAGTTCGACACTCGCTTTCTTTTTCTTCTTGCCCTTCTTCTTATCGTCGCTTTCATCTTCAGTCTCGGCAACGGCCTGGAAGATCTCAGGTTTCATCTGGAACAGATCATCCAATGAGACGCCATCTTTAGCGTGTTCGGTATCCTCTTCTTCTTTTTCAGCGGGCTTCTTCGGCTCTTTCCTGACTTCAGCCGGCTTCTCAACAACAGGCATTTCCTCCACTACGACCGCCGCAACTTCGGCAGGAGTCTCTTCTACTATACCGACAGGCTCAGGGAAGGTCAATGCGGCAAAAGCCTCTTCGATATTTTGAATCGCTTTCGGACCCACGCCGGGCAAGCCCAACACCTTATCAGGTTCAGACTTAAGCACCATCATCAGATCGCCAACGGTTTCAAAGCCCGCTTCGGTGAGAATGTTATAAACGTGTTCCTTAATGCCGGCCTGATCGAGCGGCATGGAGAAGGCCGCAGATGGCACGTCGGCCCGGGCCGCGGCCACCCGCTCCTCGTCCGCGCGAGCCGCTTCCTGTTTAATCTGGATCGTGCGGCGTTCCACGCGATCCACGAATTGACCGAGTGCCGTATATTCTTCGGGAGTCAAAGAACGATTTTCGACCTTTTTGGCAATGATCTCTTCTATCTGAGGAATCATCTCCACAGCCGCAGGCACTTGCTCAGCCGCCTTGGCATTATTCTTTAACTTATTCAGTGTATCGCCTGCCGCCTCAACAACCGACTTGATGTCGATGCGCCAGCCGGTCAGCTTCGCGGCCAGACGCGCATTCTGGCCATCGCGGCCAATCGCAAGACTCAGTTGATCTTCGCCGACAACGACCGTTGCAGTGCGGCTGCCTTCTGCATCTGCAAGATACACGCCATTCACACGCGCCGGGCTGATGGCCTTCGAGATATAAACAACGGGATCCTGATCCCATTGAATGATGTCAATTTTTTCATCATGCAATTCTTTAACGATTGCCTGGATACGCACACCCTTGACGCCTACACATGCGCCGACGGGGTCAACACCCGCCTGTGTTGCTGTGACAGCCACCTTCGCGCGCGCGCCAGGTTCGCGCGCAATGGCGCGGATCTCAACAATGCCGTGATAAATTTCAGGGACTTCATTCTCAAGCAGGCGGCGCAAAAAGTTGCGATGACCGCGCGAAAGGATGATCTGCGGACCGCGCGAACCATCTTTAACTTCCATCACCACTGCACGCACACGGTCGTGTAACTTGAGGCGCTCGCTAGGGATCTTCTGGTTGGCAGGCAGGATGCCCTCGGCTTTCATGTCCAGCCCAATGGTCGCACCCTGAGCGTTGACCGCCTGCACGATGCCAGAGACAATCTCTCCCACCTGACGCTCAAAGTATTGCATTTGATTGGAACGTTCGGCCTCACGAATACGCTGTTGAATTACCTGGCGCGCAGTCTGGGCGGCCACGCGGCCAAAGTCCGCGGGCGTTGTTTCAACCACAACCATATCGCCGAGTTGGGCTTCCGGGTTAACTTGACGCGCAACATCCAACAACACCTCAGTGCGGTCATCCAACACATCTTCCACAACTTCTTTTTCAGCGGAGACGGTCACTTTCCCTGTATCAGGGTCTACCTTGGCTTCCACGTGTTGCGCGGTCGAAGCGTTAACAGTCCGACGATAAGCCGAAACCATCGCGGACTCAATCGCGCCAAGGATCACTTCCTTGGCAAGCTGTTTTTCTTCCAGCACTTCGTTGAAAGCCAGAGCGAATTCGTTTTTGGTCGTCATACTACCTTGCTCCGTGTTAGTCTTATACAAGCAGAAAAGTGGGGATCAGCCCACTTCTCGGTGCTTGCGGTATTAGGGTTTGCTTACAAGCACCATTTTAGCATATAGAGATAAAAGTTGCAAGATATAATAGGTGGCATGACTGAACGCAACCTCGACAAAGTCGCGCTGCTCGGCGAACCATCCTATGTTTGGCGTGATGGACAGAAACGCCGGCTCGAAATGATCCTGCATGCCGCCGGCGAACGTATCCAGGGACGCATCCTTGAGGACGGCTGTGGCGTGGGCATGTACGTGGAACATCTCGCGCCTTTTGGCGGTCAGGTAGTGGGCCTGGACTTTGACCTTGAGCGCGCGCTGGAAGCGGGACACAACTCGACGGGCATCACCAACGCCGCGAGCGAATTCGTCCCGTTCTCTTCCGGGACCTTTGACCTGATCCTCAGCCATGAAGTGATCGAACACGTTCAAGATGACCGCGCCGCCATCTGCGAAATGATACGCGTGCTCAAGCCCGGCGGCCGCGCCGTGATCTTCTGCCCAAATCGCGGTTATCCGTTTGAGACGCATGGTATTTACTGGGGTGGCAAATATCATTTTGGCAATATATTATTTGTGAATTACCTGCCGCGTCCTTTACGCGACAAACTCGCCCCACATGTACGCGTATACTCCAAACGAGATATGCAAAAACTATTTGGGGGCCTGCCCGTGAAGCTCATTGAACGCACAGTCATCTTCGGCGCGTATGACAACATCATCGTACGCTTTGGCTCATTCGGAAAAGTTCTACGCGGTATCCTGCAATTGCTGGAGAAAACTCCGTTGAAAGTTTTTGGGCTTTCGCATTTCTGGGTAGTGGAAAAAATTTAGCAACCATTAAAACATCACCTTACGCAGAATAAATTTTCGGTAGTGGTTACTTTGTAAGTGATGGCAATTTTCAAGTCTGCAACTGAACTGCTTTTTTAACGCGAATGGCGCGAAATTTGGCGAATTTCGCCAATATTTTCTGAAAATTCGCGTCATTCGCCCAT
>Ga0315273_10003590_pt1 | contig 18727 bp, 16 predicted proteins | sample YL17G02_0_MG_FD_205753 | JGI IMG/M metagenome (GOLD analysis project Ga0315273, IMG submission 205753) | Sediment microbial communities from Yellowstone Lake, YNP, Wyoming, USA - YL17G02_0 | ecosystem: Environmental > Aquatic > Freshwater > Lake > Sediment | place: USA: Wyoming | collected...
CTTCGGCTAGCCATTGGAGGTGGATGCATGATCACCAAAGTGCAGAAATGGGGTAACAGCCAAGGCGTGCGCCTGAGCAAAGGCGTGCTTGCGGACGCCGAGATCGATGTCGGGGATGCCGTCGATGTGGCCGTTCGCGGCGGTGCCCTCGTGGTGACGCCCGTTCGCCGCATCAGGGGCGGACACAATCTCGATCAACTCGTCAGCCGCATTCCGAAGGGCTACAAGCCGCAAGAGCTCGAATGGGGGCCTCCGGTCGGCCGGGAGGTCTGGTAGATGGCGGCCTACGTCCCCCGCAAAGGGGACTTCATCGCGGTGTCCTTCGACCCTCAGTCCGGTCACGAGCAGCGCGGGCGTCGGCCCGCCCTCGTCGTGAGCCACGATGTGTTCAACCGGCACACTGGTCTGTGCGTCGCCTGCCCCATCACCAATACGCGACGCGACCACCCCTTCCATGTGTCGATTCCGGACGGGCGGGACGTGACCGGCTTCGTCATGGTCGAGCACGTCAAGTCGATCGACTTCCGGTCTCGGAACGTGCAGCGCATCGGACACGCGCCCGAACAGGTCCTGGACGAAGTGCTGTCGATACTGGATGCATGTATCTACTGAGCGGCCGACGCTCCACATGGCCAAGGCTTGATTTCGAATGGAGCCACGATGTCCCCCGACTCGTCGCCACACGGTTGACTCGGCTCGGCGGGTTTCTGGGCGCGGGCAAGACGACGACGGTGCTGCATCTGGCGCGACACTGGACAGCCTTCGAGCGCCACGTTGGCATCAGTTCTCGATGTCGAACTGTTGGCGAAACGTCTGCCAATTGACGCAGACGACATAGAATGTCCCTCGTCCGAGAAGAATCCTGCTCGGTCTGAGGTCGGTGGCCTTACACTCCCCACAGCCGCAGGCGACCAACGCGGTTCAATTCAGTGCTTCCGATCCTCACCCTATGAAGGCCTTCTCCACATTCCCATGAGCAGACAAGAGCAACGCGGTGACCAACCGTCCGGCGGGATATCTGCTTGCGTTCCGGAATCCAGGAGTCGCGACGAACTGCGGGGACTCGCGGAGCAATATCTGGCGCAGGGAAAAGTGATTTCGGTGCTGGAGACGCTGAATGCCATCATCGGCCTCGGCGCAGCCACGGTGGATGACTGGCTCATGGCGGGGAATACGCTGCTCCTGGTCAAAGAGTTCGCTCAGGCTGCGGGGGCATTTGAGAAGGGTCTTCAGCTGGACGCGTGTCATGTTGAATGCCGGTACAATCTAGCGACAGCGCAGTTTCAGTTGGGCGACGTATCCAGTGCGGCGGCAAACTTTCTGATCGTCGCCGAACGCACCAATAACCTGAATGCTTGGACGAGTCTGGCCACGATCATTCCAGGATTGCCCGGAGCCTGCCACCGTCGCGTACTCGAAATCAGGCGAATATGCGCTGCCCTCTGGGCACCTTCCGGCAATGAAGATCCCCCGCGTATTCCGCCGCGATCGAGACATCCGCGTGTGAGGGTCGGTTATGTGTCGGCCTTTTTTCACCGGTCAAATTATATGAAGCCGGTTTGGGCGTTGCTGAACGGCCATGACCGCCAGCGGTTCGAGATCGTGCTCTTTGCGGACAACACGGACGGGACTGATTTGAACTGGTTTCAACCCGGCCCGCACGACCACGTGCATCTGACGGGCGCGCTGGACAATGCACAGATGATCCAGCTGATTCGCGAACAGTCGCTCGATATTCTCGTGGATCTGAATGGCTATAGCGTTCCCGCGCGATTGCCCGTGCTTGCTGCGAGGCTGGCACCGGTTGGCGTCGCCTGGTTCAACATGTATGCCACGTCCGGCCTGCCTGGAATGGACTGGATCGTTGGCGACGAGTTCGTCATTCGCCCGGAGGAAGAGCCGTACTATTCTGAGCGGGTGAAGCGGCTGCCACAGAGTTACCTTAGCTTTGCCGTAGGGCATGAGGCGCCCGCGGTGGCGCCGCAACCCTGCCTCAACGGTCATGTATTCACCTTCGGCAGCCTGGTCAGCCAGTACAAGATCACGCCGGCGGTGCTGGATGCATGGAGCGAAATTCTCCAGCTCGCTCCGGAGGCGGGACTCCTCCTGGCGAACCGCACCCTCGCGTCGCCATCCAACCGGGAGTATCTTCTCGGGCAGTTCGAAAGACGCGGCGCGCGCAGCAATCAGATCGAACTTCTCAAACCGGCGGAGCACTTCGCGTTCTTGAAGTACTACGACCGGATCGACGTCGCACTGGACGCTTTTCCCTACAATGGGGGAACCACGACCACGGAGGCAATTTGGCAGGGGGTACCGGTGCTGACGTTTGAGGGAGACCGCTGGGCATCGCGCACCAGCACATCGCTGCTGAGGAACTGCCATCTTGGGGAATTTGTGGCCTCCGGGGTGGATGCTTACGTAGCCGCAGCGATCCGCTGGGCGACGGATAGTGGCTCGCATCAGAGGCTGGCCGAACTGCGGCGAGCCATGCGTCCGTGCCTTCTGGATTCGGCAGTCTGCCGGACCAGCAGTATGGTACAGGCGATGGAGGATTGGTATTGGGAAGTCTGCGAGCGCTAACCGCAGCGGCACCGCGTCAGGCATCAGACGATCCGCCGCCGTGCCCGACACCCTGTCCCGCGGCTTCTTCCGAGGCCGGGTCTATGACAAGCGGCAATGGACACCCGGCGGCTTCTATCTGATCTAGAATAGGGCCGCCATGACCGATCTTGAACGCTCGTATCGACACCTCAAGAGTCTGCCTTTCCCTGTCGCGCCAGAGAGTGACGCGCTGGGCGACATTGTCTCGGCGATGTCCGAACTCACTGACGGGCTGTCCTCGCTGGCGGCGCGCGCTGGACGCGGCGACCACGTCCGGCCGGAGGACGTGCCGAATGTCGGCGACCTGGTCCACCGGTTGCGCGATCTGCCCGGCGTCGACGAAGACGACATCGAGAGCTACACGGCCACGGTCAACTACGTCGAAGCGCTCGAAGACCTCCGGCAGGCGCTCCTCGGAAAGTGAGCGCCGACCAACCCGTCCACCGCCTCGTCGCCACACGACTGATTCTGCTCGGCGGCTTCCTCGGCGCGGGCAAGACGACGACGCTGCTGCGGCTGGCCCGGCACTGGACGAGCCTCGGCCGTCGCGTCGGCATCATCACCAACGATCAGGGCGAGAATCTCGTCGATACCGGCATGTTCCGGGCGGCCGCACTCGACACGGCCGAAGTGGCTGGTGGCTGCTTCTGCTGCCGATTCGACGACTTCGTCGCGCGGGCCGACGACCTGCTCGCGCGATTCGACCCGGACGTCATCCTCGCCGAACCCGTTGGCAGCTGCACCGACCTGGTCGCAACGGTCATCGAGCCTCTCGGCCGGCTGCACGCCGGGCGGTTCGAGATCGCGCCTTACACGGTGCTCGTCGATCCCATCCGCGTGCTCCAGACGTTCGGCGGACGCGGTGGCGTGAGCCTCTCGGAGAAGATCACCTACATCTACCGGATGCAGCAGGTCGAGGCGCAGTGCCTTGCCGTAAACAAGTGTGATCTGCTTTCCGAGGCCGACCGGCTGGTGGTCGATGCGCTGTTGGAGGAGCGGTTCCCGAACGTGCCGCGCTTCGTGTTTTCCGCTCGGACCGGCGAGGGGTTCGAGCCCCTGATCAACGAACTGGAGAGCCGCGCCATCGACGCCATCAGCGCGAACAACCCGCCCAGCGTGGACTACGCGATCTACCGCGAGGGCGAATCCGAACTGGCCTGGCTCAACACATCACTGGAGCTCTCAGCGGCGAACCCCATCGACATCGACGGCGCGCTGGTTGCTCTGGCGGAATACGTCCGCCACACCCTCGTGGCTGGACTGCTGGCTGTCGGTCACGTCAAGCTCCTCGCTCGCACGACGACGGGCACGGCCGTCGCCAACATCACGCGCGACGACGCCCCGGCCGAACTATCCCAGCCAACCGGCGCCGCGTCGACGTCGCTGGCGCTGGTCGCCAACCTGCGCGTGGCCGGCGACCCGCTCGCCCTGCACCACGCCTGGCTTGGCGCGTTCGACACGTGGGCGAATGAGTGGGGCGTCGAAGTCGTCGAGGGCACGGGCCAGTGCTTCAAGCCCTCGCCCCCCGCGCCGCCTCCTCAGAAGCAGCGCGTCGGAGCCTGAAGGCCCGCCCACCGCAGACGCGGGAATGCACGACTGGACCTCGGCTTCAGCCAGGGTGACCAATGCTTGCCCATTGGTCCCTTGCGAGTGAAGTCTCTGACATCGAGGGAAACGGAATGGCACGACGCCGTCGACAGAGGACGGCTACGCCGCCTCGATGGCCGCCTTCACACTGATCTGGACCAGTTTCGCGCCATCACGGGCCGAGACGACAAAGGCGGTGCCACGCTCGTCTTCGGCAATCCACTTGACGACGGGCCCGAAGAACTCGTCCAACTCTGCCGGCGTGCACGTGGGCAGGAAGGTGCGCAGCACGCGAGGATCGTAGTAACGGAAGAAGTACTCCTGGCCGCTCTCGTCGGCGACGACGAAGATCTTCCGCAGGTGGCGGTAGAGATCGTCGAGCGACTGATTGGTCTGGATCAGGACGCCCGCGTACTTGCCGATCTCCTTGACCCACAGGGCGAGAAAGCCGGCCGGATTGTCGAGTTCGATGAGACACGGGCCGACGTGGCTGAGGTTGACGGCGAGGTCGCCCGAGAACAAGGTCCACAGCCTCCGCCCCATCAGCCGGGCGGTAAACGCGATCTCGAAGGCCTGGGCACCATCGACAATCGCGTACAGCCGCACATCAGTCCGCGGCGCGGCGACCGTGGAGAGCGCTGCCAGCAGCGACCCCTCGGCGGGTGCCTCGACCGGCGCGACGGCCAGCGCTTCATCGAGATGCGCCAGGATGGCCGTCAGCGTGAGCTCGGGTAGCGTGTAGTGTTGCGTGGCATCGTCGCGCTCACCCGATTCGACCAGCGGCGTGGCGCCCGGTTCGACCGGCTCCCGCGGTGATGCGACCAGCCGCTCGCCGCGCTGATCCTCCGTCTCGCTGATGCGCGACTTCGCCTGTTGCACCTCGATCAACAGCGTCGTCTCGCCCATCTGGATCCGCTGCCCTGGCGTCAAGGCCAACTCCGACACGAACCGCCCATCGACAAGCGTGCCGGCCAGACTGCCAAGATCGCGCAGGGCCGCGCGGACGCCATCCCATCGCAGTTCCGCGTGCTGCCGCGACACGGTGCGATCGTCGATCCGCAGCGTCGCATCCTGGCCGCGCCCGATGACGACCCGCGCCCCTGGCTTCAGCGTGTAGACCTCTCCCTGCGCGGCACCGGCGACAGCGCGAAGAATGAGGTTCTGAGCCACGGGCATCCGACCTTTCGCCGGCGCGACGCCTCAGCGCCCTGGCGCCTCGGGGCCGTCAAGGACCAGCGCCCGGCGCTCGGCGAAAGCGCGCACCACTTCCACGAGATGGTCCTCCTTCAGGTCTTCGGGCAGCACCCCCGGATGGGCTGCCGCCACCACCTCGGCCGGCGTCCGCGTGCCGTCGAAGCCGGACAGCAGCGTCATCACCCAGCCGTCGGTCTCCATGTCTGCCGCAAAGGGTGCATCCGGATTCGTCAGCCGGTAGGCCTCGGCCACAAACCTGGCGTCGCTCACGCTGTACGTCACGTGCACCTTGACGGCAGGCGCCAGCTTCGGGCGCGACGCCAGGAGGCGCTCGCGCAGCCCTGGCTGGCGGCACCACTCGAACCAGCGCAACATCCACTCGAACGAGCCGGCTTTGCCTTCGGGCGCGAGGGCGACGCGGCGTGTCTGGCACTCCCCGGATCCGGGAGCGGTACGACGCCCGACCAGCGCCCCATAGACCGACGCCTTGACGCCGTGGCTGCTGAAGATCTCCGTCCACCTGTCGAGATCGCCGGGCTGGCCGCCGTGTGCACGATCGACCAGAAACCGCGCGTACTGCTCCACCGGCTTGAAATCCACGATGCCGAACACCAGATCGAACTCGCGCCCGGCGGCGCCCATCCACGAACGCACCCTGTCCTCGTACCGACCCTCGGTCGCGTCGAGGCCGATCGCCAGGATGAAGAAGCTCCCGCCGACCCCGAGGTGCGCGGGCAGGCCCTCGACGATGCGTTGCAGGACTGCATCGCCCATCTCGCCGCCGTCGCGATAGACCGCGACATCGCGCAGCGTCGGCACGTAGGGCGGGTGCGCGATCACCCAGTCGAACTGCCGCCCTTCAGCGGGCGCGTACAGATCGCCCTGAAGGGGCTTCACGTGATCGGCGCCGTTCAGCCACACGTTGAAGGCGGCAAAATGGGTCGCGCGCGGGGCCACGTCGACGGCGATCACGGTGGAGGTCGCCGGGTCGCAGGCCATGGCATCGATGCCGGTGCCCGAACAGAGGTCAAGGACCCGGCCCCCGACGGAGGGCATCAGGAGCAGGAACTGGCGCGTCAGCGGATTGTGACCGTTGAACACGAGGTCGGACGGCGGGCCAGCCTCGTGTGAACCGAAGCCCGAGTCTGCGGCGATCCACCACTCACGATCGCCCGACCTGACCGGGGTGAGCCGCGCGGTGGCCAGCCACGCGGCGCCTCCACCAGTGCTGTCCACCCGAACGAGATCGGCCGCCAGGAGCGCTGCGATCTCCTCGCCCGTGAAGTGCGCCGCCACCGGTTCGGCCGGCAGAGAGTCATCGGATAGGAATAACCGTACGAGCACCCCGAGAGCGTCCTCAGTCGGTTGCGCGTGGGCCACGGCTGCAATATGACGGTCGTCTTCGAGCGACGTCAGGCCCAGGCGCGACCTGACGGGTCCGTCGCGGAACCCCGCTCGTTCGAACAGCGATCGCAGCGTGGCGCGGTCAGCGCCTGAACCAGTGCGTAGCGGCAGATGCGGCGTTGTGGTCAAGGCTCATCGCCTGGCTGATATCCAGGCGGCACAGCCGGGCGAAGATCTCCTTCGCGCGCTCCCCGGGGCCGCCCGATTCGCCTTCCAGGTGCCGGGCGCACTGCAGGAACGCTGTCCAGACGCGCGCGACAAGTGAACTGTCTTCCCATTTGTCGAGGCTCAACTGATCGATGGTCGTGACGAGCTCCTCGAGAATCGGCAGCGCCAGTCGGAATCCGCCGGCGTCGGCGCACGTCTCCGCCAGGCGGAGCCGGCGGACGAACCGCTCGCGCCCCGACTGCGCGTCGGCCACCCATTGCTGCAGCGACTTCAGGCCCTCGGCCATCCGACCCGAGCGCACTAGATCGAACCCGTCGGGACCTTGTGGCGCTGCTCCGTCGGCCGGCGCCGACTCGACCTCATCGGGGACGGGCGGCCGGGACGGCGGTTCTGCCTGCAGACCAGCGTCGGCCGCACCCATGTGTTCCCGAAGCCACCGCAGCGTGTCCTGGCTCGCGACCGGCGTGCCATCCTCGAGCTCCGCCTCCGGAAGATCGGGCAACTGCGAGAGCAGGGCGCGAAGGTGATCGCGCGCGACAGCCGCGGCGCGCGCGTAGCCCTCACCCATCTGTTCCATCGCGATCAGACCGTACCGGTACGGCTCGAGCCACGCGATCTTCTCGTTGGCTTCGAGCAGTGCCTCGGCCTCGACCAGCAGGTCGTTCCAGTTCTCCTGCGTGAACAGTTCCTTCAGGCGCTGGCGAGCGCCGGGTGGCGGCGCCGGCAGCGGCTGCGCCTCGGCAGCACTCGCGTGGGCGAACAGTTGCCCGGTGCTGACGGCCCGTGCGATCAGGTACGCCAGCGGATGATACGGGTTGTCGGTGCGCAGAAACGACGCCACGCGGGCCAGTTGCTTCAGCGCGACATCCCTGTCGGCGGGTGTGCCAGCCGCTACCACCGCGCCGGTCGCCGCGTCTGGCGTCGCGCCCCCGGCCTCGGCCGCCGCGTGGTCCTCGCCGCCGGCAGCCGACACCACGCCCGCGCGCGGATGCTTCTTGAGCGCCTGCTCGACCACCCAGCGGCCATTGTCCAGCGCCTCGCGCAGCGTCGTGAACCCGATCACCGGCCGGCCCTTCACGACCAGCCGCGCGTCGCAGACGGCCTCGAGATCGTCCACCGCCGCCTTGCACGCGGTGATCTCGTCGAGTGCCGCGCGCAGCCAGTCGGGCGACGAGCCCGACATCACCGTCGCGAACGCCTCGAAGGTGGGCCAACCGGTTTCCAGCAGCGCGGCCTTCTTGGTCGCATCGGCCACCTGCGTGGCCTCGTAGTGCACGAGGCTGTAGTTCTCGGACCGATCCGTGAGCGGCAGCGCCTTCAGCAGGCCCGGGAGCTTGTCGCTGACCCACTCGATCACGCTCATGCGGAACGACAGCGGCTCGGGGTCTTCGTCGTCGATGACCGGGAACACGCCGTCCCAGAACTCGTCGAGGAGCCGGCGGAGCACGATCAGGCCGTCACGCGCGCCGATGAATCCCTCGGTCTGGGTCAAGGCCTCCAGCAGCCAGACCGCGACGCGCAGGTCCTTCGACTGCGCCTTCAGCACCTGCGAGGTCAGCGTGATGATCTGCTTCCACACCGTGGAGGGATCGGCCTGTTCCTCCACCGACCTGCGGGCGATCTTGATCTTGTCGTAGGCGGGCTCGTAGCGCAGGTCCGCGCCAGCCGGGTTGACGCCGGCGATGGGGACCAGCAGCACGTCGATATCGATGACGGGCGGGATCTCGATCATGTGGCCTGCGCCGACTCGACCGACGCCTTGAACTCGACTTCACCCAGCTCGAACAGCGAGGCGTCATCGTCATCCAGCATAAACACGCGCTGGCCGGCGCCCACGACCACCTGGTCCTTGATCGCGTCCCAGACAGTCATCTTGCCAAGCTTGACCTCGTCGCGATGGCCCAGCCACGAATCGACGTAGAGCACCGGCAGGTACACGTCGCGCGGGTCCTGCCCGCACGCCTGCAGCGTCGCTGGCGCCCAGACCAGCTCGCGCAGGCGCTTCGGCTCGATGATCCGGAGGCGAGTGATCTGTTCGAATGGCACCCAGAGGTATTCGCCGCCCGAGAACACCTCGAGCACGGGTGCCACGCGATCGTCAGCGTCACGGAAGCCGGCAAACGCGCGCTCGCCGGCGCGGCCGGCAATCGCCGGCGTGGCGTCCTCCGCTTTGCCCAACTGGTCGCCGGCATCGGCGGCGCCGTCGGCCATCTTCTTGACGAGCATCACGTAGTGCTCAACATAGGGCGGCGGCGGCGCGAGGAACTTCGGCAGCCCGCTGCCGTGGAACACCGCCAGGCGCGCCACCTCCGAGGCGGCCAGGTCGCGATACACCTGGATCGCCAACTCGGTCGTCGCGTCTCCGCTCTGGGTCGCCATGATCTCGAGCTGTTTGGCCGCACGCTCGAAGGCACCCTGAAAGCACAGCAACTCGAAGAGGAACACGCGCGCGTGGCTGTCGAGGGGCTTCTCGCGCAGCGTCCTGGTAAGCTCCTCTACCGCCTCGCCGAGATGTCCCTGGTCGAGCAGTTTCTTCGCGCCAGTCATAATGCCTCCCCGTCAGGAAATGCGCCGCCGCGGTCTTGGGGGGTCGGGATCGACGGGGCCGCCGGCCGGCCCCTGCCCCGGTTCGTCCTGGCGCACCCGGCCCACGGGCCGAACGCCGGGCGCGGATCCCGGGGAGTCGTTTGGTGGCCGCGGGGTCGTGTCACTCCACTGCACCGGCGGCGCCGGCCGCGGGGCTGGCGGCGGCGCGTAGGCCTGCGCGGGCGTGCCGACGAGCAGCCGTGCGCGGACGTAGAGAATAGCGCTCCGAATGGGCTGCGAACTGCGCAGACTCACCCGCACGTCGTTAATCGTCACGACGTCATCTGGCGCCCGGAACTCGAGCGCGAAGTTGCGCTGCCCCTCGACCTCGAACTCGGCGCCGAGGTACGTCGGACTATGGCGGTAGCCCTCGCCGGGGTTGACGCGCAGTTCGGCCTGCACGCGGTCGCCACGCATAAAGGTGGACTGGCGATCACCGACCAGAATCACGCGATACACCTCGCGCGCTTCGAGGCGCAGCGGGGCGAATACGAAGGTGAGCTCCTGGCCCTGGGCCTGCGGCCGAGCCGGCTTCGACACCGACTTGAAGAGCACCGGATCGCCGCTCGTGCGGTCGAAGACGAAGTTGATGCTCTCGAGCGACGGGCTGACCCGGTAGTCGAGGTACTTGCCCTCGAGCGCCTGCTCCAGGCGGTCGAGCCGCTCGAGCGCGCGCCGCACGCGCAACGCCTCGACGCTCAGGTCCTCGTGCAGCGACCAGCGGCGGCCCATCTGTAAGGCCTCGCCTTCCTGCTCGAGCATCGACACGAACTCGACCTCGCCGATCTCGGCCAGCAGCCGGAAGTACTCGCGCGTCGGCGGGCTGAGCGACAGGAAGAGCGCCGCGCTGCGAATCAGGCGGTTCATCTCCTGGAAGAACGACGCTGGCGCCTGCAGCGGGTCCAACAGGCGGTAGGCGCACTCCTCGAGCGTCACCACCATCCGACTGACGAAGGCCAGCGTCTCGACATCCTGGTCGGTCGAAATCCCGCGCGTCCGCGCCAGGGCAATAAAATCCACCATGGCCCGATGCAGCGCACCGTACCGATCCGCCAGCGACGCGATGATCTCGTTGAGGTGGCGAAATGTCTCCATCAGCGCGGTGTGGCTGCTCATGTAGAGGCACGGCGGGATAAAGCCCATCGCGCGCTCGAAGCGCAGGCCGCGCTCGGTCCGCCTGACGCGCGTCAGCAGGAGCGCCCAGTCGGCCTCGTCGGCCTGCACGTCGAGCTTGAGCCGATACTTATAGCGGCGGACGGCCTGGATCTGCGGGTTGATCGGGTCCTCGATGCTTCCATCCGGTTCTTTCTCGTGCGGCAGGGCCACCACGTAGATGCCGAGGTCGAGTGCCCCCTCGAGTTCCTTCTTCGGAAACGACGCCACCAGCGGCCTCGACGGATCGATCTCTACCACGCCGCCACCGCCGGTGATCCCGCGGCACTGCACGACGCTCACATTGAGCGCGTCGGCGGTCTCGTCGATCTCGACGACAGGGTCGTAGCGGGCGGCGCCGCGCTCGGCCGGATCGACGCGAGGCCCGCCGCCGACCAGCCCGGCCGAATTCAAGCCGTAGCGGACGAGCCACAACAAGAGGGAGTCAAAATAGCGCTCCTGCCGCAGAAAGTGATCGGGTGTCAGGAACATGCCCTGACACCAGTTCACCGACCGGAGATCAATCCTGTCTTCAGCCATGGCGAGGTCCCTTTATCTCTAAGTGTCCTGCTCGTACTTCTTACCGCGCGGGATGTAGACGGTTGCATCATCTGCCGAACGCGGGGGTTCGGCGCCGGGCCCGCCGCGGGCGGGCTGCGGCCCGGCCGGCCGGCCTGGCGCCGGGCCGCCTCCCCCACCTGGGCCACCGCGAGGCCGCGAGTCATCCGAGCCAGGCCCGGGCCCACCGCCGCGCGGTTGAGGATCGTCGGACGGCCAACGTCTCGGCGCATCGCCAGGCGGCCGCTGCCGTCCGGCCTCGGGGCCACGCCCCTGCGGCGGTGCCCCACCCGTCCCGTGCCGTGTCGCATCGTCATGGGGCGCACGCGACGGACGCCACTCTTCCGGCGCAGCCCCCTGCCGCGGCGACGGCGTGTCCGGCCGCATCGGCATCCGCGGCGCGGGTCGCGGGGACGGGGGCGGGGGCGGGGCTTCCCGCCGGAACGACGGCGCCTTCGGCACTCCAGATTGGAAGCCTGGCGCCACAGGCATGTTGGGTAATCTGGGCCGCGGGATGTAGCTCTCCGGCCACGCGAGGCGGGGCAGGCCAAACCACGCGAGCACGAAAAACACGACGAAGCCGCCGAAGATCGCCACCTTTACCAGCAAGCGGTCCGACCCCGGAGGAGTGTTCGTGTCTCCGTACGCGGCTTTCTCCTCGCCGACGATCTCGCCCTCCCAGGAAGGCTGCACCCCCTTCTTGGTGAACGGGATCTCGGATTCCGGCACCGAGTGGGCGCCGTCCAAGCCTGTCAGACTGACCCTGAGCGGGATCTTCTGGGTCAGCGTGTTCTTTTCCTTCTCCGACAACATCACCGAGAGGCGCACACGCTTCGCAAGCTGGTCCTGGTCGCTCCCGAAGGCGTTGGCGATATCAACACGGTTCGCGGCGTAATGGTAGTTGGAGGGCCTCGGGTACGCCAGGCCTTTCAGGGTCTGCTCGTCGAAATCGGTCGCGCCCCGCGTGCCGAACCCGATCGGGATGATCTCTATCTCGTTTTTCGCGACGGCGGCCGTCACCAACCGAAGGCCCATTCCGTCGGTGAGCAGGCCAGGATCGTCACCGGGGAGCACTTCGTTCTTGCCGTCGGTAAACACAATCAGGCGCACGTCGTTGCCGGCCTGCTGCTTCTCCTTCAGCATCGGCAGCGCTGTATCGATCGCGGAGAAGAGGGCCGTGTTGTTCTGTCTGGCCGGCGCGCCAAGCTGGCTGAGTTGACCGACCGCGTCGTGTCTGGTCGAGGCGAACCTGGCCCGGTCGATACGCCGCACCACGTCGTGGCTCTCGAAGCCGACGATGGCCCAGTGATCGACGCCCTCCGTGAAGCGGGTCGAAATGACGTCGCGCAACACCTTGACGGCGGCGTCAAACCGGGACTCGCCTCCGCCGTCCGCGACACCTTTCGCCATGCTGCCGCTCAGGTCGAAGAGCAGGATCGAGTACACCTGTCTGTGCTGCACCGCGTCGGTGCTCAGCATGTCGGAGACATAGAACACCTTCAGTTCTATCGGCCCCCGCAGGTCCACCACTTTGTAGTCGGACGGGGAGCGGGGCAGCCCCATGGCAGCGCCGGACGCGTCGGTCCTGTTCCTGTTAATGCTGATCCAGAGGCACGGCCGACCGTCGCAATCAACAAGCTTGGGGGCCTCGGCAAACGACAGCTTCGTCTCCTGGGCCCTCGCCGTCACGGCAGAGGCCAGCAGGCACAGGACGCCCGCTGCGAGCAGGTTTCTCATCGATTCCGCCTTTCCCACGGCTCGGGGTCGGCCTGGGCACGCTTCTTGGTCGTGCAAAACCGCAGGAGCGTCTGCCCGATGAGCACATCGTCGCCGTCGCGCAACTCCACCGTGCCCACCACGTTGGCCCGGTCGACCTGCAGAGCGGACAGGGGCTGCCCTCGCTGCCCGACGTTGTCGGGGTGCTGCTGCAGAAAGAACTGCTTCTTCCGTTCGTACAGGATGGCGTGCCGCCTGGCGGCCATCGCGTCGGGGATGTAGATCTGCACGTCGCGCGTGAAGCGCGTCTGGCTCTCGTCGGCACTCTGGCTGCCGATGATGAGGCGATCGCCGCTTTGGATCAGCCACTCCTGCCGTGGAGATCCGTACTTGTTCTGCGCGCGCGGGTCTCCGCTGCTGATGAACTGCAGAATGCCGTCGCGCAGCAGGACCGGCGCCAGCGTGACACCGAGCGAGATGCCCATGCCTGTCAGCACGTACGCCAGAGCCGTAAACACCTCGCCGTGTGTGCCGAGAAAGTAGAACACCAGCCCACCGACCGTGCCGCCGATCATGCCGCCCATCATCGCGTGCACGGCGCGGAACGGGTTAACGCTCGCCCACCGCAGGCCCGTCACGAGGCCAATGAGCGCGCCGGTGATCAGCCACAAAGCGACGCTGGCCACGACATCGCGCGCCACGCCGACGCCGGCGCCGGCTTGCAGGCTGGCCTGAACCGGATAGTTGATGAGGCCGCTGGCCGCGCCGGCGGCCATCCCCAGGAGCACGCCCATCAGCACCCACCGGAACAACAGCCGATCGCCGCCCCACTTGTCGGCAAACCCGACCGTCATGCCGCCGATGAGGGTGCCCATGACCGTGGTCTCGATCGTGACGATGACCCAGCCGGACAGCGTCGCGGCGGGAATCTCGGAAATCGTCGCGGTCAGCCCCCAACACAGCAGCCCGGCAATTCCGCCGACCAGCGACATGAAGTAGACGTTCTGGTTGAGGTTCACGCTTGTGTCCTACCGCGAAACAGTCAGCCAATACCCCACCGCGGCTATGACGACAACCGCCACCGCCGACAGAACACCCATCAGGAACCCGCGCCGCGAAGCGGCTGGCCGCGGGCCGGCCTTTGTCACCGCCACCCGCATCGTGGGCATGCCGGCAAGCGGCGTATCGTCATCCGACCGCGCGGATGCCCCGGCCCCGGCACGCGGTCCATCGACAGCCGCAGCGCCTGTGTGGCCCCAAGCGCTGCGGCGCTGGCTTCCGCCGAAACCGCCGCGGTCCCGGCCGCGGCAGCCCGCTGAAACATCGCCACCAGTTCGCGCGACGAACCGCCCTTCGCGGCCGACGTGTCACCGACTGCAGCGGGCTCGGCCGCGTGCGCCACGCCGGGGGGCGCTTCCACTAACGCGGACTCTGGAACCGGCGCGGGCTCAGGCTCGGGCTCCTCCTGAATCTCGAACTCCCGCCACGCGCCGGGTGACCCGTCGATCGACTGCGGGCCATCCCAGCAGAAATAGCCGGCGCGCCCGCGAACCGGATCGTACACGAGCGCGACCTGGAAGGGTTCGGAGAACAGAATCCGGTGCGTCTTCTCGAGGTCGGTCTCGGAGAGGAAGATCTCCACGTCGGGATGCGTGTGGAACCACCCGAGCAACGCCTTGCCCGTGTGCTCGCGATGCGTGCGCACCAGGTCCACGTCCTTGTACGTAAACGAGAAGTGCACCGGGCCCTGCGACAAGGGCTGGATGAGCATCACCTCGTCGATCTCGACCAACCAGCACCGCGACCTGATATCCCACGCCACTCGCCCGAGCAGAAAGCCGCCCGTCTCGTTCGGGAGGGCCGCCATCGCGTGCGCGTGCATGGCGGCGTACACCTCGAGGTGCGCCACAATCTGCACCTCGTCGCGCCCGTGGCTCTGCGATCGCCACAGGTGCACGGGCAGCACGGGGTTGACCCGCTCAGGCTCGGTGACGAGCCGTGACTTCTTTCCGGGTGTCGTGGCCATCTCCTCCAACTAGTAGGCCCGCAGCCGGCTGCCGCCGGCGATCTTGCGTCCCGGCTCGATCCATGTGAGCCGCCCGTCACGGACCTCGAACACCTTCAGCTCTTCCCACGTCAGCGGCACCAGGCCCGCCGAGAGCGCGACGTCGCGGTACCAGTCCCCGGCCTCGTGATTCATCAGGTGCGGCCCGCCCATGTTCACCATGCGGTAGGCCGCCATCGCCTGCGCGCGTGCCAGCGCCTGGATCACCGTCTCGCGAGGGTCCGCCTCGTCCCACAGGCACACAAAGCCCGTCTCGGGCTTGATGTTCGGGTGGAACAGTCGTTCCTCGACCATGCACTCGATGGGCACCTCGGGGTAGAACCGGGGGAAACCAAGCTGCAGCGTGTGCGTCTCGCGGATGGCCATGCGCGGCCCGTGGACCTGCGAGATCCCGGGGCTGCGGTGAAGCCGCACCACAAAGTGCTCGATCGAGGGCGAGGGCTCCCGGGCCACAATCTCCACGTGCTGGGGATTGAGCCGCTGCAGCCGGTGCAGCAGCTCCCACTCCTTCTCGATCCGATCCGCGCGCAGCGAACGCGCGCCGCCCTCGTAGACCTCGACCAGCACGCGCAGCACGTCGTTGGGCCGGACGCCCTGCTCGGGCAGCGTCCGCGACAGGTCGAGCTCGCGCCCTTCGGCCGCGCCGCCCCAGATGACCTTCAGGTCACCAGTGCTCAGGCCACGCATCATGTGACCCCGCTCGGCCAGCTCGCCAATTGTGTCGCGCAGCACCACCTCGAGAGGCTCATCGTCTCCGAAATCGACGTTGTACTTCTTCTCCCCTTCGAGCGTGTCGAAGTAGACCTGGTATTGTGCCATCCTGAAGTTCCCGCGCCAATTCGCCGACTGTATGACCCGGATCACCCGACCGCGATGCGACAGCGCTGGACGCTGCGGCTACGAGCGCGCGGAACGCGATCGATCCCGCCCGCCCCCACCGGCAGCGGGACGCTGCTTCCGGGCGAGCCCCCACAACTCTGGCGGCACGCCGCGGATCAGCCAGCCACAATGGCCGCACAGGCCGTTGTGATAGTCCCAGCAACGCCGACACATTGGCCATCCGCACTGACCGCACTCACGAAGGTCGGTCTCGTGCGATTCCTTGTAACAGATCGAACATTGCCCGTGCGCGGCACGGGGCCCGAGCTGCTCGGCCCACCACGCGTCGCGAATCGGGAAGAGCACGACCTCGCGCTCGTGGCAAAGCGTACACCTGAAGTGCTTGGCGTTCCAACAATTCGGGCTCTCGCACACCTGCTCCCGGCAGCGGGGGCACGTGAACCCCGTCCCCTGGGGGAGCGGGCTCTTGCACATCAAGCAGGTGCCGATCGGCCCCCGACGAAAGACCGTCTGGATGCCCCACGCCGCGCCCACCGCCAGCAGGATGCCCCCGACATCCCACAAGCCAGCATCCCCAAGCTCGAGCGCGAGGCGGGCCAGCGCACCGGCCGCCGCCGCCGAGCCCGCCATCACGACAGGTGCCGCCATGCTGTCGGGCGAAAACGAGTTCTGCGTGTCGAGCAGTCGCCAAAAATACGCGCACAGCACCCCGCTGAACGCTCCCCAGATGACGACAGCCGCCGGGCCGATCCCCGTGATCGCCATATAGAGCAGGGCAAACAGCACGGTTCCCGACCAGAAATGCGACGTCTTCAGCATCGTGGCACGCGTCTCGCGCTGTCCGGCAGATCCCCAGTGACCTCCAAATGTACTCTAGGCGAATCGGCATCCGTTCCGCAGACGATTTCGTGCACGTGCGCACGCGGCAGACCGAGTTCGGCCAACGTCCGTTCCGCCCACGGCGACGCCGCCGCGATGCCGTCGAGCACCAACGTCTCCACCACATCCGCCGAGCCGCACGCTGAGCAGACGGCCTTGCGGAACCGCGCCCGGCGCACCAGCGGCTGCCACGCGTGCGCGCAGACGCGGCAGACAGCCTCGGCGCTGATCGGCCAGTCGAACTGCAGAAAGCCGTTCTCGATGCCCAGCTCGGCGAACATCGCGCCCGGCGTCCACTCCGACGAGTGCTTGTCCGGGTACTCCTTCGGATTCCGCACCACTGACGCCGGTTCGTGCAGCGGGCACGACGGGCTAATCGCGAACCGGTTGGTTTCAATCGACGGCTTCGGGTGCAGCGTCATGCGATGCGCAATGCCCAGCGTGGCATCGACCGGCGGATCGAGCCAGCGCCTCAGCGCCACCTCGACCTGGAAGGCCGCCAGTGCGGACGACATCAGTGGCGTGGTCGAGACAATGCCCTCTGCCTGGGCGCGCCGCGCCTTCACCGCGCACGAGTCCTCGCGGCTCTGCAACTCCTCGAGCATCTCGCGCCGCCGCTGCGGCCCCTTGCGGCACGCGTAGCACGGTCCCTCGGCTCCCGGGAACACCGAGACCTGGCCGCTGGAGTAGTTCATCAGTCCGAGGCCGGCATCAACCAGCGGCCGGTCCATGCGGTTGCAGGCCCAGCTGAGTTCGAGCCGGGCCAGTTCGTTGTCGAGGCATGAAAAGACCAGGTCCGCGCGCCGGATGACGCCCAAGCCGATGTCGGCAATCTCGCCGACGATCGCCTCGACCCGGACGTCGGGGTTGATTTCGCGAGCCCGGACCGCCGCGAACTCGGCCTTCGGTGTGCCCGCCGCGATGTGGACGCCGATGTCGGGCGTGCAGAACAGCACCGACCGGGTCAGATTCGATAACTCAACGTGGTCCCGGTCGACGACGACGAGTGCGCCGATCCCGAGCAGCGCACAATCCTTGATGACCTCGTTGCCGAGCGCGCCGGCCCCGACCACGATCGCGGTCAACTCGGCCAGCCGGGTCCTGGCAAACACGGTCGCATCGAGTCGGCTGTAGTCTCGAGCAGGCGCAACTAGTTCCACGCAAATACCCGTTACTCGTTGAGTTATGGGGGATTATGGCCGATAAGCCGTGTGAAGCAATCACCCTGATGGGTGATTTCATCGAGGCGTTCGGCCGACCGAGCGGCGCGGTTGCCGTTGGTCACGCATGGGGGCAGACACGCCGGTTGCGGGCGGACAACGAAGAAGCCCTGGCAGGGCACCCTGCCAGGGCTTTTGTCTTTTCTGATAAGACCGGGTGGAATCCCCGGCCGACGAAGCCGCTACTACGCGATTGGCGCTAGCTTCCCTTGTTGCCGCCCGTGCGGCCAGTCTGACGCGGTTTCGCCGTGGACCTGGTCGGGGCCTTTGTGCGCTCGTGCACCGGGGCGCCCGTCTCGTCCGAGTCGGCCTTGCGTCCGCGGACCCGCTCGGCCACGCGGCGCAGCCGGCCCGCCATGCCGCCCTGCTTGCCGTCCTTGCCAGCGGTCTTGCCGTCCTTGCCGGCCTCAGCCTTCTTCGGATCGAATTCGCTGCCGATCAACTCGACCAGGGCCACCGGGGCTGCATCCCCCTTGCGAACGCCAGCCTTCAGGATGCGGACGTAGCCGCCGGGCCGTTCGGCAAATCGCGGCGCCAGCGTGTCGAACAGCTTCTTGAGGACATCGCGGTTGGCAATATCCTTGCCGACGATCCGTCTGGCGTGAAGCAGCTGTGGTCCACCTGCCGCCACCCCGCGCTTCGCAACGCTGATCAGGCGCTCCACGTACGGCCGCAATTCCTTGGCCTTGGGCACGGTGGTGATGATGTGCTCGTGCTCGAGGATCGCGGTGGCCTGATTGCGCAGCAGGCTGAT
>Ga0315273_10003592_pt1 | contig 18724 bp, 8 predicted proteins | sample YL17G02_0_MG_FD_205753 | JGI IMG/M metagenome (GOLD analysis project Ga0315273, IMG submission 205753) | Sediment microbial communities from Yellowstone Lake, YNP, Wyoming, USA - YL17G02_0 | ecosystem: Environmental > Aquatic > Freshwater > Lake > Sediment | place: USA: Wyoming | collected...
GGAAAAAAGGGCCGGGGACCCTTTTCCCTCATCCGCTTTCCACGGGTTCCGCGTCGGGCCGCAGCGCGGCCGCGCCGCTCCACCCGTGGCTACAATCCGCCGCCCCGTTGGGGCGAAAGATGGCGACGCCGTGTTGATGGAGAACACCGTGGTTCAGAGGCCCGCGTTGCCGTCCTCGATTTGCATTGCCGCGGCAAGCGCCAGCGCGTTGCGGAGGATGCTCGTTCCGTACCGCCGATGGATTGGTCGTGCCATTGGTCTTGATACGGGGCACCTTTGCGGACACTCATGGCGACTTCTGATGCCGTTCGTCGCTTCCGATTGCCGCTTTCCGGTTCCCGCCGTTTTCTGTCGCGATCCTGGTCCCTGTTCCCCGGTCCCCGGTCCCGCCGTTCTTCTTACCACTCCGCATTTCGCACAGAGTTCACCCGCTGCGGCGGGCCTTCCGCATTGGGCCGTCCCCGTTCCCGCCGTAACGATGGTGGCGGTTGGCGCCAGGGGCCTGTGAAACGTTTCACAACTTGAACGTAAGTCGCATTTCTGCAAAACGACTTACGTCAACGGGCACCTTTCAAAAAGCGCGCGCATTTTGATCAGAAATGCAAAAGTAGGGGGGTGCGGAGATCAAAAAGTCGAAAAAGGCGCGAAATTTTGCCTTGCCCATCTTAACATTTCAGGGGTCGACCGGCCCTGGCGCTAGCGCCAAGGCGGTTTGGTGGACAAAAAAGGGCCAAAAAGAGGGGGTTGGGGGGGGCAAAAGACGTAAGTCGCGTTCTTGCAGGGTCACTTACGTTCATCTGAGCCGCGCGCCAATTGCCCCCCAGCGGCGAGATAACGCACGTGCGCGGCCGGTCGAAAGACCCGCGGCGCGAAGTTGCCTTGTAGTACTGAGAGTACTTTGGGCATATGAGCCCTTGGGCGTTTAGCGTCAAGCCGGAAGGGAGGCCGCAATGGGAAGAACGACGATCATCGGACTCGTCGCGGCGGCCGGGGGTTGGCCGCTGCGGGACGAGGTCGGGCGCGTCAGCCGCAGGAGGCCCTCGGCTCTTGGCTGGCTTGTCATCCATTCCTCATTCCGCAATCGGCCGTCGCCGTATGCGGCGACGGCTCAACAATCGGCAATTCGCCAGTCAAACACGCGGTCGCCTGCGGCTCCCCGCTAAACGGGCACGCCTTTGTTCTTGATACCTTTCGCCGTTCAATCCGCAATCCGCAATTCGCAATTCGCAATTGGCTTTGGCGTCAGGGGGCCGGCTCGGCCGGAGTCAGGGTCTTTCCGTCCAGTTGGCGGCGCTCGCCCGGCTTGGTCTGGAGGGCGGCGACCCGGTCGCGATAGCGCACGGTGCAGGGGTTGCCGAGAAGCGAGCGTACTGAACAGGTCGAGAGTTCTCCATCTTTCCAGCGGATGTCCACCTCGAACCCGCCCCGCGCGCGCAGGCCCGTCACCGCGCCCGCCGGCCAGGCGTCGGGCAGGGCGGGCAGCAGGCGGATCTCCCACGCCGGCCCCGCCTGCCGCGAGTCCTGTCGCGGGGCGCCCGCCGGAGGGCCGTGCGACTGGAGCAGCATCTCGGCCACGGCCGCCGCGGCGCCGAAGCTGCCGTCGACCTGCGGCGCGCGGAAGCACTTGGAGAAAAGGTTGGGGCAGGTCTGCTCGGCGACGAGGTTCTTCAGGCAGAGGAGGGCGTGGTTGCCGTCGCGCAGGCGGGCCCAGCAGCACGCCTTCCACGCCATCGAGAAGCCGGTGCTGCCGTCGCCGCGTTCGGCGAGCGAGACCCGGGCGGCCTCGGCCAGTTCGGGGGTCGCCTCCGGCGTAATCTGGTCGCCCGGAAACAGGCCGTAGAGATGCGAGAGGTGGCGGTGCTGCTTCTCCAGGTCGTCCCAGTCTTCGAGCCACTCCTGGAGGTTGCCGCGGCGGCCGATCTCGACCGGCGCGAGGCGCCGGCGGGCCCGGGCGGCCTGGTCGCTGAACTCGGCGTCGACGCCGAGGATGGCCGCCGCCTCGACGCAGGCGCCGAACAGGTCGCGAAGGATCTGCATGTCCATGGTCGGCCCGGCGCAGATCGTGGTGCCGGGCAGGTAGAACTGGAGGTACTCGTCGAGGTAGCGACGGTTGCCCGGGCCGGCCGGGAAGCTCTCGGGCGAGGTGGCGGGGCAGGTGACCAGCCAGCCGCGGGCCGGATGCTCGACGAGCGTGTCGAGGAAGAACTGGGCCGCGCCCTTCAAGACGGGATAGATCTCGGCGAGGAACCGGCGGTCGCCGCCGAAGAGATAATGTTCCCAGAGGTGGCGGCAGAGCCAGGCCCCGCCGGTGGTCCACGTGCCCCAGGTGGGGCCGTCCATGGGGGCCGCGGCGAGCCAGAGGTCCGTGTTCTGGTGCAGCACCCAGCCGCGGGCGCCGTAGTGGCGGCGCGCGACGCGGCCGCCCGGCTCGACCATCTCGGCCAGCATGTGAAGGAGCGGCTCGGCGCACTCCGAAAGGTTGGACGGCTCGGCGGGCCAGTAATTCATCTCCAGATTGATATTAGTCGTGAACTTGCATTCCCAGGCGGGGCTGGCGCTCTCGTTCCAGAGGCCCTGGAGGTTGGCGGGCCGGCCGCCGGGCCGCGAGCTCGAAATGAGCAGGTAGCGGCCGAACTGGAAGAGCAGGGCGGCCAGCGCCGGGTCGCGGCCCTCGGCGTGGGCCTTGAGCCGCTCGTCCGTGGGGAGCGGCGACGCCTCGGTCGCCCCGAGGTCGAGCGTCACGCGGCGGAAGAGGCGGCGGTGCTCGGCCAGGTGGTCTTCGTGGAGCTGCATATAAGGTTTGGCGACCGCACGGGCGAGGCACTCCTTCACGCGGGCCGCCGGGTCGCCGCCCAGGTCCTTGTAGCTTACGAAGTTCGTGGCGGCGGCGATGAGCAAGGTGGCGGAGTCGGCCCCCCGCAGGGTCAGGTTGTCCTGTGCGGCAGCGACCTCGCCGCCTTGGGCGATCAGCCTGACGCGGGCCTCGTAGCGGACGCGGCCCTCGATGCCGCGGAATGACGCCGTGCGGCCGCGCAGGACCAGGTCGCCGGGGGCCGCCGCCTCGGTGGTGAACCCATCGTCGGCCTCGGGATCGCCGCGCTCGCCGCCGACAAGCCGGACCGTGCAGGCGATCTGGCCGGGCCTGTCGGCCGCAAGGCGAACCGCGATCACCTGGTCCACGGGCGAGGCGAAGACTTCGCGGGTGAACGTCGTGCCGCCCACGCGATAGGAAACCGCGGCGATGGCCGAGTCGAGATCGAGTTGGCGGCGGTAGGCATGGACGTCCTCGTGCCCGGGGAACTCCATCCACAGGTTGCCGAGGGGCTGGTACTTCATCTGCTCGACCGGCCTGCCCATCATCGTTCGGCCGAAGAGGTAGTGGGCCTTGAAGAGGTCGCCGGCGAAGACGAGGCGCCGCACTTCGGCCAGGGCGCCGGGCTCGACGTCGCGGCTGGGGTCGTACGGCCCGCCCGTCCAGACGGTCTCCTCGTTGAGCTGGAGGCGTTCGCGCGGCACCCGCCCGAAGACCATGGCCCCGAGCCGGCCGTTGCCGACGGGGAGCGCCTCGATCCACTCTTCGGCCGGGCGGGCATACCAGAGCACGTACGGGCCGGCAGTGCTGCGGGTCATGGTAAGCTCCTGGTGCTGCATTCGAGCGCCGCTTCGCGCGGCAGGTCAGGCGGTCCACCGCGCACAGTGTTGACAGTGTTCGGCGCCGCGATGCGGTCTGATTGTAGGGCGGCGGGCATGCGTCTGCAAACAAGTTGCGGCAGTTTCGGGCGATGAGGTTTGGCGCCGGGCGGGTTGCATGGTACGGAAGGGCGACGGCGCTACGTTCACTGGCGCGCGGGGGCGGGCTTGGGTTCCGCTGGTGGGAAGGCCTTTGGGGGACGCTGTTTCTCCAAAGGCTCAACTCCCTTTTCCGCCGCCCACTTCCGAGCCAGGGCAAGGACGCGGTCCACTTGCTGTTCATCATCCACGTTGACTGGGGCAGTTCGATTCTCGGTGTCTGTGATGTAAAGCAAAGCTGCCACAAGTCTTTGTTTAAGGATAAAATGGACTGTGGCCACTTCGCTTCCATCCTGCCAAAAGTTGTTTCTTTGCAGTACATAAACAAGGAAAGGAACCGCTTGGGAGTCCCTGTCATTGGGCTGACCCGCAACTACAGTGCCTTGGTCCGCCTGCTTCGGCTTGAACTTGAGCAGTGCCTCGCAGGCAGATGCTACGACGTCAGAGTTGGGGTGTAGGAGGCATTCGCGCACCACGGCCGGCCCGCCCGCCTCCATCAACACCACGGCACCATTTACATATTGGATTTTCTTTTCGGACCTGCGCACGCAATCATACAGTAACCGCAATGCATCTACCTTGGCCGGCGGAGCGGAACCTGTGCTTGCCCGAAGCAATCTCTGAATCCCCTTCCATTCCTTGGAATCGTCGGACATTCGAGCGGCCGCTTCAGACCACGCTGAATTCAGTTCCCCCGACTCTCTCATGGGGATGGCAGGGGGCGCGTTCTTGGCGCCAGGAGGAACGGCTGTGGCGCCGGCGGGGGCCGGCTTGGAACCGGTTGGCGGATCGGTCTTGGGCGGCGGCTGTGTCTCCTCAGAGGCGCCTTTCTCTGGGGCGTTCTTGGCCGCAGACGGATTCTCCTTGGGCTTCTCGTTACCCGGCGGCTCCGCTTGCCACGTGTCTTTGTTGGCCTGCCACCACTCCCGCCACTGCGAAACCAATGCTTCCTTCTTCTCCTTGGTCTCCCCCCTGGCGGAGACGGGCCTGAGACCAGACTTGCCTTTGGTAATCACATGAAGAGTATCGGTCGCCTCGGCGAAGAGGGAGATACTCTCTCCTTGAGAACCATTTGGGCCAAGACCCATGGCACGGTAGTTGCTATCCAAGGCGTGCTCTATCAATGGGCCGACGAATGCCGGGTCCGGCATCAGCCGAGCTATAATCACGGCTTGGCGGAGCCCACGCCCGTCGCTCTGGCGTAACGCCTCGGCGACAATCGGCACCGCTTGCTTGTCCATGAAATACCAACGTACGAAATTCATGACTGCGTGGGCACGGTCTTTGCGCTGAACGAAGCGCCCCAAGGCCGCGAGAACCCGCTCCCGGTCCATCGCCAGCAATTCCTGGGCAGCCGCCTGGGTGATCTCGGGCTTGGCCGGTGCGACCGCCCTTAAGAGCAACCGCCAGATTTCCTCATCGTTATCCTGTGGCGCGCTCTTGCCCATTGGTTCATTGACTTTGGCTGGCTCCGAAGCGTTCTTCGCGGGTTCCTGTGCGTCGCTCCCGGCAGGAGCCCCCAAGAGCAGAATCGGTGCAAGCGCCACCCCAAGAACAGCAACCATGGTCGTGCGTTTCATCCTCGGTCCTCCAATTCTCTCAGGGATCTTGTGTGGCAACTTTGGTATTGTACATTTTCTTGAAAGCATACTCAATCTCCAAGGTATCTGTCAGGTCGGTCAGGATGATGACAATGGCCGCATAGTCATCACCGGCATCCACGTTTGTGATCGCGCGGGCGCCAACGTTCGCCGGGACTTGTGAACACGCGCATTGGATGGGCGAACAGCGAGCAGGGAAGAACGGGATGGGAACCGACGCAGGCGATATATGTCGTTGCAAAGACATATTTCCCCCCGCGTAAGCCGGCCGCACGCTGAAACCGACCCACCAGGCGCCGGCCACCCAGCACCATCTAGCATCGTACTTATGCTCCAGAACTTGTCAAGCACCAAAGTTGCAGGAAAAGCGAAACTCTTACGTCCGTTTACCTCGGTCCGCAGCACCCGGCGGGCGGGCGAAGGCGGCGTCTCCGGATCGTCCGAGATGCACGGCCACGCAGAATCGCTGTGGCTGTTGCTCTTCGGCATTCGCACGGAGAGCCCCCTCGACTCGCTTCGCTCGCTCGGGGTGACAGCAAGAAAGGTCCTGCCAGAAACTCCTTGAACACCCCCTCTACGGCGAGTGTCTTGCCGGTGCGCTATAGGGGAGTCCCCGATAGCGCGAGTGGCAGATTCTCGGATGCCGATTCAGGGTTCTTGCTGATTCCGCGGCCTTTGGCTCGGCAGTAACATCACTCTTTAGCCGTGGACCTACGCGGACGGCTCTCGAGGCCACTAAGCGGACAGGAATCAGCCATGCGGATTGCCCTGCTGTCGTGGGAGTCGCTCCACTCGGTCGCCGTCGGAGGGGTGGCCTCTCATGTGACGGAACTCGCGGCGGCCCTGAAGCGAAAAGGCCACGAGGTCCACGTGTTCACGCGCCTGGCGCACGGCCAGCGCTGCAACGACCGGGTCGACGGCGTGCACTACCATCGGTGCCCCTACGCGGGGCACCCGGACTTCGTCGATGACATTAACAACATGTGCCGCGCGTTCGTGGACTCCGTGTTCGCCGTCGAGGACAGGATCGGGGCGTTCGACGTCGTCCACGCGCATGACTGGCTGGCGGCCAACGCGATGATCTGGATCAAGCAGGGCCGCGGCCGCAAAACCGTCCTCACGATCCACGCCACCGAGTACGCCCGCTGCGGCAACGCGTTCCCGAACGGCCGCAGCCACCGCATCCGGACGCAGGAGCGGGCGGGGACCTACTGGGCCGACCGCCTGATCACGGTCTCCAACGCCACTCGCGGCGAGGTTATGTGGATGTATGAGGTGCCCGACTGGAAGCCGACGGTGGTCTACAACGGGGTCAGCCCGCACCGCTTCGACGCGCCGGTCGACCCCGGCGAGGTGAAGAAGCAGTACGCGATCGGGCCGCTGGACCCGATGGTCCTGTTCTGCGGGCGGCTGGAGTGGCAGAAGGGGCCGGACCTCCTGGTCGAGGCGATTCCCGCGGTCCTGCGGGCCCATCCCGCCGCCAAGTTCGTCTTCGTGGGCGACGGCGGCATGCGGGGCCAGTTGGAGGCCCGCGTGCGGCAACTGGGTGTGGCTCACGCGGTGCGGTTCCTGGGCTTCCGCAACGGCGACGAGCTCGTTCGGCTGTTCAAGGCGTGCCAGGCGGTCTGTGTTCCGAGCCGCAACGAGCCCTTCGGCATTGTCGTGCTCGAGGCGTGGGCGGCGCGCAAGCCGGTGGTCGTCACGCAGAACGGCGGGCCCAACGAGTACGTCTCGCACGAGGAGAACGGGCTGAAGATCTATCCGCAGCCGAACTCGATCGTGTGGGGGCTCGTGCGGCTGTTCTCGGACTTCGAGCACGCGCGGTGGATGGGCGAGAACGGACGCCGGGCCGTCGAAGCGCGGTTCACGTGGGACATGATCGCCGACCAGACGCTTGCGGCCTACGGCGTGCCGCCGGCTGAGGTGGCTGTCGTGCGGCAGGCCGCCGCCAGGACCCGCGGCGCTCCTGAGAGGAAAGTGGAAGCCCAGCCGCGGCGGGCCCGGCCGGCCCGCCGCCAGTGGGCGCGCCGTCGCCGCACGACGACCGGAGGCGCCTTGGCCGACGCGTCGGCGGCGAGCCGGCAACTGCTTCTGACGAGAAGCCCGCCGCCGGCCGGGACACGGCGGCGCCTTCAGAGGCCCGGCGGGCGCCCCGCACAATCCGCGGGCGCTGCGCGGCCGCTCCTGGCAGGCATGGCCACGGGTGTTCCTCCGTGATGTGACATTCAGCCGTCGTGATGGCAAGATCCTCTGCCTGACGTTGGGGCAGACAGGCGCAAGAGGGCGGCCCGCCGGATGCCGGTTTCGAGGCAGCGGGCCGCGCCGGTTTTCATGGGGAGAAGAACGGTCAGCGTTGTTGCGGCGGAGGGCTTCCTACGACAGCGCCACTTTGACGGGTGCGCGGCGGGTCTCCTGACCCGTATGTGTCCAGCGTTATACCCCATTGCCGGGTGGCACGGCCACGCGCCGTTGCGTGGCCGTGCATGGTCACGTGGGGGAGCAAGCACGGTCACGCAACGACGCGTGACCGTGCCACCCACGCTAAACACGTACCCTGACCCACCGCGCGGCAATTGCCCCCCAGCGGCGAGACAACGCAGGTGCGCGGCGGGTCGGGAGAGCCGCCGCGCGAAGTGGGGTTGTGGCATCAGCCTCGGCCTTCCAGGCCGTATGTGTCTAGCGTTGTCATTCCGAGCGAGCGCAGCGAGTCGAGGAATCTCGCTGTGGCTGTTGCTGTTCGGGCGGATGCAAGGCGAGACCCCTCGACTCGCTGCGCTCGCTCGGGGTGGCAGCACAGAGGGGCCACGCTAGACACGTACTCCAGGCCGAGGTGGGGGCACGACAGCAACGGCCAGTTCGACGAGTTCGGCGGCACCATGCGCCGCGAGGACGGCCGCGAAACCTGGGAGGGCGGCCGCGACGCCGTTGCCGCCTTCCGCGCCGAGAACGAGCGGAACTTGGCGAGCCTCGTGGTCGAGCCGGGGGCGGGGCACTTTGCGTGGTCCGACCGCAACGCCGCCTGCCTGGCGCTCTTCATCCGCAAGGCGGCCCAGGCGTGCATCCCGGCGGCGGGGCCCGCAGACCGGGCGGAGCCCGTCGCGCTCAGGCAGATCGACTGCCGCGGCGGCTGGCTCACCGACCTGACCATCAAGACAAAGGGCGAGTTCCAGCCTGCTCCCTATGACCGGTACCGCGGCGACAAGGCCAAGGCGGCCTGGCACTTCGACCAGCAGATGGCCCAAGCCACCGTCGCCTACCACGCCGGGGGGTTCGGCAAGAAGGACCGGTTCATCAAGTGGAACGACCCCTGCTGGGTCGATGCCGGCACGCGGTTCTTCTTCACCAACCTCAAGTGGGTGGGCGACGGGCAGACCTTCGAAGTGCACCCCGTGTACGACGACGCCTATCCCTCGCCGCAGCCCAACGGCGCGTGACCGTGCCACCCGGCTATCGGCGGAACGCGCTAGACACGCAACGGCGTGTGACCGTGCCACCCTCCGTAACGGACGCGATAAGAAGAAAAAAAGCGCTTGACAATGACGACGCGCGTCGTCTATGATGGACGACAGTTGTCGTTCACAAGACTGTACGAGCCGGGGAGCGCAAGGGATGCCTAAGCCGCAGGGGACACTGACGGCCGCGCAGTACCAGATCATGCGGGGGGTCTGGGAGGCCGGCGCCGAGGGCGCCACGGTGGCCGAGATATGGCAGAGGATCGCCGGCGAGAGAACCGTCACGCGGACCACCGTGCTCAACCAGGTGGACCGATTGGAGAAGCGCGGCTGGTTGAAGCGCGCAGCGGCCGAGGGGGCCATCCACTTCGTCGCCGCGAGAGATCGCCAGGCCGCCGACGCCCAGTTGGCGGCCGAGTTCGTGGACGGGTTCTTCGGCGGCTCGACGAGCCGGCTGTTCATGAGCCTGGCGGACGGCCGGGACATCAAGGAGGCCGACCTTCAGCGACTGCGCAAGCTCCTGGCCGACGCCGCCAGGGAGCGCCGGGCCAAGGGAGGCCGATCATGAGATTCCTGATCGAGCAAGGCGCCCTGGCGGCAACGCCGCTGCTCATCGCCGCAAGCGTTGTCCTGGCCGGATCGGTGGCCTGCGCCCTGAGTCTCGTCGCGGAGCGGGTCTGCCGACGCCGGCCGGCGCCGCGCCGGCACGGACTGCTGCTGGCGGGGCTCGTCATGGTGACCGCGGCGCCGATCCTGGTCGGCGTGGCGCAGTGGGCCGGCTGGGGATTCGTGGCTGTCAGCGTCCCCCGCTCCGGGGCCGCGACCGGCCACGCCGGCGCCGCGAGGAGCGATCCTGCCCCCGTCGCGAACAGGCCCGCGGATCTCTTGAGCCCCGCGGCTGATACTACAACGCCGCTTTGCGCGGCGGGTCTCCTGACCCGCCGCGAACGTGCCTCAACCAGCCGGCAAGACGCATTTTCTGCGCGGTGGGTCAGGAGACCCACCGCGCACGAGGCGATGGGGACTTTCGGCAATAACGTGTCGCCACAGAACCCGGACGGACCCGCGTGGTGGCAGCGCGCGGGGACCGCACTGGTGTTGGCGTGGGGCGCCGGCGCGGCGGCGGCACTGTTGCGATTGGTGCTCGGGTGCCTCCGCCTGGCTCGCCTCGGCCGAACGCTTGTGCCGTTGAATCACCCCATGGCCACGCGGGCGGCACGGCGGGCCGCCGACCTCCTGCATCTGCGGCACACACCGTTGCTTTGGGGCGCGCTGGCCGCCCCCGCGCCGATGGTCATGGGCCTCTGGCGGCCCCGGATCGTCCTGCCCACGGGCCTCGTGGCCGACTTGAGCGACGAGCAGTGGCATGCCGTCGTGCTTCACGAGGCCGCCCACATCGCCCGCGGCGACCTGGGCGTCGGTCTGCTGCAACGGCTGGCGGCGGCGCTGTTCTGGTGGTGCCCCCTGCTGCACGTGCTCAACCGCCGGCTGGGCGAACTCAGGGAGGAGCTGTGCGACAACCACGTGATTCGCGAGCAGGGCGACGGGTTCGGGCTGGCCCAGGTTCTGGTGGGCCTGGCCGAGCGGCGGCGCTGCGGAGAACGGATGGAGTTGGCGGGTGTCATGGCCGTGGCTGAACCGGCGGGGCCAGGGCTGGAGAAGCGGATCCGCCGGTTACTGCAAAAGGAGCAAGATATGACTACACGCATCGATCTTCGGGGAATCGTCCAGGCGCTCGCGCTGGGCGCGCTCATCGGCATGGCCGCCTTGCTGGCGACCGCCCGCGCCGAGGAGCAGGCGCCGGCCGTTGCCAAGCCGGCGGACGCCGACGTGAAGCCGCCCAAGGTCAAGGCCGCGCAGCCGGCGGACGCCGACGTGAAGCCGCCCAAGGTCAAAGCCGCGCAGCCGGCGGACGCCGACGTGAAGCCGCCCAAGGGCAAGGTGGCGCAAGCGCCGACCCTTGGCGCGGTCGTCAAGTCGGTCGACGCTGTCGCGGCCACGATCACGGTGGCCGTCCGGGGGAAGGAGAAAGGCCCGCCCACCGAGCGGACCCTCGCGCTGGCCAAGGACGTCAAGGTGACCCTGATGGTCCGCAAGGACAAGGGCCCTCAGCCCGAAGGCACACTCTTGGACCTGCCCGAAGGCGCCCCGGTCTCGCTGCTGTTGTCGACGGATGAGGCCACCGTCGTCGGCATCGTGGTGCAGGGCCGGAGCCTGAACGCCGCCGTCAAGAGCGTCGACGCCGACAAGCGCACCATCACCGTGGTGAGTAAGGGCGCCCAGGGGGCCGTCGAGGACACCTTTACCGTGGCCGAGGACGTCAAGGTCATCGTGCCCGACCCGAAGGTGAAAGGGAAGCAGGAGGGGAAGCGGGAGGAACACAAGCTGGCCGACCTGGCCGAAGGCACGCCCGTGGTCCTCCACTTCTCGCCCGCGGAGCGCACGACGGTCACGGGCATCACCGCGTCCGGCCCCACGATCACCGCCGTGGTGCAGTCGGTCGACGCCGACAAGGGCACCATCACGATCCGGTGGGGCGACAAGGAGCAGACGCTGGCCGTGGCCAAGGATGTCAAGGTGGTGGTCTCCGACGGCGACAAGGAGGAAGGCCTGCCGGCCGAGGGCACGCTCTCGGACCTGATCGGGATGAAGGTGAGCCTCTATGTGTCGGCGTTCGAGCCGAAGACCGTCACGGCCATCCGCCTGACCCGGGGGAAGGGGTTGGCCAAGGACGGCAAGTAATGATGTACGTGTTTGGCGAGGCAGCGATTCTTGGTTCCCGTACAACAGGCCGACGCTCTTTTCGCCGTTGCCTTCAGCCCCGGACGGGGCGGTAGACGGTAGCCCACGGCGCAAGCCGTGGGTATGCGTCGCGAGCGCCCCCCTTCCGTTTTTCAGCCCCGGTAGGGGCGGAAGAATATCTCGTCGCGAGTTTCTTTCGCCCCTGCCGGGGCTGAGAGAAAGAAACAAAGGGGTCTGGGCGTTACCTACCCACGGCTTACGCCGTGGGCTACTCTCTTTCGCCCCATCCGGGGCTGAAACAACGACGAAAGGCCGTCCCGCCTTCGGGCGGGCCAGGTCGTACCGTCCGGGCCGCCAGGCCGGCGCCGCTGCCCGTCACGGCGAGGGTCGTCGCCTGCCGGTTCGGCCGCGGCGTCGCGCCCTTGGTGCAGACAGCCGCGCCGGTCGAGCAGACGATCCGGATCGAGAAACCCTGGCGCGGATGGCCCCCTGCACCCCGTGCCTCGATACGCAGGGCGAAACGTCCATGCGCCGGATGCGAACCCCGCTCGTGATTGCGGCCGCACGGTGTGTTATAATCACCCGTCATCCGGCGGACGGCGATGCGTTTGGGCTTGGCGGCCGCCTTGCGACCCCGCCGCGGGGGCAAGATACCACGGCGCTACTTTGACTGGTGGGCGGTGGGTCTCCTGACCCGTCGCGCGCGAGCCAAGGCGGCGCTGCCGTACTGGGGGATGGGGGGCAGGAAAGCAACCAGATCAAGGGGAGCCCGTGAACCAACGGTGGTATGACCGATGGCTGCCCCGCTCCGCCCGGTCGGTGGCCTGGCTGGCGATCGTGATCGTTCTGGCGATCAGCTTCCTGGACCTTATCGGCTGGATGCTGGACATCGCGCCGCTCAAGAGCATCAAGCCCGAATGGACTTCAATGAAGGCCGTTACGGCGGTGTGTCTGGCCCTTTCGGCACTGGGGTTGGCGCTTCTTCAGAAGGGCCCGTCCGGCATTCTCAATCGCCGGGTCCTGCAAGTTCCGGGGATCCTGGTTGGCCTGGCGGGCTTGCTGACCCTCGTGTTCTACGCGGTCGCGCTGATTACGGGCCAGGAACCTGCCCTGGCCGGCGCCCCCGTCCTGAACCTGTTCCTGGCGCCGGCCACGCGGATGGCCTTGTTGACGGCGATCCTCTTCCTGCTCGTTGGGTGTGTCCTGGTGCTGCTGGCGACCGGCGACCGCCGCGCCGCGGATATCGCTCATGCCCTCATGGTGCCAGGGTCGGTGGCGAGTTATCTGGTTCCGGTCAGTTACCTTCTGGGTGTCCAGTCGTTGCACGAATGGCTGAATGTACCGATGGCGCTGAATACGGGGATTGCCTTCTGTGCCCTCGGTGTCGCGATCTTCTGCGTGCGTCCGGATACCTGGCTGATGGCAGTGCTGGCGGGCGACCATGCCGGCGGCGCCATGGCCCGCCGGCTCCTGCCCGGCCTCCTGTTGATCCCACTCGTGATCGGCTGGCTGCGACTCTATGGGGAGCGGGCCGGCGCCTTTACGTCCGAAGTGGGGGTGGCCCTGGTGGCTGTGGCCTATACCGTCTGCTTCATGGGGCTCGTGTGGCTGAGCGCCAGGTCGGTCAACCGAACGGACGAGAAGCGGCGCGCCGCCGAGCGCGCCGTCCAGGACAGCGAGAGGCGCTACCGCTCCCTTTTCAGCGGAATGACCGAGGGCTTTGCCCTCCACGAGATCCTCTGCGACGCGAAGGGCCAGCCGTGCGACTACCGCTTCCTGGAGATCAACCCGGCCTTCGAGCGGCTGACCGGCCTGAAGCGCGAGGGTGTGATCGGCAAGGTCGTCAGCCAGGTCCTGCCGAACGATGACCCGATATGGGTCCTGAAATACGGCGAGGTGGCGCTGACGGGCCAGTCGGTCCATTTCGAGCACTACTCGACGCCCCTCAAGCACCATTACGAGGTGTTCGCGTATTGCCCCGCGCCGCGCCAGTTTGCGGTGCTGTTCATGGACATCACCGAGCGCAAGTGGGCCGAGGAGGCGCTGCGGGAAGCGAGAGACCATCTGGAAATCCGCGTGACGGAACGGACCGCGGAACTCCAGCGCGCCAACCGCGCGCTCCAGGAAGAGATCGCCGAGCGCCGGCGGGCCGAGGAGGGCGTCAAAGCCGAACGCCAGCGGCTCTACGACGTCCTGGAGACGCTGCCGGCTTACGTGGTGCTGCTGTCGGCGGACTATCACGTGCCCTTCGCCAACCGCTTCTTCCGGGAGCGCTTCGGCGAGTCGCACGGCCGGCGCTGCTTTGAGTACCTGTTTCATCGCGCCGAACCCTGCGAGGTTTGCGAAACCTACTGCGTCATGAAAACCAGGGCGCCCCACCATTGGGAGTGGACCGGCCCGGACGGCCGCCACTACGACATCTCCGACTTCCCCTTCACCGACACGGACGGCTCCGCCCTCATCCTTGAGATGGGCATCGACATCACCGAGCGCACGCGGGCCGAGGCGGAGCTCCGCCGTCACCAGGAGCACCTGGAGGAGCTGGTCAAGGAGCGGACCGCGGAGATCGAGAACCGGAATGTCCGGCTGGCCGCCGAGGTCGCCGAGCGCCGGCGGGCCGAGGAGGCGGTGAAGATCGGCGCCGCCGAGCTCGCCCGCTCGAACAAGGACCTCGAGCAGTTCGCCTACGTGGCGTCGCACGACCTCCAGGAACCGCTGCGCATGGTGACCGGTTTCGTCGAGCTGCTGGAGAAGGAGTGCCGGGGCGCCCTGACCGCCGAGGCCTGCACCTACATCTCGTACGCCGTCGACGGCGCGCGGCGGATGCGGACCCTGATCGACGACCTGCTGACCTACTCCCGCGTGACCACGCGCGGCGGGCAGGTCGAGGCGATGCGTTCGGAAGAGATCCTGGAAGAGGCGCTCGCCGCCCTGCATTTCGCCATCCAGGAGGCCGGCGCCACGGTCACGCACGGCCCGCTGCCCACCGTGCGGGCCGACGCCACGCAGCTCGCGCAGGTGTTCCAGAACCTGGTCGGCAACGCCGTCAAGTTCCGCGGCGCGGAGCCGCCGCGCGTCCACGTGGAGGCCCGGCGCGAGGAGGGGCACTGGCTCTTCTCGGTCAGGGACAACGGCATCGGCATTGACCCCGAGTTCAGAGATAGAATATTCCTCATTTTCCAACGTCTACATACGCGGCGCGAGTATCCGGGCACGGGCATCGGGCTGGCCCTGTGCAAGAAGATCGTGGAGCGCCACGGCGGGCGCCTCTGGGTGGAATCGGAGCCGGGGCGGGGCTCAACGTTTTTCTTCACGCTTCCGGCGTAGTCTTCGGTATAAGGGAGCCATTGTGAACGGCCAATCCATTCAAATCCTGATGGTCGAGATTGGGACGAACATGGCCACGCAACATCGCGTGGCCATGCCAGCCCGCGAGACTGGGGCCGCAGAATGACCGAGGCCGAAAAGCCGATCCGCCTCCTGCTGGTCGAGGACAACCCGACCGACGCGGCGCTCTTGCGCGGCATGCTCCGCGGCCACGGCCGGTACGAAATTCTGGAGGCGGCCAGCCTGCGCGAGGCCCAGGCCGCCCTGGCGCAGCAGCCGTTCGACGCGGTGCTCCTGGACCTGGCGCTGCCCGACTGCGACGGCCTCAAGACGATCGACGAGCTTCAAGCGGCCGCGCCGGCGGCGCCTATCGTCATCCTGACGGGCATGACCGACGAGGCCGTGGCCATGGCCGCCGTCCGCCGCGGGGCGCAGGATTACCTGGTCAAGGGCCGGACGGATGCCGCCCTCCTCGTCCGCTCGATCCGGTACGCCATCGACCGCAAGCAGGCCGAGGAGGCCCTCCGGAAGGCCCACGACCAGCTCGAACAGAAGGTCCGCGAGCGCACCGAGGAACTCCGCAAGGCCAACCAGACCCTCCGCATGATGTCGGAGTGCAACGAAATCCTCGTCCGCGTTGCCGACGAGTTCGACCTCGTCAAGGAGATCTGCCAGATCATCGTCACCATCGGCGGCTACCGCATGGCGTGGGTCGGCTACGCCGAGGACGATGCCGAGAAAACCGTCCAGCCGATCGCCTCCGTGGGGTTCGAGAAGGGGTACCTTCAGAACGCGCGGGTCAGTTGGGCCGACACCGAGCGCGGCCGCGGGCCGACCGGCACGTGCATCCGCACGGGCCGCGTGTGCGTCGGCAGGGACTTCACCACCGACCCGGAACTGGCGCCGTGGCGCGACGAGGCCCTGAAGCGCGGCTTTCGGTCCTCGATCGCGCTGCCGCTGACGGCCGGCGGCAAGGTTTTCGGCGCCCTCACGCTCTACGCGGCCGAGCCCGGGTTCTTCGATGAGAACCAGACCGGGTTGCTGCGCGAGCTGGCCGACGACCTGGCCTTCGGCATCGTGGCCCTGCGGGCCCAGGCCGAGCGTGACCACGCCCGCCAGGTCGCGGAGCACCGGGCAGTGCAGCTCCGGGCGCTGGCCGCAGAACTCGTGCAGGCCGAGCAGGCCGAGCGCCGCCGCCTGGCCCAAGTCCTGCACGACCACCTCCAGCAGCTTCTCGTCGGCGCGAAGTTCAGCCTTGCCACCCTGCGCGCCAAGGTCAAGTCGAAAGCCCAGCAGCAGACGGTTCAACAACTGGGCGATACGTTGGACGAGGCGATCAAGGCTTCGCGGTCGCTCACGGCTGAGCTCAGCCCGCCGATCCTGCACGAGCAGGGCCTTGCGGCGGGGCTGGAGTGGCTGGGCCGGCACGTGCACGACAAGTACGGCCTGAACGTGTCGGTCGTCGCCGACGCCTACGCCGAGCCGGCCGCCGAGCAGATGAGGATCTTCCTCTTCGAGGCCGTGCGGGAACTGCTTTTCAACGTCGTCAAGCATGCGGGCACCGACCGGGCCGAGGTCCGGATGTGCCGCATCGAGGGCGACCAGGTCATGATCACGGTGGCCGACGAGGGGACGGGGTTCGATCCGAAACAACTGGAGGCGAGGTCGGGCGGCGGTTTCGGCCTCTTCAGCATCCGCGAGCGCCTGGGCTACCTGGGCGGACGCATGGAGGCAGACAGCACACCCGGCGACGGCAGCCGCTTCACGCTCCTCGCGCCTCTGGCGGTGGCCGAAACCTCAGACGCGAAGGCCGCGGCGACCGACGTGGCCCCGCTTCGCCCCGGCGCCGGGGTTGCGCCAACGACAGGCCCGCTCCTCGGCGCCGACCGTAAGATCCGCGTGCTTCTCGCCGATGACCACGCCGTGATGCGCCAGGGCCTGGCCCGCCTTCTTCAGGAGGAGCCCGACATCGAAGTGGTCGGCGAAGCGGCCGACGGGCACGCGGCGGTGGCCTTGGCCCGGCAACTCCGGCCGGACGTCGTGGTGATGGACGTGACCATGCCGCACACGAACGGGTTCGACGCCACCCGCTTGATCGTGATGGAGTGCCCCGGCGTTCGCGTGATCGGTCTCTCGATGCACGAGGAGGCCGACATGGCCGCCGCGATGCGCCAGGCCGGCGCCGCGGATTACCTGACCAAGGGCGGCCCGATCGAGGACTTGGTGGCGGCCATCCGTGGGCGCCGCTCTTAGCCTGCCAGCGCCGCCGAGCCCGGCGGGTCAGGAGACCCACCGCGCACCAGTCAAAGTAGCGCTGTGGTATTGGGTTGCCCGCATCCATTGGCCGGGTGGCATGCCCACGCCGCTGTTCGCGTGGGCATGCTCCTCGGGGCACGGTCAAATCATGCCCACGGAACGACGCCGTGGGCATGCCACCCGGCTTCCGGAGCAACACGCTGAACAAGCAAGTAACGCTCGGCCCCGCCTTCCCGCCTTCGGACGGGCCAGGTCGCACCGTCCGGGCCGCCACGCCGGCGGCGCTGCCCATCACGGTGAAGGTCGTTGCCCGCCGGTTCGGCCGCGGCGTCGCGCCCTTGGTGCAGACGGCCGCGCCGGTCGAGCAGACGATCCGGATCGAGAAGCGCTGGCGCGGATGGCCCCCTGCACCCCGTGCCTCGTACGCAGGGCGAAACGTCCATGCGCCGGATGCGAACCCCGCTCGTGATTGCGGCTGCACGGTGTGCTATAGTCACCCGTCATCCGGCGGAGGCGGTGCGTTTGGTCTTGGCGGCCGCCTTGCGACCCCGCGGCCGGCCCCGAAAGGGGGCGAGAAAATAGAGTGACCCCGTTTCACCCGTCAGGCAATACAGGAAGCGCACGACTAATTCTCCGGCATTGGCGTTCGTATGGACACCAGAGCTTCCATGCCTGGGACGAGGTGAGGAGGTTCACGTGACCTTTGAACTACTACGGGTAACGGTGCGGTCAATCCTTGAGACGCTGGCTCGTGGGGAGTACGAATCCGCCGTGGCAACGAGTTCATCGTCGCGTCTGTCGGCTGAGAGCACTGAGCACACTCATGAGCCAAATCCTTCTCACCCTTGCCGCCCTGCTGCTGGCTCCGCTGGCCGCACAGTTCGCTTGCGCGGGACAGTCGCTCGCTGCGGACGCTACGGACATTGACCGCGCGCCACCCATTGTTGGGGCGATCCGCTGGGACGGGTGGTACGGCGAAGGCGTGGTGGTGAAGCAGACTGAGATCTCGCTCGGTCCGCCAAAGTATCATTTCCGGCTGCCGTGGTTTGCGCGCGTGCTTGGCGAGGGCCGGGTCCGCATCAACGGTGACTCACAGGAGATTATGGAAAAGGAAATCGCCTATGCGGCGAAGGCCGGGCTGAATTACTGGGCGTTCGTCGATTATTGGGGCGACGCCAACCTGAGCATCGCGTTGCGGCGCTATCAGGCGGCAACGGACAAGCGCGGCGTGCGATATTGTTTCGTCGAGGAAGGAGACCGGATCGATGGCGTCGGCGTCCAGGGTTGGGCGCGGCTCGTCGAACATTTCAAAGACACGAACTACCAGACCGTGATCGAGGGGCGTCCGTTGCTCTTTGTTTTCGGAAAGCCTAAGCGCCTCGGAAAAGCCGAGTGGCGGAGCCTCGGCGATGCGGCCGTGGCGGCCGGGCGTAAGCGGCCTTACCTCGTGCTCATGGGCTGGCAACCGGAGCAGGATGCGAAGGAGATGGAAACGCTGGGCTTCGACGCGGTCTCGGCCTACGCGGGCGGCGAGGGCTACAGCATGAAGCCGTCGTC
>Ga0315273_10003593_pt1 | contig 18724 bp, 16 predicted proteins | sample YL17G02_0_MG_FD_205753 | JGI IMG/M metagenome (GOLD analysis project Ga0315273, IMG submission 205753) | Sediment microbial communities from Yellowstone Lake, YNP, Wyoming, USA - YL17G02_0 | ecosystem: Environmental > Aquatic > Freshwater > Lake > Sediment | place: USA: Wyoming | collected...
TCCCACAGTTTTCTTGGAAAATATTTTGAAGGATTAGTTTCATAAACTTCAACTTTTAGAGGTTTATATTGTGCCCAACCATAAAACATTGAACCACTATCTTGCGGAATTACTTCAACAGGGGCACTTTCTAGCATAGCCAAAATATTTTCATCTAACGACATATCTCTAGCTAATGCCAAAGTACTCTCTTTCCACATTTCTAAATCTCGTTTTGTAATCTTCATATTGTATCATATTCATTCAACTTTTATAAACCTTCCTATATTTCACTACTAGAAAATGACTAATTAGATAGTAGATTAAAAGCTCCGCTTCAGCAATACTTTTTCAATGGATGTTCTAGAGATTTGTCAAAATTCTTCATATCCCTGCTTATTTTTTTGACGTCGATATCTTCTTTAGAATCAATTTTTGTTATTTTTTCTATCTCACTTCTTAGAAAATTCTCAATTTGCTTGCTCATGCTCATTCCTTTTGCCTTGCTATGCTTCGAAAACTCAGCATAAACATCTGCATCAATGTTGAATGTCTTTAGTGCCATCTTCCTCTTTTAATATGTTAAATAATGTTAATTAAAGTTAATAAACTTATTCGTCACGATTATTAATAACTCCAAGAGGGTACATTAAGGTTTAAATAGGGTGCTTTTCGCAGAAGATTATGACTCCTGAAAATCAAACAGAAAGACTGCCTGATAACTATCAGACAAAGGACTGCTCGGCCGCAATACAATTCATTCATGATGTATATGCTTGTTTTGGCCCAAGCGAATGCAAATATAACAAATATGGCTCTTGTTTATTGAGATTTGATGGGATAGCAATAAACGATAAATCAGATTTAGAAGTAAAAGCAGTAAGTTAAAGATAAAAAGTTAAAAATTACTGGTTCTCGGCGAGGCCTTTTCTCTGCCTTATCTTTCTTATAACCTCAAATTGCAATTCTGCTGGAAGCTTCTGGAAGTGCTGGTCTGCTAAATTTGAAACGCCTCTTCCTTCTGTCGCGCCTCTTAAATCATTTGACCATCCAATCATCTCTGCAACTGGGATTTTCGCTTTGATTACAGTATCTGCTCCTTCCTGTTTCACATCAAGCAAAATACCTCGTTTGCCTCCGACAAGTTGTGTAAGTGTTCCCATAAATGCAATCGGACCTTCAATAAGATGAGTTTGAATCGGTTCTAATACTGCTGCTCCGCCTCTTGCGATTGCTTCACGAATCCCATTTCTCATAGCAGGATAAATCTGTGCAGGTCCTCTATGGACGTTATCGACGTGGATTTTCATATCATGAAGCACAACTTTAGTCTTCATCAATGGTTCTCTTGCAAGAGGTCCGGCATCAACAACAAGTCTCCACCCGTCAAGAATAGACTCTATAACTTCGTTAAGCAAAACTATACCTCTTGTGCTGTCTTCAAATACATTTCCTTTGTAAATTTCTCTGTATTGTCTTGCTTCATCATTAGACATTCCAAGTTCTGAAAGTTTTTTCCATATTTCTTCAGGTCTTTTTCTTAATTTTCCTTCTGGGAGTTCTCCTTTTTCTATTGCATCATAAACTTGTTCTTCAAGCGGCTCGATGCTTAAGAATAAAATGTTGTGTCCGTTAGGAGTTCTTACCTCAACTGTCCCGCTTGGCTTTGAAACGCTCTCTCTATAAACAACAATAGGATGCCCCATCTTGACTTCCAAACCTTTTTCAGTCTTTATTCTATTTTCAATAATCTCTAAATGCAACTCTCCCATTCCAGAAAGCAGATTTTCTCCAGTTTCTTCATTAATTTCAATCTTGATACTTGGATCTTCCTTCCCAACTTTTCTTAAAACCTCAATTAACTTTGGCAAGTCTGAGGACCTAACAACTTCAATTGATTTTGTGATAACTGGCTGGAATAAATGTTTGATTTCTTCAAATGGAGTTTGTGGATTTACTGTTATTGTATCCCCAACATCTGCGTTCAATCCTGAAATAGCAAGAACATTTCCCGCTGGAACGCTATCCATCTGCTCTGGCTTTATTCCGTTATAAATCAAAACTTGCTGAATTCGGTAGTTTGACTTTGCGTTGTTTGCATAAACTTCCATTCCATTAGTTAAAGTTCCTGAATATAATCTCCCCGCGCAAACTTCTTTTCCAGACCTTGGGTCAATAACTATTCTTGTGATAACGAATGCAACCTCCCCATTTGGATTGCAAGAAGCAAGGTCTTTCCCAAATTGTGTTTCTGTGTCTCCTCTCCATATCTTCGGGATTCTGTATTTTTGAGCCTCAATCGGGCTAGGAAGGTGTTTAACAGCCATATCAAGCATAACTTCAAACAGAGGAGCTTTATCCCAAACCCATGCTTTTCTCTCTTTTTCCTCCAGCTCATAAATTTTAGAAATATCTTTGAAGCTTACTCCTCTTTTCTTCATAAACGGAAGAGACAAAGCCCAATTGTCTCTTGCGCTCCCAAATGCAACGCTTCCATCTGTGATGCTAACTTTCCATTTTTCTTTATATTCTGGCTCGGCAATCTGCATGAGCAAATTATTAAACTCTTCAATAATATCTATAACTCTTTTCTGCATCTGCTCCGGAGTCAACTTCAACTCCTTAATCAGCCTGTCAAATTTGTTTATGAAAAGAACAGGTTTTACTCTTTCTCTTAGGGCCTGCTTCAAGACTGTCTCAGTCTGAGGCATGACTCCCTCAACAGCACAAACAAGTACAACAGTCCCGTCAATAGCTCTCATAGCCCTTGTAACATTTCCTCCGAAATCAACATGCCCGGGAGTGTCAATTAAATTAATTAAATATTCTTTGCCTTCATAAACGTGAGCCATTGAAACGTTTGCTGCATCAACTGTCATCAATCTTTCTTGTTCGTCAGAATGCTGCCATGTCGTCATTCCTTCTTCTAGGTCTCCTGCAATTTTAGCAGCCATTAATCCTGCAGCTGCAAGAAGATTATCAGTCAAAGCTGTTTTGCCATGGTGAATGTGTGCGCTCGTCGCTATATTTCTTATATTATTTTGAATTTTTACAAGCCTTTTAATCTTGCTCAAACTTGTTTCTTTTTCTACCATAATTAACTTTACAAAAATCGGTTTTTAAACTTATCTTTAGAATTTTCTTGGATAATCTCCAATCTTAGCGTTTCTATGAGGACAATCTTTTCTTGCAGGCGGCAAGCAAGAAGTTAAGCATGCTACCAAAAGACCTTCCTTTGCCTTGCACTTAGGTAGATGTGGAGCTTGTGTTTCTTTTGCTTCATAATCAAGAAATTTGCAAACTCCTAAATCTAATCCTGTTTCTTTTTGTACTCTGTCAATAACAGCAACGAAATTACTACAGCCAATTCCTGGAATAAAATCAAAATCAGACAATACTTGCATAGCACCTAATAATCTATGGTAAACATCTTCTCCTTTATAGTTCGTAACGTCCTCACTGCTTTCCAACCAAAGGTCGTATTGCCTCAAAAGGGCGTCTTTATCCAGCAGCTTATTTTTCAAATCTTCAACTTTTTTATTCCATGCTTCATAATTTTCAGCATTATTCATAGTTTATTCTAATCTTATAGATATTTAAATAATATTATAAAACAAAGTATATAATTATCTGGATCCGTCAGCCTGTTTCTCAGCTTCGTTTTTTTTCGAGTAAGCATAACTTTCTGCGCTTCCTTCAGAAGCTTTGATTATTTCTTCTGCGAGTGTTTCAAACATCTTTTTCTTTTTTCCGAATGCTTTTGCATAAGCTCCATGCACAAACCATCTCAACGCAATATTCACCCTTCTCATTGGACTTGTATCAACTGCTTGAGGATATCTCGCTCCGCCGTGTTCAATTACTGTGATTTCATCTCTTGGAGAGCCATTCTCAACAGCTTCAGCAAGAACTTGCACAGGATTCTTTCCAGTTTTCTTTGCGATTATTTCAAGAACTTTTAACATAGTCTTCATATTCTTGTTGTATTTTCCTGAAGCCCAGCTCGTGATTATCTTATGCTCTTTTCCCATGTGCCCAGGAACGTCAAGATGTCTTGATAACCTTTCAACAACATTGACTTTTGTGGCTCCGAATCTTTCCAAATTTCTTCCCTGCGATTTCAAGAGCAATTTAGGAGCAAAATTAATGAAAGGTCTCAAAGCATTATCTTTAACTTGAATGTTTGAAACATCATACAAATCAAATATCTTAAAACTAATAGCTTTTTGTTCAACCATTTTATTTTCTGCCATTTTAACGTCTACCCTTCTCAATCTTGCCTTTCCACAAAAGATGGAGGGGTTGGTCATTTACTTTAATTACTTGGAAGCTGATTCCAGGAATATCTCCCTTAGAACGCCCCATTCGCCCGCCGATTCTTTCAATTATTACATCGTCGTGCTCATCAATAAATTTCTGCGCCAAATTTCCAGGAATGAATGCCCCAACAGAAATGCCATTCTTTATGAGCTGAACTTTGCAGCACTTTCTCATTGCAGAGTTTGGCTGTCTTGCTTCTTTTTGGAATTTTCCGACTACAATTCCTTTGGCTTGAGCCGATCCCTCAAGAGGGTCTGCCTTAATCCTAAGATTTAGTGTTTTTTTCTTGTAAGCTTTCTGGTGCCATCTATATTGCTTGTTTTTCTTCATTATATGTCTTGCACTCATTAAACCCATATTACTTTCTTATTTTTTTGGTTTTTAAATGTTTAGTCCTATTCTCAGAATTTTCAAATTAAACAATCTTTAAATCAAGGCCAAAATTGTTCTTGACTATCTCTTGCAATTCTTCAAGCCTTTTCTTGTTTCTTCCAATCAATGCAGCCTTGCTTGCGCTTCCTGCGTTTAGTATAAACACCCCATCTTTAATATCCAATGATTTGAACCTAACTGGGGAGACGACTTCACTAACAAAACTTGGGGCGTCTGCTATCCCCTGGGGCTCAGAAATTATTCTTACTCTTTTGCCAAGCTGATCTTGTATTCTTTTTACATTGTAAGCGCCGGGCCCGATTGCCTGCGAAATCATTACTCTCGGCACCGCAAATAAGATTACATTATTGTAAACAAAGCATTTTCTCGTCTTTACTCTTGAGACTCTGTCTAATAAATTAATATACCTCATAAGTTTCATGTCTATGACGCTCATTTTGATTTGTTTATTCTGTTGATTTCTTTAAATCCTTGTTCACAAGGGGGCCGGTAATTTCTACAAGCAGTCCAGGAAGTCCTGTTCCGACAGGAATTACTTGATTCAAAAGAATATTCTCTATGACGGACTTCAATTCATCTCTTCCGCCCTGTATTGTTGCGTTTACGAATTGTTTATCTGGAGTTTCGAATGTTGCCCTTGCAAGGATGCTTGCCTTGTCAGAGATTATCCCCATTCTAGTTACTCCCTTCACAATACCCAATGAAGTCATTGCATCTGCAACAAGTCTCATGTGCCTCTCATTTATATCGATTCCTTGATTTTGAAGAACTTTCTTTATTTCGTTCATTATTGTTGTTCTTGCTGCTTCAACACCCAAAGTCTGCATTACGTCGTAAACATCATTAGAGACTATCTTGTCTCTATCAATTCCCTTTACTTCAATTAGATCCTTCATGTTCGAGCCAGCGGTTAGTACAACAAAATCTTTTCCTCTGTTCGAAACAACAACTTGGGTAATTCCCTTTACTCCAGAAATTATTGTTTCTTTTATCTTTTCCTTAAGTTTGTACATTGCCTTGAAATCAAGTTCCGAAGCATTCAATGTAATCTTCAAATCATTTAGCTTTACGTTAAATCCTTTCTCGTTTAGTCTATCTGCGATTTTCTGTGCCCCTGCATGAACACTCTTCAAAGCCTTGCTGTCCAATAATATCTCTATCTTTTTATTTGCAAAATCAATCTTTGTTTCTTGCAATATCTCTTTTAATGTAACTTCCTTTATTTTCTCTGCAATTGTCTTTGCGTCTCTCTCATTGTTGCTTTCCTTGTCCAAATAAATTTCCATCGAAGGTGTTGATGGTTTCTTTCTTGCGTCAAATACCTCAATTAGTCTAGGCAGTCCTGTAATCTGCATTTGTGCTACTCCAGCATGGTGGAATACTCTCAAAACCATCTGTGTTGATGCCTCTCCAAATGACTGCGCTGTTACAACTCCTATCGCTTCGCCAGGTGATATCTTATTATCCTTCAAGTGAAGCCTCGAAACATCTTTGTTGTCATCACTAGCAATAAATTGGACTATATTCTCGGACGCATCTCTTACTGTTCCATCATACTCAACTTTCAAATCTTGAAGTGCGCTTACAAGTCTTCTATACAAATATCCAGATTTAGGTGTTCTAAGTGCAGTATCCATAAGGCTGTCCCTTCCAGTTACTGCCCCAAAGAAGAATTCTGTCGGTTTCAATCCTTTTATGTAAGACGATTTGATAAAACCTCTTCCTTCTGCAGATAAATCTCCATCTTTGAAGAAAGAGAGTGTTCTTCCGGTATAACCAAATCCTATTCTCTTATTCCATAAAGACTGCTGTCCTACTAAGCAGGCAATCTGAGTGACGTTAAGCATGCTTCCTGCCGCCCCTGCTGAAATCATCTTGTTAATATTACTATCTTTGGGGAAGTTATCTTTTACAACTTTTCCAGTCTCGCTTCTAACTTCGTTCAAAACCTGTAATATTTTTGCTTCTCTTGTTTCCTCCAAAGTTTTTCCAGGAATATGCACAAGGGTTCCATTTTCAAAAGATTCTATAATGTCTGCAGTCTTTCTTTCTGCTTCTGCTATAATACTAGATGCTGCTTCCTTGACTTTTTCAGGAACGTCCAAGTCCTTTAATGCAAGCGTGTACCCTTTTCTAGAGAGGTAAACTGCCCCAAGAAGGAACGCCTTGTTTATTGAATCAATGGTTTCTGCTCTTCCAAACTCTCTATCAATTACTTTGACAAGTTTTCCATCTTCTGTTGCGAAAGTGTTGCTTCCAGTCAACTCGCTTGGAACTTTTGATGATAGTCCTTTTGGCAAGATTTGTGCAAAGACTTCTTCTCCGCTAACATTCTTCTTTTTTATGTTGCTAACTACTCCGGCACTGAAAAGCAGCTGGTCTGCATCGCCTTTCTCAAAGTTGTCTTTTCCTAGAACATACAATCCAGTTATGGAATCATCAACTGTTCCGACAAGATTCATGTTATTCTTTGACGAGATGATATTATTGCTTACTTCAAGCAATATTTTCGCTTCGGCTCTTGCTTCTTCTGTCTGAGGGCTATGTATATTACACTCATCTCCATCAAAGTCTGCGTTATAAGGAGTAGCTGCTGCCGGGTGAAGTCTGAATGTTCTGTTTGGAAGCACTTTAACATAATGCGCCATAAGGCTTTGCTTGTGCAACGAAGGATGACGATTGAACAAAACAATATCCCCATCTCTTAGATGTCTCTCAATCTTATATCCTGGTTGTATTTCAGCGCAAAGCTCTTCAGTTAAGCTCTCAGTTATCTTTTTTCTCTTTCCATCAGGTCTTATTACATAATTTGCTCCAGGATAGTTGCATCCTTTCTTAATTAATTCTTTCATTACTTCAATATTAATTGAATTTACATTCTCTGCAACAGTTATAACTCTCGCAATCTCGAATGGAACTCCTACTTCATTGATTTTTATTAATGGGTCTGGAGAGATAACTGTTCTTGCAGAGTAATTTACTCTCTTTCCCGCAAGATTATGTCTTATTCTTCCTTCTTTGCCTTTGATTCTCTCAGTTATTGTCTTCAAAGGCTGTCCAGATCTATGTCTTGCTGGAGGAATTCTTGAAACATTGTTGTCAAAGAATGTAGTCACGTGGTACTGCAATAAATCCCAAAGGTCTTCTATGATTACTTCTGGGGCTCCCGCGTTTAAGTTTTCCCATAATCTTTGATTACTTCTGATTATATCTGATAATTTGTGAGTTAAGTCATCCTCGCTTCTCTCTCCGCTCTCAAGTGTTATAGAAGGTCTGACTGTAACAGATGGAACTAAAAGCAAGGAGATTATTGCCCATTCTGGTCTGCATGTATTTGTATTTATTCCAACTCTCTTCAATTCTTCTCCGCTAATACTAACTAATCTCTCTCGAACTTCTATCGGGGACAATCTTTTCTTTCCAAGCATAAATGTGCTTGGCTTCTCAAGTTTAACACGTTCGATTGTTTCTCCGCAATGCGGGCATTTCCTTGTGTCCCTGGCCTTTTTTGCTCTGATTGCCGGGCTCAACCCCTTTTGTTTTTCCTCGCTTAAAGTTAATTTCCCGCATTTAGGACAGAAACTTCTCAAACAAAGTTCAATCAAAGGAATATATTTTATGTGAAAAACAGGTCTTGCAAGTTCAATAGAACCAGGATGCCCAGGGCATTCTTTTACTCTTTTTCCGCACGTTCTGCATCTGACTCCGGGGTCAATAGCACCCAATCTCAAATCCATCAAACCACCATCAACAGGGAAACCATCAATATCATATAGTTCTGGCGTTACAATTTTTGCTGTGCTTATTTTTTTAACCTGGTCAGGGCTGATTAAACTAAATCTTAATGCCCTTACTTGTTTTCTGATGGTCATGTCGTTCATTGTGTTTCAACTTCCTCAAAGTTGAAATGCTTGAGAATAAACAAATTGTTCATTCTCTTATTTATTTTTTTGTTTATTCTCATTGTTCGTATTTGTTCTTCAACTCAAATGATGTATGCACTCCCAATCCAAGCAGTTCATCAACAAGAAGTTTGAATGCATAGGAAATTTCAAGAGGTTCTGCTTCATTGCTTCCGCATATGTTGCATACTACTTTATTCTTAATAGTATCCTCATAAGTCATACACCCGCACTCTTTGCATATCCAGATAGTGGTCTTGTCCGAATCATATCTTTCTTTCAATAACAACGCGGCTCCGTGCCCAGCAAGTGCTTGCTGCTCCATTTCTCCCAATCTTAATCCTCCACCTCTTGCTCTGCCTTCAATAGGCTGTCTTGTAAGAAGTGCAACTTTCCCAGAAGCTCTTGCATGCATCTTGTTCTTTACCATGTACTTCAACTTCAAATAGTACATGTTCCCAATGTAAATTTTTGCATCCATTTTATTTCCAGTTATTCCATTGTACATTGTTTCTTTTCCATCATATCTAAAACCCATTTCCTCAAGTTGATTTTCCAATTCTTCTACTGTTGAGCCAGTGAATGGTGTGCCGTCTATTAATTTTCCGCTTACTGCTCCGGTCTTTCCTGCGAGTAATTCAATCAAATAACCCACCGTCATTCTGCTAGGTATTCCGTGAGGATTAAACATCAAATCTGGTTTTATGCCTCTCAATGTAAATGGAATGTCTTCAGAGTCTGCAATTAATCCAATGACTCCTTTCTGTCCGTGCGGCGTTGAGAATTTGTCTCCTGGCTCTGGGATTCTAGAATCTCTTGTTCTAACATGAACGATTCTATTTCCTTCTTGGTCTATTGTAAGGAAAACAGCATCAACTGTCCCTCTTTCTTCCTGTCTTATCGTTGAGCTTGCTTCCTTTTTCGCCTGGATGCTAATATCTCTTGCTTCGCTCAAGAATTTAGGAGGAGTAACTTTTCCTATAGTAACTTCTCCCTCGTTCATATCTGCCTCGGGATAAGCAATTCCGTCATCTTCTAAGAACTTATAAGACTCTTCTGTTCTGTACCCTGAAACATCCTTGTCAGGAATGGTTATTTCATCAGAAAGGCCGCCAGGATATTGCATTTCTGTAGTTGAATAAGGTCTGAAATAAGTGCTTCTTCCCATTCCTCTGTCAATGCTTGCTTTATTCAAGACAACTGCATCTGCCATGTTATAACCTTCAAACGGCATAATCGCAACAATAATATTCTGTCCTGAAGGATATACATCAAGAGTGTCATAAACAAAACTTCTTACAACCGGTTTTTGAGGATAATGAAGAATGGAAACGTCAGTATCCAATCGCGTTGGATAATTTGCTGCATAGATTCCAAGACTTTGCTTTAATGTCTTGCTTCCCCTGTTTAATCTTGAGGACTGGTCGTGATTTGCAAAAGGAACAAGGCTTGTTATCAAACCAAATAAATCGATAGGATGAATTTCTACATGTGTATACTCCGGGGTTATTGCTTCATCTCTTGGTGCAACAAGGGCGTTGTCTTCCTCCGCTGCATCAATATATTCAATTACTCCTTCATTAACCAAATCACTCCATTTTATTTTATTTTCTTCCAAAAGGACGATGTGCTCATCTCTTAATTTGCTTGCTCCGTTCTCAACTATAATAACTGGTCTCAAAACTCTTCCAACTTCAGTGGATATTGTAACCTGCCCGAGTGTTTTATCATTTCTAATGCTCATCTCTTTTGGAAATTCTCCTGTTCTTCTTGCAGTTCTTATCTTGTTTACAAAATCCTCGCTGTTCTCAACAAATCCTACAAATCTTCCGTTGAAGAAAACGTCTTTATTGCCTGTTTCTCTGTTTAATCCAAATCCCCCAAACTTCTTCAAAGTCTCATTTTCATCAATGCTTATAGCTGTAGATATTTTTGCCAGGATGGAAAGATTCTTTCTTAATCCGATTTCAGTTCCTTCAGGGGATTCTGTTGGGCAGAACCTTCCATAATGCGTAGGATGTAACGTTCTTGCCATAAAGTTTTCTTGTTCTCCGGGAAGTGTAGATGAAACTCTTTGCAATTGGGACAACATTGCAAGATAATTTGCCTTATCCATATTTTGTGTAACTCCTGTTCTTTCTCCAATCCAGCTTCCTGTTGCTATTGCACTCTCAATTCTATGCGAGAACAAAGTAGATTTAGCAAGAGTTTTGATAGAATAGAATTTCTTTCTTTTTGCAACCTTTTGAAGTGAGTATTGTATATCTCTTACAAATATTCCTAGATTTATTCTGAACAAGTCAGCCATCAAGTCTCCAGATAGTTTTACCCTCTTGTTTGCATAATGATCTTTGTCTGTTCTCAAGATTTTGTCTTCTTTTGCTTTTAAGTATAACCTTAACAATTTGCACAATGTAAGTGCTTTTTCTATTCTAGATGCCTTGTCTGTTCCTATATGCGGCAGCAAGAACGAGTCAACTCTCTGCTTTACTCTTGTGATTATTTCTTTTTTTGTTCCTTGAATCCCAGCTTTTTCTGCGATGTAGGCTATTGCATCTTCTGATTCTTTCAAGTTCGCAAATTCATACATATTTACTATTAAACAATCATTCTCGTGATTGATATTCTTTGCAATATCTGCTTCTTTTGTCATTCCAAGCACTTTTAACAAGACAAGCGCAGGGATATTCTTCAACCTGCTGAATGTAAGATCCAAAATCCCATCTTTTGCCTCAGAAATTGTAACTGGAATTCTATAAGAACCTCTCTGTGAGAATATTTTAAGAGTCAGTCCTAATCTCCCCTCTTCAATAAAAGGTTGATTTGCTGCAAGATCCTCGTTCATTACCATTACTCTCTCATTTCCATTGACTATGAAATACCCCCCAGGGTCAAGAGGATCCATATAATTTTCTCTCAGTTCATCTTTGTTCATTCCGCCGGTATTACAAGCAGAACTCTTTACCATTATAGGAATTCTTCCTATCTCAACTTCTGCGCTGTCAGTTTGATTTCCATATTTTATTGTTAGTTCTGCAAAAATAGGCGAAGAGTATGTGAGACTTCTCAATCTCGCAGTCGTTGGGGTTACTATGCTGGTGCTTCCATCCGCTTCGATTATGTTAGGCTTCTCTATTCTTATCTTGCCAAGCCTTATTTCGACTTCTTCATCTTTTTCAAGGTTTGAGTTCAAGTCAAGAACAATTTGTTGCATCCTGTTGTTAATAAAATCGTTAAAAGAAATTAGGTTAGACTCTACAAGTGAGTGCTGCTCAAGATATTTCTTGATTAGTATGTTTTTTTGTTCCTGCATTTTATGCTATAGTTCTATAGTATACGCTAATATTTCCTTCCTCTTTTCTTTCAATTTTCACAATATCCCCTTGCTTGCATCCTTCAGGCAAGGCAGGGTCATCGCTTTTGATTCTTGGCAATTGTGCTAGAGAAATATTATACTTTTTTAATAGTGCTGACACCTCATTAGGCTTCAATTTTATATGTTTTGGCTGTAGTGTATGCATTCGAGAGATATTACCAGTTATGGGAATATAGAAATTTACAAAAATGGCTTTTTAAACCTTTCTAAATTTTTCTGATTTTATGGCCCCGACGGGATTTGAACCCGCGACACCTGGCTTAAAAGGCCAGTACTCTATCCAGGCTGAGCTACGAGGCCGTACAGCTTGGAGCAAAACATGTTATTTAAAACTTCTGTGCTAAATTTTAAAGCACAGAATGGATTAAAGATTTGTTGATACAAATCTTTAAGCCTTTATTATCATTAACTCTTTTAGAAGACTGCTTTTACCATTTCAAGGAGTCTTTTCTTGTCTATAAAACCTGAATTTTTCTCAACAGGCTCGCCATCCTTAAAGAAAATTAAGGCTGGAATGCTCATAACTTCATATCTATCTGTCAGTTCTCTAATCTCTTCTATGTTTGCCTTGCCAAACTTAACTTTTCCTTTGAGCTCTTTCGCGGCTTCATCAACTACTGGAGAAAGCAACTTGCATGGCCCGCACCACTCTGCCCAGAAGTCAACAACACAATCTCCCTCAGAGATAAAATCATCAAAATTTCTCGCATTAAGCTCTTTTACATTCTCACTCATGCAAGGGTTTTGGAAAATTTGATTAATAAATCTTGTTGTCTAATAAAAGATTTTAGGCAGAAACAGACTTTTCTAGCGAGGTATTATTTTCAAATTTTTTATTATCATTACCACGATAATTTTCTCTAGATTTATCTCCTAAAAGACTATCAATTTTATCTCCTGTAAGATAACCTAATCCTCCTCCAATAATTGAAGCGATGTAACTAATTGGTCCTCCTGCTATAGCCATCGCGCCAGTCCAAATAACTGCTTCACTAGGAGAGTGTTCCATTGTATTGGCAGCATATACTAACGCCAATGGAGTTAACGTTCCAACAACTGCCCCCGCTTTTCTAAAATTCACATCTTCTGTAACTAAATCTCCTAATCCATAATTAAATCTATTTTTCATCCCAGAACTAACTCTATTTCCTAAATTTCTTACAGATTCATTAAATCTCTGTCTTAAATTTAGATTCTCTTTAAATGATAGTTTTTTCGCCTGTTTTTCTCTAAAATCTCCATGCTCTTTAAGTTCTCTCACAAAGAAAGGATAACCCAGAATTACCGGAGAAGTAATCCACAATGCCCCCATCGCTGCGCCCATAAAGAGTGATGATATTGCCCCTTCTGCAACATTTCCTAAATCATCTAAACTCTCACCAAAATCATAGTTTATAGCCTTCGCTAATCCTTGCTCTCTTTTTATTCTCGTGAATTCTTTAAAGTGACATCTCAAATTATCGCTCATACTTTTTATGATGAAATTAACTTTTTAAGCTTTTCTGTTGTAACCACTATTGAGTTATTATAAAATCAAACAATTAACAATAAATACTAAAATATCCTCGATAAAACGTGAACAAAGAAGAACTTTTGATTTCGTTGCGAAAAAAAGGCCTCTCCGAATCTATCATCGATGCGTTTAACAAGGTTAAAAGGGAAGATTTTGTCCCAGAGCACTTAATCGGATATGCCTACGAAGATATTGCTCTGCCAGTTATGGAAGGTTCAACTCTCTCCCAACCATCAACAGTTGCATTTATGCTTAATTTGTTAGATGCGAAAAATAATCAAAAGATTTTGGAGATTGGTTCTGGTTCAGGGTATGTTCTTGCTCTTCTATCCGAGATAAATCCAAATGGAAAAATTTACGGAATAGAAATATTGAAAGAGCTAGCGATACAATCTAGGAACTACCTTAAAGACAAACAAAATGTAGAAATAATAATGCGTGATGGTTCCGAGGGGCTTGGGGAATTTGCTCCCTACGATAGGATTTTGATAAGCGCTTCATGTCCAGAAGTTCCAACGCATCTTCTCCAGCAATTGAAAGAAGATGGAATTTTAGTCGCAGCGGTAAAACAGTCGATATTCCAGATAAAAAAGGAAAAAAATGGAGAAACCCTGGAAAAAGAATTCCCTGGTTTTGCCTTTGTGCCTCTACGAAAATAAATTATAATTATTCGCCGCAGCCGCTTCTTGTCGTCTGCTTGCATGATGTGCAATAAATCGCGCAGTTGCCAATTCTTTTTGCAGGCCCTCCGCAATGCGGGCAGGTTAAACCTTCGTTGCCAAAATCTTTTATTGATAATTGCTCATCTTTCTCTTCCTTAGTTGTTTCTAGTTCTATGCTTTGTGTGTCAACCCCTCCAGCTCCTTCTCCAAATGTATTTAACATAAACTGTGCGACATAATCCACTATTGAAGAAGCAGTTCTCAACTGTCTTACTTTTTTGTCCAATTCTCCACCATTCGTGTTTCTCACAAATCCAGATGGCTCAAATTTTTGGTGTCTGAACTTTTCAAATAAATCATTGATTTTTGCCCCATATTGCAAGTTAAGAGAAACAGAAGTCGCCCAGGCGTCCATCAAACCTCTAATCGTGCTTCCCTGCTTGTGCATCACGATAAATATCTCTCCGGGCTTGCCGTCGTCATAGAGCCCGACTGTCAAATATCCCTTATGTCCTGCAATGTCAAATTTATGCACTATGCTTTTTCTTGTTTGGGGCATCTTTACTCTCTCCCCAGACTTTTCTATCTTTTTAACCATCTCATTTTCAGTTTTTTCAGTGTTTAATGGCTGTCCTCTCTTGCTATTCTCTCTGTAAATTGCCACCGCTTTCAGTCCTTGCTCCCATGCGAAAACATATGCATCAGCAATCTCAGAAACTGTGGAGTTTTCTGACATATTGATGGTCTTGCTTATAGCCCCAGATATGAACGGTTGTACAACTGACATCATTAAGATATGTCCTTTGTAGCGAATAGACCTCTTGCCCTTTGCGGCTCTGAACGCGCAGTCAAACACTTGTAAATGTTCTTGTCTTAAATCTGGAGCCCCTTCAATTGTATCCTCTTTGTCTATATAATCAATTATTCTTCCTATTTCTTCATCGTTATAGCCAAGAGTTTTCAATGCCAGCGGAACGCTTCTGTTTACTATTTTAAGCATTCCTCCTCCTGCAAGTACCTTGTATTTGACAAGCGCGATATCCGGTTCGATTCCAGTGCAATCACAATCCATCATGAATGCAATTGTTCCAGTAGGTGCTAAAACTGTGGTTTGTGCATTTCTATAACCATTCTTTTCTCCGAGCTCAATTGCTTCCTCCCAGCAATCCCACGCATCGTTTACAAGATACCTTAGATTAGAATGCATTTTACCAACTTGAATCTTTTTAACTTCATCGCGGTGCATCCTCATCACTTTTAGCATTGGCTCTCTGTTTTCTTCAAAGCGAGTAAATGCCCCAACAAGCCCAGCAAGCTGTGCTGATGTCTTGTATGCCTCTCCAGTCATTATCGCAGTTATAGAAGCGGCTATTGCCCTCCCTTCGTCTGAATCATAAGGCAGCCCAAGACTCATCAGCAAGGCGCCAAGATTGGCAAATCCTAATCCTAATGGTCTAAAATCTCTTGAGTTTCTTGCAATTTGTACTGTTGGATAACTTCCTCCATCTACAAATAAATCCATAGCAATGATAAAATTTCTTACAACATTTTTGAACTTCTCAACATCAAATCTTCCATCGTCAGTTCTAAATTTCATAAGATTAATTGAAGCGAGGTTGCATGCACTGTCATCAATAAACATAAATTCAGAGCACGGATTGGTAGCATTTATTCTGCCGCTGTTCTTGCAGGTATGCCATTTGTTGCATATTGTATCAAACTGCATGCCAGGGTCTCCGCAAATCCAGGTTCCCTCTGCGATTTTGTTTAGAATGTCTCTTGCCCTAAATGTTTCACAAACCTCTCCAGTTTTGACAAATTTTGTCCTCCATTCCCCATCCTGTTTTACTGCTTCCATAAACTCATCTTGGGCTCTTGCAGAGAGATTACAATTCTGGAAAGAGACGCTTCCGTAAGCTTCTCCGTTCATTCCGCCGCTGTAACCATGCTCTATCAACGCCCACGCTTTCTTTTCTTCGTTTTGTTTTGCGTTTATAAAATCTAAAATATCTGGATGGTCAACGTTCAATATCTCCATTTTAGCTGCTCTCCTTGTTTTTCCGCCAGATTTTATAATCCCCGCATATGCATCATACCCCTTAATGAATGAAACAGGGCCTGATGCTCTTCCTCCTCCGACTATCTTTTCTTTTGAACTTCGCAAGGGAGATCTATTTGTTCCAGTTCCGGAACCTGCTCTAAATATAGTCGCTTCAGCAAACTGCACTGCCAGTATAGACTCCATATTATCTTCTATTTTTTGGATAAAACATGCTGAACATTGAGGATTGTCATCTGATTTACTAGTAGGAATTACAGAGCTTGTTGTCGCATTCCATTTATAGGAAGAAACTCCGCCGGCAGTTTTATCATATTCTTGATTTGTCCCAGCATTGAACCAGACAGGGGAATTAAATACACAAAGCTGATTGAGGCAGATTGCGGTTATTTCGTCCTTCAAAATCTTACTTTCTGCTTCATTGAAATATTTCTGTTTTATTGCCTGTCTCTCAATAAATCTGGCAGCCCTTCCAATTAATTGTTCAACTGAACTTTCTCTCTCCCCTTTAGCTTGGTCGCCCCAGAAATACTTGCTTGCCACAACTTTTATTGCCAATGAACTCCAAAAATCTGGTCTTCTGACATTTGGCTGGGTAAAAACAACTTTTCCAACATCATCAGTTACTTTTACTTCTTCAGAAACCCAATTAATCTTTTTTCCGGTAATATCAAATTCAAAAGGATTCTTGCCTTCTGCTGTAAAGAGCCTCTTCACGCCAATTTTTTCGCTTTCCAATCCTAATTTCCAATCAGCCATTTTAGTTTTAAAACTAAAATTCCCAATAGAATTTCATTTAAAAATATTGTTGTGATACCCTTCTTTTCGTCGATAAAATATCAAAAATTATTCGTAATGTTTTCAGAGTGGTAAAATCAAAATCATAAAAACCTGAACCAAAAAATGGTCAAATAAGTTTATAAACTAAAAAGCCCCTAATATAATTATGGCGTTGATGGATTTAACATCTCAATTTGGGTTGCCGTTGTGGGGCATTGTTCTTTTACTCGTCTGGTCACTAGTCTGGAAGGGTTTTGCTCTCTGGAAATCTGCAAAATTAAGCCATAAAGTTTGGTTTATACTTATTCTGATTGTTAATACATTTGGTATCTTAGAGATATTGTATCTATTTGTCTTCTCCAGATTCAAGTTCGACCATCTAAGAGCAAGAAGATAATAATTATATAGCTCTTTTATCTATTTTATTAATGCAATTCAAGTTCAAAAGGCATCAAAAAGTGATAATTCTTGTTGACCCAGATCCTGAATATATAGAGTATGATCCTAGTCTAAAGAAAGAAGTGGCAATCAAGAAAGGAGCTCAAGGAGAGATTAATATAATCCTTCCAAATGGAAAATATCATGTTAAAATTACAGATAAAAAGGGAAAAACGATTGCCTATGCCCCTTTTAACGAGGAAGAGCTTGGCACAGCAGAATAATTATTCTCAAGACATCTCGACAATTTTTTTAACAAGCATCAAATCGGGAACAACAAAATCCGGTTTTGCCTTCATAATCTCTTTCTTTGAATTCCATGAGCACTTTCCATAAACTATTATACTATTGCACCTGATTTTTTTTGCCAATTCAACATCAGCAACTCTATCGCCTACGTAAAAACACTCTTTAGGGTTTATTTTCTTTGTTTTCAGATAGTTTTTTATGAATTTTGTCTTATTATCAAAATTATCTGCACAATAAACTTTGTCAAACACTCGAATCATCTTGAAATGCCTGAGGACTGGGATAACAAACTCTGAAAGGGAATTAGAAACCAATATTTTTCTTGCTTTAATCTCTTTGATATGCTCGCTGTCATGACATCTCTTTATACTTGTCGCTTCCTCCAAGACTCCTTTCATTATCTTATTTCTCATCCACCATCTTTTTATGACTGAAGGAATAAATTCTTCCAGAGTATCCCATAAATTTAATCCCAAGTCTATACGCTCGATTATTTTTTTCTTGCTGAATCCTAGAGGGTTTAGATACTTGGTAATAGATCTGTAATAAGCTGTTTTAGAATCAACAATTGTTCCATCAAAATCAAATATCAAAAGTTTCTTTCGTTTTTGGTTTGGAAACTTTGGATGCTCAAGATTTAAACCCTGCTTCAAAAATCTTGATATAACAAGTTTTGCCATCTGAGATTATTTCTTTAAGGCTTCTCTTCTAGCATCTGCTCTCTGCCTTTCAACAAATTTACTGATAAATTCAGAATGCCTCTCTCTGTCCATTATTTTTTTAATTTTCCAGTAATTTGTTCCTTCTATCTTATCACTCTTTACTTTTCCTAAAATCCTTCTGTGTACCATCTCAGAAACTGCTGTCCCATAGCTCGAGCTGTCAGCAATTTTTTTAACTGAGGGTATTGTACTTCCTATAGAATTGAATTTGAATTTTCCGCTTGTGGATTCTACAATCATTTCTCCGTTATTGACCCCGACTCCAAACATTATTTTTTCACCAGACTTTCTATTATGTTCATTGAGTATATTCTCAATTTCTCTTGCGATT
>Ga0315273_10003594_pt1 | contig 18722 bp, 15 predicted proteins | sample YL17G02_0_MG_FD_205753 | JGI IMG/M metagenome (GOLD analysis project Ga0315273, IMG submission 205753) | Sediment microbial communities from Yellowstone Lake, YNP, Wyoming, USA - YL17G02_0 | ecosystem: Environmental > Aquatic > Freshwater > Lake > Sediment | place: USA: Wyoming | collected...
ATTCACATCGGCTTGAAGCGTGATAGAATCCCCCGATGCGCTGACGGAGGCCGTCGGCAGGGAGTCATCCGACAAGCGTCGGTTGGTCGCCCCGCATTGCCGCGGCGGGGCTGACGGCCGATAGGGCAACGGACAAAACTGTTGAGGGCGTGAAGGAGCAAATGGTGGAATCTGACACAGTGCGCGTAGTGCAGGAGGGATTTGGGCAGCGGCGGGACAAGTTGGCCGAGCTGGTATTATCCACACCGCTGGACGAGAAGGACCTTTATGGCTTGGCCGGCTTGGTATACCTCTCGGCTGGCAAAGATCTGCCGAGGGTCAACGAGCACCTGCGATGGGTGGCGGGGTGGTTCGACCATCCCCACCCCACGGGCCGAGACCACAAGGGCGAGGTGGACTTCACGGCCTTGCGATTGGCAAGGGCGATAGCACAATTTCGCGACCGCCTCGAGCCGGACACCATCGAGGCAATCGAGCGATTTTTCCTGACCAGGGACTTCGAGAGCATGTACGCCTCGGAAAACCACGCCCTCCAGTTCCATGCCGCCCGGATGGTGGCGGCGCAGGCCCCGCCCGGCCGGCGGTTCGAGGCCTACGGCAGAAGCGGAAGCGAACTGGCGGAGATCGATGGTGAGTGGATTAAGCGGTTCATCCGTTTCCGCGCGCGGCAGGGATGGGGAGAGTTCGACTCGACAACCTACCTGGCCGTGGACATGGAATCGCTGCTGACGGTACGGGACTTCGCCCGCGACGACCGCCTTGTCCGCCTGGCCGGGGACATGTGCAACCTGCTGCTGGCCGACATGGCCGTGGATATGCTGGAAGGTGTCCTGGCAGGCGCACACGGACGAAGCTATTGCCCGTCCTTTCTGAATCCAACAACCTCCTACTCCTACGAGTTGATGCACCTGTACTTCGGACAGGGCGACGGCAATTTGATCCATGACTGTCGCCCCGTGGAGTGCCTGCTGTCGGGCTTCCGCCCCGACGATATCGTGGTCGACATCGCCGTCAATCGTCGCCGGCAATACGTCAATCGCGAGCGCAAGCACCTGCACCGCCTCTCCGACCCCCTGCCTGAAGTCATAGGCCCCGGCAGCATCCGTAAGTACACCTGGTGGGAACCGACGTTCGCCATCGGGGCGGTCCAGCGCCAGGACGCCTACGGGGCGGGTTCGCCTGATGCCTGGTACGCCAGGCATCAGCAGGTGGAGTGGGAACTGGTGCTGGCGGGCAACCCTCCGGTCAGCATATTCACCCATCATCCAGGCAGGAGCGAGACGCATAGGTACTGGACGGGCGACAACTGCTGCGAATGCGGCAGTTTTTTCCAGAACGGCCCGGCCGTCGTGGGAGTCTATCGCATCACCGCCAAACAGCCCTTCCAGCACATCCACGCCCACCTGCCGCGAAAGCAGCTTGACGAAGTCGTCCAACAAGGCGGCTGGGTGTTCTTCCGCCGCGGCGAGGTGTACGGCGGCCTGTGGGCAGCCAACGGCTGGCGATGGACTACCGAGGGCGAGCACGCCGAGCGGGAGATGATCAGCGACGGGGTCAATGCGATCGTCTGCCAGGCCGGCACGGCGGAGGAGTTCGGGACGTTCCAGTCTTTCCAGGAACAGTTGGCCGCCGCGGCGATCCGCTTCGATCCCCAGGCGGTGTCGTTGGAGTACCGTTCGGCTCGCCACGGGCGAATTGGCGTCGATGCCGACGGCGGGCGGTTTCTCGATGGCCGGCCCGCCGACCTGGACTACCCCACCTGGGACAGCCCCTACATGCGATCGCCTTGGGATTCAGGGCTGGTGGAACTGGCCAAGGATACCCGACGGCTGGTCTTGGATTTCCGCGAGTAGCCTATGTAGGGGAGGCAACTTGTCACTCGCGCGGTGGGGCAGAAGTCCTCCCTCGCTGCCGAGCGGGCGACGGCGCCAAAGGCGGCGAAAAATCGGTTGACGTGCCCGCGGCGGCGGGGTAGATTGTCGGGCGCTTAACGCAAGGCGTTTTTCCGTCCGCACGGGGCGCCCCGGCAGATGGCGGGGCAGACGCGGCGTGGGCATGTTTGCCCGCGCGGCGATTGCCGAGCCGCTACGGTCGGGAATGGGCCGGCGAGGTCGCGGCCGCTGGTTCAGGCTTCCGGACGGAGCACTCCGCCGCGACAAGTTGGCCCGGCTCGGCCCGGCGCGCAACGCGCGGGACCGTCCTGTCCGGGCTAGACCGATTTACCCGGTGGTGTAATTGGCAACACAGAAGGTTTTGGTCCTTCTATTCCAGGTTCGAGTCCTGGCCGGGTAGAAGGAATCCTGCCGGGCAGCAGGCCCGGTGCGAGCTTGGCAAGCGTGGTGGCGATGTCGATCAGCGCGATCATCCTGGCTGCGGGCAAAGGCACACGGATGAAGTCCGACCTGCCCAAGGTGCTCCATAAGGTCCTGGGCCGTCCGATGCTGAGCTATGCCATTGACGCCTGCGCCGAGGCCGGTTGCCGGCGTCTGATCGTGGTCATCGGCCACGAGGCGGAGATGGTCCGTGCGGCGTTTTCCGGGACGGACCAGGCGATCCGTTGGGTCGAGCAGCGCGAGCAACTGGGGACCGGCCATGCCGTGATGATCTGCCGGGAGGAGCTTGCGGAGTTGTCCGGGCCGGTGCTGGTATTGGCCGGCGACGGCCCGCTGATCCGCTCCGCGACGCTACGGAAGCTGCTGGAGACCCACAAGTCCTCCGGTGCGGCCTGCACGCTGGCGACCAGCATTCTGGACGATCCGGGCCGCTATGGCCGGATTGTCCGCGACGCCAAGGGCGACCTGGCAGGCATCGTGGAATACCTCGACGCCACCGACGCCCAGCGGGCCATCCGGGAAGTCAACGTCTCGCTATACTGCTTCGACGCTGCCACTTTGCGGGAGGTCATCGGCAGACTGAGCAACAACAACGCCAAAGGCGAATACTATCTCACCGACGCCCTGGCCCTGCTTCGGCAGGCGGGCAAGAAGCTGGCGGCCGTGGCGGCCGTTTCCCCCCAAGAGGTCCTCAGCATCAACGACGTCCAAGAGCTTCGCCAAGTGGAGGCCATCCTGGCCGCCCGAAGCAAGCCCACGGGGAGCCGGATATGATAGGCAACCTCAAGCTGTTTACCGGCCGGTCGAATCCCGCCCTGGCACAGAAGATCAGCGACTATCTGGGCACGCCGCTGGGAGCGGTCAAAATCTCGCCGTTCCCCGATGGGGAGCTGCTGGTGAAACTGGAAGAGGACGTCCGCGGGCGGGACGTGTTCTTCATCCAGCCGACCTGCGCCCCGGTGAACGATTCGCTGATGGAGTTGCTGGTTTTCATCGACTGCGCCGGGAGAGCCTCCGCCGAGAGGATCACGGCGGTGATGCCTTACTTCGGCTACGCTCGCCAGGACCGCAAGGACGAGGGCCGCGTACCCATCACGGCCAAGCTGGTGGCCAACATGATCACCACCGCCGGTGCGGATCGAGTACTGACGGTGGACCTGCACGCCGGGCAGATTCAGGGCTTCTTCGACATCCCCGTGGACAACCTCTACGCCGAACCGGTGCTCAGCCGGTACTGGTCGCAAAGGAACTTCAAGGAACTGGTGCTGGTCAGCCCTGATGTGGGCAACACGAAGCGCGCCAGGGTCTACGCCGAGCGGCTGGGCGGAGATCTCGCCGTCATCGACAAACGGCGGGTCAGCGGAAAAGATGTCGAAGTGAACCGCCTGATCGGCGACGTCAAGGGCAAGGTGGTGTTGATGATGGACGACATGATCACCACCGCCGCCACGGTCTGCCGGGGGGCACAGCTCTGCAAGGACTGCGGCGCCAAGGAAATCTACGTCGGTGCCACCCACGCGATCCTCTCCGGTTCGGCGGCCGAGTCGTTGCGATCGGCGCCCTTCGACCAGATCGTGGTCACCGACACCATCCCGGTGGGACAGGACAAAATCGACGCCGTGGGTAAGCTTACGGTGCTTTCCGTGGCCGAGCTTGTGGGCGAGGCCATTCACAGGATACACAACGATGAATCAGTCAGCAGCCTCTTCTCGATCGAAGGCGGGCGATCCTGACGCTCGCCCGGGCTTGGCTGCGGGAGAACCATCATGGTATTGTTGAAGGTGAACAGACGCGACGAGACGGGAACCCGGAAGGTCAAGCGCCTTCGCGGCAAGGGGCTTGTCCCCGGTGTGATGTACGGGCACGGGGAGGATACCGTCTCCCTCAGCCTGGACAAACATGACCTGCTCCTGGCGATGGCTCACGGGGAGCGTCTGCTGGAGCTGGACATCGCCGGAAATCGGCAGAATGTGCTCATCAAGGAAATCCAGTACGACACGTTCGGCCAGGAGATTCTTCACATCGACCTGGCGCGCGTGGATCTGGACGAGCTGGTACAGGTGACGGTGCCTATCGTGTTCCGCGGTATTCCGGCCGGCGCGGTCGATGGCGGCGTGCTTCAGCAGACGGCCGCTCAGGTCGCTATCGAGTGCATGGTCCGCGCCATCCCCGACGAAATCCGCGTGCCGGTCAACGACATGAAGGTCGGCGACGTGCTCCACATGCGCGACCTGCCGCTGCCCCAAGGCGCCAAACTGGTCAGCGACCCCGACGTGATCGTCTGCTCCGTCACGGTGATTGCCGAGGCGGAGGTGGCCCCGGCAGTGACCGAGGTGGCCGCTACCGAACCGGAGGTCATCACCGAGCGCAAGCCCACCGAGGAAGAAGAAGCTCAAGAGAAGCCCAAGGAAAAGTCCAAGGAAAAGGAATAGCCCTTTGCGTTCCCGCGCCGGGGCTGGGCGGCGGGGACCCGGAAAGGTTTGGAATGTTGCGTGCCTCCGGAACGGCATGCCGGAACAAAGCTGGTGGTCGGGCTGGGAAATCCCGGCAGGGAGTACCTGTGGACCCGCCACAATGTGGGTTTTCGCGTGATCGAGACCCTGACGCGACGCTGGGATTGCCCCCGTGGGCGCAGGGCCTTCCACGGAAGGCTTTTCAAGGCCGCCGTCGGGACCGCGGCGCAGCCGGTGCTGCTGTTTCAGCCGCATACGTTCATGAACCGTTCCGGCGCGGCGGTGCAGGAGTTGAAGGCGTTCTACAAGACCGATGGTCCGGACGTGCTGGTGATTCTGGACGACATGGCGTTGCCGCTGGGCCAGTTGCGGCTGCGCTGCGGCGGTTCGGCCGGAGGACACAACGGTCTGGCCGACGTGCTGGCGGCCCTGGGCACGCAGGACCTGCCCCGGTTGCGGATCGGTATTGACGCGGCCCCGGCGGGCATGGACCCGGCCGACTATGTGTTGCGCCCGTTTGAGGCCGGCCAAGAGAAAACGATCGAACAGGCGATAGAACAGGCCGCCCAGGCCGTGGAAGACTGGGTTCTGCAAGGAAGCGAATACGCCATGGGCAAGTACAATCGCAAGGCGGACGAACGGGAAGACCGCCGCGACGGCCCGGGCACAGCGGCCCGATCGGGCCAAGGCAGCGATGGAAGGTGACAATGAACGCGACAAAAAGGTCCTATGAGAGCATGTTCCTCCTGGCCAGCGAGAAGACGGACTTCGAGGCCGCCTCCGAGCCGATCCGCAATGTCTTGGCCAGGAACGAGGCGGAGGTTCTTCTCCTGAAGGCCTGGGACGAGCGACGGCTGACCTACGGCATCCGCGGGCACAAGCGGGGCCTGTATGCGCTGGCCTTCTTCCAGGTCGATCCATCCCGCGTGGTGGAGATCGAGCACGACTGCCGCTTGGACGAGCGATTCCTGCGCGTGCTGATCATTCGCCGCGACCGGCTCACGGCGGAGGAAATCGAGGCCGAGCGGAACCGCACCACCCGCCCGCCGGGCGGTTTCGACCCCGATGCCCGCGCCGCCGAGGCCGAGGAACGGGCGGGCAGAGGCTTTGCGCCCGGGGGGTACCGCCGCGAAGGCCGCAATCCCAACGAGGCCAAGGACGAGCGAAACCTTCCTGCGGAGGCAGGCGAGGAAACCGCGCAGGCGTGACGAAAGGGACGCTTTAGTCCCGCAACAACACCGAACCTACAGGGAGCCTTTACATGGCAAACTACAACAAGGTCATCCTGGTGGGCAATCTGACACGGGATCCGCAGTTGAGCTACCTGCCGTCCCAAATGGCCGTCGTGGAGTTCGGCCTGGCGGTCAACCGGCGGTGGCGATCGCAGGACAATCAGACGCGGGAGGAGACCTGCTTCGTCGACTGCCGCGCCTACGGGCGGCAGGCCGAGACGATCAACCAGCACCTGGCCAAGGGGCGTCCGGTTCTGGTGGAAGGGCGTCTCCAGTACGATACCTGGGAAGGCAAGGACGGCGTGAAGCGAAGCAAGCACCGGGTCGTCGTCGAGCGGTTCCAGTTTCTGGGCGCCGCCGGACCCGCCAGAAGTCAGGCCGGCGCGCAGGCGCCAAGCGAACCGGCCGGTCCGGAAGTGGATCACGGTGACGCGAACGAAGCGCCCCCGGCGGATGACAGCGCGGCCGACGATATACCGTTTTGAATCTCCGGCAGGGCTGTCCGGCCGGCGGTGAAGAATTGACGCAACAACACGGTGAGTGGAAGGAAACAATACATGGCGAGAATGATGGGCAGGAGCCCCTTCAAAGGCCGGTCAGGCCCCTCCAAGCGCAAAAAGAAGGTCCGTGTCCGGGAACAGGCCAAGTGCCGTTTCTGTCGCGAAAAGGTCAAGGAAGTGGACTACAAGGACATTGCCGCCCTAAGCAAGCTGATTACCCAACAGGCCAAGCTGTACTCCCGTAAGCGAAGCGGAAACTGCGCCCCGCATCAGCGGTCCTGTCGGCAAGCCATCAAGCGAGCCAGGTTTCTGGCCTTGATGCCCTACGTTGGGTAAGGCGGCAACGGGCTCCCAGAGATATCAGCGAGGACGACGGCATGAAAGTGCTCTTGCGAAAGAACGTGGCGAAGCTCGGCAAGATCGGCGAGGTGGTCGACGTAACGCCCGGCTACGCCCGCAATTACCTGTTACCGCGACATCTTGCGGTTCAGCCGACACGGGCCAATACCAAGGCCGTGGAGGCTGAAAAGCAGCGGTATCTCGACGAGTTGGCCCGCCAGCGCGGCGACCTGGAAGCCCGGGCGGCAGCCATCGGCGGAAAGGAAGTTACCATCGCCGCCAGGGCCAATGAGGAAGGTCAGCTCTATGGTTCGGTGGGGCCGGCCCAGATTGCCGCCGCGCTGGCTGCCGAAGGGATCTTCCTGGAGGCCGAGAACATTGCCCTTGACTCCCCCATCCGCCAGCTGGATAAATACGATGTCCCGGTTGTCTTCGGCGAGGCCATCAAGGCGACGATCCACGTCTGGGTGGTGCCGGTTCGGGAAGAAAGCGGCGAGGTTCCTTCCACCGGTGAGGCGCCGAGGGACACGGAAAAGTCTCCGAGTTGATGGCCGCGCAGGCATCCCGGCGGACAGGTGAGGCGACAGGCATCGATCTACCCCGGCAACGGGGCGGACGCACCGGAGGCCAGGGAAGGTGACAACGGCGAACGCTCCCACGCTCGGCGGCGGAAACTACGTCCCCACCCAGGAGCTTTCCCAGCGCCTGCCCCCGCAATCCATCGAGGCCGAAGCGTGCGTGCTCGGCTCGATGGTCCTACATGCCCCGTGCATCGACATCGTTGTTGGTGTGACCTGCGCGGAGCACTTCTACCGCCCCGCCCATCAACTGATTTACCAGGCGCTGGTGGATATGCGCCAATCGGGCAAGCCCATCGACCTGGTGCTGCTGCGGGAGGAGTTGAAACTCCGCAACCAGCTCGAGGCCGTCGGGGGCGTGGAGTATCTGGTCTCGCTGGCCGAGGGCGTTCCCAGCGCCGCCAACGCCCAATACTACGCCCAGATCGTCCGCGACAAGGCCATGCTCCGCGAACTCATCGTCGCGGGCACCGAGATGGTCCAGGAAGCCTTCGACACCCGCGATGCCGCCGGGGAGGTGCTGGACCGCGCGGAAAACCGCGTCTTCCAGATCGCCTCGCAGCACATCGGCGACGAGGCCGTCTCGCTCAACGCCCTCCTCCAAAAGACCTTCGAGACGCTCCAGGAACATGACGGGCGGTTAATCACCGGCCTGGCCAGCGGTTATCACCCTCTGGATGAACTGACCAGCGGTTTCCAGTCCGGCGAGATGATCATCCTGGCTGCCCGCCCCTCGATGGGCAAGACCAGCCTGTTGCTGAACATCGCCGAGAACATGGCCGTGGTGGACAAAGTCCCGGTGCTGATCTTCTCCCTGGAGATGTCCAAGGAGCAGCTTGCCCAGCGGTTGCTTGCCAGCCATTCCCGCTACGACCTGCGCCAGATGAGGCGCGGGATGATCTCGGCGGAAGACTGGACCAAGCTCCAACTGGCCGCCGGAGACCTGGAACAGGCCCCCATCTTCATCGACGATTCGCCCCTGTTGACCATCCTCCAGTTGCGGGCCAAGGCCCGGCGCCTCAAGGCCACCCACGACATCCAGTGCGTGCTCATCGACTACCTGCAACTGATGACCTACGCCGGGCGGGCTGACAGCCGCCAGGAGCAGATCACCGAGATCTCCCGCGGGATCAAGGCCCTGGCCAGGGAGCTGCGCATCCCGGTAGTCTGCGCCGCCCAGCTCAACCGCGGTCCCACCGATCGGCCTACCCACCGGCCTCGCATGAGCGACCTGCGGGAGAGCGGTTCCATTGAACAGGACGCCGACGTGGTCGCCCTGCTCCACTGCGAGGATTACTTCCACCAGGGCGAGGAAGGCTACACGCCCACGGATGTCACCGAGCTGATCGTCGCCAAGCAGCGCAACGGGCCGACGGGCGTCGTGCGGTTCCGCTTCATCAACAGCTTTACCCGCTTCGAGGTCGCCGCCCAGGAGAGCTACCAAGGCTCCGACGTGGCCTTCTAGGCCGACGCCCGCAGCCAAGAAGAACCAGAGGCGCAAGAGTCCTCGCCGGTTCCCTGGGATTGTTTGGAGGAGACTGCACCTCGCCGTTTGCCGCCGCCCTGCGACGTGTCCTCGTGCAGCGTGGAATTGCGCGACGGGAGCGTGTAACCTCATGTCTGCTCGAAGGAACAAACAAACGCAAACGGCCGCAGCAGACATGCGGAAATAGGTGGAACGTGTCCAATCCAGGTGTGAAACGAAGGAAGCCAGGCTCTTCCCGTCGCCAAGCGGGCCTTGCCGGCAGGATGTCGCTTGGTGCATCGCAACCTCTGGTGATCCTGGCGTGGGGTTCCCCGCCGGCTGACAAGGACGTGGCGTATCGCTACCGGGAATTCGCCGAGGCAGGGTTCACGCACGGGATGACGGCTTTTTCCGATCCGCGGCAGGCCAGGACAATTCTGGACGCGGCAGGGGTGGCGGGCGTGAAGATGTTCCCGATGCTGGGGCATTCAAGGATGGCCGGACCGGAGGTAGCGCGGCGGTTCGCAGGCCACCCCGCGTTGGCGGGCTATTTCCTCGTCGATGAACCTTCAGCGGCGGACTTCCCCCAGTTGACCCGCCTGGCCCGCCAGATCATGGCCGTCGATTCGGACCCCGCCAAGGTCTATTGCGTCAACCTGTTTCCCAACTACGCCAACAACCAACAGTTGGGCCTCAAGCCTCACCAAAAGTACCCTGAGTACGTGCATAAGTTCCTCTCGGAAGTCCCCGTCAACGTGCTGTCCTACGACTATTATCCCATCAACCGCTTATCGGTGGACTCCCGCTGGTACGGGAACATGCAGGTCATGCTGGAAGCCGCGAAGTTGGCCAGGATGCCCTGGTGGGCCTATATCGCCACGGTGGGCTTCAACATGTTCCCGGAACCCAGCCAGGGCAGCCTGCGACTCCAGTCCTACACGAACCTGGCCTATGGGGCCACGGGTATCGAACACTGGTTCTACTGGTACTATCAGGGGCATCGGGCCTCGGCCATCGACGCTGACGGCCAGCGGACGGCCACCTACGACTACATCAAGCAGGTCAACCGCGAACTGATGGCCCAGGCCGGGGTGTTTGTCGGCTCGACCGTCAAGCGCGTCCGCTACGCCGGCCGGTCCGTCCCCAAGGAGGTCAAGCCCTATAAGCCTGGCAGCCCCATCAACTCCTTGACCGCCGGCGGCAAGGGCGCGATCGTCTCGGAGCTGTGGAAGGGCAGCCGGCGGTTCCTGGTCATCGTCAACCAGGACTACCTAGAACTTATGCCCCTGGCGGCGGCCTGGAAGGCCAATACCCGCATGGGACTGGTGCGGAAAGACGGCAGGGTCCGTCCGCTGGCCAAGCCGGCCTTGAAGATAAACGTGGACCCCGGCGACGCCTGTATCCTGATGTGGATGGAATGAATGAACGAATGTGACACTACGGTACAGGCCCGTAACGACCCTGCATCGCCGCATGTGGCACACGCATGGCCCCGGATACACCAGTACCATGATCGATGGAATCGTCATCGCGGGTTGGCCCTGCCACCCAGGCAAACGAAAGGCGATTGCGCAATGTCGGCCAAATCAGCCCTATGCTTCGGTACACTGCTTTTGATTGTCACAACCGGATGCCAAAGGAGTCCTATCGTGACAGACCGCGGCCGTTATCTCATCGGTTATACGGACATGAAGTGCGACGACCCGCGAGGCCAGTTCTACAACTGGCGGACCCGCCGGGCGATGATCATCCGCGCCGATGGATCCGACCGCCGCGAGATCGGCAGCTCGTGGATCACCGACGAGAACCACTGGACGGGCTTCGGTCGTTGGTGGCCTGACGGACGGGCGGTAATAGGGGTCGCGTGGGAAAGCGAGGAGAACTACGCCTGGGAGAAGGAGCACCGGACCTTCCGCATGACCGAGGGCAACTGGCTGGTCGACGGCTGCCTGGTGGACATCCACACCGGCGAGATGGTGAACCTCACCGCCGTCGAGCGGGTCAGCAACTACAATGCCGGCCTAGCCCCCTGGCCCGGCGACCTGACCAAGGCAACCTTCGCGCCAATCGTCAATGGGCTTCAACGCCCCTACGTCATGGACATCGACGGGCGAAATAAGAAGGACCTGTCCAGCGGCCCGGAAGGATTCACCTACGGTTGCAGCATCTCGCCGGATGGTCGGCACATCGCGTACAACAAGAACTACCTGGTTTACATCGCCGAGAAGGACGGCTCGAACCCGCGCCGCGTGGACGAGGACCCCAACCACACATTCCAGTTCATTCCCACCTGGTCGCCCGATGGCCGGTGGCTGCATTTCCTGTCAGGCCAGCACTACAAGTGTCACCCGCACCTGGTCCGTGCCGACGGGAGCGGTCTGCGAAAACTAGCAGATCGGGGCAGCTATAGCGGCAGTTTCGAGCCGCTCAAACACCCTGACTTCCACTCCGGTGGAAGCGATCTTCCGACCTGGTTGCCCGATTCCAAATGGGTCTACTACGACGCGCAGGTGGGCGAGTCGGTGGAACTGATGCGGGTGTCGATTGACGGCCGGGTGCAGCAACTCACCCATAGTTCCCCGGGCACGGAGCACTGCTACCCGGAGGTCTCCCCCGACGGCAGGCTGGTGGCGTTCGGCGTCCGACAGAACGGGGCAATGGCACTGTATGTCGCCAATGCCGACGGCAGCGATGCCAAGCCGATCACCACGCCCACAATCGACCACGTTCAAACGTACCCCAGGTGGGGGCCGGTGGCGCCCTGAGCATGAGCGGCGCGCACCATCGCCGGGTGAGAAACGTTACCTATCTGGAGACGGAGCGGTCTTGTCATGCCGACAGAACCGTATTCACAAACAGGCCCTGGTCTCGCCGATTCCGGTAATCTCCTGGACCGGTGCAACGTCGTGTGGGACTCTCCCAGCCGGGACTCCTCCGGCTCGATGCCCCTGGGCAACGGCGATATCGGCGTCAACGCCTGGGTCGAGGAGGGAGGGGACCTGCTGTTCTATGTTTCCAAGACCGACGCCTGGAGCGAGCATGCCCACCTGCTCAAACTCGGCCGAATCCGTGTCGCCTTCAGGCCCAACCCGTTTACCAAGGGTCCGCCTTTCCGACAGGAATTGCGGCTCGGGGGGGGAGAGATTCAGATCGTCGCCGGAGCCGGCAAGGGGGCTGTGACGTTGCGGCTCTGGGTGGATGCCAACGCGCCGGTGATTCGCCTTGAGGCCGACTCGGCCGATGCGTTCGAGATGCAAGTGACCCTGGAGGTATGGCGCTGCGAGCCTCAACAGCTCCAAGGCCGCGAGGAGGGCTACGTCGAGAGGTTTTCCGAACATGAACCTCCTGTCATTAGCCCTGACGTGGTCGTGCCGGATGAGGCAGGGCGGATCTGCTGGTACCACCGCAACGAGCAGTCCGTCTGGCAGGCCAATCTCCAACTCCAGGGGCTGGGGGAACTGATCGGCCAGTTGAGCGACCCGCTGCTGGGACGGATATTCGGCGGGTTGATAACAGGCCGGGGCCTGGTCAGCGCCGACCATCGCACGCTGAAATCCGCCGGGGCGGCTTCCCATCACCGGTTCACCGTCTGCGTCCTGACGGACCAGACGGCCGGTGCGGAGGAATGGCGGAGGCGGTTGGGGCGGCTGGCGGCGGGGATATGCGCGGGAGACTGGCAGAAGGCTCGCGAGGCGCATCAGGCCTGGTGGGTGCGTTTCTGGGACCGTAGCTGGGTTTACGTCAGCGGCCCACCGGAAGCGCAGGTTGTCACGCGCGGCTACGCACTCCAGCGGTTCATCAACGCCTGCGCCGGACGAGGCGGTTCGCCGATCAAGTTCAACGGCTCGATCTTCACCGTGGAAGGGGAGCATGACGGGGTGCGTTACGGCCCGGATTTTCGCACGTGGGGCGGGCCTTACTGGTTCCAGAACACCCGCCTGCCGTACGGGTCCATGCCGGCGGCTGGTGACTTCGACCTGATGGCGCCGCTGTTCGACATGTATCAGCGGGCGGCGTCGCTTGCGAGCGGGCGGACCCGCCTCTACTACGGCCATGAGGGAGTTTTCTTCCCCGAAACGATGCACTTCTGGGGCACGTATTTTAACTTCAACTACGGTTATCAGCGCGAGGGCAAACCGGCGGGCCTGACCGACAACACCTTCATCCGCTACTACTGGCAGGACGGCCTGGAACTGGCGGCGATGATGCTGGACTACTACGAGTGTACCCAGGACCGCCGGTTCTTCGCCCAGACGCTCCTGCCGCTGGCGGAGGGGGTCGTCACATTCTTCGACCAACACTGGAGGCGCGACGCGGGCGGGAAGATACACTTCGCCCCGGCCGGGTCGCTGGAGACCTGGCACGAGGCGATCAATCCCCTGCCGGAGATCGCCGGCCTGCGCTGCGTGCTGAGTGGCCTGCTGTCCTTGCCTTGTGACCTTACCACCTCCGCCCAGCGCCGGGCATGGCAGAGAACGCTTGCGGACCTGCCCGATCTGCCCGTCGGCGCCGAGGGCGACAAGACATTCCTGTTGCCGGCGGAGAAGTTCGACAAGCTCTCCAATTGTGAAAATCCCCAACTGTATGCCGTGTTTCCATATCGGCTGTTCGGCGTCGGCAAGGGCGGGTTGGGGACGGCGTTGGAGACCTGGGCGCGCCGCCGCAACCCCCAGACGGGCGGGTGGCAGCAGAACGCCATCCAGGCCGCCTGTCTGGGTCTGGCCGGCCAGGCCGCCGAATACGTCGCCGCCAACTTTTCCACGTGGCACGCGGGCAGCAGGTTCCCCGCCTTCTGGGGACCTAACTACGATTGGATACCCGACCAGGACCACGGCTGCGTGGCCATGATCGCCTTACAACGGATGCTGCTCCAGACCGACGGCGGAAGGATCCTGCTCTTTCCGGCCTGGCCGAGGGAATGGGACGTCCGCTTCAAACTCCACGCACCGTTTCAGACGACCGTGGAAGGCGTCTATCGTGGCGGCAGGCTGGAGCAACTGAACGTGACTCCCGCAGGCCGGGAAAGGGACGTGGTCAACTGTCTTCCCGGCAGTGCGTAGAGGTGGTTTCGCAACGGGGCATAAGGTGACAGGACAAGCACGCCGGACCTGCCGGCCAAGTCAGCACCTCGCCGCAGGCGCCTGTGTCAGCCCGACGTGCCGCGCCGAGTCGTGATTTCCCTCACGGCCGCGGGGTCGCCGGTGACAACGACGGGACCGGAAGGCTCCAGCGAGACCTCCAGGAAGTCCGCAGGCCGATGGAGCGATATCGTCACTGTCCCGACGGAGCAGCTTGTTGCGTTGGCCAAGGCGACGTGACGCACCTTGCCGGCGTGGTCCTTGCGAATGAAGCACGCCTCGCCGTCGAGGCGCAGGTCCCAATCCGGCTGGCACATCGCCTGGCCCGGCTGGAATGACGGCTGGAGGCCCAGGGGGTTTTCCACATCGGCGGCGACGAACAGGTCGGCAAGTCCGCCGACGGTTTGGACCTCGACGGCGACGTGGGAATCGCCATACTCCCGGCCTTGGGCATCCTTCAGCGCCAGCCGCCGCCAACTGGCCAGGCAGGGCCGGTCCTGGTAGGGTTCCATCAGGGCGACGAAGGTCGAGGCCAGCGGCGCCTGCTCCGCTCGCCGCAGAACCATTACGCGGGGGACCCAGACCTCCTCGGTAATGTTATAGCTGCCCGGCACGACCCATGCCTCGCAGATGGACGCCTGGGCGCCGGAGGTCAGGTCGATGTAGCGGAAGTGGACCTCCGCCGGTGCAGCCAGCAGCTTGTAGCGGTCTTCGATCTTCCAGTCCACACACCAGCCTGCCGCTGGGGCCGGGTCGGTCCGGAAGGACCGCATCAGCGTATCGTGGCCGAACTCGGCGGCGGGCCTCGGCGACAAGCCCTGAGTGGCAATCGTCCCGAAATGGCTGCCTGTGAACTTGGCGTGTTCCGTTCCGCCGACGGCGCGGAAGATATCCAGCAGGTAGAAGTCCCGTTCGTCTATGGCGGCGACAAACACCGTCCGCTCGTACTGGCTGATCTTCTCATACATCTTGGCTCCGCTGGCGCGGACGGCATGGAGGACCTTACCGTCGCCCCACAGGCCCGTAGCACCGTCGGTGGTTTCCATGTTCAAGCCGCGGTCCTGGTTGTGGCCGTCGATGACGACCGTGTTATGCGAGGCGGTGCCACGGTACCAGTTGCTCTGCTTGCTCAGCCACCCGCCGTACTGCACCGGCGGGTATCCGAGGTCCGGCATCAGGTCCAGCCCCATGGCGAAAAGCCCCAGGTTCATCCCATCGGCGTGCGCGTGCCTTCCGCCGGTGTCGTAATCCAACCAGGCGGCCCAGGGGTGCTCTTTCGACCTGCCGCGCAGAATGGCCAGGTGCCATTCCTTCTTGTCGATACTGGCAAGGGGGATATCGGGGCCTTCCTTTTCGATGACCTGGCGTATCCTTTGTTCGATGTCCCCGGGATCCTCGATCATCACATCGTAGGGGATGCCGTCGGCCTTTCCACCGTTGGCGCGGTACATCACCTGGACATAGGCCGTGTCGCCGGTGGCCTCGTAAAGCCGCCAGAGAAACGTCCATGGTGTGGGTAAGCCCGGCGATATGTCACTGAACACACTGGTGTGGTCCCAATTAGGAACGGAAAGGCTTAGGCCCGCGTACTGGTCCGTGGCCTTGGCGAACCAGCCCGTGTCGCCGGTCAAGGGGTAGTACTTCTGGAAGCACCAGGTGTCGATGTGGAACCGCCAGGTTTTGGCCAGGGAAGGATGTTCTTGCAGCATTTCCCGCAGGAATCCCGGCTGGACGTTTTCAAACTGCCCCAGCAGCATGGCCAGGCTGTTGACGACGATGGAGGAGTAGTTGACCAATCCCTTCTCCCCCGTCACGCCGTCAACGGCGGTGGCCGTTTGGATGACCTCGCCGATCTTTGCCATCACCTCCTGGCGATGGCGGTGCCAGTCCAGTACCGCCTGGATCGTCATCTGGCATGTCTCCCGCATCGGGAAGTTGCAGTGGATCTTCTGGGGGTTCTTCAGGGCGTCGGTCAGGATACGCTCTTCAATGTTCCCCTGGATGTCGCCGCTGGTGCGCTTGGGGTTCTCCAGACCGACCGAGGCGGCCTTGCCGGAGAGGAACTCCACCAGCGCAGCGTCTTCGGCGATGGCCGGGAAAACGGCGTCATAGGCCAACGCCATGGGGCGCGTCTCCCCGCAGGCATCGTGCCAGACCGAGACGTAGCCGTCGTTGCCGGGATTCTCATACGTCAGGCCCTGGGTCCTGTAATCGAACATCGGGTAGAAGTCGGCTATGCGGTCCAGCAGGATCAACGCTCGTCGGGCGTATTCAGCCTGGCCGGTCAGGACGTACGCATCGGCCAGCCTAAACAGCCCGCCCAGCACCGCCTGCTTCCATTGACCAAAGATCAGGTACGCTCCGATGAACCTCCATCGGTTCCCCTCTTGAACAAAGCCCTCCCCGTCATCGACGCCAAATAGGCGCAGCGGGTCGGAGGGGTCGGGGTGCTCGGTGTTGAACAGCAGGCTGCGGTCGGCCTTTTCGGGCACGAACAGCCCTTGGCGGTTCAGACCGGAGCGGTAGTAACGCGGGAAATCGTTCTTGGGGAACAGTTCCTTGCATTGCGGGCAGCGAACCTTCCAGGGCTGCCCCATCGCCTCCATCTGCCAGTCGTACATCGGGACTTTCCGCCGGCAGGAAGGGCAATGCCCGTCGGACCAGACCATCCATGTGCGCGTGATGCCCGGCCCGAACATCAGCGACCAGAGGTCGTCATACGACATATCCATCCACGGCCGGCAGGCGGCGATCAGGCGATCCCGCAGCGGACGGGCCCAGGCCAACCGCTCCGCGTTGGCCCTCAACCGTTGCAAATTGGACTGCGGATAGAACGTGCTGTGTGTTTTCATGATGGTTCCGGTGACCTCTGTCAAACTTGGTTGGGAATCGCCGCGCCCGCCCGCCAAGGCTGGCCGTTCCCACCAGCGGGCCGACAAGAGCGACCCGACGGCGGCGGCAGTGGCGGACTTGAGAAATTTGCGGCGAGACACGCCCACGATATCTCACTTCCGGCCCGGCTTCCTCCGTGCCCTCAGCGTATGTAGGTCTCAAACACCTTGCGGATGCCCGTGGCGGTCTCGGCGATGTCCTGGTCGGTACAGAAGCAGGTCAAGCCCATCATCAGTCCGGTTTCCAGGGCCTTCTTGTGCGTAGGCGTCTGCTCGACGGAGTAGTGATACGATCGTCCGTCGGGCTGGTCAAAGGGGAAGCTGGAACGGGCGTCTTTCAGCCAGGGACGCGCCTGGCGGTTTTGGAAAAGCGGTTTCTGGATCAGGTCGTACTTCCCGTAGGAGGCCATGGGAATCCCCTCTGCCTGGATGGCCTTGGCGATGTCGTCCCGGCTGGCGGTCAGGGATTCCGGCTCGATGAAAACCGCCGTCCACCAGTAGGTGGCATAGCCGCCCTCAATGGGCTGGAGCACCCGCGCACCAGGCAGGCCGACAAGCCGCTGCCGCAGGGCATCGCCAAGGTCGTGCTGGCGAGAGGTGATCTGCTCGACCCGCTCCAACTGCGCGCAGGCCACGGCACCCTGAAGCTCGCTCATGCGGTAGTTCATCCCGTGGTGCGCCTGGAGCAGTTCCGTGTTGAAGAAGCGGTCGTAGAACTTGTCGGCGTAGTTATGCACGCGGCGGTAAAGCTCCGGATCGGAAAGGGCCACAAACCCGCCGTCGCCGGTGGAGATGTGCTTGAAGTCGTTGATCGAGTAGCACCCGGCCGCGCTGAACGTGCCCACCCTCTTGCCGTTCAACCGCGTGCCCCAGGACTGGGCACAGTCCTCGATGACGGCAATGCCGCGGGGACGGCAGACCTCCAGAATCTCCTCCACCGGCGCGGGATGCCCGGCCAGGTGGATGACCACCACCGCGCGGGTGCGGTCGGTGATACAGGCTGACACGGTCCTTGCGCTGGGCTGAAGGGTCCACTCGCAATCGCAGAAGACCGGAACGGCGCCTTCCTCGATGATGCCGGCGGCCGATCCGGAATCGGTGTTGGGCGTCAGGATCACCTCGTCGCCAGGCCCGATGCCCGCGGCGATCAGCCCCAGGTGAATCGCCGCCGTGCCGCTGGTACAGGCTACGACATGGGGAAGTCCCAAGTATTCCTTCATCATCTCGCAGGCCCGCTTGACCCACTTGCCGGTTCCGTAGAACAGCGTGTTTTGCTCCAATGCCTGCTGGAGGTAGGCAAGCTCGTTGCCGGTGAATCGCTTGCCGGTTCCGTAAGGGGTAGTCTTGGCTTTGGGGCCGCCGTTGATCGCCAGTTGGTTTGCCGACATGAGGACAAAACCTCCTTGAATGCTCAGGCAATGCTATCACAGCCGGTGCGGCCAAGCCAAGGGTGTATCGCAAATACCCAAGTCCGTCGGCGGCGGAGGACGTGCCGGTGCCTCCCGGAGACGCTTGCCACACGCGGGCGTTCTGCCAGCATGTCAGGACCAAGAGCCTCCAGCCAGCCTCCGTTCAGCGGATCCCGGCCAGCACCAGCGTCAGGATGCTCAGCGCCAACGTCGCGCACCAGGCGGGGGTGATCCGTTCCCCCAACAGCACCACTGACAGCACCGCTGCGGCCAGGATGGCTGTGGACGAACTAATCGTGAACACCACGGCGGCGGGGTACGGAGCCGCCAAGGACAGGAAGAACATTCCAAGATAGGAACTGACCGCCGCCAACAGGCCCACGGGAATGACACGTCGCCACGGCGCCCGCAGCCCGCCCCCGATAACCACGTCCGCCAATGCCA
>Ga0315273_10003596_pt1 | contig 18713 bp, 37 predicted proteins | sample YL17G02_0_MG_FD_205753 | JGI IMG/M metagenome (GOLD analysis project Ga0315273, IMG submission 205753) | Sediment microbial communities from Yellowstone Lake, YNP, Wyoming, USA - YL17G02_0 | ecosystem: Environmental > Aquatic > Freshwater > Lake > Sediment | place: USA: Wyoming | collected...
GGTGGCGGCGGCGGCGGCGGAGGAGGAGGACCACAGGCCGAACCCGCGACTATGATTATCTTTGGGATGAGTCTCAAAGATTGTCGTTTGTGGTTAGATGATACTGAAATATCACCCGAAATAGGGAAAGCTTATAATGCCACGCCAGGGTATCACGCATTCAAAGCTCTTAAAGTGGGCTATAAACCATTTGAGAAGAATGTTTATTGTTCTGCGGGTGGTACGTTAGAGGTCAATGCGGTCTTTGTTGTAGATCCTGCGTATGTTGCCCCAGGTGATGTTAAAGAGCCACCTATACCGGAAGAACCTATCATAACAAGCAAAGCAGCTGTTATGTTTGGGACATCTGTTACGGCGTGTATCGTTTATATTGACGATATACTAGTTACTGTTGTTCCTGGTACTAGATATGAAATGGCTTATGGCTATCATGGCATTGTGATACAAAAGGAAGGTAAAGTTGCGTGGTTCAAGAATGTGTACCTCACCGCCGGAGATACTCTAACCGTTAGTCCCGTATTTGAGGACATCCCTAAAGAAGTGCCACCTGAGGTGCTGGTTAAAACATCCACTACCAAACGAGTATTCATAAACACTAAACCAGATGGTGCCAAAATACTAATAAATGATGGGTTTACGGGACAGTGGACACCCGGATCTATTGACTTGGAACGTGGCTTTTATACACTCCAAACAACTAAAACAGGCTATAAAACTATGTCCAATTATATCTGGGTTGGTGATACTATTGCCTTTGGCGAAGCGGCGCGGGCTTTAGCTCGTCTGAGTGGGATGGTGGTTTAACAATGACCGAAATAGCAAATCCCGACAACACTTTAGTTATTGAACTTGAAAAAGAGTTCATCCCAGTAGAGGGTGTCGAGTATGATGCATATGGGAACGTGCGCGGCTACATCCCGAATTATAGCAGCGAGGAGATTGTTATCAAATCTGCTCCTGTTATATCTCCTTATGTTGCTACTCATATACCCAAATCAAAGGTTCAACCTGCTTTAGATAAAAAGATCATTGCATTCGATACAGAGTGTACGGGCATTAGTGCTCTTGATTATAGATTGTTGGGCGGTTCTTTCTGGGATATAGCTAAACCTGTGTCTACAATGGAGAGCTTCTTTGGCTTTGATGAAGAAGCCGTGATTAAACAGATTGCGGAATACCTAAATCGTGAAAAGCCTGCTCTTATGGTCGATTACAATAATGGATATGACCAGATTGCCATTCTCACCAGGCTTATGCTATACCAAGTTCCGGTTCCGGGGTGGAACAAAATAGAGTTTGCTGATATGATGGAGGTCTTCAAGAAAGGTACTACACAATCAATTGCAAGCAGCCAATCGCCCGGGTCCGAGGAGGCTTGGCTCAAGTTCCTGTTTGGTGAGTCCAAGCCCTATACAATTGAGGAGATATTTGAGGGCGTGCGTAACATGAACTTGCAGCCATGCATCATCCGTAATCGTACATGTGTTGAGGGCGTGGGACACATGTACTTATTATTTAGGTATGTCACCGATGAAGAACCGTTAGAAGCTGCAGATGATAAGCCCACCGTTGTTAATATCGACGAAGCTAAAGAACGTGGCGCGTGTCTTATTGCTTGTCCTGCGTGCAAGGCTATAAATCAAGTTGATTGTAGCTCAAAAGATAATAAGTGTTGGCGGTGTATGAACAGTATCCCCGACCCCACAGATGGCAATGTAGTAAAAGAGGTATTGCGGCCATTCGACTTCTCGAAGGTTGGGCTTAAGGCGAGTGGGTAAAATCTGGGGTAATAAACCTCCCCAGATTAGCAAAATCCACTATTTTGTACCTCCCAGAGTGATTATAGCTTTGTTGGGTACATCGTCGATTCTTTGCTTGTTCTGTGCTCTCACACGGGCACCTTTGCTACCAACAATAACCCTAGCTTCATGGACTCGTTCTTTTCGCGTGTCTGGCCACCACGCAAAGAGTTTATCTTGGGAAATATGAACTTCATCGTTATCGTCATATCGCCCTACTATTTCATCAGTTGTAATCCTTGTTATCCTTATGTTTGCCGTTGGTAGACCTGGCATTAATACACTCACGTATCTACCCTCCATCGCTATAGGTATTCTCATCATGTTATCAGACCTCCGTCAATTGCCAGAAGGGGAATATGTACCTTATTTGATGTTGTTTACCATTCTCGCTAGTCATCAGACCAGTTCTAGTTACATTCGAATGCATATAACTAAACCCAAGATATTCTGAAATGTCTTGGACGGTCATATCATCCGCGTGGAACTTCATGAGCATCAGATTAACAAGCGATTCTTCGGGTGATGCCAGTATGGTATTACACATCTCCGACGTGTTTAACAGCGCGGTAGCACTTGGTATTGCCAGAAAACATAAGACGATCAAGATAACATATTTCATGGTATTACCTCCCCAGGAGCACTATATTCAATCACTTTATAGCTCGTCGAGGGTGTCTTGATTATGACCTCCTCCAATCTATTCTTACCAAACACCCTCTCAGCGTCTGTAAGCGTTACCTTGGCTATCTGCTTAAGTAGATCCTGGTCTTTCCATTGCCATATAGCGGCCATATCGATTGAGCGAGTGGTCTTGACTGTAGGTACAAGCGCATACCGACCTGCCCTTGTTATATTCTGCTCCTGGGCTTGCCATATCATGTTGTCTCTGGTTTTCTTGTCATCTGCAAGCAGTTTACTTCTGACCGAAATATCATCATCGAGCTTATGGATATCGGCTAGTAGCTGCTCTTCTTTTGTAATCTTCTTGCTAATGCTCTTTGTCTTGGTTGCCATAACATAATCCCCATATAAAATTATTTGCAGCTTAACCGCGCTGCAAGCGGTGTTCCAAATACACTACGTTGCTGGTGATGGTCTGCTCCGTTTAGACCTGGGCGTTACATCATCAAATGTCGCCTGGGCGGTGAAATAGGCACCAAATTTCTCATCCAACGCCTCTATGACCTGTTGGCGTGTCTGTACTTCTTTGATCGTATAACTCTTCGTTTCGCGGTTAGCTTTCTTGCCACCGCCCGTTATTATCGTTATCTGTACGTCCATGTTAAACACCGCGTTTCATACCAATCGTGAAAGACAGTAACATGACTTCTTCTAATGTCTGGGCGTGATCTACACACGACATTAACCACATGAGAACATTATCAGCGTCTATGTAAGCATGTGCCACAATATTGTCAAGTTCTTTCAGCCGTTCGTCTGTCATATTGAACATCTCCGATGTTTTAAGCGCGTCGGGATTTAAATCAACATGAAAGCTCATTCTTCATCCCTCACTTTGGTTAGGCTTTCCGGTGTAGCTAGTCCTTGCCACATGCTTTCAATGTCTTTTATGAATACTGCCGCTACGACACCATCGAGGGGCTGGAATATAACCGCATCGTCGTACCTCTGCAGCAATTGACCAGCATACGTTTTACCAAATCTCATGATAAATGTCCATGTTCCACCATCCGGGGGAACGGGCATGAGATTCAACTTATCTTTTGCCATTCTAGCTAACCTCCACATTTTCGTCTGTTACAATTTTGATCGTTTGTTTCTCGCTGCTTACGTCGTCGTAATAACCGTGTAGGATGATCATGTAGGCACCGCCCAACGACGAAGCTACAAGGTCATAACCCAAATAGACCAGATACACAATAGCCAGTAATGTGATTATGGCCAAAGGAAATCTTCTGCCTATTATCTTTTCCAGCTGACTCGCTGGCTCTTCATAGAATGCCATTTCTCTTTACCTCCAATCAATCTCTTGCATTCCCAAGGTATTCAAGATTATATTAAATTTCTCTAACATGGGCATGCGTTTAGCTCGTTCTGCTTTAGTGTTGTGTGGCGTGCGTGTTGGGCATGTAGATGGTGTTATTGGCACTATCTTGCCAGGATATTTTATTGTGCATCTGAGGTTACAGCGGTCACAATCGCGGGTGATTCTTCCACCTTCTTAGTCTTGCGTTTTGTTGTTCTCTTCGTAACCTCTTCATTGAACTTAACTTTTGCTTTCGCTTCCTGGTCTTCTACATCTGGTATTGCCGCCGGACTATCATCATTCACCGGTGCTTCCTCTTCATCCTCGTGGACGGCTATCCGAGATTGTTTTTGGATCTTTACTTCTCGGAACTTGTAGACCGTTTCCCGGGATGTTCCAATATGTGATACGATAAAAGTTCTGCCTATAACGGATTCCTCGCGGTCTTCGGCTAGTAGTTCTCTGAGCAATGGACCGCCCGAGACAGAAAAGAGCTTTGCATCACCCTTATTAGCCATTACTAACCTTACTGCTTCACCTTCTGCGTATCTGTCTGCAATAGATCGTTCGTCCCAAAAGGTGACAGGAAAATGAAGCTGCTCCTGGGGTGAGCCATCAAATGCTTTCCCCGCAGCTTCTTTTGGTTCACCCTCAAACCGCACTAATACCATTCTCTCACTCTTTACTCTCACGAATTGACCCATTGCCATTCGCGTACCTTTGGTTTGCCATGTCATGTTTAAGCCTCCATATGCTGACTTATATTCTTTTTGTATTCTGTTTCTATTCTAAGTATTCTGCTGTTGGATTCAAAGCGGGTTGGATCTACTAATCGAGTAGAAACTGCTTGTTGTAATGCTGTGGTGACAGCATCGTCCATTACCAAGTGGTCTATACCGAGCGCTCCCATTTCTATAACGTATAACCGCGATAACCTGAGTCTTATGTCACTCAATATACCGTAATTCTCATCAGATACCTTAATGGTACGTGTTTTGCTCTGATTCTTTATCACCATCATTCCTCCAATATAGCATCAACTAGATCGAGAAACCATATTAACTCTCGGCGACATGTTCTATTGTCGGCGGTGTTATCATCAATACATCTGAGTTCCATCGCGATCAAACGCCTGAGATCTGTTAGTGCTTGTTTACTCATTTAATAATCCCCTTCTGTACTTCTTAACCGCATCTACATGTTTACAGGTCTTTTCCCATTGTATGATCTTATGTTTGCCCCAAGGACATGAACATCTATATCGTTCACACCCATAATTATATGTTACCGAGTAGTAGTGCCCTTTGTACGTTTGACTTGATACCTCCCATCTATCATATGTTGGATTATAACGAATAATGGCGGTATACGTGTTCCTGGCCATTGCTTTATCCTAAGTATTCTTCCGCATCTGCACGAACTTTATTATTAGCATATAAAGCTAAAAACTCCGTTTCACATGCTTTAAATTCGGTAATAAGTAATGTTATATCGGACTTGAGCAGATAAAGAACCGATTTAGTTAAGGTGTGGTCTTTCTCTGCATGTCTTTCTTTCAGGGCGAGCAAATGATTAATTGTATGATCGATTGTATTTCCCATGTACTCATAAGTGTTTTTCATCTCAGTTCATCCCCGGGCCCACACAAGCGGGCTTATATTAATATAGGCAAGCTGAGTTTAAGTAGTTACTGGTCACTTATAGATAACAGGGGGAGCGAAGGGGTTTAGAATATAGAATTCGCGCGCATAGTACAAGTTATGCGCGAACAATAACCCCACTCGCAATATACAGAATAACAGCAATCACATATAAACTTTATCCAACTTAGATATATAATCAGGGCTATATCCACGGGGATCATGAGCGAGCGGAGCGAGCTAGTATAAGCAGAGATGCACTCGTAGGGCATCTATGCGGAAGGAAGGTTGTGGGGGTTCTTAAAGGGGGAAGGAAACCTAGTGAGGACCGCAGTACGAACAAGGTTTCCTTAATCCCCCTTCGTGCAGGTTAAGGGTCTTGACCCTTAAGTTATCACATGCAAGCACGTTATTAGAAAACAGATGCATAACAGTAGCATGATAGTAGTGTATCTTCATGTATATACTATATACATACATATAGCTATAGTAATGGGTAGCTTAATAATAACAAAATCAAATATGCGAATATGATGTCAGCAGACATCATACCAGACAACCCCAAGAGTTTAATGCTTGGACACTAGGCTACCAAAGTTAATAATAAGAAAGCACGTAACACTAGTACGCGCGCGAGGATGCGATTTTTCGATAACAGAAGGTGTATGGACCGAATGGTGAACGGATGGGCAGCAGGGAGGCAACAGTTTGACAATGTGATGATGGACATGATAACGAAAGGCGCGAAAGAGTGTTAATGATTTTTTGTTCTTGCCGTCTCTTTCTCCACTCTTTGTTATAGTTACTTCTCTGCCCGGTTTCATCTGTTTCTGTATTACGGTTTACCGTTGTCTCTGATCTTTCAGATCTGGTTATGGCCGATGTTCTTACATCGGCTTTACGGGGAGCCGCCCGTTTGGGTGGCGCGGGGTGGACCTTGCCGCCCGGCCTCCGCAGAGGATGGGTGGCGGGTGGGTCCCGCGCAGTCGTTCGCGCCGTGGCTCATATGAGATCTCATCAGAGATTCATATGATGCCTCGTATGCAACTTCATCAGAAGTTCATACGAAGGCGAATGGTGCGCGCTGCGTTGCGCAGCGCGGCGGGTCGCCAAGGGCGGGGTACCCGCAGTAGTGCGCGCGCGCCGTCGTTCCCGCGCTTGGAGCGCGGGGCGGTCGTGCGTTTGTCGTGGGTGTGGGCCGATCTCTCCGGCCCGGGATATAGGGCATCCTCTCAGGCTGTGGATCTGTGACGACACACAAAGAGCATTCGTTCTGGTGTGGGGCCTTGTGCCCCACAGGTCGAGGAGGGGCGGGTCGTAGTAGTGCCCCAGGCAGCCCACCACGAGCTCCTGCGAGAAGAGCGCGCGCGAATGCGGGTGTCACCTGCCCTCCCCGGTCTAATGGCAGCGGGGAGAGTCCAGAGAGGCCGAAGGGGCCTCTTTGGCCGCCCGGGCGAGGGCGGGACAATGGTGGCGCGTTAGCGCTCCCGAAGGCACGCACAAACCGCGAGCGCATTAGGCGCGAGACTCAAGGCCCGCAGGCCGCAAAAGATTATTAATAAACCTTCGCTTCTCACTTTCCACTTTGTGTGTTCTCACTTTTCCCTTCATTCATGTCCTTCATCCCTTCTCTGGTATGCGAAGGTTTATCATTATTGCCTCATTATTTGGTTTCATGTCTCTTCGTTCCCCCGATCTTTCGCCCTATTGGTCATCTATTGGTCTTGAGGGTTTTCTGTTGCTTTCCTCCAATCCTATGTTTCGCGATTATGTCTTTTCCTGTAATCTTCAAGATGAATCGGATCGTTCTGCCCGTGCCTTTACGGAGTTATCCTTATGCTGGTCCAATGTCCTGACTGCGCGCTGAGCACGTGGTGTCGTTATCGTCTTCATTTTGGTGACATGTCTCTTTACTTGGACTGCTTTGTTCGCGACGAGTGGCAATCATTCTTTTCGTCATCTGTTATGCCGTCTGTTTTAGCGGCCATTTGATTACTTGCGCTCTATTATCTGCGTTATCCACCACAAGGTTTATCACCACATAGTTACTAGTTCCTATTGGCGTGATGACTCCGCCAGTGGGGAAATTGTGAATCGTCTGTGTTGGTTGCTACCCAGGCGTTGAACTTGTCATTCAATCCTCCTTCACGGTTTCCTCACTACACCTTCTCATTAGGTGGTTCGGGCGGTAAAACCTGCCGGGGGTTATGCTGGTATGAGGTCCATATCGATGAATACAGAGAAGCGTTTATTCATGCAGCTTGCTATTAATCAATCTGCTATGATGGGTTCTATCAAGTCTTTGCTTGCGGCCAACAATGAGCCAGTCCCACATGCTCAAGAAGCCCTTCTTGAGTGCATCGAGGCTACGTTGCTATTGATTGACACCTATTGCGCCGAGGTTGCCTAATGCAGTCTTTTGAGGCCATGCTTGTCCGGTGCTTTAATGAATACTACACGAAAGAGAAGATTGCCGCGATGGCGTACCGTCTTCCTCAAATACGCTACAGAACCCAAGGCTTCGATGTTTTTTCGGATTCCCGTTATTACGAATATTATTCGGCATTCGAATGTAAAAGCGTTGAAGCCGTCGAGGAAAGACCCCTTTATTTCTCTCAGTACTTTCATGTCTCGAAGGGTGTTCATCAGTTGGAACATGAAAATAGTATTATTGCCCGTTCCGGCAGAACCGGCTTTTTGGCCGTTGAACTCAAACGCCGCCGAGGTCTTAGAAAAGCTGTCCATCTCGTGCCGTGGCGGATTGTTATGCGGCATTATGACGCCGGCGACGTTGGTATAAGTCCTGATGAGATAGTTAATAGCGTTGCTTTAGATTATAGCAAAGGAGGCTATCACATAACCGATGACGTGAAGGAAGCGTATCTTTACCAGGTATGCGGTAAACCCATAAAGGTTAAAGAACAGAAAGTGGAAATACGAGATTGGCACTCTAGGAACATGAATTAGGTGATTGTATGGTAATGCGCAGCGAGAAAGAGGTTAAAGTGTTTATGCTTGGTTTTGAGCTTGGTTCTTCTGAAATGCTTTCTACTCGTGAAGTGGTTGGGACCTTCGTTAGTTGGCTTTGTAATAAGGAGTTGGAATAAATGGTTATGATGACTGTTGATCAAATCCGGGATCTGATCCAATCGGCTGAAGTTATGCAGCAGAATGGTTTCCCCGCTATGAAAAATGAGATAGCTTTACTCAAGTTAATTCTTGGTGAGGGTAAATAGGTGATGTTGTTATGTCGGGCACCTGTCCATTGAGTCATGATGGCTCTTTATGTAATTTGCATTGTGAGCTTTACGACTCGGACCGAAATACGTGTATCATCAATTCGATTGCTTGGTTGTTTTCCCTATTGATTAAGCGTTTATAATCCTCGGAGGTTGTTTGTGATGTCGAATGTTGTGAATAAGTGCATCTGCCAGAATTGCGGTTGCGTTAATATTGTCGAGTTCGTAGATAAGCATGATCCGGAGAACTGGCTTAATTGCGTTCTTCCTACCGGCTTTGAGTGGGCCTTACCAGCGGGCAAGATAAGTCCCGTTGTTGGTTCACCGATTTATGTGTCTGCGTTCGGAGAACACCTTTCGTATGATGCCTATCTCGCTAAATACCAAATAGATCCTGAGATAGCTTATACCAGGACTCGCGCGCAGTTGGGTAAAAACAAAAAAGAGCCTATTGTTTTGGGTAGCCATTGACGGCTACTTCTTATTTTGGTAATTGCGATCTTTCTCTATCACGAACTTAAACCAATCCTCGAAGTTCTTTGGTCTATAGACCACGATCTCAATACCGAGCTCTTCTATGAATGTTCTTGTTTGGTCGTCTACTATAGCGCAAACTAAAATTAATCTAATTGGCAAGTTTGCGTAGCGTTTTAACATTGGGGTATCGGGGAACAGTATTTTGTAATTCTTTAATTGCCCGGCCACATCAGGAATAGCTTTCATTTTGAATTCTACTATAAGCGTTTCATCTGGTTTATGAATAATTAAGTCTGCGTATCGTCGTGTTCGTGAATACAGCGGATCGTTGTTACCTCCTGGTATTGCTCCTATTTCTACTCTATACCATTTGGGATAGTCTTTATAAAACATCTCGCCCCATTCCCAGGCCATTACCCTTTCCCAATTGACTCTGGTGTGTTGCGTTTTTGCCCCTTTGATTGCACCGCTTTGTATTAGTGCGGTCATTACAGAGTCCGTTGCGGCTTTGATTAATATCGCCTGTGCGTCTGTACTTAATTCATCAACCAACTATTTCACCTTCGTATAGACCGTACTAAAATGTTACTGTCCAACTATAAATTCTAATAACCCTTGATTATAGTTTGGACCCTCACATTTCTCTAAATACTTTCTGTTCCATTGACCCTCAGGCAGTACTAGATGGCCTAGAATACCTCTATCTCCATGCGCGAGGTAGATTGTACGTTTCGGTTCACCAAGTGTCTGTGGTGCTCTCACAGAGGCGTACAAGGGGTATTCTAAACATCTTGGTAGAGTTAAAGGCTAGGGGATTGTGGAATATGGTTTATGTACCTCCCAAGGAAGAGAGAAAGAAGCGGTATGTTGCCTCTACAGGCGGCGTACCAGCTTCTTATGGTGCTGGAATAGCAAGAACGAATGACTGGCAAGCTAAAGCCGTAGCTGGTCAGGGGCTGTTTGAAGAGCAGATGAGAAAACCCGAGGTGCTTGCCCGCAGAGTTACAGGTCTACAGAAAACTAGCGATGCGGTTTGGAAACAGAAAGCTTCTACTCTGGGCGTGCAGCGCATTGCTGCAGGTATGGTTGAAGGTGCAGACAGACAGGCTAATAATTATGAGCCAATTGCTGAAGCACTCAGAAGCTTAACACTTGCTGATAAGACATCTGACCCGATGCAGAACATTGATCAAAGGGTTAAGCCTGTGGTCGCTGCTGCTAGACGTGCTGCCGGTAAATAGGCATTTCGTCTCAATGAGGTGATGAAACGTGCCTAAGATGATAATAACAACCTTGATGGATAGAGAGGTCCAAACCTCGGATACGTTGGTCTATCGCAAAGACCTGCCTAAAACCGGGTTTGTGTCTGCTATCGACATTGGGGTTAGGTTTACGAATGGTGCTACGGTCCCGGTCGATGGGGATCTGCTTGACATCTTCAATCATATAAGTCTGCTCTTTAATGGAGTCGATTATCGCTTCCATATGAAAGGCCAGGATGTCTACAGATACAATTGGGCTAAAGACGGAAAGCCAATGCCGCAGTCATGGACTCAAGTAGCAAGCGCAACCCAAGAAGGCTGGTTTAGAATTCCCCTAGGTCGTTTCCTGGGTGACAAGGAATTCGGGCTTAATCTGGCGAAGCATAGAAATGTGCAGCTTCAGCTTGATTACGCACTCTCGAACTTCGGAACTGTTGGCACTCACATTATAACTGGCACGATTGCCTTTACTGTGCTGCTCCATGAGTTCCCGATGGGTCAGAGCCCGCCTTTCAGGGGTATGATCTCCGCACGTGAGTTCTATACAACTACCAGCGTTGCGAGTCGCACAAACAAACAGGACCTCCCATCTCAAAATCCGATGACGGCTCTCTATGTGTCTGCGACCGAGGATGCCATCGCCGATGGTGTTGATATTACTGACATTAAGATTGGTAAGGACCGTTTCGGTACTGTGTGGGCTGATGGCAAATGGTATAACTTTGCGAAGGTCTTCAATGAGAGTCTTAGCGTCCGTTTTGAGGACTTTACTCTCACGGCGGCTACTGCGGCGGTTAAAGTCGTTCACGTGAACAACGTTAAGTTTACGAGCTTGTGTAACGAGAATAGCCACGTAAAATAAAGAGAATAGTCACATGAAGGCGGAATGAAACATGGCTAATGCAACAACGTTTGCTACATTTGTAGTTAATTCGGTGGCGGGACAGCGACTAACCTTAGGCGGTACAACTTATGCGGTTACCGACGCGGGCGCTGCTGTGCCCACCGACGGAGCGGCTCTGTATGGACGGCTGAGGGTCGAGGGCGATATTGATGGCTTCTTGCCATTCCAATTCGCTGACCCAATGACGCTCGAAGGAATACTTACCCCGGCGGATCTCTTAACGGGAGAGATACAGCTTACGGAAGCTGCCGCCGGTGCTATCACATCGTTGATAGCTGAGGAGCTATACTTAAATTGAGGGCGTGAGTCCCTCAGTTTTATTTTATTTCCCATAGGTGGTGGCTGTAATGCCTCGATATTGGTTTGAAGATGTTAAAGATATGGCTATGTCGGCTGGTGTTGTTACAATTTATTCACGTTATAATGATCGAGCCAGTCCTATTAAGATTATTAGTTGTATTGCTGCGAGTTCTGGTGCTGTTGCCGCGGTCGGGATAAGTTTCGATCGGGAAAGAGCGGGTAAAACTATTCCAGTGTTTATGGATACACTTTCTTATACCGCCAACGAGACGGTTTCGGTTCCTTGTCCGTTTCTGCTTCGTCCTGGTGAGCGGATTGCTGTAACATTTAGTTCGACTGCTGCCGCTACTGACCTTTTGCAATTGGTTGCATATGGAGAGTATGTTAAAGAAATAGATCCATTCCGTTAGGTGCTAGAATATGCATTACGTTTATGAAGCAATCGTATTAGCTGCTAATATTAGCACCAATAATACCGAGGTTGATGTTAAGCTCACGGCGGGTATAATTAAACATGTTAGTATTCTTTTTCCGCCAGGCTGCGCTCGGTTAGTCAAGTGTTCTATCTGGAATACTGCTGAACAACTTTTGCCTTCCAATCCTGAGGCTATATATGGTGAAGACGCTTATGCGGTTGAAATTGATTGTTACTTGCCCACCTGGATCTATGGCAATCAATTCTATATACTTGCATGGAATATAGGTACGGTATATAAGCATGTAGTTCGTGTAATGTTTGATGTTCAAGATGTAGATGAACCTGATATGGCTTTAGCGGTTCAAACATTATACAAGACCGTTGAATCATTAACTAAGGTGCTCAAGGGGTTTTATTGATGGCTCAAGCTATAGCATATGAATGTGATAAGTGCAAAGGTCTTACTAAAGACATCTTTACGGTAGCAGTGGATTCCGAGAAACACCATTTCAGTTATGGCGAGCAGGTTAATCAACCCAGATTAGTGCTTTCGTTGTGCGCTAACTGCCTGGTCGATGTGGGTAAGGTGATTACTGGTGCATTACTCGGCTAGTCTTACTGTTGTCGCGGCTACTCCTGCACTTACGCCTGTTACTACCAATTTGGTTCTTCCGGCAGGCATTCTTCGACATATCGACATCAATTTCCCTAAAGGCTGCGCGAGAATGACCTACATTACAATCTATGATGGCGCTTCCCTGCTCTATCCCAAGACCGCAAGTGCATCTTACTGTGAAGATGGCTACACGGTCAAGATAGACACCTTCCAGATATTTGATGCCTCCAAGACACTTACTGTCAAGGGTTGGGCACCATTAACGAGCTATCAGCATGTCGTTACAGTAACCGCCGAAGTAGACACTGTAGAAGAGACTGCCATGAAACAGACCGGTTATTATTAAGGATATGGTAGAATATGAAGAAGATTACACATGTTAGCGATATAACGGGCAATGACATCAAAGATCATGTACAGCTTGGTATTAAGAGGGCTGATCACGCCCTTAAGATTGGCAATAACACCTATTTCGGGGATACTGTTCTCGATATAGATGTCTCTGAACTCTCGGGTCTGCTTAATAACGTGTCTTTTATCAAGAACGTTCATCCGTCTATAGCAATGCCAATGGGAGTACCTCAGGCGGCTTCAGCCGCATTCTTCGGCCCGGGCGGTCATTGTGCCCCAGAGCCTAAGAAAGTGTCTGTAGCGAGGCGTGGTGAAGCCCCAGAAGGCTCTGTGCTCACGGAGATTCCTTAGATGGCTGATTATCCGGATGAACCCGATTATCACCAAGCATCAACGCCTGGTGTCACTCGGTGGGCTCCGGGTACAGAGTATGGTTCTGTGTATTGGCACGCCGATGTTAATGCCAACACTAACCAAGAAGTGACTTATGACTTTCCCAATAATGGCTATCTTTATGTCCTTGATAAAGTGTTTATTGTTTCTGCCCATGTAGGCATTGTTGCTAGTGGGTTTGGGTTTTGTAACGACGTTGCGGCTCCCGTATGGATTTTAATAGCTGCTACGGAGCATGAGACTATTCTCGAGTATCAGCCGTTTTCATTCGTTTCTATGGCGCTTGGTTATCCTCAAGGGCTTAAGTGGTGGATCTATAATAGTAACAATGTGAGTAGGCATTTTGATATGATAGCTACACTTTATAGGTATCTATCAAGTGCATGAGGTCTTAAGATGACGAGTCGCCTTAATCGTTTGGTGAAGGGATATCCGATATATAATTTTGTAGGGGCAATCGGAGCTATAGCGGTTCAAGCGACCGTTACGATTAATATGCCGTCTGGGCCAGGTGAACTTTTGGGGTTTGGCATTCTTTGTTATTCGGGTACTCTTGGGGATTTTAACCTGAGTAATTACAAATTGGTGGTTGATGGTGCAACCATTTATGATAGTTATTTGTGTTGGCTGTCTGGCTATTATTTGGCGGTAGCGGGTCATGGTATGCATAGTACAATAGATGCGCAGACTTCATCCCTTGGGGCTTATAGTCACCGTTTCCGGGTTTCATATGAATCAACTGCGTCTATTGCATTTAAAAATCAAGGTGGTGCATCGATCAGCTTGGGTATTGGTGCGCATGTCCGTATGGGGGCTTGAAAATGACAGCTCGCCTGAACCGTATTGTCGCGGGCTATCCGGTTCCGGGTATTGGGCAGGTGTTTCAGTCGCTTGCGGCGGCTGCGTCATTTACTTATACTTTCCCGTCCGGTCCGGGCGAGTTTTTGGGGCTTGTCGTCTGGAATTATTCAAATAACGTCACTCCGTTTTATGCTCTTGGAATAAAGGTTGTTATTGATACTGTTACAATTTATGATAATGTTTATAGAGATTTGCTATTACTTCAGCCTCAGTATAACGGACATGGTCTGTTTGCGACTGTTGATATTCAAGCTACTGGGTGTTCTTCAACATCATTTGCTATGAAAGCTCCTTATGAAAGTAGCATGAGTATCAAAATTACGAACCAAGGCAATACGACAGTCGATTTGCTATGTGATTTTTATAGTCGCCGGGGGGCGTAAATGACATCCCGCTTGAATAGGCGGGTTATGGATTATCCAGATTGGTATGTTCATCTCGCGTCTGGAACGGTTAAATTAGGTAGTTCAATAACTTATGATAGCACCAACGGGCCCGGCGAAATTCAAGGCTTTCAGATAAATCAAGTAACGGGCACTCCCGCGAATTTTCTAGATCTTCAGATTAAACTTACTATTGATAGCGTACAAATTTACAGCGGTTATCTTTATTGGCTTTATATGGGATATTTCGGGTATGTATTCCATTCATTGTTTGCTGTCGGTGATATTGATACAAATGGGTTTATGAGCACTTCGGCTCGATGGACTATGCCGATAGCCGCGACCTGGCAAATAGTACTTTCATCTGCAAATGTCACAGGTAATGTTGTTTACATGAACGTGCAAGCGAGGTATGGTAAATAATGACTCCCGAAGAACATGATGCGTTGATCCTGGCTGTGGATCATATTAGAGAAATAAAAGAACGGCATAGCGGGTGTCTGATGCCTGCACGTGTAGACGCCTTAGAACGTAAGAAAGACCGTATCGAGGCTGTAGTGGCTCTTATTCTCGTTCTTGTGGCGGCGGGTCGTATAGTAGATCTTTATGAGCTTATGACTCAGTTAATCTTTCATAGCTGAAGGATACATATATCAAATAAATTGCGTGGAAGTGACGATATGGATCAAAAAGCATATTTCTCTGACCGGAGCAACAAGAAGCTCGAAGCTTCTGTGCCCGACGACGAATATAAGAGACGGCTTAAGGAACTGCAAGATCATAAGGGCGAGCGGTAGATAATTATGGCGTATATCAAATCTGAGACATATTTCCCCGTTTCTAAATGGGTTCCGCCTACAGTAGTAGATTTAACAAAAATCACGGGTACTCTTAAACAGGCTTTTCCTGCTATCCCCAAGCCCGTTTATACTATACCTGATTATATCCAGCCTTCATATGTAAGCATTCCAAAGTCTATTACCATTCCGAGTGCTACATCCTCGATTCCCAGTGTTCAAAGTATTAAAGTGTTTGATGTGCTTACAGCACTTTCCCCAAAGGCGTTTGTTCCACCGATTTTAAAGCCTGTCGTTCCTGCGAGTAGTCCGTTTACTGTCATTACTCCACCGACCGGAGAGACTCTTAAACAGCTAACTACCGTAAAGGGAATGTATGGCTCTAATGCGCCGGTAGGCGCAGCTGACCTTCTTAGTGACATTGATCCAATGAGGGGCGTGTTACTGTGGTATGATGCGGAAGCATTGTTAAGTATGTATGGGGTCACTGATGAACAAAAGAAAGATATTTGGATTGGATCATTATATAATTCTAAATACACTATGCTTGCTCATATTAAGAGATTGACAGGCAAAATTGTAGATCCCGTCACAGGTACATATACAATGGTTGAAGCACCAATCAAGGCTATTGGATATGATATAACGGGCCCATTGTCAGGGGTTCCAATTGTCGGGCTTGCACCGATAACTAAGTCGCCTGGGGTATTTGGTCCTGGTGATGTTACTATATCGGGTCCTGTTGAAAAAGCACCAATTATAAGCAAGCCAGGTGTTGTTATTCCCACAACACCACGTGCCAAAGACGAAGATGATACCGTAGCGGGCTATAATATCGATGATCTGGTTACGTCTCTCAAACAAGAAAAGCTTGTGGACGCGTCATCTATCCCCGAGAAGGTAAAAGCTCTCCAACAGATGTATCCTGATAAACAGGTTCAAGTTGTGTTAGTGCCCCAAGAAATGGCTGTTCACGTCGGATGGGAGCTGCCAACACTTCAGAGTCTTGGTGAGGATGCGGCAAAGATTGGTGGTGGTATAGCAGAAGCTGTTAGCGGTGGAATTGAGAAAGCAGAAGTTTATGTATTTGGTCCAGATAACCCAACTGTTGAGACACAAAGTGTTCCTGAAGTAACACCAACAATCGTTGATAATGAACCCAAAGTTGAAGAAGTTGATCCGTTTGAACAATTAAGAGAGGAACAGCGTAAAGCGTCACTTCTAGCTGGTCCCGGCAAAAACCCATTACCGAAGGTTTTTGATCCCGCCAATCCTGAGGGATTGACCGCGCAGCAAATGTTAGAGAAGGCTGATGAAAAAGAACGATTGCGCCAACTACAACAGGCTGAGCCCGTTGTTAAGGAGAGTGGCGTGGTTGTTACCGCATTATCCGTAGATGAACAGGCTCGCGTCGAAAATCAGGACGTTAAAGATACACTTTTAAATAACCTGAATGTCGCACATCCCGAAGGTAAAGATACGCAGGTTAATACGTTGTTGGTAGGTGCTTTTCCTAAACTGGTATTACAAGAATATCTGGGTATTATTACTTATGATGAGGCTGTGAGCTATGCCACGTTTTATAATTCGGTGATGAGTGGTACTCAATTCATTTCGCCGTTATCAGTTGGGATCTCTGTCTATAGTGGGAAACCTATATCACAAGATGTTGCATGGATAGATTCTACAGTTGATCAGAAGAAAGATAAGCTTGCTTGGTTGTTTGCGTGGGGTGTCAATAATAACATCGATGCCGAATATCTCGGACAGCAATTCAATGAACTTATCATAATCCAATCACCACAAAACGAACGGGCGGAGTTATATGATTTCGTTGCGTCAGGTGGTCTTGAGTATGAAGGTAACATACGTGCTCTTGGTGACCCTCTAAATTCGGCTTGGCGGCTGTTTACATCTGATAAAGGTTCTAAGGCCTTTTCAACCATTGCCGTAGTCGTTGCAGCTTCTACCGTTGTAGGATTAGCTGCAGCGCCGTTCGTTGGTATGGAAGTAGAGAATTATAAAGGCATGGACGTTTATCGTTACCAAGCGCGTCTGCAGAATGCCGGTATGTATCCTCCTGATATTGATGCCAAACATGGTTATGCTCTTACAGGCTTTGAGAAGCGGGCTGATGCATTGCGCTTTGGTTATAAAAACAAGGATATTGCGGGGATTAATACTGAAAAAGAGTCTATACAGAAAGCCATCGATGCCGAGAAGCGTCTGCTTGAACAAGATAAAGTGTTACTGATAATCGCGGGTACTTATTTCAAGAAAGTTGCGGATCTCAAGGCCTTTGAAAGCACTCTTAATAACTATAACCCCAAAGTTGAGATAACCAACCCTCTAACTGGCCAGAAACAGGAGATAGAGACGGCAAGCTCGCTAGCACAAGACGCGTGGAAGCTCGGCGTGCCTATTAAAGTAGGTGGTCCAAGTGGATATAAATATGAACTCGGGAGTACAGGCGAGGTTGGTTCACCAGGCGTTTTCCTTGCCTTCCTGCCAGGTAAACAGGTTATCACCGTTAGCAAGAATGGGAAAGATATAATGTCCAAGGAGATCAATAACTTTGACCCACAACAGAACATGGAGCTGGTGTTTTCACAGTCAGAGATTGATAAAGCTCTTTCGTATGCTGGTAAAGGTAAATCGGTTAGCATTCATCGCGGTATTGTTATCCCACCGGGTGTAACCTTAACTATTCGTGGTAGTGTACTTCCGCCGATTAACGAAGAACGAACCCTTGTGTTGAGTAATGTCGAAGGTCATCAGGAAGACCTATATCTTGAAAAGCCTGGTATGAAACCCATTAAGCAGACCGTGTACTTCAAAGGTGCGCCATATGATGATATAGCATTTAAGATGGTTCCTGAGTTCGTTGTTGGTGGGAAATCTACTAAACCAGGCCATGTCAATTTTATAGGTCTTCCCGATAACGCGGAAGTTTACGTTAATGGTGAAAAGGTCCGTACTGAAGGACTGGTTGGTTATCAATCCAAGCCCGGCGTTGATGAGACGGTCGTTGTTCAAGTTAAAGTGCCTGGTTGGGAGCTGGCCACAAGTAAAATCTATCTTAAGGCCGGCGATGACCAGGTTGTCAGCCTCACGCCAACAAAAGAAGAATACGTCAAAGAGTCTGGTGGTGGTGGAGGTGGCGGCGGCGGCGGCGGAGGAGGAGGACCACAGGCCGAACCCGCGACTATGATTATCTTTGGGATGAGTCTCAAAGATTGTCGTTTGTGGTTAGATGATACTGAAATATCACCCGAAATAGGGA
>Ga0315273_10003598_pt1 | contig 18706 bp, 14 predicted proteins | sample YL17G02_0_MG_FD_205753 | JGI IMG/M metagenome (GOLD analysis project Ga0315273, IMG submission 205753) | Sediment microbial communities from Yellowstone Lake, YNP, Wyoming, USA - YL17G02_0 | ecosystem: Environmental > Aquatic > Freshwater > Lake > Sediment | place: USA: Wyoming | collected...
ACACGGAAGTGGACTTTGTTCTGGCCTGCGGCGGCCAGACCGTCGCGATCGAGGTCAAGAGCGGCGGGCGGCGCACGGCGCTTCCGGGAATCGAGGCGATGGCGAAGGAGTTCAAGCTGGCCCGGAAACTTCTCGTGGGCAGCGACGGCATCCCACTGGGCGAATTCCTGGAGACGCCCCCGCACTCCTGGTTCTGACCGCTGCCGCCTTCAGGCGGCATCCCCCTTCTTGCGGCAACGCAGCCGCGCCTGTAATCACTCCGGCCACTTGGGTTCCGCCGGTTTCCGATTCCTCGTCGGGCCAAAAAGGACGCTTGCAAATCTGCCGCCTTGCGTGCATGATACCCGGCAATCCGGGGCGGGCAAGTCTGGATCGCTCCTCCCGACGCGAGAACTCTGCGTAATACGCGAGGAGGCTATGGAGTACTTTTTCATTCTGCTTTTCGCCGGCCTGGGCGCCGCGTTTGTGCTGGGGGGCCTGGGCACTTCCTATCTTCTGGCGCCGCACCGCCCCGGGCCGATCAAGAACACACCGTATGAGTGCGGGGAGCAGCCCATCGGGCGGGCGTGGATCCAGTTCAACGTCGGGTACTACCTGTTCGGCCTGCTCTTCCTGGTGTTCGACGTGGAGGCGGCGTTCCTGTATCCGTGGGCGGTCGCCTTCCGCGACATGGGGCTGGCCGGGCTCCTGGAGATGGCGGTGTTCCTCCTGGTGCTCCTTGTCGGCCTGGCCTACGCCTGGAAGAAGGGAGTGCTGGAATGGGTTTGATGACCGACCGGCTGCCGGGGCTGGTCGAACGCATCCCCGGCGGCCAGATCCTTGTGACCTCGATCGACGCCGTGCTGAACTGGTCGCGCTCCAACAGCCTCTGGCCGCTGGCCTTCGGCACGAAGTGCTGTGCGATCGAGATGCTGATGGCCACCGGGGCCGCCCACCAGGACCTCTCGCGGTTCGGGGCCGAGGTGGCCCGCCAGTCGCCGCGCCAGGCCGACATGATGGTGGTGGCCGGGGCGATCGTCAAGAAGATGGCCCCGCGGATGCGGATGCTCTACGAGCAGATGGCCGAGCCGCGCTACGTCATCGCCACCGGCTCGTGCGCGATCTCCGGCGGCCCGTTCATGTATAACTCGTACTCGATCGTCCGCGGCGTCGACGAGGTCGTGCCGGTCGACGTGTACGTGCCGGGGTGCCCGCCGCGGCCCGAGGCGTTCTTCTGGGGCCTGATGATGCTCCAGAAGATGATCAAGCAGGGCGAATCGATCGCCCGGCCGGGCCTGCGGCGCAAGCCGGTCCTGGCGGCCCTTCCGCAGGGCATCGCGATGGAAGACATCCGCGAGGAGATCCGCGGCCTGCTCGAGGCGGACAACGTGATCGACGTCGAAAAAGAGGCCCACAACAAGGTCTGGGCCGACAAGGTGAAGGTATGGATGGCGAAGCACTTGTACAAGCCGTGATCGGCCTCGGCCTGGGCGCCGAGAAGCGCGAGAAGGCCGACCGCCCCGCCGTGCGGGTGCCGGCCGACAAGCTCGCGACGGCCATGAAGCGCCTGCGCGAAGACGAGGCGCTGGCCTTCGACATGCTTCTCGACCACACGGCCATCGACTGGCTGGCCGCCGGGACGTTCGAGCTGGTCTACAACCTCTACTCGACCGTCCACGGCCATTATCTCATGGTCGCCGCCACCGTGCCGCGCGCGAGGCCCGTCGTGCCGACCGTGAGCGGCCTCTGGGACGCCGCCCACTGGCAGGAGCGCGAGGTGTTCGACCTGTTCGGCGTCGAGTACGACGGGCACCCGGACCTCCGGCGGCTGTTCCTGGAGGACGACTGGCAGGGCTTCCCGCTGCGGAAGGATTACACGGACGAGGATATGTTGAGGTTGCCCAAGTGAGCGTCCAGATCAAAACGCTGAACGACATCGTCTGCCCGCCCGACGAGGCCCGGAGCCCGCTGTCGACGCAGGAATACTTCGTGAACATGGGTCCGCAGCACCCGATCGCCCACGGGTCGCTGCGGCTGGTGCTGCGCCTGGACGGCGAGACGGTGCGGGCGGTGATCCCGGTGCCGGGGTTCGTCCATCGCGGGCTGGAGAAGATGGCCGAGAGCCTCAACCCGCGCCAGATCATCCACCTGACGGACCGCATGGACTACCTCTCGGCCCTGATGAACAACTGGGCGGTCTCGCGGCTGGTCGAGAGGGCGGCGGGCATCGCCACGAACGACCGCATCGAGACGATCCGCACGCTGATGGCCGAGCTCCAGCGCCTCCAGAGCCACGTGCTGTGGTGGGGCGTGCTGGGCATGGACCTCGGCGCGTTCACGGCCTTCCTGTACGGGTTCCGCGAGCGAGAGATCATCAGCCGGATCTTCGAGGACACCATCGGCGCCCGCCTGACGATGAACTACATCCAGCCCGGCGGCCTGATGTTCGACATCCATCCGGACTTCGTGAAGAAGGTGAAGGCGCTCCTGGCGTACCTGCGGCCGATCATCGAGGAGTACGAGACGCTCCTCTCGGGCAACGTGATCCTCCAGGAGCGGCTGCGGAACGTCGGCATCCTCGCGCCCGAGAAGGCCGTCTCGCTCGGGTGCACGGGGCCGGTCCTTCGCGCCAGCGGCGTGCCGTACGACCTGCGGAAACTCGAGCCCTACGGCATGTATGGCAAGGTCGAGTTTGACGTGGTCGTGGGCACGGTGGGCGACTGCTGGGACCGCTACTACGTGCGCATGGAGGAGATGCGGCAGTCGATGCGCATCGTCGAGCAACTCATCGATTCCATTCCCGAAGGGCCGCACATGACCACGAAGTTCGCGGCCAGGATCAAGATCCCCGAGGGGACGTACTACGGGCACCTGGAGACGGCCCGCGGCGTGCTGGGCATCTTCCTCGTGTCGGACGGCAAGAGCGACCTGCCGTATCGGATCCATTTCCGGTCGCCGAACTTCAACAACCTGTGGGCGATCACGGCCATCGCCCCCGGATGGCGCATCGCCGACATCATCGCCATCCAGTCGAGCCTGGACCTGGTCATTCCGGACATTGACCGTTGAGGGATTTCGTGTGAATGCATCCCTGTTTATTTCGCCCCCGGTGAATCACCGGGGGTTAAATACCGTTACGCTGCCGCGCCGCTTGCCTCCGTGTGCGGCGGGTCTTCTAACCCGCCGCGCCGGGCGACAAAGGCAACGGCTTTCACCACAGAGAGCACAGAGAACACGGAGAAAGACCAAGGCTTTTTTTTCTAAAAGAGAACCTTCCGTCGTTCTCTCCGCGTTCTCTGTGATCTCTGTGGTTCAAGCTTTTTCTTCTTCCCGCCGCTGGCGGGCGTACGCCGCGCTCAGCGGCGTTCTGGGGCTCCTGATCGTTGCCACCGAGGCCGCCGGCGCCTCGCCCGTCAAGACCGTGGCCACGCGGGCGTCCGACGCGCTGGCCGGGCAGGACTGGCTATGGATGGGCGTGTACATGCTGATTTCCCTGGTGGCGGTCGGCGGGCTGGTCGCCTTCCTGGGCATGTCGCTGATCTACGTCGAGCGGAAGGTGGCGGGCCACTTCCAGTGCCGCCTGGGGCCGATGCGCGTCGGGCCGCACGGCATCTTCCAGACCATCGCCGACACGCTGAAGCTGCTGATCAAGGAAGACATCATCCCGGCGAAGGCCGACAAGCCGATGCACCTGCTGGCGCCGTTCCTCTCGATGACGGCCACGGTGCTCGTGCTGGCGGTGCTGCCGTACAGCCCGATTTGCCAGATCGTCGACGTGAACATCGGCGTGTTGTACGTCACGGCGATCAGCGGGCTGGGCGTGCTGGGCATCCTCCTGGCCGGGTGGAGCTCGAACAACAAGTGGTCGCTGATCGGGGCCATGCGGGCGGCCGCCCAGATCATCTCGTACGAGCTCTCGGCCACGCTGGCCCTGCTGGCGATGGTCCTGTTTGCCGGAACGCTCTCGCTCGCCGGCATCGTGGAGAGCCAGGCGGCGGGGTGGTGGATCTGGCGGGCGCCGGGCGTGGGGCTCGTGGCCTTCATCATCTACGTCATTGCGTCGACGGCCGAGATCAACCGCACGCCGTTCGACATCCCCGAGGGCGAGTCGGAGCTGACGGCCGGCTTCCACACCGAGTACTCGGGCCTGCGGTTCTCGTTCTTCTTCCTGGCGGAGTTCATCAACATGTTCGTGGTGGCCGGCCTGGCGGCGACGCTGTTCCTGGGCGGGTGGATGCCGTTTACGGTCGGCGGCTTCGAGTCGTTCAACCACGCGATGGGCCTCGTGCCGCCGGCCGTGTGGTTTGTGCTGAAGACGTCGGCCCTGGTCTTCGTGATCATGTGGTTCCGGTGGACGTTCCCGCGGCTGAGGGTCGACCAGCTCATGCGGCTGGAGTGGAAGTTCCTGCTGCCGATCGGCTTTGTGAACCTGGCCGCGGCGGCGGTGCTGGTGCTGTATAACCTGTACTTCTTTCACGGGCGATGATCGGGTCGAGGTGGGTCTTGCGCGGTGGGGAGTCGCACCTGTTAAGGTTGTCATTCCGAGCGAGCGCAGCGAGTCGAGGAATCTCGCTGTGGTCGTTGCCGTTCGGACATCCGCACAGCGAGACCCCTCGACTCGGTCGCCGCGGCGACCTCGCTCGGGGTGACAGCATCAGGGCGACGCGCAGGACGTGACAGGAAGTCTCGCGGCGGGCAAGACTGCCCGCCGCGCACGGCGTGTGACGATGGGGTGCCTTGACTTGAAAAAAGCGACACGAGAAGTCCGGGTGCTGGCCGGCCGGGAGATCCCCGTCGCCGTCACCCCGCACCTCGATGCGGCCGCCGGCCCTGCCTCGGCGGCCAAGAGCCTCATCGACGGCATGCGCCTCACCTTCAGCTACCTCGTCCATCCCTCCAAGGTGGTGACGGCCCAGTATCCCGAGAACCGCGCCACGCTCAAGTTCCCCGACCGCTACCGCTCGATGCTCGAGCTCATCTACGACGAGAACGGCCACCACCTGTGCACCGCGTGCAGAATGTGCGAGCGGGCCTGTCCGAACGCCTCCATCAAGGTCATCACGAAGAGCGGCGGCACGCTCTACAAGAACGCCCTCGACCGGTACGTCTGGCGGCTGGACTCCTGCGTCCTCTGCAACGCGTGCGTGCAGTCGTGCCCGTTCTCGGCCCTGAAGATGACCCACGCGTTCGAGAACGCGGTGTACGACCGGCGTCTGCTCATCTTCACGCTGAACCGCTACGCCGGGCCGCCGGCGAGCACGCTCCTCAAGGAGGCCGACCCCGCCCGCCGCGCCGCGATGATGGAGCCCCGCGACCGCTACGGCGGGCCCGTGCCGATGAACGGCCATCCGTTGCCCAGGGTTCGCCCGCTCGGCGTCATGCCCGCCGAAGACAAGCCCGCGGCCGCCGCCGGCGGCAAGGAAGGCGACGCATGAACCCCGACACCGTGACCGGCGCCGTCTGGACCGTCCTGTTCTACGTGCTGGGCGCCGCCGCCATCCTGCTGGCGCTGGCGGTGGTGAACGCGCGCAGGCTGCTCCGGGCGGCCATCTACCTGATGGGCGTCCTCCTGATGAGCGCCGGCCTGTACGTCCTGCTGGATGCCGCGTTTCTGGCCGGCGTGCAGGTGCTGGTGTACGTGGGCGGCATCCTGGTGCTGATCGTGTTCGCGGTGATGCTGACGCGCTCGGCGGATCTGCTGGAAGACAATCCGTCGCTCCGGCGCAAAGTGCTCGGCGCGGTGGCGTCGATCGGGTTCCTTGTCCTCACGGCAGCCGTGTTTCTGACGACGCCGTTCAAGCCGCTGGCCGAGGGCACCCCGCCCAAGGACGACGCCCTGGTCATCGGCCGCCGGCTTCTCGACCAGGGTCCCGGCGGGTACGTCCTGCCGTTTGAAATCGTCTCGGTGCTGCTCCTGGCGGCCGTGATCGGCGGCATCGTCGTGGCCCGCAAGACCCCGCCGCCCGAGCAGCCCTTCACGAGCGGCGGCGACCGGGCGGGGGAGGCCGACCTCGTGCTGCCCAAGAGCCAGCGGCCGGCCCGTCGGGCGAAAGGCAACCCATGATCGATTTCCTGGCCTCGCACAGCCCCGACATCAGGCACTGGCTCCTCCTGAGCGCGGTCCTCTTCTCGATCGGCCTGTACGGCCTGCTGACGCGCCGCAACGCCGTGGCCATCCTGATGGCCGTCGAGCTGATGCTGAACTCGGCCGCGCTGAACTTTGTGCTCTTCAACCGCTATCTCATGCCCGGCATGGTCGACGGCCAGGTGATGGCCATTTTCGTGATCGCCGTGGCGGCGGCCGAGGTCGTGGTGGGCATGGCCATCTTCGTGGCCCTGTTCCGCTACCGCGCCACCATCGACGTCAACCGCATGGACACGATGAAAGACTGAGCGAGCCCCGCTTATGGATCAACTAGGCTTTGCCCTGCGAAACGCGTGGCTGGTGCCGGCCCTGCCGTTCTTCTCCTTCGGCATCGTGGGCCTCTTTATCCGGCCCTTGTCGAAGAAGGCGGCGGGCATCGTGGGCACGCTGGCGATCTTCGCCTCGGCCGTCTTCGCCACGATGGTCGCGTGGGAGTACTTCCACCTCTATCCGCCGGGCGCCGTGCATCCGACCATCGTTCCGTGGAGCTTCAAGTGGCTCGCCTACCAGGCGGGCCTGACGGTGAACGTGGGCGTGCTGGTCGACCCCATCTCGGTCCTCCTGATGATCGTGGTCACGTGGGCCAGCGCCCTCATCCACCTCTACAGCATCGGCTACATGCACGGCGACGAGGGGTACGGCCGGTTCTTCACCTACATGAACCTCTTCACCTTCAGCATGCTGGGCCTGGTGGTGGCCCCGAACATCGTGCAGATGTACGTATGCTGGGAGCTGGTGGGCGTGAGCAGCTTCCTCCTGATCGGGTTCTACTACTCGCGGCCGTCGGCGGTGGCGGCCGCGAAGAAGGCGTTTATCGTCACGCGCTTCGCCGACCTCGGGTTCCTCATCGGCATCCTGGTCCTGGGCTTCTACGGTTACCAGAGCTTCGCCGAGCTGTCGCCGGCCATCGCCGCGCAGTGGGCGGATAAGGGCGTCACCAACCTCCAGGCCTTCGACTTTGCGTACCTGACGGACCCCAGCGTGCTCGAGCGGCTGGCGGCGCCCGGCTCCGGCATCCTCGGCATGAGCCTGCTGACGATGTCGATGCTGCTGGTGTTCATGGGCGCCGCGGGCAAGAGCGCCATGTTCCCGCTCCACATCTGGCTGCCCGACGCCATGGAAGGCCCCACGCCGGTCTCCGCCCTCATCCATGCCGCCACGATGGTGGTGGCCGGCGTATACCTGGTGGCCCGGCTGATGCCCGGCTTTGCCGCCAGCGGCGACGCGCTGCTGGTGGTGGCCTACATCGGCGCGTTCACGTGCCTCTTTGCGGCGGTCATCGGCATCACGCAGGACGACATCAAGCGCGTCCTGGCGTTCTCGACCTTAAGCCAGATCGGCTACATGATGCTGGCCCTGGGCGTCACCACGATGAGTCATCCGCTGGGCTACACGGCCGGCATGTTCCACCTGTTCACGCACGCGTTTTTCAAGGCCCTGCTGTTCCTCGCGGCAGGGGCGGTCATCCACGCGGTGCACTCGAACGAGATCTGGGACATGGGGGGCCTCCGAAAGAAGATGCCCATCACGCACGCCACGTTCCTGGTGGCGACGCTGGCGATCGCCGGCATCTTCCCGCTGGCGGGCTTCTTCTCGAAAGACGAGATCCTGGCGGCCGCGCTGGGCAACCACTTCTACCTCATCTTCGCCGTGGCCCTGCTGGTGGCGGGCATGACGGCGTTCTACATGTTCCGCATCTACTTCGTGACCTTCTGGGGCGCGCACCGCAGCCCGCACGCCGAGCACGCCCGCGAGGCGCCCGCCGTGATGTGGGTGCCGCTCACCGTTCTGGCGGCGCTGAGCGTGGTGGCGGGCTTCGTGCCGATGGCCGAGTTCGTGAGCATCGGCGCTAGCGTGGAGCACGAGGGCATCGACCTGGCCATCGCCATCCCCGCCACGCTGGCGGCCCTGGCGGGCATCGGCCTGGCGTGGTTCTTCTACGCGGGCGACCCGCGCCGCGCGGAGCGGGCCGTCGAGGTCCTCGGCGCCGTGCACCGGACCGTCAAGCGCAAGTTCTACATCGACGAGGTCTACCTCTTCATCACGCACCGCATCATCATCAGGTACATCTCGCGGCCCGTCGCGTGGTTCGACCGCCACGTGGTCGACGGCAGCGTGAACCTGGCCGCCTGGCTGACCTCGACGCTCGGCGCCGGCCTGCGGCCGCTTCAGACCGGGCAGGTGCAGACGTACGGCATCTTCTACGTGGGCGGCGCCATGTTTGTGCTCCTGGTGCTCTGGGCGGCGCTGGCCATGAAGTAATCGCAAGGAGAGACGGCTCTCATGGGACTGGTAAGCTGGCTCATCGCGATTCCGTTTCTGACCGCCCTGGCGGTTGTGGCGGTCCCGGCGCGCCGCTGGCGGATGATCCGCTGGATTGCCGCCGCCGGCACCGGCCTCCACCTGGTTCTGACCGGCGTGATGGCCGTCACGTACTGGCACCTTGCCTCGCCCGAAACGGCGTCGATGAAAGACGCCCTCTTCAGCAAGCTGTACCTGGTGGAGCGCGTGCCGTGGTTTGAGTCGCTGGGCATCCAGTACTTCGTGGGCGTCGACGGCATCTCGGTCGGCATGGTGATGCTGACCTCGATCATCATCTTCACGGGCGTGCTGGCGAGCTGGTACGTCGAGGTGCGGACGAAGGAGTTCTTCGCGCTCCTCCTGACGCTCGTGACCGGCGTCTTCGGCGTGTTCCTCAGCTTCGACCTCTTCCTCTTCTTCGTGTTCTACGAGCTGGCGGTGCTGCCCATGTACCTCCTGATCGGCGTGTGGGGCACCGGGCCGAAAGAGTACGCGGCCATGAAGCTGACGCTGATGCTCCTGGTGGGCAGCGCGTTCGTCCTCGTCGGGTTCCTGGCGCTCTACCATGCCTCCGGCATGCACACGTTCGACCTCATGCAGCTCGCGCACGCGAAGTACTCCAGCGACTTCCAGCGGTGGGTCTTCCCGATGATCTTCGTGGGCTTCGGCGTCATCGGCGCCCTGTATCCGCTGCACACCTGGTCGCCCGACGGGCACAGCTCGGCGCCCACGGCCGTGTCGATGCTCCACGCGGGCGTGCTGATGAAGCTCGGCGGCTACGGGGCCCTGCGGATCGGCGTGTACCTCCTGCCCGAGGGCGCCCAGATGTGGGGCGTGGTCTTCATGGTTCTGACGACCATCAACATTGTCTACGGCGCGTTCGGCGCGGTCATGCAGAAGGACCTGAAGTACTTCACCGCGTACTCGTCGGTCAGCCACTGCGGGTTCGTCCTGTTCGGCGTGGCGGCCCTCAACCTGATGGCCTTCAAGGGCGCCGTCATCCAGATGTTCAGCCACGGCATCATGACGGGCCTGTTCTTCGGCCTGATCGGCATGGTCTACGGCCGCACGCACACCCGCATCATCCCGGAGATGGGCGGCCTGGCGAAGGTCATGCCGTGGCTCGCCACCGCGTTCTACATCGCCGGCCTCGCGAGCCTGGGGCTGCCGGGCCTCTCGGGCTTCGTGGCCGAGACGCACGTCTTCCTGGGCGGGTTCTTCGGCAACGAGTGGGCCAACGTGCTGCTGACGCGCATCCTGACGATCATCGCGACCGCCTCGATGGTCGTGACGGCGGTTTACGTGCTGAGGGGCCTCGCCAAGGTGTTCCACGGCCCCATCACGAACCCGCACTTCGAGCACCTCTCCGACGCCACGCTGCCCGAGAAGATCTCGAGCGGCGTCCTGGTGGCGGTGCTCGTGATCGTGGGCCTGGTGCCCTGGTACTTCATCGACCTCATCGAAAGCTCGCTGATGCCGATGGTCAACCGCCTGCACCAGACGGGGGCGCTCGCGGCGCTGCATTAGGCGTTAGGTACGCCGCGCGGCGCCCGTGAATGCGCGTGCGCGGCGGGTCTCCCGACCCGCCGCTGAAGTGCGCGTGTGGCCGGACCGCGTCGGACTTGGGTAAGCGCAATGACGAAACCCGAAAACCGAATGACGAATGAATGACGAAACGGCAATGACGATGTGCGAGGCACGCTTCCTGGGGGCTCTTATGACACGCCCGTGCGGGGGTCGTCATTCGGGTTTGCCGTTTGATTCGTCATTCGGACTTCGTCATTCGTCATTCGTACCGCCGCGGTTCGGAGAGCGGCGCTAGGTCGTTCCATTGGCTTGCGTGTGCAGCACGGAGGCGTGTGCATTATGTTGATGCTGCCGGAAATCCTGGTGATCCTTACCGCCGTGGCGTTGCTGATCCTCGACCTCTGGCTCTCCGAGCGCACCCGCACGGCCCTGGCGCCCCTCGTCCTGGTGGGCCTGGCGGCGGCGACGGCGGCGCTGCTGTTCGGCACTCCCCAGTCGGGCGAGATGTTCGGCGGGCGTTTCGGCATGGACCCCGTGGCGTGGTGGTTCAAGCTCCTCTTCCTGCTCGCGGGTTTCGTGACGGTCGTGCTCTCGATGGACCTCCTCGACGGCCGCGCGCGCGTGCGCGTGCGGGGCATCGGTTTCCGCGGCGAGTACTACACGCTCCTCCTCTCCACGGTCGCCGGCATGATGTGCCTGATCTCGGCCCGCGACATCGTGACGCTGTACGTCAGCCTCGAGCTGGCCACGATTCCGCTCTTTGCCCTGGCGGCCTGGCGGCGGGATAACGTTCAGTCGGGCGAGGCCGGCCTGAAGTACGTCATCATCGGGGCACTCGCCTCCGCGTTCCTCCTCTACGGTCTCGGCCTCCTGTACGGCCTGACGGGGCAGATGGACCTGGCGGCCATCGCCCGGGCCATCCGGCCCTCGCCGGCCTTCTGGCTGGCCGCCGCGATGGTCATGGCGGGCGTGGGCTTCAAGCTCACGATCGTCCCCTTCCATCTATGGGCGGCCGACGTGTACCAGGGCGCCCCCACGCCGGTCACGGCGTACCTCTCGGTGGCGTCGAAGGGGGCCGGCCTCGCGTTCCTCTTCCAGCTCTTCTTCCGCATGATGGGCCCGTACCTGCACGACTGGGCGCTGCTGGTGGCCCTCTTTGCCGCCGCCACGATGACGCTGGGCAACGTGGTGGCCATCCTTCAGCAGAACATCAAGCGGTTCATGGCCTTCAGCGCGATCTCGCAGGCGGGCTACCTGATCATGGGGTTCCTGGGACCGTCGGCCGGGGGCGTGCCGGCCATGATCTTCTACATGTTCGTATACATCGTGACGAACCTGGCGGTCTTCGCGTGCATCGTGTGGTACTCGAACGAGACCGGCCGCGAGGAGATCGGGGAGTACCGCGGCCTCTCGCGCACCAACCCCCTCATGGCCCTGGCGATGATGGTGGCCCTGTTCAGCCTGGCGGGCATTCCGCCCCTCTCGGGCTTCGTGGGCAAGTTCTTCCTCTTCAGCATCGCCTCGAAGGCGGGCTTCCACTGGCTCGTGGCCGTGGCCGCGGTGAACTCGACCATCTCGCTCTACTATTACCTGCGCATCGTCCGGCAGATGTACATCGAGCCGGCGTACGAGGGCGCGGGCCGCCTGGCCATCAGCCGCAACCTGGCCGTCCTGACGGGCGTGCTGGCCGCCGGCGTGGTGCTCCTCGGCGTCGTGCCGCTGCTCTACGAGTCCATCAGCGCCGGCACGCTCTCCTGGCTGGCGACCCTGATCCGCTAGAACGAGAATCGGGGACATTGTAATCCGTCGCGCCTGAAACGGTGAGTAGGACAAGCGCGGCGGGTCCCGCCCAGGGCGGGCCGCGCGAAGTGGCGTTGTAGTAGTGGCGGCTGCCAGGTCCTTATCGTTTAGCCGTCGCCCGCCCAAGGCGGGCAGGCCCGGTACGGCGACGAACAATAATCGCGGCCGTACCGGCCGCGGCCAAACGGTTCGGCCCGGATGCCCTCATCTGGGCCGTCCGCCGCTTCCTTCACAGCGAATGTCCAACATTGAACATTGAAGGCCCAAGGTCCAAGGGAAAGACACGGATGGTGACGCCTTTGCCGTTCACTTGAGCCTTGGACATTGAGTGTTCAATGTTCGATCTTCGCCTTTGCCGTTGCCTCGCCCACGGCGGGTCGTCTTCCTTGCCGAACCACAAATCATCGAAGTATCATTTCTCTTGACACTTTCCTTTCGCCGGCGTAGGATAGCCGCATACGGTGGAACTGTGCCCGTAAAATGCCGGAAAACGGAAAGAACCGCCCCGTAAGACACAGGAGGACCGATCATGAGCCATGAGATAGTTGAAGTCGCCTTGGACCGCTTTACAGACTGGAACGCCTTTGAGGCAATCGCTTCCGAGGTGATGAGAGACGAGGGTTACCCAGATATCCAGCCCTTGGGGGGCATGGCAGACAGCGGCCAAGACGCCGTTGTTGAGCGCTGGTATGTGGAGGATGGTAAGCGTGTGCGCACTGTTTTTCAATTTACGCTCCAAAAGGATATAATAGGCAAGATCTATGACACCATATCACGCCTTGACGAGGCCAAGGTATCTTTCCACAAGCTAGTCATTGTCACAAGGGCAAGCATCAGCACCGAGCAGCAGCGAGTGGCCAAGAAAGACGTACTGGCCTCCCGCGGGGTGGACCTGGCTATCTACGAGCGAAAGACATTGGTGAACCGCCTATCAGATTTCAGTAACGGGATTTTCATCAGGAACTTCCCTGACATTAGGCAGCAGGTTGATGTCCTATGTGGCTCTCAGGCGGCTGATGCGCCCGACATTGCCAGGCTGAGAGAGATCACGTTCTTGAAAATCTGCTGCGCCTTTGCGTTTGACCCGGATGCACACCGGACCAGGAGGGCGTTGTTCGACCAGGCCGTCTTGGGACTGCTTTTCTTGCACTGCGGAGACGGTCTTTCTGCTGAGCAGGTTCTTGGCGCTTCTGGCGAATCACTTGGAGAAGGTGCATTCGAGGACGTTCGCCAAGTATCTTCTGCTCTTGCTCGGCTGCGTGACCTGGGTTTTGCGGCAGAGCGCGATGGCCGATACCGTCTGAGTGACGACGAACGCGTGCGGATAGAAGGCTCTTGGCTGGCTATGAAGGCAGATCAAGAAGCAGCGGTAGGCGATATCATGGAGGATGTTTGCCGCACTGTTGGCCGCCTGGTCTCGGAAGAGGAGCGCGCCAGGCTTGCGCGTAACACCGGCGAGTTGCTGCTCCAGTACTTCCGAATTCTAGGCTTGGAACTCGCCAGTAACTTGCTTTGCGATGGGAAGCCCCGGACTGTTTACTTCGAGCAACTTCCGCAACTCAAACTAGTGGCGGGGCGAGGGCTGACGGCGGACCTGGGCCAACTCCTCTGCGATGCAGTCGCACAGGCGATCTGCTCGCCAACAGAAGACCAGTCGCGGTACTTCGCGCGGTGTGCTCGCGCTTACCTCGCAATGCAGACAATGAACTTAGACCCATCTCTCAAAGAATTCCAAAGGAGCAGACTTCGCGCCAAGACGTTTATCCTCGATACTGACTTTGTACTTCAAGCGCTCATTCGGGAAATGCCTCTCAGCGACACATACCGCGACCTTGCCGCTAAGCTAGTGGCAACGGGGGCGGCGGTTTTCGTGCCAGAGTCAGTGCTTGATGAGGTCGTTACGCACTTCGACATTGCTGTTCGTACGTACGACCACTTCGGCCTGACTCTTGCGCATATCCCCGAGAGCTTGGTAGATCGCTCAATCAGGAATGTTCTTGTGAGGGGGTTCTGGTACAGCCACCGAGATTGGGGCTGCGACCGTACGGCCTTTATGAAGTACCGTGCCAATTACTACGATCAGGCCGGGGGCCAGGCGTTCGTGCGGGATGCCCTCGGGGAAGCGCTGCCGGGCGTGAGCATTAAGCCGACCGATGAGCTCTTTGACCTGCGTGCCGATGCTGGGGACCTCGAGAAAACACGGCATGTCATGTTGGAGTTGGCGAAGGAATCAGACCTAGCTGAGTATAGAACAGCGGAACAAACGGAAGACCTCGCTGAGCATGACGCAGCACTCATGTGGTGTGTAGTGCGGGCAAACAGCGGTGCGGGAGAGCGCCAGAAATCTGTGCTTGGCCGGAGGGCTTACATCTTGACCTCCTCAGGCAGATACCTTCGGGCGGCTCAGAGAATGCACATTGAAGCCATACCATCAGCACGGCCTCAGACCGTCTTGGGCCTGCTGGAAATGGTGGGTGGCACAGAGGTCGGTGACAGGCAGATGGTTGCGCTCCTGGAGAACCCTTTGCTTCAGCTTGCGGCGGAAGGATGCTGGGGAGATATACAGGTTCTCTTGGACGCAGGCCTTGACCTGTCCGGCAAGACGATCACCCGTCTAAGACACGACTGTAGCGGGCAACTGGACATTTGCATCACAGACTTGCGCGAAGTGGATGGCGATGACCAGGAGGCCGTCTATCGGACGCGCCTCAAACTGGCGCGGAAAGGTCCACAGTTGGGCTATCAACTTGGCCCGCCCCTTGCGAGAGTCAGGGAACTCGCCGAATCCAAGACGGAGGGGGAGATCAAGGCACTCATGGAAGAGAACGCTGAGCTACGTGAAGCAATTAGGGAATTCGGCAAGAGGAAGGCAAGCTGGCTCAGAAGGTCGGACAGCAAGAAGCGAAAGGGATACTGATTCATGGCAACAGGTGGGCGAGGAACGCTCGCCGCCTGCCTCGACCTAGTGCCGTGACTTGGGGCATTGGGAAGCTCCCGGCACGCAACACTCAATAGCACGATCCTGCACAACGTGTTCTTACCGGGCGCAGGAACAGGCGGCAAGACCTGCCCGTCCCGGGCCATGATGGCGACTTCGGATACCGTTTACAACAAAGACCGCCTCACGCCAAGCCGCAAAGCACGACCCTCTCTTCTCGTCAAAGACAAAGAGCCTTGCGTTTCTTTGCGGCTTTGCGTGAGCCGCCTCTTTGTCGTTCATTCCGCGTTCCGCACTTCGCACTTGGCCTGCCCGGTTCCCGGTTGCCGCTTCCCGGTTCCCGCCGTTCGCTGGCCCGTGAAATCTTTCACAACTTGAACGTAAGTCGCATTTTTGCAGAAACACTTACGTCAACGGCCGCGCGCAAAAACAGCGCGTGTTTTGATCAAAAATGCAAAAGTAGGGGGGTCCGGCGCGCGTAAAATCGCAAAAAGCGCTCAAATTCGTCTTAGCTATCTTAACATTTTCGAGGGTCACCAGCCCTGGCGCTAGCGCCAAGGCCGTTTTGTGGAAAACTTCGGGCCAAAAGGGGGGTCTTGGGGGTCCGAAAGACGTAAGTCGCGTTTTTGCAGGATCACTTACGTACGGAGGAATGCGGAATGCGAAGTGCGAAATGCGGAATGAAAGCCAACGGCAACGGCAACAGCAAAGGCAAGGACCTCAACCGCAAAGGACGCCAAGAACGCAAAGGACGGCAAAGGATGTTTCTTTGGAAAGAAGAGGCTTGGTCTCTCTTTGCTTTCTTCACGTTCTTTGCGGTTGACGCCGTTGCCTTTCAACCTGGAACCTTGAACCTGGAACTTTGAACTCTCCTTTTCAACCTGGAACCTGGAACGCGGAGCACACACGTTCTGCCGCATTCAAGGCGACGCTTTCGCCTGGACCGATTTCAGCAGCTCGGCCGCCTTTCCTGCCGGCGCGAGCAGGTAGACCGGCGAGGTCGAGAGGGCGACGGGCCGCGTTGTGACGGGCCGGCCCACCACGTCGCGCCACGCCAGGTCCGCGCCGAAAGGAGCGGCCACGCCCAGGCGCGAATCCTCGTCGGCGTCCCACAGGGCCACGACCGCCCCCTGGCCCGTCTCGAAGGCGACGGCGTACGCCGATTCGCCCAGGCGCCGCTGGCCCGCGCACGACGGGGCGGGGCCGAGGACCTCCGTCAGCATCGCCAGGGCCGGGAAGAGTTTTCGAGGCGTGCCGCCGTAATCGAACACGGCGCACTCGAAGTTCGCGTCGTTCACCTCGCCGCTTGCGCCGGAATGGATAAACACCTTCTGTGTGCCGTGGGCCAGCATGATGAGGAAGTACCGCACGGTGAAGTCGGCGCCCTGGCGCTCGCTCTCCAGCAGCCGCGGCTCCGACCAGGAGTTGCCGAGCGGGAAGAAGGGCCGCCGCGGCAGCCGGTCGGCCCCGTAGTAGGAGAACTCGGTGATCCAGATGGGCTTGCGGCCGCCGTGGCGGTCCATCAGCGTTTCGAGCTCGGCCATCTCGCCGTCGAAAGCCTCGGGCCGGCGGGCGCCGGGATACATGTGAAGGTTCAAAATGTCCAGGTGCTTGAGGGCGCCGGCCTCCAGGATCTCGCGCGTGAAGTTCAGCGGGCCGCTGCCGATGCCGCCGATCACCTTGCACGCCGGGTCGGCCTTCCGCATGGCGGCGGCGGCCACGCCGAGCAGGGCCGCGTAATCGGCTGGCGTGTACTGTTTGCCGCCGTACTTGCCGGTGCGGTCGGCCGGCAGGGCGTAATCGGTGTAGATCGGCTCATTGAGGAATTCCCACACGTGCAGCCGGCCCTTGTAGCGGTCGACCGCCTGCCCGATGAACGCCGCCAGGTCGCGCGGGTCCTTCGGCCCCCACGCCTGCCGCAGGCGCGCGCCGGGGTACCCCTGGGTCGGCAGGCCCTCCGGCGCTTCGCTCGACCAGTCGGCCGAGGGGAAGGGGGGCAGCAGCGGCAGCACGTGCAGGCCCTCGACGAGGACCCGGTCGATCTGGGCGTCGCCGACCTCCCAGCGGAACCGGCCCTTCGCCGGCTCGATGTGCTGCCACTTGAGCGACCAGTCGCGGTACCACGTCACGCCGGCCTTCCTGGCGAGCCCGAGGAGCCGGGCCGACGTGAAGGCATGGTTGATGCCGCAGACGGAATCCGCGGCCGTCCGTCGAAGCACCCGGGCCAGCGGCAGTTCCGCCGTCTCGGTCTTGTCGCCGACCTGGCAGGCGGCGCGGACGCGGTAGAAACCTTTCCATGCGGCCGGAATCTCGCGGGCACGCTCGACGGCCGTGCCGGCGGGGACCTCCCAGGATTCTTCGGCCCAGGGCACGGGCTTGTCCTCGAAGTCGGTGACCGCGAACTTGACGGTCGCCCGCGCCGCCGCGGCGCCGTGGTTGCAGGCGCGCAGGAGGAGGCTCGCGGGCCGGCCTTCCTCGAAGATGCCGGCGGGCTCGGACGGCTCCAGGGCGAACTCCACGCCCGTCCGCGGCTCGAAGTCCGTCGCCTGCTCGCCCTTCTCGAGTTGCACGGCGTCGAGGTCCACGTCGACGGGCTGTTCTTCCGCCAGGTCCGGCCCCGCCATCACGAACACGAACCGGTACTCCGGCCGGAACGTGAGGGAGTACCGCTTCCAGTCCTTGGAGAGTCTCACCGCGAGCTTGTGGTCGCGGGACCGGCCGGCGGGGTCCTTCACCCGCGCGCCGATCGCGGCGCGGACGCCGTCGACGCTCGCCCGCATACTGCATGAGAGCGTGTAGGGCGCGCCCTTCTCGACCTTGATCCATCCGCGGCCGGCGGCCAGCGGCTGAAGCTCGCGCCGCACCACCGGCTCGTAGTAGTCGAAGTAAAGGACCGGCGTGCGGTCGCCGCCGAGGGGGATCCGGAGGAACGCCTTGCCGTGCGCGCCGCCGGAGCGCTCGACGCTGCCGTGGAGGCCGTCCAGCCCGCCCCATCCGGTGCGCACGCCGAGCGACGACCAGCCGCCCGCGCCGACCTCGAAGGAGCCGTTGGCGACGAGGTTCTTTCCGCCGGCCGCGGGCACCAGGTCGGTGAACTCGATCTCGCTCTCCGCGCACTCCGCGATCCGCACGTCGGCGACCGAGAGCGTGCCGGGTTCGGCGAACCAGATCTGGAGCCGCGCGGTGGGTCCGATGTCCTGCGCGGCGTGGAAGGGCCGGCGGTAGGTCCGCCAGGCGTTCCCGACCGGAAACTCCTCCTGGAGCCCGGCGTTCGTCCAGGGCTTGGTGTCCACCAGGGCCACGCTGACCGAGTGGCCGCGAAGGCCCTCGGCCCGCATCCGGCAGGAGAACTCGTACAGCCTGCCCTTGGCGAGGGGCGCGAGGCCCACCTGGGCCAGCATGGCGTGGCTGGCGGGCGTGCGACGCTCGAAACGGGTGCAGGTAAGTTGTGCGAAGGGTTTGCCGTCGGCGTCGCGGGCGGCGCGAAGCGTCTGCGTGACGCTCTCATCGCCCGCGGCCTGCCACCGGTCGGGCACGCCGCCGGTGACCTGCGCGAAGTCGCCGTTGGCGACGAGGTTGGGGGGAGCGGCCTCGGCCGCTCGGACGGCGGGGGCAAGCGCACAGGCAAGCAGCACGGCCGCCAACTGCGAGGACATCGCGCGCCTCGGCATGGGAGGCTCCTTGCCCCTGACCGGCGCCGCATTCGCCGTGAAGGCGCGGGGGATTATACCACAGAAGCGCCCGGGGCAATATCGAGGAAGGGCCGCAGGCGCGTGGGTGGCATGGCCACGCGCCGGTATGCGTTTAGCGTTGTCATTCCGAGCGAGCGCAAAAGAGTCGAGGAATCTCGCGGTGGTCGTTGCCGTTCGGACATTCGCACGGCGAGACTCCTCGACTCGCTGCGCTCGCTCGGGGTGACCGCATGAAGGGAACAGTGCGCCGTGATCGGCGCTGGTTCTCAGCGGGTGCGAAACCCGCCCGGCAACTGGGTCGCTCCAGCCGGTAGCAATCGGAGC
>Ga0315273_10003599_pt1 | contig 18705 bp, 15 predicted proteins | sample YL17G02_0_MG_FD_205753 | JGI IMG/M metagenome (GOLD analysis project Ga0315273, IMG submission 205753) | Sediment microbial communities from Yellowstone Lake, YNP, Wyoming, USA - YL17G02_0 | ecosystem: Environmental > Aquatic > Freshwater > Lake > Sediment | place: USA: Wyoming | collected...
AAGTACGTAAAGGCCGCCCGCAGGAGCGTCACGGCCAGGACCACCACCAGCAGTCCCAAAAACATTCCGTATCGGTCACGGTACTGCTGGGGTTCGCGAATCCTCAGGGCCACCGCCGCCAAGAGGCGGGCACTGACGCGGGGCTGCCCGAGAGATATGCTCACCGAGCGCGCCGCCCCTTCCTGCTGGTCGTACACCCTCAGCGTGACGGTCCGGCCTTCCTTGGCCAGGGTCAGTTCCCTGGCCAGAGCCAGTCCGTCCATCGTGAGGTGCTTGGGATTTCCGTCGTCCAGTCCGATGATCCAGTCGTTGGGTTTCAGCCCCGCCTGGGCGGCGCGCTTGCCTGCTTCCTTGATCTGGACCGCCGGTCTGGGCTGCCCACCGGCGACGGAAACGGCCCCTTGCAGCGCGGTGGCCCCCAGGCGGTCCTGGAGGACGCTGTCGTATGCCCATCCGTGCAGCCCCTCGTCGGAAAGAAAGATCTTGGATGCGGGCAGCATCAGCCCCAGCCCGCTGCCCCATAGCCCGGCCACGACCAGCACGCATAGGAACGCCAAGGCAATCCTGCCGCGGTAGGGCCAGAGGTATTTCAGTGAGCGAAGGAAGTATTTCATGGTGGCGGGCTGCTGCCCGGTCCGCCCCTTATACGCCCAACCCATGGCGGCGTCAACGGTGGCGCAGCCGGTTACCGGTGGGGCGTGTCCATGACGAATCGAAGCCGCTGGAACCAGACCGCTGCCTCGTCGTGCCACTCCGGGAAGCTCACATGGCCGGGCACGGGTAAAACCCGCAGGGTGATCCCGCCTTCCAGGCCGCGGGCCTTTCCGGCGGCGGTAACGGCATTTGCGAAGGCCACCGCCTTGTCGGTGCCCACCCGAACGTCGCTATCGCCGATGGTGATCCACGCCGCTCGGTCGGCCAGTGAGTCCACGGTTTCCACAAGCGCCAGCCGCCGCACCAGCGGATTGTCTTCCTGCCCTGCAAACTCGCTCAGCGCCGACAGATCCGTTACCGGCGCGAAGGCGGCCACGGCCTTGATGCGCGGGTTGCCGGCTGCGGCATGAAACGCCATGAATCCACCGCGCGACGTGCCCGTCGTCGCCAGGCGCGAAGGATCGGCGATGCCCGTGGCGACGAGATGGTCCACCACCGCATCGACCCGCTTGCGGAAGGCCGCGACGAAATCCTCTCCCTTGGCCGTACGCGCCGCCCACCCGTGCAGTTGGTCCGGCTCGCCCTTGCGGCGGTCGGCGCCGTGGCATGGCAGGTCCAGCGACACGACGTTCCAGCCGCGGGCATGAAGCAGCCGGCCGATCCGACTGTAAGTCTCGGTGACCAGCGAGGCCGCGTCGGCTGTGGCAAACAGAAGCAGTGTCGCGGCGCGCCCACCGTCCTGTGGCGGGAGCAAGGCAAACGCAGTTCCGTCGGCGGTGGTTCGCGTCATAGGTTCCATCATGTTCTCCGGCCCTTGCGTCCGCGCGGGTATCAACGGCTTGGCGACTCGATTACCAGTGTACGGGAAGGCCGGGTCCAACGGAATAGGGTTGACGATGAGAGGCACGAACACAACAATCCAGTCAATAGGCCGAATCAGGCCGTGCTCCTATTCGTGCCGAACCAATACTAAAGGACCGTGAAGTGAGAACGATCCTGTTTTTTGACGATTGGGCGATTCTAACGCGACAAGGCATCAACCGCCGTTGGTTCACGGCGGAACCCTGGCCCAACCTGGCGCCATGGCATGATCCGCAGATGGCGATTTTGAACGTGGCCTCCATGATCCGCGACAAGGCGACGGGGCGATGGCGCATGTGGGGCAACGGTCTAGCCAGTCTGGACAAGGGCGACGAGGGGGTTTGCCTGTGCGCCTATGAGTCCGACGATGGATTCGACTGGCAGCCGCTGCCGCAGGACCCAGTGGCGGACCCGCGCGCGACACCCACTACCGCGCACATAGTCTTCAGTGGCCAGTTCACCGGCGGGGGGATCGTGTTCCTCGACGAAATGGAAAGCGATCCGAATCGCCGCTTCAAGCTCGTTTATTCGGACCTGTCCAAGAACCCCGTGGATTCCTCCTACGGAACCTGTCGTCTGGCGACCTCGCCGGATGGCATCCACTGGACCATCGACCGCCAGGGCGTCTGGCGCCGCCAGCACACCGATACGTGTTTCACCATCGTCCACAATCCATATACCAAGAAGTACCAGTGGACCGGCAGGCCGATCCTGGGCGATCGACGCGTATCCCTGGACCAGACAACCGACTGGCGGACGTTCGAGCGGCCCCTGGTGATCCTGCACCCCGACCCGATGGACCCACCGGGCGTCGAGTTCTACGGCATGCCGCACTTTTTCTACGAGGGCTATTTTATCGGGTTCCTGTGGCGGATGTGGGGTGCGGCTAATGACCTGAAAGGCTCCACGCGATTTCTAGGCCCAGTCGATAGTGAACTGGTCTACAGCATAAACGGCATCGCCTGGAACCGCACCAATCGCCAGTCGTTCCTACCCGATCGCGGCCTGGGCAAGGACGGCTACCACAGCGAATACCCCCATTACCTTGTTGCCGACGATGAGGATTGGCTGCGGGTGTATACCGCCTCGCGCGTCGGGGAGCATATCGACTTCAAGAAGGCCGCTGCGGGCGAGAACATCGCGTTCAACACGGTGTTGCGGTTCCGCCGCGACGGCTTCTGCGCGCTGGAGACGCACAGCGACACCGGGACAATCCTGATGCGCGGCCTGCTTCCCCGCAACGGGCCGATCCTGCTCAATGCCATCGCGGGGCGCTTCGGGTCCATCCGGGCCGAGCTTCGCACGTTCGACAATGCGCCGATTCCCGGCTTTGAACTGGACAAATGCATCCCCATTACCGGTGACGGACACTTCATGCCGCTGCGATGGAACGGCGGCGGCCAGGTACTGGAGACGGTGGACAGCCTGCACGGCAAACCGTTCCGCCTCTACCTCGAACTGGAGCAGGCCCGCCTCTATGCCGTCAGGGTGGACGCGGACTTGGCATACGGGTTCGTCCCCGAGACCAACCTGACGGGTGACTATCTGCCGGGCAAATGTCTATAGGCGCGCGGCAGGCGGGAAGTCCATCCGGGAAGATACTACCGGAGGTCGCGGGGTATGCTTCCGCAGCCGGCCCGACGGAAGCAGTCCCTGCGGTGCGCAACCCGCCAGGGATTCACCAGTCGGGTTGGCCGGAACCGGCTGCGGGCCTATTCGTGTTGAGCCAATACAGGAGGATCTTTGAGTGAGAACTATCCTCTTCTTTGACGACTGGGCGATACTGACGCGACAAGGCATTGACCGCCGCTGGTTCACGGCCGAACCATGGCCTAACCTGGCGCCTTGGCATGATCCGCTGGTGGCGCTTTCGAGCGTAGCCTCTGTGATCCGCGACAAGGCATCGGGGCGATGGCGCATGTGGGGCAGCGGTATAACCAGCCTGGACAAGGGCGACGAGGGATTCTGCATGTGCGCCTATGAGTCCGATGACGGATTCAACTGGCGGCCGCTGCCGCAGGACCCACTGGCGGACCCGCGTGCGACACCCAAGGCCGCGCACATAGTCTTCAGTGGAGAGTTCGCCGCCGCCGGCCCGGCAGTGTTTCTCGACGAGGCGGAACCTGATCCGGAACGCCGCTTCAAATTCGTCTATTCCGACCTGTCCAAGAATCCCGTGGACAGCTCCTACGGCGCCTGCCGTGTGGCAACCTCACCGGATGGCATCCACTGGACCATCGACCGCCAGGCCGTCTGGCGCCGGCAGCACACCGACACGTGGTTCAGCATTGTCCACAATCCGTATACCAGGAAGTACCAGTGGACCGGCCGGCCGATCCTGGGCGACCGACGCGTGTCCCTGGATCAGACCACCGACTGGAGGACCTTCGAGCGGCCCCTGGTGATCCTGCACCCCGACCCGATGGACTCACCGGGCGTGGAGTTCTACGGCATGCCTCACTTCTTCTACGAGGGCTATTTCATCGGTTTCCTGTGGCGGATGTTGGGCGCGCCCAATGATCTGAAAGGCTCCACTCGCTTCTTCGGCCCCGTTGACAGCGAACTGGTCTACAGCATCAACGGCATCAGTTGGAACCGGACCAATCGTCAATCGTTCCTTCCCGATCGCGGCCTGGGCAAAGAGGGCTACCGCTGTGAGTATCCCCAATGCCTCATGCTGGACGAGGAGGGTTGGCTGCGGGTGTATACCGCCTCGCGCGTCGGGGAGCATGTTGACTGGAAGAAGGCCGCCCCGGGCGAGAACATCACGTTCAACACGGTGTTGCGGTTCCGCCGCGACGGTTTCTGCGCGTTGGAGACACACAGCGACACCGGGACGGTCCTGACCCGCGGCCTGCTTGCCCGTAAGGGACCGATCCTTCTCAATGCCGTCACGGGACGCTTCGGGTCCATCCGAGCGGAGCTTCGCACGTTTGACAACACGGCGATCCCTGGCTTCGAGCTGGACAAGTGCGTCCCCGTCACCGGCGACGGCCATTTCCTGCCCCTGCGTTGGAATAGCGGCGGACAGGTGCGGGATAGCCTGGACAGCCTAGGCGGGAAAAAACCGTTCCGACTCTTCCTGGAACTGGAGCAGGCCCGCCTCTATGCCGTCAGGGTCGATGTAGACCTGGCCTATGGGTTCGTCCCAGAGAGCAACCTGGCTGGGGACTATCTGCCCAACAAGTGCCTATAGGCCGTAGGCCTCCGGTCGGGGGCCGAGAGGCCCGGTCCTGTGGGGCGGCCGTGGGTGCCGGCTGAACGGCCAGGATAGGCTGCTTGCGCGGGTACCGGTAGATGTTCGCCCACCGCAGGTAGTGAAACCGGTTCTACAGTTTCCACGCTCGGGCGAAGGCCTTGAAGCTGCGGTCGTAGGTCCGCTCGGCCTCGGGGGGGAAGCAGCAGCCGGGCAACTGCCTGCTGGCCAGGTGATACGCCAGGCAATCGCAGCATATGCCCTTGCGGCTACAGCCGTCATAGGTGCAGGCGCAACGGTCCTTGATGTTCGTGTCTTTCTTGCACTCCACGGGAAAGGCCTCCCTCTAGATCAAAGATTTACCACGTTTGACAAGCTGTAAGGCCAGGCCCCAAGGGTCGCGGACGACGGCCAGTTCGTCGCCTTCGGGCGTGACGATCAGCTCGCCTTCGGGGGTGGCGCCGGCGTCGATGAGTCGCTGGCGGTCGGTCCGCACATTCGCGCTAGCGATGGCCATGTGAAGGACGACGGGGTCCATCGTGGCATAGTCCGGTATCGGAGCCTTTTCGTTGCGGTAGATTTCGACGATGGCCTGCCCGGCACTATCGACCAGGAATCGCCCGTGGGTAGGCGGGCCGCCTTGCTTGAGGATTCTCATCCCCAGATTCTCGACGTACCACGTAGCCGACGCCTGCGGGTCCTTGACGTTGAGGCCGATGTGTTCGATCTTCATCTGCGTTCCTTGTTTCGTTGATTTGGATGTGCGTTGCCGAGCTATCTTCGTTCCGATTCCGGTATGTGGATTGCCACAACTGCCGGCTGAAGGAATTCTTCCTGTTTTTGCCCGGCCGCTGCCACCGGCGCGCCGTTGAAGGTGCAGCATAGCGTCGAACCGTCCTGGGATATTCGCATGTTGTACAGCCGCGAGGCACGGTATTCCATAAACGGCGCCGCTTGCAGCAGCAGGTTGAGCGGGACCAGCAACTTGCGCCGGCCTGTGGCGGTCTCATACTGGATGATCGGGCAGAGGTACTTGCCCGGGCCGTCAGCAGAAGTCAAGCCGTAGTAAAGGTGTTTTCCGTCTCTGCTTGCACACAGGACGACGGCGTATTCGCCGTCGCCGATATCGGGTCCGAGGTCCTTGACCGTCTCGTTGGCCGGATCGAAGGCGAAAAGCTCCCCGGCGGTGGTGATCCCGTAGACCATGCCGTCAGCGGTCGGCTCGGCCGAGGCGCGGAGGCTGTCGGTCTTGCCGGCCTTGGCCAGCGCGGGCGTCCTGGGCAGGATCGCCTGGGTTATGCGGACCGTGTTGGCGTTGGGGTCATATTGCGCCAGCGCACCGCCGGTGGTGCTGAAGTACGCCTTGCCCGAGGCGTCCAGCATGACGTGGCGGTTGCCCTGGAGTATCTCGCCGCTGCCGCGGTACTTCACCTTCCCGGCCCGGAGGTCATAGGCCAGGAACTCATTCCCGGGGACCATGACGGTGTAGAGGATCATCCTCCGGGCGTCCAATCGGGAGGATGGCAAGCCCTGGGACGGCGCCGGCGTGCCCAGGTACTCGCACTTGCCGCTGCGGGGGTCAAATCGCATCAGGGCCGAACCTTTGAAGGCGGGCTTGTCGGATTCCTCGGGGTCCTGGCCCCAGTAGGTGGTGAAATACAGCCAGCCGTCGCTGCCCTCGTCAATCCGGGAATGCAGTTTTCCGGCGGCGATGGTGGGATCGCCGATGACATCACGGATGTCGGCGACCATGCGGAGCTTCCGGGCGGCCGGGTCGTACTCGTACAGACGGCTGTGCCCCAGCCCGCCGGCGAACTCCAGGCAGTTACCGATGCCCGTGTAGAACTTGCCGTTGGAGGCCAGGCATCCGTCGGCCATGTTGGTCCAGTGCTCGCCGTGGCCGGTGGGCAGGTTTCTGATGACACATGCGTCAACTTGGCAGGGCGTCGTTACCCACGCCAGTTCATTTAGCTCCGGTGGAGGCTGGGGAGAACATTGGATAGGCCCTTGCAGAGATACGGCCATGCCGTCTGGTTGGTTCAGGTCCGGGCGCCGACAGCCGGCCGAGCATAAGAAGACTGTGCTTAGCAGCAGGACCAAGATAATTCGCATAAGCACCGTGTACTCTACGAAGTAATCCATACGTCGAGCCTCACCTGCGGACACTGATTGAAGTTACTTTATCGTAGAACGTGTATGAAAACTACGCGAAGTCGCGTTGCGGTCAAAACGGATCGGATGCAAGGAGGGCTGACGCAGGCAACCCCGGCGAGGGTTGTCCAGGAGGCCCGACGCGGCAGACGGTCTGTTTTCGCCGCAACCCTTCGGGACGGGGCGTCTTCGTGACGACGCACAATGTCGCCATTCCGCTCGGTTCCCATAGCAAAAGGCTGGTCTTTTTCTTATGCAGGTTCGGCCCCAGTCTATGACAAGCTTGTGATTCCTACTCCACAAATGGCTTTACCCGCCTATATTTCGCCGTGACCTCATTTGTGGTGGGTATGATTCCGTAGAGTTCGGGGCGCCTGGCGGAGAAGACCACGTCGCGCCATCCGTGACGTTGTTCCGGCATGCCCTCGGCGAGATAGGTGGCCGGCGTGTCCTTTTCTTCCTTGGGGGGCTTCTTGTGGCCGGCGTAGTGGACTTTCTGTACATCGAAGTCAATGTCCACGAAGAACGCACCTTCTTGCAGGAAGTGCGAGGCCGCCATTACGTAGCCATAGGGGTCGATGATTATGCTCCGCAAGCCCGGGTCGGAGAAGTTCCAATGCGCGCAGGCGACCCAGCAGCCGTTGTCGATAGCCCGTGCCCGCAGGAGTTGTTCGTTGTTGAATCCGTCTGCCCCCCACATCTGACTGGGATCGAAGATGATCTCCGCACCCTTTAGCGCCAGCACACGGTCGATTTCGGCGCTGTAAAGGTCACCGCAGAGATGGATACCGATGCGAGCGAAGTCCGTGTCAAAGACCTCGATTTCGTCGAAGCCCTTGGACCAGTAGATCGGTTCGCGGAAGACGACGTCGCCGCATCTATCCCAAAGCCAGCCACAACTGTTTTTGCCATCCGTGCTCAATCCGCCGATGAGAACATAGGCATTCATCTGTCGCGCTCGCTGGGCGACCATCTCCGCAACCCGGCACATTTCCTCGTTGTCCACCCGTGCCGTCATCTCCGAGAGGAGCACGAGATCAGGCTGAAACTTGGCCGCCTCGTCCAGCACACGAAACATTGCCTGCGGGACGATGTCCCTATCCCACCTGTCCTGGAGGAAGAAGTAGCCGACGGCGATTCGGGCCTGGCGTTTCTTGAATGGCGGCAGTACGGGCTTGCGCCAAGGCTCGGCGATGGGGTGAAATGCCTTGCGGTCGCCGAAGCAGTTGGTGAAAAAGATGTTCTCGCCCTCATAGACTTCGACATAGGGATCAACCTTTCGCTTGTCCAGGTCGATGACGGCGGTGGCGATGCCGTCCTGGTGGCCTGTGTCGGCGATGGGCGTGCCCACGCGATTGAGGATCATGCTTCTCCCCCAGGCGGATCCCTGCCTGTTCATGTCGTAGCGGTTGACAAGATAGCAGCAAGGGTCGGCATAGGTGGCCGTGACCATGTGAGCGTGGCTGTCCAAGGCGCGGGCCTTCAGCAGCGGTATCCACTGGAAGTGCTCGCGGAAACGCTCGGGGTAATCCTGCCAGATCAGAATCTCGGCGCCCTTCAGCCGTTGGGTGTTATAGACTTCCGGGAAATAGAAGTCCGTGCCTAGGCTTAGCCCCAGCAGCCCGAAATCGGCGGCAAAGACCGGCAGATCGTCTCCCAATGCCATCGTATCGTCGCTGAGGGCATGCGTTTTGCGGTACTTTCCGGCCAACTGTCCCTGGCGTCCCAGCAAGACCGACGTGCAGAAAACTCGCCCGTCCCGCGCCGTCTCCATCATCGCGACGGCAAGGTAGGTCTGATACATCCGGGCCAAGTTGATGAAGCTGGCCAAGTCTTCTGTTTCGCATCCCTCGCGGAAAGTCAGGAACGGCGTCAAGGGCGCGACGATCAGGTCATGTTGCTGGCGCTTTCCGGCCTGTTCGATCATTTCCGCCAGGTAATCGCGCGTCCGGTAATTCTTGTCGTCCAGCAGGCAGAGAGTGGAAATCGCGACTACACGGTGGTCCTTGCCTTCGGCGGTCCCTTTCGCCGAAAACGCCAGGGAGACACATGACAGAAACATCAAGGTTAACAACAGCAGAAGAAGCGTCATCGGGTGCCTCCTGTGGGAAGAACACTTCGAATTGCCAACGACCCGGGGCGCAACCCGATCCTCCTATGTGCCTGCCGGTAAGCGGTAGCTCCAGAGATGCGATCCGATCGAAAAATACACCCGGCCCGACAGGATAGTACCTCCGCCGCGAACAGGCCCCGGCGTATCCGCGAGTTTTTCGTGTTTGAAGGTTCCCGGCGTGATTCGGACGATGGCCTTGGCAAACAGGGCATACAGATTGCCATCAGCGGCGAGGGTCAGACCCTCTTGGGCGGTCACCCCATAACCCTGGAACTTCTCCTCATGGAGGGTTTTTCCATCGTTGGGATCAAAGACAAAGAGGGACGAACCGACTGTCAGTCCATACACAAGCTTGTCGGGACCGATTTCGAGAACCTGTATCGCGCTGGCGCCACGGACAGGGACGGTTTGGAACACGACCTTCCTGGCCTGCCAATCCAGGATATAGAGAACGGCGTCGGCGGCAATGGGATGAGCTCCGTGGCCTGCCCCAACACTCGTGCCTGCGACGATGCGCCCATCCGGCAAGACCCGCATCGTCGCCGTGCTCTGTTCGGGGATAAGCTCTTTGTGGGTCATCACGCTGGATTCCCCGCTGTCCAGGTCGTAGATACCCACCCCGCCGCCGCGATAACCGTAGCCCGGTATCCCGGCCATGAACACATGGTGTCCGTCGGGATGAGCCAGGGTCACCCTTGGACCGTTGATGTCCGGGGCATATTGGGCGACTTTCTTGGGGTTTCTCTGGTCTTCCGGACCGGAGAGGTTCCAAGCCCGGGTGGGATCGTGGCGGTATAGGTTCCCACCGGGATACTCGCTGCCCATGATATAGCGGCCCTGGGTCGTGGCGCATTGGAGGTAGATTGTCCCTGGATAATGCTCCAAGCTCCCGTCGCGCGGATCGTACTTGAACCCGTGCGCTGGATGTCCGGAGCAGCCATAAATCATCCCGTCGGGACCGGCGGTTATCATCGTTATGATTGTTCCGCCACACTCATAATCGAACGCAATGCGATTCCGTTGCCCCGTCTTGGGGTCCTGGATCTCCAGGTACTTTTCCTCAAGATCGTAAGCGACAATCTTTCTGCCGTCGGGGAAGGTATCGAAGATATCCCCGTAATAGATTGCGCCGGTGGCGGCTTTGGGCGCAGCTTCCGTCTGCGCGATGGGGGTCGCCACCCCTTCCGACAGCCGGTACCACGGCCCCTCCGCGGAACCGTAACCGTATACCTGGCCGTCAGTCCCCGGGTAGACGTTGGCCGTTCCGATCTTACGGTCCTCCGGCTTAAACAAGGGCCGCCTTTCCTTGGTCTTGGGGTCATAGGCGACAATGTCATACTTCGAGGTGCCGATGCCGCCGTATATCCAGCCCGACTTGTCGATGGCCAGGTACCACAAGTAGGCCTCCTGCGGGTCCATTTGCACGCACGCGGCCATCTGCCGGGTCTTGGGGTTAAAAGTGACCAGGTGACTATGCGGACAACTCCCGGCGTAGATCAATCCGTCCGAATCCTCCGCGAACGACAGATAGCACTCCTCGCCGGGAACGGGAACGCCCTGAAAGGTCCATTGGCGAGAAGTAATGTCGAGTTCCAGCAAGACATCCCCAGCGGCCGTGTAGAATTTCCCGTTGCGGGCCAGGAGCGACCCATACGGCGGCAAATTGGGCACGCCCTGGGGGAACCAGACCTGCTCAGTCTTGCCGCTATCAATATCGGTCACTAGCACCCACCCTCGCTGGCCACCGAAATCCATGCTGCATGCAATCGCCAGGTTTCTGCCATTGGCATCGCGAGCAGCAACCACGCCGCGGCGCGAAGCCAGTGGGACCGCTGCGCCGTGATCGATGAAGCCGCTAGGATTCGATGTATCGTTCGCCATATCCGATCCTCCATGCGGTAATCCCATCTCTGTGGTGGCCGTGGAATGTGGCGCGGCCCCAAGGAGATGGAGAAGAACAATGCTAATGCCCAGGGGTAATAAAAACCGAAGGGCCGCTTTGATGATGAAGGGCCGACTAAGCCGCAACATGTTCATCTACTGTCGCTTGTATCAAACATCCCATTGGTTCTCAAGGTCTCACGCTCACATGAAGACACAATGTGCAGAACACGGATTCTGTCATGCGAGCGGCAAACATAGCTTATCCATAGGGACTTTCGTCCGCAATCCTTACGGGTTATTGGTGTCCGATTGTGCTCGTGTTTCCACAAAGGACTCAACGACGTGAACGCCGGTTGCCCGGTCCCGGATAGCGAGTGGCCTCCGTCATTCTTGCCGAACTACCGGATACGACGTGCAGCCGTGGCTCTATTCTTGAAAGGTTTATCTTGTCGCGTGGTCAGGGACCAACGTTCAGGTCTTTGGTCAAACAGTGCCTCCATGATGAGCAGGCTGAGATTTCATCCGGGAAATCCCCGCTAAACAATTCCCATCGGCTTCGTCGATGCAAGGTAAGGCCGCCCCATCGGCGAAGGTTCAATGACCGACCCCGACGACAATCGCGGGAACCTGATGCGTTTCGCCACCGTTGGCGTGGAGTTCATCCTCACCTTCGCGCTTCCGATGGTCGGGGGTTTGCTGCTGGACTTTCGGCTGGGCACGATCCCCGGGTTCACGCTCCTGGGCGGTGCGGCGGGCTTTGCGCTGGGCCTGTACCGCCTGATTCGCCAGGCGCGAACGAACCGGGGCGGAGACGGCGATGGCCAGGACGCCGGAGGGCACTGATACGATGAATGTGGACTGTCCGCCGATGCGCCAGCCCCCGGCGACTCGTGAGGCGAAGGTCCTGCCAATAAGCCTGGGGCCGCTGCTGGCTTGGACGGTGGCCCCTGCATTGCTGCTGGGCGCGGCGGGGGCTTACCCCACGTGGCGACTGGCGGGAACCGGCGGTCTGGTCGGTCTGGCGGCGGCCGCATGCGCGGTGGTGGCGGCGATGACCGGCGGGGCGGTCGTGGTGGTCCGCCGGGCCTCGGGCGGGCTTGCCAAGGCCGTTATCGCGTTCTTGTGGGCCGCCCTGGTGCGAATCGGAACCTGTCTGGTCCTTGGCCTGGCAGCGGCGTTCCTGCTGCCGCTGTCTCCCCCGGCCATGCTCATCTGGCTGGCTGCGCTGTACGTCGTCTCGCTGGCCGGCGAGAGCGTATGGCTGATCCTGGTGATACGGAATTCGACGAAAGCTCCCCCTCCACTCGCCCCGGGTACGCCCGCCTTGCTCAAGTGAGGCCGCCGCGGAGGCCGATGTTACACCTGGGCGCTGACGCGCGCTACCGCGCGCATACGGCACCGGCGCAGGGCTGGCGTGTTTCGCGCCCCCGGCAGCCGGTTAGGGAAAGGAACGGTTTGATACTGGCGGCAGCCAACCTGATCGAAAAGCTCTCCGATCACCCCTGGCCGGGATGCCAGGTGGAAGTGCTGGGGCTGAAGCTGACGTGGATGTCCAACGGCATCGCGGCGATGCTGCTGGCGGCGGGGATACTGCTGGCCGTGGTGTTGCCGCTGGCGGCCCGCTGGCGGACCGTCCCTCACGGCGGGGCCAACGTACTGGAACTGGTGGTGATGTTCATCCGCGACATGATCGCCCGCCCGTCGCTGCACCACAAGGCCGACGCGTTCATGCCGTTGCTGCTGACGGCCTTTGTCTTTGTCCTTACGGTCAACCTCATCGGCATCGTGCCTCTGGAGCCGATCACGGAAGTGCTGGGCCTGCCCAGGATCGGCGGGGCGGCGACCTCGATTCCCACCGTCTGCGGCGCGCTGGCCTGCATCACGCTGTTTACGATCTTCGGTTCCGGTCTGAAGGCCCAGGCGGCGCATCTGCATCACCGTCGCGGCTGGCCGATGTGGCTCTGCGCGGTGCTGTCTCCCCTGGCGTGGGTGCGCAGCCTCGGTCCCAACATTCCGGGCCTGGCGGGCAAGTTTCTGGTGCTTCCGCTGGCGCTGCTGGAGTTCGTCGGCGTGCTGGCCAAGTGCATGGCGCTGATGATTCGTCTCTTCGCCAACATGCTTTCCGGCCACGCGCTGCTGGCGGTCATGATGATGTTCATCGTGCAGGCGCTGGAAGGTAAAGTGGCGCAGGTGCTGTACGTGGGGTCTTTCTGCATCGCCGCCAGCGTGGTCACCGACCTGATGGAACTTCTGGTGGCCGGGTTGCAGGCGTACATCTTCACCTTTCTGACGGCGACGTTCCTTGGACTGTACGTGGAGCCGGCGCACTAGCGGCTCCCTGGGAGAATCGACGCCGGCCCGGCGCCGGCGAGACGGCGACAACGAGCAGGTCCCCGCAGGAAGCGGCGGATTGGCACGGGAGAAAACAATGAGTACGACTTGGAAACTTGTAATGGCGGTGATCGTCCTTCTGGCCGTTGCCGGCCCTGCGCTGGCGGCGGCTGAACAACCGGTCGTGGGCGCCCCCTCCGAAGGCGCCGCGGCGGTCAAGCCCATGGCCTCGGTGGGCAAGGGCCTGGCGATCCTGGGCGCTGGTTTGGGCGCCGGTCTGGCTGTCTTTGCCGGCGCACTGGGCATTAGCCGCATCGGTGGCGGGTGCGTCGAATCCATCGCCCGCCAGCCGGAGGCTTCCGGCGCCATGTTCGCCCCGATGATCATCACCGCCGCGATGGTCGAGGGCGGCATGTTGTTCGCCGTGGTGGTCTGCCTGCTGGGAGTGCTGTTCGTCTAGGCTGCTGCGGCCCCAAGGGGCACAAGATATGACAATGCGTCTTCGGACATGCCCGCCGAGTTGGGTGGCGATGGCGTTTTCCGCCGCGGTGTTGCTGTTGGCGGCCTCTCCGGCGCCGGCAAGCGACGAGGGCGGAGGCTTCTATCCCGGCGACCTTGGCCAGGCCGTCGCCGCCGTGGTGATCTTTCTGCTTCTGCTGGCGATCCTGGGCCGCTGGGCCTGGAAACCGCTGGTGGCGCAGCTCCAGCGGCGCGAGGAATCCATCGCCGATGCGCTCAAGCGGGCCGAGCAACGCGAGAAAGACACACAGCGCCTGCTGGAAGACTACCGCGCCCGCATGGAGGCCGCCGACGCCGACGCGCAGAAGCTGATGGCCCAGGCGCGGCGCGACGCCCTGGAAGCGGGGCAGGTGGTCCTCAATGCCGCCGAGCAGGAATCGCGGAAGATGGTGAACCTGGCCCGCCAGGAGATCGACCAGGCCAAGCGATCGGCCCTTCGTGAGCTGCGGGTCTCGACGGCGGAGATGGCGGCCGACCTGGCCGCGGGGGTGATAGGAAGGACGCTGAGTCCCGAGGACCACGCTCGCCTGGTAGCCGAATCGATCCAGGAGATAGGTCAGCGGGGCGGGGAGGGCAACTGATGCCCAGCAGTCCGCAGCGGACCGAGAGCGTGATGGACCCCACCAGCCTGGCGCTGGCTGGAGTCTATGCGCAGTCGCTGCTGGAGGTGGCCACCGACGATGTCGTCGCCGAACCGATCGCCCTGGAATTGGCAACCTTGGCCGCGCTGCTGGACGAAATCGAAGGCTTCCGTGAGCTTCTTTCGCCCGGCCTGATCAGCGAGGGCAAGCAGTGCCAACTGGTCCAGCGGGTCTTCGCCGGCAGGGTCAGCCAGGTCGTCGAGGCCTTCCTGGCCGTCTTGGTCCACAGGGGCCGCGGCAACCTGCTGAAGGCCTCCTCCGTCGCGTTCCGCAAGCGGCTCAACGCCCGTCAGGGCAAGGTGGAAGTCTCCGTCACGACGGCGGTGGAACTCTCCGACGACCAGAGGCGGTCGCTGGCCGAAACCGTTCGGGCCGCCATCGGCGCCGAACCGTTGCTGGAGGTCAAGGTGAACAAGGACATCCTCGGCGGCCTGGTGGTGCGCGTGGGCGACGACGTCTACGACGCCTCGCTGGCGGCCGAGCTGAAACGCCTGAAGCGGCGGCTGACCGGTCCGGTGGCCGCCTAGAGCCTATACAGAGGGCCTGACCATGAAGTTCAGAGTCGATGAAATCACCAGCGTTCTCCGCGAGGAGATCGCCAACTACAAGCGCCAAATCGACGTCGCGCAAGTCGGAAGGGTGCTGGAGGTCGGCGACGGGATCGCCGAGATCTTCGGCCTTTCCGGCGCGATGGCCGGCGAGATGCTGGCGTTTGACAACGGGATGCAGGGCCAGGTGTTTAACCTGGAGGAGAACTCCGTGGGGGCGGTCATCTACGGTCCCTGCGAGGACATCAAGGCCGGCGACACCGTCCGCGCCACCGGAAAGCTGTTGGAAGTCCCGGTGGGCGAGGAGATGCTGGGCCGTGTGATTGACCCGCTGGGGCGTCCGCTGGACGGCCGCGGGCCGATTCGCGCCGAGCGCACCCGCCCGGTGGAATTGATCGCCCCTGGCATCGCCGCCCGCCAACCGGTCAACGAACCGCTCATCACCGGCATCAAGGCCATCGACTCGATGACCCCCATCGGCCGGGGGCAGCGCGAGTTGATCATCGGCGACCGAAAGACCGGCAAGACCGCCATCGCCGTCGACACCATCATCAACCAGAAAGACACGGGCGTCCTGTGCATCTACGTGGCCATCGGGCAGAAGGAATCGACGGTGGCCGGCGTGGTGGAGACGCTGCGGAACAACGGAGCGATGGACCACACCATCATCGTATTGGCCTGTAGCAGCGACCCGGCCCCGCTCCAATACGTCGCGCCTTACAGCGGGTGCACCATCGCCGAGCACTTCATGTATACCCAGGGACGGGCGACGCTGGTGGTCTACGACGACCTGACCAAACAGGCCGCCGCCTACCGCCAGATATCGCTGCTGCTCCGCCGGCCACCGGGGCGCGAGGCGTATCCCGGCGACGTGTTCTACCTCCATAGCCGCCTGCTGGAGCGGTCGTGCAAACTGGCGGACAAGTACGTCATCGTTCCCAAGAGCACCCCCGACGACGCGGAAGCCCAAGGCGCGGACGGCAAGGTCTATGATGGACCGCTGGGCTACAAGGCCGCCCAGGAAGCCCTCCAGGGCATCGACTCCTCCACCGAAGCAAAGATACACAAGTTACCGCACTCCGGCGGATCGCTGACGGCGCTGCCGATCTGCGAAACGCAGGAAGGCGAGGTCTCCGCCTACATCCCGACGAACCTGATTTCCATCACCGACGGGCAGATTTACCTCGAGCCGGGGTTGTTCTTCTCCGGCGTGCGCCCGGCGATCAACGTGGGCATTTCCGTCAGCCGCGTGGGCTACAAGGCCGCCTACAAGGCCATGAAGGACGTAGCCAAGAGCCTGCGATTGGACCTGGCGGCCTACCGCGAGTTGGAGGCCTTCTCTCAACTGGGCATGGAACTGGATCAGGCCTCGCAGCACCAACTCGACCGCGGCGCGCGGATGGTCCGCCTGCTCATCCAGCCGCAATACCGGCCGGAACCGGCGATGGACCAGGTCATCGAGATTTATGCCGGCACGGCCGGGTACCTCGACGACCTGCCGCTGGAAGAGGTCAGCCCCTTCGCCACGGGCCTCGTGAAATACCTCCGGGAACGATACCCGGACTTCTACGCCCAGCTCCAGGCCGAGAAGTCGTTGCCCAAGGAGCGAGACCGGCAGCTTGGGACCATTGTCGCGGAGTACAAGGCCACGGCCTACAAGGAGGCCCGCCGCCCCCGCCGCAGCGAACCGAAGATCGTCGAAGACCCGCCCGCCGGCGGCGCCGAGCGTCCGGCCGAGACGTTGGTGACCAACAGCGCCTAAGCGGCGCAAACGATGCAGGGGAACAGGCCCGCATAACGAATGGCCAAGGCACGGAAAATCCTTAAGCGCGTCAAGGCGGTCAAGAACATTCGCACCGTCACGCGAACGATGGAGATGGTGGCCTCCGCGCGTTTCAAGAAGGCCCACGACGGGGCGATCGCCACGAGGCCCTACACCGACCATTTTACCGACCTGGTGGGGGACCTGCTGGCGCGATGCAAGGAGATGCACCTGAGCCATCCGCTGCTGGAGGAGCCTCCCTCCGTCACCTGCGACGTGCTGATGGTGCTGACCAGCAACGCCGGGCTGTGCGGGCCGTATAATTCGTCGGTCCTTTCCACGGCGATGGAGCGCCTCAAGCAGTTGCAGGCGGCTGGATACGACGTGAAACTCCATATGGTCGGGAAGCGCGGCGTGCAATATTTCCAGTACCGCAAGATTCCGGTGGACAAGGCGTACCTGGACTTCAAGCGCGCCCCCGGCTATCAGCAGGTGGCGGCGATCGCCGACGCGATGATGGAAGACTTCCAGGCCGCCCGGATCGGCGGGCTGGAGGTCGCCTATACGCAATACCTGCGGAGCGGACAGCAGGACCCGGCTGTCGCGCAGATACTGCCGTTGTCGCAGACACCGCCTCCGCCGTCCTCCCCCGGCGCGCGGGTGGTGGAATACGAGTTCCTGCCCTCTCCGGCGGAGCTGCTGGATCGTCTTCTGCCCGCCACAGTGCGCCTGCGTCTCTACCAGTGTTTCCTCGACGCGGCGGTCACCGAGCAGGTATCCCGGATTCGCGCGATGCGTGCGGCGACGGAGAACGCCGATGACATGATACATGACCTGACCGTGCTGTATAACCGCACGCGCCAGGCGCAGATCACCACCGAATTGGCCGAGATCATGGGCGGGGCGGCCGGAGTGGAATAACATGGCATCCAAAGGAAGAATCGTCCAAGTAATCGGTTCCACCTTCGACGCGGAGTTTCCCGAGCATGAGCTTCCGTCGATCTACAACGCCCTGAAGGTGGAGTATTCCGGCCCGTCGGGCGTCATCAACCTCACCGGCGAGGTGCAACAGCACCTGGGCGGCGGGCGGGTCCGTTGCGTTGCCCTGGGCAGCACCGACGGCCTGAGCAGGGGCATAGACGTCCTTGATACGGGCGGGCCGGTTCGGATGCCCGTGGGCCCCGGGGTGCTGGGCAGGGTATTCAACCTGCTTGGCGAGCCGATCGACGGGCGCGGGGCGGTCCAGGCGGAGGAATGGCGCCCCATCCACGCCCCGCCGCCGAAGTTCGAGTCCCTGGTGCCCAAGAGCGAACTGTTCGAGACGGGCATCAAGGTCATCGACCTGCTGGCGCCGTTCGTCCGCGGCGGAAAGACCGGGCTGTTCGGTGGCGCCGGGCTGGGCAAGACCGTCATCATCCAGGAGCTGATCGCCCGGATCGCCACCAAGCACGGCGGGTACAGCGTGCTGGCGGGCGTCGGCGAGCGGACGCGCGAGGGCAACGATATCTGGCTGGAAATGCAGGAGACCGAGATCGGCTCGACGGGCAAGAAGGTCATCGAACGCACGGCGATCGTCCTGGGGCAGATGAACGAGCCGCCCGGCGCGCGGCTCCGCGTGGCGCTGTCGGCGCTGACGCTGGCGGAATACTTCCGCGACACCGGCGCCGAGACGCTGCTGTTCATCGACAACATCTTCCGCTTCTCGCAGGCGGGCAGCGAGGTTTCGGCGCTGCTGGGGCGGATGCCTTCGGCGGTGGGCTACCAGCCCACCCTGGCCACCGAAATGGGCCAGCTCCAGGAGCGGATCACCTCCACCAAGAAGGGCGCGATCACCTCGGTGCAGGCGGTGTATGTGCCAGCCGACGACATGACCGACCCGGCGCCCGCCACGGCCGTGACGCACCTGGACGCCTTCATCGTCCTGGAGCGGTCCATCGTGGAGAAGGGCATCTACCCGGCCATCGACCCCTTGGCCAGTTCCTCGCGCATCCTGGACCCCCAGTACGTCGGAGCGGAACACTACCAGACGGCCCGGCGGGTGCAGC
>Ga0315273_10003600_pt1 | contig 18700 bp, 15 predicted proteins | sample YL17G02_0_MG_FD_205753 | JGI IMG/M metagenome (GOLD analysis project Ga0315273, IMG submission 205753) | Sediment microbial communities from Yellowstone Lake, YNP, Wyoming, USA - YL17G02_0 | ecosystem: Environmental > Aquatic > Freshwater > Lake > Sediment | place: USA: Wyoming | collected...
TTTTGCCCTTTTAAGGCTTAAAAATACAATATTCGGAAAATAGAAATCAAAACCTAAAGAGAGTTATAGTAAATAAACCGTATACCGAATAATTATGGCTAAAATAATGGGTTTTATAGTTCTCTAAGCTGGATTATCGTCGACAAACTTGCAATTTTCTTGAGATTATCTGAAACAGTTAAATGAATGGTTTTATTGTTTATTTTGGTTTTGAGAACTGGGATTCCTTTCTTTATCAGCCGTCCTACATAATCCCTCACTGAGCTCTCTGTTAATTTTATCTTTTCTGCTATGGTTTTGTAGTCTGAAAAGCCAATTTCCTGCTCTATTTGGTATATAGTCGAGAAAATAAGCATTTCCTGGTCAGTCAGGCGCCTGAATTTTAACCTTATCTCCTTTTTTATGCTGTCTAGGGAGTGGAGTATCTCTGTTACATTCTCTACATTCGGGGGGTTTTTGGGTGGATTTTGTGTTGGGTTGTCTGTCTGTTGGTGTGTCTGTCTGTCTGTTGGAACCCCCCCATTTCCTGTGGAAATACCTAAAATTTGGGCTTTTAGGGGCTTAAGGGGGTGGTTATCTGTTGGGTTATGTGTTGGATCTGTTGTATTTTGGTTGTCTTGTGCTGGAATCGGCTTTTCTTGCTCTTTTTCAGACTTTTCTAGTCTTTTATGAATATTTTGCAATACAGAACACATGTCAATCATTTGGTTTCTCGTCTCTATGAGGGCATTTTTTAAGAAATCTAGTTCACATCTTAACTGGTGTATGTCTAATTTTACTCTCTCAAAGGCTTCTTTTACATTATCCATGATTTTTAATAATCTCCAGGTATATTAAGATTATTGATGCTTTTTATATACTTCATATGTCTTGTCGCTTAATCTCCAACGAGAACGCCTGACATAATCAATCCCTTTAGAATTCTTTTTGATTTCAATAACCAGCTCCTTTTTCTTTAATTCGATTAATAGGGATTTGATGAATTCCTCGTCTCTGGCTATTTCCCTTGCGATATGGGCTGCAAAGGCTGGTTTGGGGTTAATGGAATAAAGGTATGCTAAAATCTGCTCAAGAATCTTGTTTCTTTTCTCCTTAGATATTTTCATAGGAGTTATTCGGTATTAGAATTTAAATAGTTTGCTAAGCCCTTGCTTACTCTTTTTTCCCTTTTTTAATAGATGGCATTGGAATGTGCAGGGGAAGATTTAGTTGATCTTCTAATTCCAGGGCCTTTATATTTGCTTTTTTTAAGATTAAATTAAACACGAGAATTCTGAACTCCTCTGACATCTTTTTGTCCTTCCAGCCGTCTATAATGTTTTTGGAGAACCTTTTTTCAACACTTAATATAATCTCCCCCCCAACATCTATTCTTGCTATGCCTGGGAGATATTCAATAAAATAAAGGAATTTTACCTTGATTATGTCCTCTTCCTTAAGCAAGGGGGATTCTATCTGCTCTATATTTAAAATATTTATTTTTGTATTTAACTTGATGTTTTTATAAGAATCTGAAAATCTTTCTATATTTATCTTGTTAAAATTAAAACTGACTAATTTCATTTTAATATTTATTGAAAAGGCTATTTTTAAATATTTATATTTAATAGAATTATGTTAGGTCTTCTTCTGAAACTATAATAAAGTCGCCTAAAGCGATTATTGAGGAATATGGGATTAATAGCTCCTTAGTAGAACTTTTCTCAAGGTTAAGGTTTCTTGTGTAGGGAGTAGCGTCTTTTAGAACAATATTAATTAATTCCCCTGAACGAGTCTCAAAAAGAACATCCTTTACAAATCCAAGTCTTTTTCCTTCTTTAGTTACAATCATTTTGCCTAGAATCAAGCTAAAGGGGTGTTTTTCTGTCTGCATGTAAAAAACAAAGGAATATTGTTTATAAATTTATCTGTAAAATTATATATTTTTAAGAGTATATAGTTAATAGCTGGTTTTAAACACCCTCACCCCTTGATTTCCTATAGAAACGTTTATAAATAAAATTTTGAATTTTCTATTTTATTATTTTATTTAATAATTTTTATATAGTATAGTATATAGTATATAGTATAGTAAGTAGTAGAGTAGTAGTAGAGTAGTAGAATAATAATATAATAATAAAGAAATAAAATAAGATATTAATAAAATACAATAAAATAGTAAATAGTGATTGTTTTTATTATTTTATGGTTTTTTTGTGTTTCCATAAGAAATTCTGGTGTCTTTCTTAATTAGTAGTTATAAGTGTTTATATAATAATTTCTTTTTTTCCGTTGGTTTATGGCTTGTTTACTATTTTTCCATGAGAAATGGACGTGTGAGAGCAAAAGATATTTTACAGGATATAAACATTTAAATAAAAATCCAAATTATATTTAAAAAAGATGGCAACTGAAATAGATAATATTTTTGATTCCTTTGATAAGAACACAATTTTCAAAGACAAATTTATTTTACAAGGAAACTACAAACCTTATGAAATCCTTCATAGAGATGAACAAATAAAACAAATCGCTTCTATATTAGCGCCGGTTTTAAGAGGGGAAAAGACCAGCAATCTTTTTTTATTTGGCAAGACAGGAACAGGAAAAAGCTTAACAATTGATTATGTTAAAGATGAATTGCTCAAAAGATCTGAAAAGAATGATAATTTTAAATTAAAAATTATCTCCTTAAATTGCAAACTAAAAAAAGTTTCAGACACTGAATATAGGATTTTGGCGGAATTAGTAAAAAAATTGGGTGGGAAGGTCCCAGACACAGGGCTTCCAACAGAAGCAGTTTATAATAAATTTATTGAATTAATTGACTCTGAAAAACAACTTATTGTTTTAATATTAGATGAAATTGATCAAACAGTAAAGAAGATTTCAGATGATTTTCTTTATAATTTAACTAGATTAAACTCTGAGCTTTCACAAACCCAAATTTGCATTGTGGGAATCAGCAACGATTTAAGATTTTTAGACGAAGTTGACTCAAGAGTTAAGAGCTCTCTTTCAGAAGAAGAAATAGTCTTTCCTCCGTATGACGCATTACAATTGCAAAGTATCTTAAAAAAAAGGGCAAATCTGGCCTTTAAAGAGGGTGTGATAAATGATGGGGTTATAGCTAAATGTGCTGCATTTGCTGCAAGAGAGAGCGGAGACGCAAGAAGAGCTTTGGATTTGTTAAGGGTCGCTGGGGAGCTTTCTGAAAGAGATGGTTCTAAAAGCATATCAGAGAAACATATAGACGAAGCAAACAACAAAATAGAAAAAGATAAGATTTTGGAAGTTGTGAGAACCGAACCCAAACAATTTCAATTTGTTTTATATTCTATTATAAAATTAACAGAGCAAAATAAAGGAGAACCAATTTTTACAGGTGATGTTTATGATCTTTATATGGACATATGCAGAAAGAACAAATGCGAGGTATTAACTCAAAGGAGGGTTAGTGATATTATACAGGAATTTGATATGCTGGGGATAATTCACGTCAGAGTAATTTCAAAGGGCAGGGGCGGGAGAACAAGGGAAATTAAAATAGCAATTACCCCAGAAGTAACAATAAAGGCCAAGGCAATTATCGAAGAATTACTAGATTACAAGTAATATTCATGGATTCAAAAGAAATATTAAGGTTCTGTTTGGAAAATGGCTTGCTAGTTGACAATGAAATTCTTAATCTTTTTAGTGAAACAAAGGACACAGATTCTGTTAAATTGATTATAAACCATCTTAAGAACCAAACAAACAAAAAAGTCCTCACAAAAAGCGTTATTATTGATAATCGGGAGCAAGTAAGAAAAATTCTGTCCAATCTTCCAGAAGAGAACCAAAAAAAATTAGAGAATTTTAAGATTAAGCTTGGCTTGAGCATTGAGATATCAAAAGAGATATCTGCTGAAAACGGGCTTGTCGATGAAAAAACTGAAAAGGAAACAAGCAGTGTCAGGGTTGTTTCTATGGCCCCATCAACTAGCAAAAAGTTGGAGGTTGAAGATTTTGTTAAATATTTCCGGGGCAGAATTTCTAAAATGAGTTCTTATCTGCAAGAAAGGCCAGAACTAAGTCATGTTGTTTCTATTAACAAGATTTCCAACGCAAGACAGGCGATTTCTATTATTGGATTAGTTTCTGATAAAAGGTCTACTAAAAAAAAGAACATAATATTAGAATTAGAAGATATTACTGGCAAGATAAAGGTTTTAATAAATCAAAATAGAGCAGAAATATATGCAAAAGCAGAAGAAGTAACCCTTGATTCTGTTATAGGAGTTAAGGGGAGCGGGAGCAGAGAAATTTTATTCGCAAGCGATATTATTTTTCCAGATTCTTCATTGCCAGACAGAAAAAAAGGGAATAAAGAAGAGTGTGCTGTGTTTATTGGGGATTTGCATATTGGAAGCAAATTATTTATGGAAGATAAATTTCTAAAATTTGTTGACTATTTGAATGGGAAAATTCCTTTTAGCCCCGAGTCCAATAAGATTAAGTATGTTTTTCTCGTTGGGGATTTGGTCGCCGGGGTTGGAATTTATCCTGGGCAAGAAGACGAACTTTTACTCTCAGACATAGAAGAACAGTATTCTAAATCTGCAGAACTTTTAAGTAAAATAAGAGGCGACATAAAAATTATTATCTGCCCGGGTAATCATGATTCAGTAAGAATAATGGAGCCGCAACCAGTTCTTGACGAGAAATATGCTTGGCCTTTGTATAACTTAAAGAATGTAATCTTGGTTGGCAATCCAGTAACTGTTAATATCGGAGCGAACGCGCTCTTTGAAGGATTTGATGTTTTGATGTACCACGGGTATTCTTTTCATTATTATGCTGAGAATATTCCTAGACTAATGAAAGAAAAAGCAATTCATCAACCAGATAAAGTTTCTCATTATATCTTAAAAAATAGAAGCTTGGCTCCAACCCACTCCTCAACTTTATATTTCCCTTCTGAAAAAGACCCATTTATTATAGAGAAAATACCAGACATTTTTTTAACAGGGCATTTGCATAAGAGTTCGATTTCTTATTATAATAATATTTTAGTTGTTTCAAGTTCAACTTGGGAGAGCAAAACAGCTTTCCAGGAAAAAATGGGAAATGAGCCTGATTTTTGCAAAGTTCCAATGTTTAATTTAAAAACAAGGGCGGTGAAGATACTTGACTTCGAATAAACGGTAAAATGACTTACACAGAAAAAACACAGCAATATTTTAAGGATTTAAGGGAAAAAGTGGATAAGGTCTATGAAATCGCTGAAAGAGCCAAAGCTACTGGGCTTGATCCTGTGGATAAAGTTGAAATCCCGCTTGCAATGACTATGGCTGAAAAAGTTGTTGGTTTAATTTCTACTATCTACCCGCAGATTTCTAATTCTGGGGTTGATAAGAGGATTTTAGAGTTAGAGAGAGAATATGGTAAATTAGACCCCACTATTTCATTTAAAATTGCAGAAGAAGTAGCAAAACAAAAATTTTGCAAATTTTCCAGCCTGCAAGAAGCAATAGATGCTGGAATACGAGTGGGTTTTGCATATATTACTATCGCGGTTGTTGCTTCGCCTTTAGAAGGGTATACTGAATTAAAAATTGAAAAAACCAGGGAGGGAAAAGATTATTTTAAGGTGTATTTTTCCGGGCCAATCAGGAGTGCAGGAACAACAGCCAGTTGCATGGTTTTAATTTTAATTGATTATTTAAGAGAATTGTTTGGATTCGCAAAATATGACCCAACAGAAGATGAAATAAAGAGGTGTGTAACTGAGAACCATGATTATCATGAAAGAGTCACAAACCTTCAGTATTTTCCGTTGGATGCCGAAATTACTTTTTTGGCTAAAAATCTTCCTATCCAGATTGCAGGAGAGCCAAGTGAGAAATTGGAGGTTTCTAATTATAAAAATCTCCCAAGGATTGAGACTAATTTTATTCGTGGAGGAATGTGCCTTATTTTTTCTGAAGGATTGGCACAAAAAGCAGCTAAAGGATTTAGGTTGTTAAACAAGGCAAAGACAAATGGGATAAAGTCTACGGGTTTTGATTTCTTAAAAGAATATATTGAATTACATGAGAGTCTGAATGTTGGAAAAAAAGAAGATACCGCTGCTACTTATATGAGGGATTTGGTGGCTGGAAGGCCTGTTTTTGGGCATCCTTCAAGATCTGGTGCATTTAGATTCAGATATGGGAGAAGCAGGGTTGATGGATTTTCTGCAGTATCACTACATCCAGCAACAATGGCAATCACTGATAATTTTATTGCTATAGGAACCCAATTGAAAATTGAGAAGCCAACAAAGGGGTGTGTTGTTGCCTGCTGTGATTCTATTGACGGACCAATAGTGAAGCTTGTTAATGGAAGTGTAATAAAAGTCAAAACAAAAGAAGAAGCTAAAAGATTATACTCAGATACAGAAGAAATAATTTATCTTGGGGATATTTTGTTTCCTTTTAGTGACGTAGCTAATAGAAATTATTCTTTGATTAAACCTGGGTATGTTGAAGAATGGTGGAAGTTGGAATTAAGGGAAAAAGATCCTGAAACTGAGAGAAAAATTAATTGTTTAAATATCTCTTTTGAAGAGGCTATTTTATTTAGCAAAAAATTTGGGGTGCCTCTTCATCCGGCTTATATTTTTTTCTGGACGCAGATTTCAAGAGAGCAATTTCAGGAGCTGATAAAATGGCTGTCAAATTCAGTAATCCGTAACGGAAAAATAATCTTTCCCTATAATAAAATTGAACAGGAAAAATTTGCTTTGGGAAAAAGAGCCCTTGAGCTTCTTGGGATAGAGCATACAGTAACAATTGAGAATGTTGTTTTGAATGACAAAGATAGCAAGGCATTATTTGTTAATCTCGGGATAGACTTAGATTTGTTGGATTCAAAGGAGTGTTTTTTGAATAATGTGATTGATGAAAAAAAGTATTCTATGGATAAGAATGTTTTGGATATTATCAATGATGTTTCGGGATTTGTCATTAAGGATAAAGCAGGTGAGTTTATTGGCACTAGGATGGGAAGGCCAGAGAAGGCAAAATTAAGAAAACTCCAAGGAAGCCCAAATGTCTTGTTTCCTGTGGGAATCGAGGGCGGGAGGCTAAGAAGCGTGCAGGCAGCATGCGAGGCTGGGAAAGTCACATCAGATTTTCCTATTCTTCATTGCGAAAAATGTGATAAAGAGACTATTTATAAAATCTGCGAAAATTGCGGAGAAAAAACCAAAAAGAAATTTTATTTTTATGATACCCAAGAGAAAAGGTTTAGTAAATATTGCCCGGGCATAGAAAAAGAGGGGACTCCTTATTGCAGGAGCGACTTGGATATCAATTATTATTTTGGGAAGGCAATTGAAAAATTAAATATGAAAGAGCATGAGATTCCTTTGCTAATTAAGGGAGTTAGGGGATTGTTTTCTGATAGAAAACAGATGGAGCATTTATGCAAGGGAGTTTTAAGAGCTAAGTATGATTTGCAAGTGAATAAAGATGGAACAATAAGATTTGACGGAACTGAATTACCTTTAGTTGCATTCAAGCCCAAAGAAATTGAAGTTAGCATAGAAAAATTAAGAGAGCTCGGATATGATAAGGATATTGATGGAAATGAGATAGTTAATGATGAGCAGATTATTGAGATTATGCCGCATGATGTTCTTCTTCCAAGCTCGCCAGAATCTCCTGATGAAAGAGCTGATGATGTTTTTGTTAAAATTACTCAGTTTGTTGATGATGAATTAGAAAGTTTTTATGGTTTGGAAAGTTTTTATAATGTTAAAACAAGAGAAGATTTAATTGGACATCTTGGGGTTTTTATGGCTCCGCATAATTGTGCAGGAGTCATTTGCAGGATTATAGGCTTTTCAAATACCCAAGGACTGCTGGCAAGCCCGTATATGCACGCTGCTGTCAGAAGGGATTGCGATGGCGATGAATCAGCGATTATGCTTTTGGGAGATGTTCTCTTAAATTTTTCCAGAGAATTTTTACCAGGCCATAGGGGAGGGACTCAAGATGCTCCGTTGGTATTAAATTCAAAAATTGATGCTGGAGAAGTTGATGATCAGATTCTTGATTTTGAGTATGTGAGGGAGTACCCGATTGAACTTTACAGATTAGCAGAGCAAAAAAAACATTCTTCTGAAGTTAAAAATGTCCGAACCTGCAGAATGATTCTCAAAGAGGGAAAAGATCCTTTTATGGGGTTAGGATTTACTCATGATACAAAAAACTTTAATGATGGGGTTGTTTGCTCGAATTATAAAACTCTTGGCACAATGCAGGAGAAGGTTCAGCATCAGATGGAGCTGGTTGAGAGAATCAGGGCAGTTGATGCTTCTGATATTGCAAGATTGATTATTGAAAGGCATTTTATCAGAGATATGAGGGGCAATCTCAGGAAATTCTCGATGCAGGGATTCAGGTGCGTGGCGTGCAATGAAATTATGAGGAGGCCTCCATTAAGCGGGGTATGCCCAAAATGCAAAGGAAAAATAATATTCACAATTCATGAAGGAGGAATAAAAAAATATCTTGAGCCCGCGCTCGGGCTCGCAAACAAGTATAATTTATCTTCTTATATAAAACAGTCACTGCAATTAACAAAAGAATATATTGATTCTGTTTTTGGAAAAGAGTTAGAAAAGCAAGAAGGTTTAGATAAGTGGTTCTAGCTTCTTGAGATTCAAATCAACGCAGTTATTTGATTAAGATAATTATTTGAATAAAGTCAAATCAACGCAGTTATTTGACTAAAGAAGGATTGGATAAATGGTTTTAGAGCAAAGTGCTATCTCTTACACATCTTACTCCAAAGTTATTTGTGATATCTGGAGCAAACCCCTGATAACCTAATTCAAAATGGATATACCAGTGTATATCTGTTCTATATAGAGAAGATGTCCAATAGTGTGTGGTTTCTGTGCCTAAAAAATATTTTGGATTTATTGAAGGTTCATAAGAACTGTCTACAAGAGATTTTAATTCATCTGCTATTGGAAGCCTCCAATCATCTCTTCCTCCTAAATCTAAATTTTCACAATAACTATTTGCTTCCTGCCAGCTATTTACTTTTGATGGATTTACACTTCTTTGCCAGCACAATTGGTCATCTTGGTAAATTACTGTTCCTTCTCCGCAAGTTTCTAATTCTTCCTCTGCGTCACCAATTTCTTTGTCTGGAGCATTTAATTGAAAATAGACTATACCAATTGCAAGAAGAATTACAACACCCAAAATAATATAGGTTAATGGGTTTTTTTGAATTTCCATAAGTTCTTTAGGAAATTGCTTCTTATAAAAGTTTCTAAATGGGGTTTTAAAGCAGATAAAGAAGAATTGTGGGAATTAACAAACATCCCATCATGTTTGTTCTTCTGACATTTAAAGATATTGAAAAAATTCCTGTCAGTGTCGATGCAATCAATACTAAAAAACCAATTGGCCCTGAAATAAGAAGAACTAGGATACAAAGCAGTCCGAGTGTGATTGCAGATAACTTAGTATAATTTATTTTATTTAATCTGTACATGAAAAATCTCGCTAAAAAAATAGTAAGATAATAGGAAATAATCCCAGAAACACCAATAACAAATAAAATCAAGACAAATGTTTCTAAGGAAAGTGAACCAATTATTTGCTGTATCGCTGCCGTAGCACCTGTCCTGGTTTTTGAAATTGCATACAATGAAATAAAGGAAAAGCCCATGACAAGTGTATTTGTTGCACCAATCAATGTTAAAAATCCTTTTCTGCCTGTCCTAGAGATTAGGTTTCCCATAACTGCTGCCTGTCCGCTTCCAAGCCCTGGAAGAAAACCACATAATGGCGAGGCAATTAGTGCTGCCAATAAGGGCTTAACAATTTCAACTTTTGATTTGGAGATTCTTTGCTCTGGAATTTTTGTTTTATTTTTTATGCTTAATATTAACATTGAGCTTCCAAAAAGCCCTGTTAATAATGGAAGCAATGGCTCTGAGATTTCCAAGTTTAAAGTAAGAAAACCCAGCAAACCTGCCAGTATAAAAACAAGGCATGCAGAAAATTTTCTTTTATCTGAATAAACCATAATTATGGAAGTAAGAATTAAAATATAGGGAATAAATTCGCTGATTAAATTATATGTTTTTGAAAGTATAAACACAAAAGGAAACGAAACTATCAGAAGAACAATAATCGCAGCTAAACTTCCATAATTTGTTAGTATTATTGCTTCATATCCTTTTCCTTGCTTTAGCATTTCGTGGCCTGGAAGAACTGACAGTTCGGTATCGGTATCTGGGCATCCTAAGAAAATTGATGGAATAAAATCTAGGAAAGTGTGGGTTATTGCCATAGAAGAAATAAATACTACAAGATAGATTGGGTTTATTGAAAAGAATAATGTTGCAGATAAAGAGACTAAAAAAGCGCCAATTAAATTTATATGAATTCCCGGGGTTAGGCCTGTGAAAGTGCCTGCGATTATTCCCAACAAAAGAAATAATATTATTTCAATTAGCATTGAATAAATTTATAAGTTAAAGATTATATAACTTACTTATGGATAAATTATCTGTTGAAGATAAAGTTTCTTTAGTAAAAGAGGTTGGAGAAGAAATAATTTCAGAGGAAGAACTAATTGATTTGTTTAAGAAGAAAAAAAATCCTGTTGCTTATGATGGGTTTGAACCTTCTGGAAAAATCCACATTGCCCAGGGTTTGTTAAGGGCTATAAATGTTAATAAATTAACTCAAACAGGGATTAAATTTAAGATGTGGGTTGCAGATTGGTTTGCAATGTTAAATAATAAGATGGGCGGAGATTTGAATAAAATTAAAATTGTCGGGGAATATTTTATAGAAGTTTGGAAAGCCTGCGGAATGGATTTGGAAAATGTTGAGTTTATCTGGGCAAGTGATTTTATCAAGGAAAATCCAGAGTATTGGGAGACTGTTTTAAAATTAAGCATGAAGGCAAGTATTCAAAGAGTTTTAAGATGCGGGCAAATTATGGGGAGAGAAGAGTCTACTTCTAATCCTTCTGCTCAAATTCTTTATCCTTTAATGCAGGCTGCAGATATATATCATCTTGGGGCAGATATTGCTCAATTAGGGATGGATCAAAGAAAAGTTAATATGCTCGCCAGAGATATTTTTCCTAAATTGGGGTTAAAGGTTCCTATTGCAGTTCATCATCATATGTTAATGGGTCTTACAGAGCCTTCTAACTTAGGAGTTAAGGGAATTGAAGCAGCAATTTCTAAGAAAATGAGCAAATCAAATCCTAACTCTGCTATTTTTATGACAGATAATGAATTAGAAGTTATAAACAAATTTAAGAAAGCATATTGTCCCGAAGGACAAATAGAAGACAATCCTATCTTAGAATATTTTAAGTATATTATTTTTGAAAAATTTGAAAAAGTAGTGATTAATCGTCCTGAAAAATTTGGGGGGAAGATTTCTTATTCTGATTATAAGGATTTAGAGGAAGATTTTGCAAATAAAAAACTTCATCCTTTGGACTTGAAAATTACTGGGGCAAGTTTTATAAATGAACTTTTAGATCCAATTAGAAATCACTTTCAAAAAAACAACAAAGCCAAAAAATTATTAGAACAGGTTAATAGTTTTTACTAATTGAAAAACTCTTAAAAGAGGCTTACAAATAAAGCCAAAATAATTAGTCCTGCAATCCTTGTTAAAATTCCATATGTATAAAATTCATTTCTTTTTATTCCAATAGAACCAAAAACTAGAGGGATGTAGGGGAGAGGAGAGACTGCTGCAATAGCAACAAGCCATTTTCCATGTTTTCTAGATAATTTTTTTAGTTTATGCTCTTCTTTTCTATAGAATTTGTCTACTATCTTTGTTCCATATTTTCTTCCAATTTCAAATCCTGCAATTGAACCAAAAAGAGTAGCCATTATGAGCACCCCTAACATTGGGACAATTTCAATATTGAGTATTTTTGCCTCAATTAAAAAAATGTGGGGGGTTATATATTGTGGCAGCAATTCCAGAAAAAAAGAAATAAGAAATACCATAAGCATACCATAAACCGATACTTCTTTTGTTGCCCATGCTTCTAACGATGTTCTGTAAATAATACTCAAAACAAACAAGGCAGTTATAGCAAGTATCAACAGGGTTTCAAATATAATGTCCTTTCTCATTTTGTTTTAAATTCTATAATGTCTTTATCCTTTAATTCATGTTTTAAACCAACTTTTTGGCTTGGAAATTTTGAACTTGGGCCCCAGATTCTTGTTTCCTTTACTTTTTTTGCCAAACCCTTTAATATTTTTTCAGCAACTTCTTCAACATTTGCTTTTGGTTCCAGAATAAGGGGATTTTTTGATGGGGCTTTTCCAGGCTCTTTGGTGTAAATCCTTATTTTGTCAAAGCTTTGAAAAATTTTATCCTTTAATTCATCGTACCATCCAGTCTTATCATTAGAAATAATTACAAAATTATATCTTTTTGACGAAAGAGTTGCGGAAACCTTTCTCGCATCTTTTTCTGGATAAAAATTATTAAAGACTATTATCTGCTTTGCCTTTGATTTTTCCAGTAATTTTTTGATTTTCTCTATTTCATTGAGTTCTCTCACAACAATAATCAAAGTATCTGCAGTATTGGACAATCCTTTGTCATAATATTCTGACTCAATCGCAGGGTTTTCAATTAATTGAATGCTGGTTCCAAAATAGTCCATCATCCCAACTATCGGGCTTGTTGTTGTAAACTTGATGTCGCTGATTCTTGGCTTTGCATTTGTTAACTTTGATAATAGCATGGATTTTCCTGAATTTGTGAATCCAACTATTATTGCCTGCATATCTTCCTTTTTTATTCCAAGTTTGCTTGAATGTTTTCCACTTTTTCTTCCTTTTTCTAATTTTTCCTGGAATCTTTTAAGACGCCCCCTTAATTGAGCACGCAGGTTTTCTGCACCCTTGTGACTTGGAGCAACAGAAATCATTTTTCTTAATTTTTCTATCTTTTCCCCGAGACTTTTAGCTACAATGTATTCTTTTTCTGCTGCAATATATTCTGGATGGGCATTTATTGGCATTTGAAAACAACCTCTAGGTTTTTTTCGATTTTCCTCTCTGCACTAAAAGGCGATTTTTTAAATTGCCTCTTATGAAAATCGCATGACACCTATTTTTAGTTAATTTATTAAGCAAGTCCTGTTTTAATAATATTATGGAAAAGAAAATTTATGAGCAGATAACTAAGAAGAAGGATTTTTCACAGTTGCCGATGAAAGATGTGGGGAGAGCTTTTAGAGTTTTTGAAAAAAGACAAGTCAGTGACGAAGAAAAAATAAGGTTAACTAGAGATTTGCTTAGAAAGGTATTTTCTGCATTTACCAGCAAAAAGATTTTGTCTTTAAAAGACAAAGAGCCAGAATGGATTTTAAGAAAGCATATTTCCACAAGAGAAAGACTGCCTTATTATAGTGAAATTTATGAAAGGCTCTTAAAAGATTTTGCAGAAAATGAAATAACTGTTTTTGACCTTGGAGCTGGAATTAATGGGTTTAGCTATAATTATTTTCCGAGAAAATTATATTATGTTGCAATTGAAGCAATGGGGCAGTTAGTTGATTTGATGAATTATTATTTTAAGACAAGGGGGTTAGAGGCAGGAGCTATTCACGAGAGTCTTTTTAGCTTGGATAAAATAAAAAAATATCTTAATCAGTCAAAAGGAGAGAAAATTATCTTCTTGTTTAAGACACTTGATTCTTTAGAAATGCTTGAGAGAGATTACTCTAAAACCTTATTAAACGAAATTGTTCCATTAGCGAATCGAGTTGTTGTGAGTTTTGCAACTCGAAGCCTGATTAAAAAAACAAAGTTTAAAGCAAAAAGAAGCTGGTTGATTAACTTTATTAAAGAAAATTTTGTGATTTTAGATGATTTTGAGTCTGGAAGCGAAAGATATATAGTTTTTCAAAGTAAATAATTTTATAAAGAACAATGGTTATTATCTTTTAATAAAATTGAGGTAAATAAAATGGGTATGCAATTTCAGGATTCTGAAGCGCAATCTGAGGCCTTTTTACGGCCAGCAGAAACCGCAGAAGAAGAACCAGTTGAACCAAAACAGGGGGGATGGCTTAAATGGCTGTTAATTGTAATGGCGATACTTGTTATTGCGGCTGGATTTTTTTATTGGATTTTTAGTTAAAGAATTATGAAACCAAATTTTAAAAGAATAGTTTTAAAGAATGGAATGACAGTTCTTTTTGAGAAAAGAACTCTGCCTGTTGTTAGTGTTGCAATTGCAGTAAGGAATGGCGGAATAAATGAAACTGCTGAAGAAAAAGGGATTTCTCATTTTATGGAGCATCTTTTATACAAGGGAACTAAAAAAAGAACTGCCAAACAAATTGCAGAAGAGATTGAAAAAAATGGCGGAGAACTAAATGGGTTTACTAGTGAATCACTCACTGCATTTTGGTGCAAAATGCCTAGCGAAAGCATTGACATAGCATTAGATGTTCTTAGTGATATGATTAAAAATTCCAAGTTTGATGAAAAAGAAATGGAAAAGGAGAGGAAAGTAATTTTTGAAGAAATAAAAATGTATCATGATATCCCAAGGCTGCATGTTTTGGATATGGTTCATCAGACATTATATCAGCCTCCTTTTGGAATGCCTTTGATTGGAACAATTGAAACAATGAATTCCATAACAAGGGAGAAAATGTTAAAAAAATTCAAGCAAGTTTACACCCCAAATAATATGATATTGGCAGTTGTTGGCGATGCTGATTTTGACAAAATAGTAAATTTTGCAGAAAAAAATTTTGGAAATGAAAAAGGAAATGTCCCAGAGTTTAAAATCCAGAAGAAAAACGAAACAAAAACTGAAACAAGAAAAGGAATAGACCAGGCTAATTTGGTTTTTGCGTATCATATTCCTTTGCTTTCTGATAAAAAAGCATATGCTGCAAAAGTTTTAGGAACTTTAATGGCAGAGGGCATGTCCTCGAGGCTTTTTACTGAAATAAGAGAAAAAAGAAATTTAGCTTATGCAATAAAAGGTGATACAATCCTTAGCAAAGATTATTCACAGAATTATATTTATGTTGGAACAACCAAGGAGAGTGTTGAAAAAGTTAAGCAATTAATATTAGATGAATTTGAAAAGGTTTCAAAGAATCTAAGCGAGAAAGAATTTAATGAAGTTAAGAAGCAAATTATCGGAAACTATAAGATTGCAATGGAAGATTCAGAAGAGGTATTAACTGCACTATTATTATATGAAATTGACGGAAATGCAGGGGATTTTTATGATTTTGAAAAGAATATTTCAGATGTTAAGCTAAAAGATGTCCTGGATTTGGCTAAAATAAAGAAATATAGCATGTATACCCTAATCCCCGACTGATTCTTTATAATAAAAATATTTATAAAACCCCCTTACATCTTTAAAAACATGAAGAGGGGGAATTCACGACTGTTTTTTGTTTTGTTGTTAGCTGTTATTATATCATTATCATTTATTTCTGCTTCGTGGTTTAGTGATTTTTTCAGGATTACTGGCGGAGTACTTAATTCTTCAGAGGTTTTAATTGAGGAGAATTTTAGTTTAAATTTAACTTTTTTATCTAGCGATGTTCTTGAAAGAAATTGCGAGTTAATGGAGCTTGAAATTGGGGATGATAATGGAGAATGTGATAGTTACAGAGCAATATATAGTCTTTCTGGGCCATCTTATCCATTAACAGTACTTGTTGAGGTTAGAGATGATGATATTACAGATAAAGAAACAGTTGTCCAGGCAATAAGTGATTTTTATGTTAGTGAAGGAATGTATTTAGATATAGATAGAGACCCTACTAATAATACTCAGGCCGTTTATACTTTATTAAATGATTCTGGAGAAATAAAAGACACAATTGTTTTATGGATTAGTGGAAATAATGTAATTGCTCTCTCATTAATTGACTGGGATATATCCTTAGTAGATGAAGATAGTTTTGATTTAGCTTTGCAAAGATATCTTGAAAAATATCCTTCTGATTTGATTTATGGAGAAGAGGAAAAAGCTGACTTGACTGTCCAAAATGTTAGTTATGTTGATAACAATACTTTTTATGTTAATTTCTGCAATAATGGAAACGCAACTTCTCTGGTTTTATTTTCAATAATGCTTGAAAATGGAAATTACAGCTATACTACTTCAGGAACAAATGTTATTCCAAATCCTGGAGAGTGCGCTACTAGTGAAGGAATCCCAAGAGATGAAATATATTTCCTGCCATATGAAGATATTATTATAGCAACAGTAGATGCAAGTGATAATGTTGTTGAGATTAATGAAGAAAATAATGATTTGACTGTTCAGTGTTTTATTAATGGCGAGTGTTTAACTTATGTTGAACCTTCTTGCGAAGATAGTGATTTTGGAGCATCTTTATATGTTAAGGGAACAATAACTGCAATTGATAGTTTAGGAACAATTTCTAATGAAGATGCTTGTGTTGATGTTAATGGAAAATTGATGATAAAAGAATATTATTGTGAAGGTACTGAGATTAATTCAAGTGATTATGAATGTTTATGGGGGTGCCAAGATGGAGCTTGTTTGCCTAGAAATCCAATTGTTGATTTTGGAGATAAAAAAGGATATGCTGTTGATTATCAAACAACTTTATTTTGGCAAAGGCAAAGTGTTTCTGGAAAGACTTGGAATGATGCAAGAAATTACTGTGAAGGATTAAATCTTGGAGGATATATTGATTGGAGACTTCCTACATTAGAAGAATTAAAAGTATTATATCCGGCAAGTGTTGGAGAAGGAATTTCAGGATTCCTTGGAGAATCTGCTGTTAATGGAACCCCTGGATTGGAAGTTAGTGGAAGTGTTCCTGAAGGAAATGTTGTTACAGGAGTTGGATTTAGAGCTGATAGCGGTGATATTGATAGAATTAAATTACAGGTTCAGGAACTTGAGGGATGCACTCTTGGAACAAAAACAAGTTCATTGTTTGGAAGTGGATTAGAAAGATTTGTAAAGGCACCTGAAGGATATGTAGTTACTGGTGTTGGAGCTGGGTGTAAGGGTATTTTCTGTGAAATCACTCATCTTTCAATAACCACCCAAAAATTAAATTCTCCATGCAGTCTTGGAGATGGTGAAAATATCTCTTCTGGTTCTGGAAGTGTGGAAAAAATGCAGCTTGCATCTGAAGGATATGTTGTTACTGGAGTAAGTGCAAGAGCAAAACCTGGAGATATCAGGGGATTAACTTTAGAATATAAGCCACTTGGATTAATGCTTTTTGATAAATTCTTAGATATAACTCTCGGGCAAAATTACTGGACAATTGACAGAGAAGAAGGAAATGCTTCTATATTAAAATGGGTTGCTGGAGAAACTGTCCCTGAAACTGGAGTTGCTGCATTAGCAAGTAAGAATTCATTAATCTGTGTTAGAGACGGAAGAATAACCCCTGAACAATCTACTTATGTTGGAAGCTGCCAGTTATGCAGAGAATGGAAGGGTGCAGAAGATATTAACTTTTTTGGAACTCTTTTCGGAGTGACTAATCCTACAACAACAAAATGGGATTGTGTTGGGTTTGATGACACTGCTTTATTGACTGACTTTACTTCAGATATTGATAATGATGATACATTTAATCTGAAGATTGGGTGCGGAGATAGAAGATTAGCAGAAAATTGCTCATTATCTGTAAGATATGCTGATAGAAATGGAAGAGAAAATGCAAGTTGGAGAGCTGTTAATTTTAATGGTGTAACATTAGGAACTGATTTTGTTGGAAATGTTGATAGCAATGATGATTTTGATTTAAGTGTTACTTGTGAAAATGAAGTAATAAGAGAAAGTTGCCAATTATGCAGCAGATATGCTGATGGAAATGGAAGAATAGATGCTGATTGGGAATGTGTTGCATTAGATGGAACACCTTTGCTTACTGATTTTGTAGGTGATGTAAATGAAGATGATGATTTTGACTTAAAAATAAATTGCGAGGTTGCTCCAGTTCCTAATTGCATTGATACTGATAATTCTAATCTTTACACAAAGGGAACATGCACTAATATATCTGGAGGTACTGATGAGGATTCTTGCAATGGGACAACATTAACTGAATTTACTTGCGGGGAAGGATTTGAATGTATTTCAACTGAACATGATTGTCCTTATGGTTGCTTAGACGGGGCTTGTCTTAAAAAAGATGAACTTAATGATGCTTATTTTGTTTTAAGCAGGCAAGGAAATTTTGATGTTTTATTAACTGAGATGATTGGAGAAAACCTTGAAATTTCTGATGTTGATTTCAGGAATGCAAGATTCAAAATGCTTGTAGATTTAAGACTTCTTTCTGCAATTACCCCAACTAGTGGTTATACTGACGACTTGATTTCAAGTGCTTATGATAGATATAACTTTGCTCAGATAAATTCTATACAAAGACATAATTATGAATCCTACACTGATGTTGATAAAGTTCCTGAAACAGTATTTGAAGCAAATAGGTTTGAAGTTGATTTATTTGAAAATGAAAGCAATATTCTTGATTTAAGTTCTGAAGATGAAAATGAAGTTTATTTATTCAAGGACGAAAAATCAGAACAGGCTCATGGACCTGGAGTAATACACTCAAGCAGAATTGAAGATTCTGTTGAGGTAATCTCTGCACCTACATTTACTGGCGGAGTTTATGCTGATGATGGAATTAC
>Ga0315273_10003601_pt1 | contig 18698 bp, 10 predicted proteins | sample YL17G02_0_MG_FD_205753 | JGI IMG/M metagenome (GOLD analysis project Ga0315273, IMG submission 205753) | Sediment microbial communities from Yellowstone Lake, YNP, Wyoming, USA - YL17G02_0 | ecosystem: Environmental > Aquatic > Freshwater > Lake > Sediment | place: USA: Wyoming | collected...
ACGCGCCGGTCATCCTCCCCCCACCGGAGAGACAGCGATGAACCAGCACGAGCGCACCGCCTTCTTCTCGTTCCTCGAACCGGCCGTGAGACCGCCCGATCCCGAGCGGGCCGCGGCGCTCGCCGGCGAGCGCCGGCGCGAGAACGAGGGGCTCGAGCTGATCGCCTCGGAGAACTTCGTCTCCCCGGCGGTGCTCGCCGCGATGGGGTCGGTGATGACCAACAAGTACGCCGAGGGCTATCCCGGCAAGCGCTACTACGGCGGGTGCGAGTGCGTCGACGTCGCCGAGGAGCTCGCCCGCGCGCGCGCCACGCAGCTCTTCGGCTGCGACCACGCCAACGTCCAGCCGCACTCCGGCGCCCAGGCCAACATGTCCGTCTATCTCGCCACCTGCCAGCCGGGCGACGTGGTGTTCGGCATGGACCTGTCGCACGGCGGCCACCTCACCCACGGCCACCCGCTCAACTACTCTGGGAAGACGTTTCACATCCACCCGTACCTGGTGCGGCAGGACACCGAGACGATCGACTACGACGCGATGCGCGAGGCGGCGCGGGCGCAGAAGCCCAACCTCATCGTCTGCGGCGCGTCGGCGTACTCACGCATCATCGACTTCCAGACAATCGCCGACATCGCCCACGAGGTCGGCGCGCTGGTGATGGCCGACATCGCCCACATTGCCGGCATGGTTGCCGTCGGCCTGCACCCGTCACCGGTGCCCTGTTGCGAGTTCGTCACCACCACCACCCACAAGACCCTGCGCGGGCCGCGCGGCGGCATGGTGATGTGCAAGGCCGAATTCGCGGAGGCGCTCGACAAGGCGGTGTTCCCCGGCGTCCAGGGAGGGCCGCTGATGCACGTCATCGCCGCCAAGGCGGTGGCGTTCGCCGAGGCGCTCACGCCCTCGTACCGCGCCTACATCGAGCAGGTGCTGGCGAACGCGAAGACGCTGTGCGGCGAGCTGCTCTCGCTGGGCTGGCGGATCGTCTCCGGCGGCACCGACAACCACCTGATGCTGATCAACCTCGGCGCCGACGGGATCAGCGGCAAGAAGGCCGAGGACCGTTTGGGCAAGGCCGGCATCACGGTCAACAAGAACACCGTGCCGTTCGACACCCGCAAGCCGTACATCGGCTCCGGCGTGCGCATCGGCACCCCGGCGGTCACGACTCGCGGCATGGGTACGGGCGAGATGAAGCTCATCGCGGGCCTGATCGATCGCGTGCTGCGCAGCGAGGACGAGGCCGTCTGGGCCAAGGTCAAGCAGGAGGTTACCGACCTGGCGCGCGCCTTCCCCCTCTACGGGACTCCCTGAGCGGAGACCGCGTGGTGACGCAGTTCACATTCTCGACCACCGGCTGGGACCAGTGCGGCGGCGTCAGGATACCGGCAGTTTCTCGATAAGCCTTTGTCTGTTAAGCTTTAAACATGTTCAAGACCAGCATGGTCGACCGCGACGAGGGGCTTGCTCCTCTCGCCGCGAACGCGGAAGATAGGAATCGAGCAACGAGGGGAGTCTATGCCCACGCGTGAGCCGCGCGAGGTCACTGAGAGCTTCCGCATCGAGAGGGTCCTCAAGTCGTCGCGCTCTGGGATCGTCTTCCGGGCGCTGGACCCAGGCACCAACGGCCCAGTCGCCATCAAGCTGATACCGCCGCCGGCACCGGCCGTGACGGCCGCGTGCCACGCCCGCTTCGTGGCGCTGGCCGAGCTCCTCACCCTGCTCCAGCCGTCCGGTGTCCCGACCCTGCACGACTTCGGCTTCACCCCGGACGGCAGTGCGTTCCTCGTCATGGAGCTTGTCGACGGCACTCGGCTCGACCGAATCGAGGGTCTTTCGCCGGCCCGGGTCGTCGGAACCGCCCTGAGCGTCATCGACACCCTCGCGGCCCTCGCAAACAAGGGAATCCAGCACGGCAACCTGTCTCCGGACAACGTTCTCGTCGGTCAGGGCGACCGCACCTGGGTGGTTGGCCTCGGCACCGCCGCGCTGCGACCGTCCGGTTCTCTGGCTCGCGTTGTGCTCGACGGCGAGGCCGCCGAGTTTGCCGCCCCGGAGCGGTTTGACGAGGCAGGCGGCGGCGCCACAGACTGGCGCGGCGATCTCTACTCGCTGGCCCTCACGGTGTGCTCGTTGCTCAAGGCCGAAGTGGCGCCCGCCGACGCTCCCGCTCCCGGCGTGCGGCTGCCGTTCGACGTGGCCAAGGGCCTGCGCGATCCCAACGTACTGCGCACCGCCCTCGAGCAGTCGCTGCGCCGCTCGCCCAATGAAAGACCACCGTCGTTCGACGTTCTCCGCGAGGCTTTTCGCCGCGCCCTCGGGGCTCCGGCCGCCGCCGACTCACCAACGCCGAAGCCCGAGGGAGCGCCGGCCGAGCCGAGCGCTCGTGCCCAACGTGAGGCGATCCGGCCCACGCCATCCGGCGCACCTTCCACGACCGCCCACACACCACCTGCCGGCGGCGATGTGGCCAAGCCTGGTCCTGCCTCGCCCGACCCGCTGTCGAGCTCCGGCCTCGAGTGGGAGGAGCCCGAGGGAGCGCCGGCATGGCTGCAGGAAAGCGCCCCGGCGTTCGTGCTTGAGAAGCCCGAGCCCCGGCCGATCGAGCCGCCGCCCGAGCCGGAGCGCGACGTGCGGGAGGACACCAACCCAGTCCCGCTCAAACGCAAGGCCGAGCTCCCGCTCAAACCCAGGCCGGACCTGGCCCCGATCGCACCGACGGTCGGAGCGCCCCATCCTCTCCCGACACCCGCGATCGCCGCCGCGGCAGCACCCGCGCCGCTGATCGCGCCGCCGCCGCCTCCGGCGCTGTCGACACCGCCGACCCCGCCCGCAGCATCGCCGGCCGCGGCCGCGCCGCCTGCGGTAGAGGTCGCCGAGCCGGCGGAAGCCCGAGCCCAGTCGTCGTCTCCACCGGTGGTGCTTTCTGCGCCGGCTGCGGCGCCCGCGGCACAGCCCGCCACCGCCGCGCCGCCGCCCACCGGACCAGGCCCGGAGCGACCCCTCGACTCGACGCCGCCGACCGGCTCCTACGAGCTGCGGGCCCAGAGTCAACAGGACGCACCGGCGGCACAGGAGCCGCCGCAAGTCGTGGCGCCCTTGCCGGCGGCCGCCGCGGAGCCGACAGCCGAGGTTCTGGCTGCTGGAGAGCCTAGCTCTGAAGAAGCGCCCGCGAAACCGCCGGAGACGAAGCGTGCACCGACGCCTGCCGGCCAAGGACACCGCTGGCTCGTTGCCGTGCTCGCCGCCGCGGCGGTCGTGATCGTCGGATCGGTGGGTGTCTTCATCGGCATGCAGGTCCTCCGCTCGCGTCAGGCTGTTCCCGCGACACCACCGCCGCTGCCGACCCGAGCGCGACCCACCGCCGCGCCCCAGCCTGGCGTATCCCAGGCGGTGCTTGCCAGCCTCCTCGCCGCGGAGGAGGGAGCGTCGGCGGGCGACCTGACGGCGGCCCAGACGGCGCTCGACTCGATAACCGGCGACGACGAGCTCGCCCTGGGTCCGGGCGATCTGGGCCGCCTCACCCGGGTGCGGGCTGCCATGAACCGGCTACGCCTGGACGGGATCCTCGGCGACCTGAGGACAGGCCTGGCGAGCGGCAACCTCAAGCTGCTCCGGGACGCCGTCAGGAGGGTGACGCGCGAGGACGAGGCGGCGCTGAGCAGCGATCCGGATACCGGACAGACTCTGGACGAGGCACGACGGGCGGTCAACCTCTTCTCCCTCGCCACCAAGGCGCAGCAAGCAGCTAATGACGGTCTGCTCCTGCAGCACGCCAGTGCACTGCTCGAGCTCGTGCCAAAGAGCACCCTGGCGGCCGAGCTCAGGGAGAAGGCCGCGTCCGGTCTCGAGCGTGAGGCCGACGCTCTGATGCAGCGGGGACGGTTCGAGGAAGCGCAGGATCGCATCGAGACGCTCGGGCGCTACTGGTCGGCGCGCCCGGGGATCGCCCAGCGGCTCGAGCGGCTGCGCAACGGGCAGGCGGCCGAGCAGAAGCTCGCCGCGGTGCTGGCCCAGGCCGAGCAGGCCGAACGCGATCGCCAGCCCGACCGCGGCGTGGAGCTGCTGCGATCCGTGGCGCCGCCGCCGTACTACGAGGAGCGCTTCCGTCAACTGCGCGGCCGGCTCCAGGCGCTGGTGCAGGAGCTCGACGCCAACCCACCGGCGCTCGAGATTCCGCCGATGCTCAAGCTGGAGTACCAGAAGAACAAGCCGTTCGTGCTCACGGTGCGCATCACCGACGATCACGGCGTCAAGACGGCGACGTTGTTCGCGCGAATCAAGGGCGCCGATCACTATCAGGAGCTGCCGCTGATCCGCGGCCCGGACAGCGAGTGGCGGGGCGAGATCACCGCCGCCATGCACCAGAACAAGGCGGTGGAGCTGTACGTCGTCGCTACCGACCAGTCCGGCCATGCGGGCCAGGCGGGGAGTGCCGAGCAACCGATCCAGCTCAAGAAGAAGTGGAGCCTGTTCGGCATGTGAAGAACCGGGGCTCGGGGCTCGGGGCTCGGGGCCCGGCAAAGGAAAAACAAACCAGTAGACCTGAATTTCCGTGGTTCTGATTCGAGCCCCGAATCCCGAACCCCGAGCCCCGGTCCTCAGGTTTGTTTCTTTTCGATCTTGGCCCAGGCGTCCTTGAGGGTGACGGTGCGGTTGAAGACCGGCCGAGCGGGCGTACTGTCCGGGTCGATGCAGAAGTAGCCGACCCGCTCGAACTGGAAGCGGTCGTCGAGCGCGGCGGCGGCGAGCGAGGGCTCGAGCTTGCAGCCGGTGAGCACCTCGACGGAATTGGAGTTGAGGTTCGACTTCCAGTCCGATCCCCCCTGGACGTCGCCGGCGTCGGCGGTGGCGAACAGGTAGTCGTAGAGGCGTACTTCGGCCTCAGCGGCCTGAGCGGCCGCCACCCAGTGGATCGTCGACCTGACCTTGCGCCCGTCAGGCGCGCTGCCGCCGCGGGTCGCCGGGTCGTAGGTCGCGCGCACCTCGACGATGCGGCCGGCCTCGTCCTTCACCACCCTCGTGCACGTCACCAGGTAGGCCGAGCGCAACCGCACCTCGTTGCCGGGGAACAGGCGCCAGTACTTTGGCAGCGGCACCTCGCGGACGTCGTCCTGCTCGATCCAGAGCACGCGCGAGAACGGCACCACACGGGTCCCGGCGATCGAGTCCTCGGGGTTGTTGGCGACCTCGAACTCCTCGGTCTGCCCGTCGGGGTAGTTGTCGATCACCAGCTTGACCGGACGCAGCACCGCCATCTTGCGCGGCACGCGCCGGTTCAAGTCCTCGCGCACGCAGTGCTCGAGCAGTTGCACGTCGACCACGCTGTCGCGCTTGGCGACGCCGATGCGATCGGCGAAGTCGCGGATCGCCTCGGGCGGCACGCCGCGGCGGCGCAGCCCCGAGATCGTCGGCATGCGCGGGTCGTCCCAGCCGCCCACGATCCCCGCCTGCACGAGCTGGAGCAGCTTGCGCTTCGACATCACGGTGTAGCTGAGGTTGAGCCGAGCGAACTCGATCTGGCGCGGGTGCGGCTCCGCGATTTCGCACTCGTCGATCACCCAGTCGTAGAACGGGCGGTGGTCCTCGAACTCGAGCGTGCAGATCGAGTGGGTGATCGTCTCGATGGCGTCCTCGAGCGGGTGTGCATAGTCGTACATCGGGTAGATGCACCACGCCTCACCGGCGTGCGGGTGCGCCGCGTGGAGGATGCGATAGAGCACCGGGTCGCGCATGTTGATGTTGCCCGAGACCAGGTCGATGCGCGCGCGCAGCACCCGCATGCCGTCCGGAAACTCGCCGGCGCGCATGCGGCGGAACAGGTCCATGCTCTCGGCGGCCGGGCGCTCGCGGTGGGCGCACGGTCTCCCCGGCTCGGTCAGCGTGCCGCGCCGCTCGCGCACCTCGTCGGGGGTGCAGTCGCACACGTACGCCTTGCCCTTGGTGATCAGCAGCTCGCCCCACTGATACATCTGCTCGAAATAGTCCGAGGCGAAGTAGAGGTGCCGCCCCCAGTCGAAGCCGAGCCAGCGCACGTCGCGCTCGATGGCGTCGATGTACTCCTGCTCCTCCTTGGTGGGGTTGGTGTCGTCGTAGCGCAGGTGGCAGCGGCCGCCGAACTGGGCGGCAATGCCGAAGTTGAGGCAGATCGACTTGGCGTGGCCGATGTGCAGGTAGCCGTTGGGCTCGGGCGGAAAGCGGGTGATCACCGTCCTGTGCTTGCCGCGCTTGAGGTCGTCGACGACGATGTCGCGGATGAAGTCGGTGGCGGCGGCCGGCGCCGTCTCGCCTGCCTTCGAGGTGGGGTTGTCTGGGGTATCGCTCATGCCGCCGGGTCCTTCCTTTGCCGCCGCGAAGCGCGGGCGCCATCGTAGCACCGCAGCAGCGCGTCCCCGGCGGCCTCGCCGCGCCGGCTCAGGGGATCAGACGGTCGAAGCTCTCCCTCGCAATCTCCGCCTTGACGTCTCCGGTGTGGGCGATCCCGGCGGGCTCGAAGAGCACGATCTTTTCGATGTTGACCGGCTGCGCCATGTCGGCTCTCCTCAGGAGACCATCATGTCGCACCCGCGTCGTAACCGCCCGCTTGACAGGCGGCCCGAGGGCTGGTAGAAACCTCATCCTAATGAGACGGACCTTCGCCACCGCCATGAGCATGCGCATGCGCACCATGCGGGCGAGGGGCGGTCCGTCCATGCCGAGCTAGGCACTCCAGGACAAACGGACACCCCGGACCCGCGACGATGCGTCGCGGGTCCTTTGCTTTTCACCGGCAGCACGGACCGAACGGGAGGCAACCCAGATGCGAATGTGCCGCTCCAACCCGACAACCCCGAGCCCACTGACGCACGACCGCCGCGCACGAGCGCGAGTAAGGACAAACCACCATGGCCACCCGCCACGAGAGCAACTATCGGTTTGACACCCTGCAGGTGCACGCGGGCCAGGCCCCCGCCCCCGGGACCAACGCGCGCGCCGTCCCCATCTACCAGACCACGTCGTACACCTTCGACAGCGCCGAGCACGGCGCCTCTCTTTTCGCCCTCCAGCAGTTCGGCAACATCTACACCCGCATTCAAAACCCCACCACCGACGTCTTCGAGAAGCGCGTCGCTGCGCTCGAGGGAGGCGTCGCCGCACTCGCCACCGCCTCGGGCCAGGCGGCGCAGTTGATCGCCATCGCGACGCTCGCCGAGGCCGGCGACAACATCGTCTCGTCCTCGTCGCTGTACGGCGGCACCTACAACCAGTTCAAGGTGACGCTGCCCCGCCTCGGCATCGACGTGCGCTTCGTCGGCGGTTCCGACCTCGACGCGTTCCGGGACGCCATCGACGACCGAACCAAGGCGCTCTACGTGGAGACGATCGGCAACCCGAGCTTCGACGTGCCGGACCTCGCGGCGATCGCCGCGCTCGCCCACGAGCACGGCATCCCGCTGGCGGTCGACAACACCTTCGGCTGCGCCGGCTACCTGTGCCGGCCGATCGAGCACGGCGCCGACATCGTCGTAGCCTCGGCCACCAAGTGGATCGGCGGCCACGGCACCTCGATCGGCGGGGTGATCGTCGACTCGGGACGCTTCGACTGGGCCTCCGGGCGCTTCCCGGCGTTCACCGAGCCGTCGCCCGGCTACCACGGGCTGCGCTTCGCCGACACCTTCGGGGTCGGCGGCCGGTTCGGCAACATCGCGTTCATCGTCCGCGCCCGCGTCGAGGGGCTGCGCGACCTCGGACCGTGCCTGTCGCCGTTCAACGCGTTCCTGCTCCTCCAGGGCCTGGAGACGCTTTCCTTGCGCGTGCAGCGCCACTGCGACAACGCACTCGCTCTCGCGCGCTGGCTGTCGACGCAGCCCGACGTGGCGTGGGCGCGCTACCCGGGACTCGAGGACGATCCCGCCCACCATCGCGCCCGCCGCTACCTGCGCCACGGCTTCGGCGGCGTGCTCACCTTCGGCATCCGTGGCGGCCTCACAGCCGGCCGCGCCTTCATCGACTCGGTGGAGCTGGCAAGCCACCTCGCCAACGTCGGCGACGCCAAGACGCTGGTGATCCACCCGGCGAGCACCACCCACCAGCAGCTCGCCGAGGCGGAGCAGCGTGCATCCGGCGTCACGCCGGAGCTGATCCGCGTCTCGGTGGGAATCGAGGACATCGAGGACATCAAGGACGACTTCCAGCAGGCGTTCGCACAGGCGAAAGCGCAGGTGGTCGCATGACGACCTCGCCCGACACCCGCTACCTGACGCTCGCGCGGCCGTTCGTCCTCGAGTCCGGGGTCGTGCTGCCCGAGGTGACCGTCGCCTATCGCACCTGGGGACGGCTCGCCCCCGCCGGCGACAACGCGGTGCTCGTCTGCCACGCGCTCACCGGCTCGGCGGACGTCGACGCGTGGTGGCCGGCGCTGCTCGGCCCGGGTCACGCTCTTGACCCCGAGCGTGATTACGTCATCTGCACCAACGTGCTCGGCGGTTGCTACGGCACCACCGGCCCGACCACCCCGCGGCCTGGCGGCGGCGCGCCGTGGGGCCCGGACTTCCCGGCGATCACGGTGCGCGACATCGTGCGGCTGCAGCGCGAGGCGCTCGCCGCGCTCGGCGCCCGTCGCCTGCGCCTGGTGATCGGCGGCTCGCTCGGCGGCATGCAGGCGCTCGAGTGGGCCGCGACCTTCCCCGACCTGGTCGGCGCCGCCGCGGTGATCGCCGCGCCGGGACGGCACCCGGCGTGGGGCACCGCGCTCGGCGCGGCGCAGCGCGCCGCGATCACCGCCGACCCGCGCTTCCGCGGCGGCCGTTACCCGGTCGCCGACCCGCCGCGCGACGGTCTCGCCGCCGCGCGGATGATCGCGATGTGCTCGTACCGCTCGCCCGCCTCGTTCGGCCAGCGGTTCGGCCGCGAGGTCGGCACCGACGGCCGCTTCGAGGTGGAGCGCTACCTCCAGCACCACGGCGACACCCTGGTCGCCCGCTTCGACGCCAACACCTATCTGACGCTGGTCGCCGCGATGGACAGCCACGACGTCGCCCGCGGCCGCGGCGACTACGAGGACGTGCTGCGGACGCTGCTCGTTCCGGCGCTGCTACTGGCGATCGCCAGCGACGTACTGTACCCCCCGTCAGAGCTCGAGGAACTCGCCGAGCTGCTGCCCGCCTCGTCGCTGGAGACATTGTCGTCGCTCCACGGCCACGATGCGTTTCTCATCGAGGGCGGCGAGGTGGACCGGATCGTGCGCGATTTCCGGGCGGCGCAGCACGCCGCTCCGCGCCCGAAGCACGAGGAGCGACGGCCGGCACGGGTGCTCAAGTTCGGCGGCACCTCGGTCGCCGACGCAACGCGGCTGCGCCACGTTGCGGCCCTGGTGCGCGACGCGAGCCGCGACGAGCCGGTCGTGGTGGTCGTGTCGGCGCTCGCCGGCGTGACCGACACCCTGGTGCGGCTCACGGAGGCGGCCGCGGCCGGCGAGGCGTGGCAGGCCGATTTGGAGCGGCTCGGAGGCAGGCACTGCGCCTGCGCCGCCGAGCTCGGCGAGCGCGAGTTCATGCCGTCCGACCTCGCCGCCGTGCTCGGCGAGCTCTCCGCTACCCTCCAGGCGATCGCCGGCGCGGGCGGCGGGACGACAGAGCAGCGCGACGCCCTGCTCGCCTGCGGGGAGCGTCTGTCGTTGGTCCTTGCCTGTGCCGCGCTCGCCGGCGCGGGGCTTGACCCGGCGCCGTGGGACACCCGCCGGCTGGTCGTCACCGACAGCACGTTCGGCAAGGCTGTCGTCGACGTCGCGGCGACCAACGAGAGGGTGGCCGCCGCCTGGCGCTCGCTGCGTCCGGGCGCGACGCCGGTCGCGACCGGGTTCATCGCCGCCGACCACGACGGCCGCACAACGACTCTCGGCCGTGGCGGCTCCGACTACACCGCGAGTCTGCTCGCCGCCGCACTCGACGCCGGCGCCGTGGAGATCTGGACCGACGTCGACGGCGTGCTCTCCGCCCCGCCGGCCGCCAAGGCGGGCGGACACACCGTACCGTGCCTCTCCTACGACGAGGCGACGCAGCTTGCCCGGTACGGCGGCAAGGTGCTTCACCCCGCCACGATGGCGCCGGCCGCCGCGAACGGGATCCCGATCTACGTCCGCAACACCTTCAACCCGGAGGGGCCGCGAACGGTAGTCTCGAACCGGCTAACGGTCGAGGGCGTGGTCGCCATCTCGGCCGTCGCCGCATCTGGGCTCGTCGCGGTGATCGGCACCGCGCTCGCCCCGCTGACGCTCGGAGTGCAGCGCTCGCTCCACCAGGCGGGGATCCCGGTGCTGGCGACCGTCGGCACCGGCTCGCCGCACGCGCTGGCCGTGCAGGTACCGCCGACAGACACAGCGCGCGCCGTCGCCGTGCTCCATCACGAGCTCGTTAGCCGGACGAGCAGCGCTGCGGCGCGCGCCGCGACAGGGAGGTGATCAATGATCGACTACCGATTGAAGGTGGGGATTCTCGGCGCGACCGGCGCGGTGGGGCAGAAGCTCGTCGCCCTGCTCGCCGGTCACCCGTGGCTCGAGGCGACCGCCGTCGCCGCGTCGCAGCGGTCGACCGGGCGGGCATACGGCGATGTCGTTCACTGGCTGGAAATGGCGCCGCTGCCGGCCGAGATTGCCGCGCTGCCGGTGGTCGCGGCCGAGCCGCCGCTGGAGTGCGACCTCGTGATCTCGGCGCTCGACACCGACGCGGCGCGCGAGATCGAGCCGGCGTTCGCTGGCGCCGGCTACCCGGTGTTCTCGAACGCCTCGGCGCACCGCATGCGTCCCGACGTGCCGCTGCTGGTGCCGGAGGTCAACGCCGAGCATCTGCGTCTGGTCGAGCGGCAGCCGTTCGCCCCGGGGTTCATCGTCACCAACCCCAACTGCTCGACGGTCGGGCTGGTGCTCGCCCTCAAGCCTCTCGCCGATGCCTTCGGTCTCGACGCCGTGCAGGTGACGACGATGCAGGCCGTCTCCGGCGCCGGCTATCCCGGCGTGGCGGCGCTCGACATCGTCGGCAACGTGCTGCCGCACATCCCCGGCGAGGAGGCGAAGCTCGAGAGCGAGCCGCGCAAGATCCTCGGCGCGCTCGCCGGCGCCGGCATCGCGGAGCACCCGGTAACGATCAGCGCCCAGGCCAACCGCGTGCCTGTGCTCGACGGCCACCTGCTGTCGGCGTCGGTGCGTCTCTCGCGGCCGGCCGACATCGAGGCGGTTCGCGCCGCGTTCGCCTCGTTCACGAGCCCGCTCGCCGGGCTCGGCCTGCCGAGCGCCCCGGCGCGGCCGCTGGTGCTGCTCGCGACGCCAGAGGTGCCGCAGCCGCGCCGCCACGCCGCGCTCGGCGACGGCATGGTCGTCCACGTGGGCTGCGTTCGGGCGTGCCCGGTGCTCGGCGTGCGCTTCGTTGCGCTCGTCCACAACACGATCCGGGGCGCCGCCGGCGCCGCGATCCTCAACGCGGAGCTTGCCATCCGTCAGGGGTTCGTGACGCCCCGCGTCGCCGCGCCGGCCGGCAGGGAAGCGACGCTCGCAGCCAAGACATGGTAGGCGCCATGGAATTGCGCCGGCGCCTGCAGGGGTCGCGCCAGGACCTTGCTGTGATGGACGAACTGGGTCACACCGCCTCCGAGGCCGACTGCGCCGCGACCAGCCGGCGATACGGCCCCTCGCGGGCGATCAGCTCCTCGTGGCGGCCGCTCTCCGCGACGCGCCCGTCCTCGAGCACGTAGATCACGTCGGCGCGCCGGATTGTCGCGAGACGGTGGGCGATCACCACCACGGTGCGGCCGGCGCGAAAGCGCTCGAGGGCGACGCGAATCGCCCGCTCGGTGACGGCGTCCACCTCGCTGGTCGCCTCGTCAAGGATCAGCAGGTCGGGGTCGACGAGCAGCCCGCGGGCAAGCGCGATGCGCTGGCGCTGGCCGCCCGACAGGCGCACCCCGCGATCGAGCAACGGCGTGTCGTAGCCCTGCGGCAGCGCCGCGATGAACTCCTCGGCCTGCGCCAGGCGCGCAGCTCCGATCACCGCTGCGCGGTCGGCCTGCGCTCGCGCGAACTCGAGGTTCGCCGCCACGCTGTCGTGAAACAGGAACGTGTCCTGGTCGACCACAGCGATGCGCGAGCGCCACGCCGCCAAGTCGAACTCGCGCAGGTCGATGCCGTCGACGAGGATGCGACCCGACGTGCACTCGTGCAGTCGGACGAGGAGCTCAACCAGGGTCGACTTCCCTGCTCCCGAAGCGCCCACGACGGCAGTGAGCCGTCCGTGGGCGAACGTGAGCGTGCAGTCGCTGAGGACGGGTGGCGCTCCGGGCGAGCGGGTGAATGTCACCCCATCGAAGACGATCGCCTGCTCGAGCCTTGGCGGCAATCGACGGCCACGGCCGGGGTACGGCTTGTCGTCCCGGCGCAGGAAATCGAGCACCTCGGCGAGCGCCGGCGCGACCTGCAACGCCATCGCCTGCACCTCGTTCAGCTCCGCGATCGGATTGGCCAACCGCATCGCGACGGCGAGCAGGACTGCCACCAGGGCGATCGTCGCGCCGGCGCGGGCTGGCGCCGCGACGGCCACCGCCGCCAGCACCCCGGCAATCACGAACGCGTTCGTCATGTGAAACAGCGGCCTCGCGAGACCCATCCACACGCTGCCGCGGTATGTGAGCCGGTGGTAGCTGCGGAGGCGCCCCATGAAGCGGTCCACGCTCCAGGACTCGCGGTTGAACAAGTGGATCTGCTTGAGGCCGGCAAGGTGCTCCTGCGCCACTTCGGTCGAGGCCCGCAGTTCGCTCACCGCCTGCTGGCTGGCGCGCCGGCCCCGAGCCAACAGGAGCGGCCTCACCACCAGGCTGGAGAAGCCGATGAGGGTGCCCGCGACGACGGTCAGGGGCCACGAGACGGCGAATGCGGCAGCGAGATACACCAGTGTGGTCGTCAGCCCGAGGATGGCGCCGGCCACGGCGGCGACCAACTGACCGACCTGGACCGTGTGCTGCTCGAGAACCGCCAGCAGCCCCCCGGCCCGCTGCTTCTGCACGTAGGCGAAGTCGAGCTCGTGGATCTGCCGGAACACCAGCTCCTGCAAGCGGGACTCCACCGCGACCCGCAACCGCGCGCCGAGCACCTGGCGAAAGAACAGCGCCAGCGCCCGCACCGCGGCCACCGCGATCAGGGCCGCGGCAGCAACCAGCGCCTGCGTCGGCGGAGCCAGCGAGCGGAGCATCGCGGTTGGGCCTGCTACGGCGAGAACGGCGGGCGCGCCGGGCAGCGCGAAGACAAGCACCAGCACCGCGAGCCCTGCGGCCTCGCTCCCCACCAGCAGCAGCGCCGTCACGAACAGCCCGACGAGGAGCGGGCGGTGCGGCCGCAGTAGCGGCCACAGCATGCGCACCAGCGGCCCCCGACCCCGGCTCACGGCGCCTCCGCACTGGCGCCGGTCCACCGGCCGCCCGCGCGCCCGCATGCCAGCGCGATCACGCGGGTCCGGTCGCGCACCCGCTGGTCGTCCAGAGGAAGCTCGTGCGCCACCGGTCACCCTCGCAGCGTTTCGACGGCGCGGCGCAGGCGGCGGCGGCACACCTCGCGGCCGAGCACCTGCATCGTCTCGAACAGCGGCGGCGTCGCCGCCTTGCCGGTGACGGCGATGCGCACCGGCATGAACAGGTCGCCCGGCTTCCAAGCGATCTCTTGAGCGAACGCGCGCATCGCCGCCTCGAGGGTGGTGGCGGTCCAGTCGAGCAGCGGGTCGAGCCGGTCCTCGAGCAGCCGCGCCAGGGCGTCGGCGGTCTCGGCGGCGGTGTGCTTCTTGGCGACCAGCTTCTCGCGCGCCTCGCTGTCGTACGCCACCTCGCCGACGAAGAAGAAGCGCGCGTACTCGATGAAGTCCTCGAGCTTGTCGACGCGCTCGTGGGCGAGCGGCAGCACCTGGAGCAGGTACTCGTCGGAGAGCACGGTCGCGCGCAGGCGGGCGAGCAGTTCCGGCGCGGAGAGCTTGCGGATGTACTTGCCGTTCAGCCAGGTGAGCTTCTCGAGGTCGAACACCGGGCCGCCGAGGGTGATGTCCTTGAGGTCGAAGCTGGCGATGAACTCGTCGAGCGAGAACTCCTCGCGGTCGGCGGAGATCGCCCACCCCATCAGCGCCAGGTAGTTGAGCATCGCCTCAGGGAGGTAGCCGGCGCGACGGTAGAAGTTGAGGCTCACCGGGTTCTTGCGCTTGGAGATCTTGGACTTGTCGGCGTTGCGCAGCAGCGGCAGGTGGCAAAACGTCGGCTCCAGCCAGCCGAAGGCGCGGTAGAGCTGCGCGTGCTTGGGCAGCGAGGAGATCCACTCCTCGGCGCGGATCACGTGGGTGATCTCCATAAGGTGGTCGTCGACGACGTTGGCGAGGTGGTAGGTGGGGAACCCGTCGCTCTTGATCAGCACCTGATCGTCGACAAGCGTGTTGTCGAACGACACCTCGCCGCGCAGCAGGTCGGTCACCCGCGTCGCGCCCTCGCGCGGCATCGCCAGGCGGATGACGTGGGGCTCGCCGGCGGCGCGCCGGCGCGCCGCCTCGGCGGCCGGGATCGAGCGGCACAGGCCGTCGTAGCCGGTGGCCTGCGCGAGCTTCTTGGCGAGCTGCTCCTTGCGCAGCGCGTCGAGCCGCTCGCGGGTGCAGAAGCACGGGTACGCGGCGCCTTTCGCCACCAGTTGCTCGGCGTACTCGCTGTAGATCGCGAAGCGCTCGCTCTGCCGGTAAGGGCCGTGCGGGCCGCCGACGTCGGGCCCCTCGTCCCAGTCGAGACCGAGCCAGCGCAGCGACTCGACGATCATCCGCTCGGCGGTCGGGCTCGAGCGCTCGCGGTCGGTGTCCTCGATGCGGAGGATGAACTGGCCACCGTTCTTCTTCGCCCAGGCGTAGTTGAACAGCGCGACGTACGCGGTCCCGACGTGCGGGTCCCCCGTTGGGCTGGGCGCGATCCTGGTTCTCACCGTGCTGGCCATTGACGTGTCTCCACCGCCGACAGTCTCTCATGGAATAACCGCCGCCCCTTGGAGTGCTCTTGCTGGTGTGCGTTCCACCGCAGCGTTTCCGGCTGCGGAAATGCGCCGGCCCGCTTCCTGGGGTTTGCATCCGCGAGGTTTCTTGCCGCGCCGCGGCGAACCGCTTAGCATGAGTGGCAGCAAGCACAGTGCACGACACCGATTCGGCTTCAGGCCCGGAGGACCACGATGCCTGGTTGTTTCGAGTTCCGCGCCACGACGAGGCAGTATCCCGACGTCTTCACCCCGGCCACCGTCGCCGCGCTGGAGGCGCTCGCGCCGCTCAACCGCGACCGCCGGGAGGTGATGGCGGCGCGCATCCGCCGGCGCGCGGAGCGCATCCGTGACCGCCGACGTATCGCTTTCTTGCCCCCCGACTCGCTGATCCCGCGCACGTCCATCCGCGTCCGGGACGCCCGGGACGGCAACTTCGACGGCGGCGAGATCCCCCACGACCTGCGTCGCCAGTGGATCCAGGGGACGGGCCCGGCGACCAGGCCCCGCGCGGATACCCGCGGCGGGCTGCGCAACGTGGCCTACGCCCTGCTCTCCGGTGCCGACGGCTGGATGTTCGACGGCGAGGATGCCCTCGGCCAGGTCGTGACGATGGCGCTCGACAACCAGCGCAACCTCAAGCTCGCGAGCGCCTCCGACCCGCTCTTCCTCGAGGTCGCCGAGGAGGTCGCCGCCGAGATGAACGGCTGGGCGCGCTCCTTCTTCGGCCGCGAGATCATCGCCAACTGGCGCTCGCAGCTCGACTTCACGACGAAGATCTTCCGCTGCCGGGGCCTCCACCTCGACGACCGCCACGTCCGCGAGGCCAGCGGCGCCGGGTTCTCCGCCTCGATCGTCGACCTCGTGCTGTACGTGGTCAACAACCACGAGCGGCTGCGGGCGGCGGGCTCGTCGGTGGTGCTCTACCTGCCGAAGATCCAGACCGCCGAGGAGGCGGCGCTGTGGAACGACATGCTGACCGCGCTTGAGCGCCACCTCGGCATCGCGGCGGGCACGATCAAGGTGTACGTGCTGGTGGAGCAGATCGAGGCGGCGTTCCAGCTCATGGAGATCCGCGCCGCGCTGGCGCCGCACTTCGTCGGCTTCAACACCGGGCGCTGGGACTACATCAACTCGGTCGCCGATGCGCTCTCCTGGGACCCGGCCTTCATCAACCCCAACATCGACATCATCGTCATGACCTACGGCTACATGCGCACCTACGAGGACCGCGTGCGCCGCGCCGTCAACACGCCGGACCGCGGCGGCCGCTGCGCGCTCTGGCAGGGCGGCATGGAGACCAACATCCCGGTGGGGACGCCGGAGGGCGTGGCCGCCGGGATGAAGCGCGCGGTCGCCGGCGCCGAGCGCGAGCAGCGCGAGGGGGCGAGCGGTAAGTGGGTGGCGCACTGGAAGATGGTGCACATCATCCGGCCGGTGTGGGAGCGGGCCGGGGCGGACAACCAGCTCGGCCGCTCGTTCCCGCGGCTCACCTACACCGACGCGGACGCCACCGGCCTCGCGCTCCTCGAGCCGGCGCCCCGCACGGTGCGCGGCGCGCGCGACCTGCTCTCGGTGGCGCTGCAGTACGGCAACGCGTTCGGCCAGGGGTTCCAGGCGGCGGCGCTCAAACCGGCCGACTTCTTCGGCGACGACAACGTCCTCTACCTGATGGAGGACATGGCGACCGGCGAGATCCGGCTGTCGATCCTCTGGGAGTGGCTCCACAAGGGCGCGACGCTGACCGAGGCGGACGCCGGGACCGGCGCCCGGGCCGGCGACACGTTCGCCGGGCCGCTGCTCGAGCGGCTGCTCGAAGAGGAGTACGTCAAGCTGCGCAAGGCGAGCAACCGAGACGTCCACGACGACTCGAAGGACACCACCCTGCCGATCGCCCGCGCCATCGTCGCGGCGTACGTGACGGACACGGTGAAGACGCCGTGGTACGTCGACCTGCTCAACATCAACCTCGACAACCACGACCTCGCCACCGCCCGTGGGCGGATCGCCCGCTACCAGGAGGCGTTCCGGCGTGACGGCACGCGCATCACCGAGAACCTCGACTTTGGCACCAGGGCATGAAGAGGAAGAGCGCATGAGCACCTTCGAAAACGACGTCGCGGCAATGCAGGAGTGGTTCGACAGCGACCGCTTCAAGGGGATCACGCGCCTGTACTCGGCGCGCCAGGTGGTGGAGCAGCAGGGGACGATCCGTAGCGACTACCCGGTGGCGCGCGAGGCCGCCGCGGCATTTCACGCCCGGCTGCGCCAGCTCTTTGCCGAGAAGCGGAGCGTTACGACGTTCGGGCCGTACTCTCCCGGGCAGGCGGTGACCATCAAGCGGATGGGGATCGAGGGGATCTACCTGGGCGGCTGGGCCACCTCGGCGAAGGGCTCGACCACCGAGGACCCGGGCTCCGACCTCGCCAGCTACCCCTTGAGCCAGGTGCCCGACGAGGCCGCCGCCATCGTGCGCGCCCTCCTCACCGCCGACCGCAACCAGCACTACCTGCGGCTGCACATGACCGAGAAGCAGCGCGCCGAGGCTCCAGTGGTCGACTACCGGCCGTTCATCATCGCCGATGCCGACACCGGCCACGGCGGCGACCCGCACGTGCGCAACCTCGTCCGCCGCTTCGTCGAGGTCGGCGTTCCGGGGTACCACATCGAGGACCAGCGGCCGGGCACCAAGAAGTGCGGGCACCAGGGCGGCAAGGTGCTGGTGCCCTCCGACGAGCAGATCAAGCGCCTCAACGCCGCGCGCTTCCAGCTCGACGTGATGCGCGTGCCGGGGATCGTCGTCGCCCGCACCGACGCCGAGGCGGCGAACCTGCTCGAGTCCCGCGGCGACGAGCGCGACCAGCCGTTCGTCCTCGGCTCCACCAACGTCACCATGCCAACGTACAAGGCGGCGTTCCTCGCGCTGATGCGGCGCCTGCACCGCCAGGGCCAGACGGAGATCAACGGTCACCTGCTCTACGCCACCTCCGACGACGAGCTGGCGGCCGCCGACGCCTGGCTCGACCGCACCGGGCTCGCGGCGCTCCTCGGCGAGGCCGTCGCGACGTTCAGGAAGCAGCCGGAAACCGGTGTGGACGCTCTCTTCGACAGGGTCGCGTCGCGCTTCCTCGAGGTTTGGGAGGCGGAGGCGGGTCTCGAGACGTACGCCGACGCCGTCGCCGAGGTGCTCGAGTTCCGGGCCAGCGAGGGCGAGACGCTCGAGATCGGCGCGGAGGAGTGGCGGCGCTTCGCGCGCGACGCCTCGTTCTACGCGGCGCGCCGAAAGGCGAAGGCGCTCGGCGTCAACATCGTCTGGGACGCCGAGCACGCCAAGACGCCGGAGGGTTACTACCAGGTACGCGGCGGCATCGACTACGCGATCGCCAAATCGCTAGCCGTCGCGCCGTTCGCCGACATCCTGTGGATGGAGACGGCCACCGCGAACATCGCCGAGGCGCGGCATTTCGCTCAAGCCATCCACGCCGCCTTCCCCGACGCGATGCTCGCCTACAACCTGTCGCCGTCGTTCAACTGGGACTCGACCGGCATGAGTGACGACGACATGCGGCGCTTCCCGGAAGAACTCGGCAAGCTCGGGTTCGTCTTCAACTTCATCACCTACGGCGGTCACCAGATCGACGGCGTCGCCGCCGAGGAGTTCGCCACCGCCCTGCGCCAGGACGGGATGCT